>Ga0307488_10000957_pt1 | contig 24015 bp, 24 predicted proteins | sample SB02metaG_FD_202248 | JGI IMG/M metagenome (GOLD analysis project Ga0307488, IMG submission 202248) | Sea-ice brine microbial communities from Beaufort Sea near Barrow, Alaska, United States - SB 0.2 | ecosystem: Environmental > Aquatic > Marine > Coastal | place: USA: Alaska | collected... | reverse complement strand
CTTATCTAAAAAATCCCGTCAACTAACAGCCCTACTGTTTAAATAATTAACAGGCCAAGGCATAGGAATATAATTTATGTGGTTTAAGAACCTTTACTTCTTCGCCTTCACCCGTCCTTTTAAATGGACAGAGCAAGAATTAGAAGAACACTTATCAGAGCACCTTTTCACCCCTTGTGGATCAACCGAATTAGCCCACTTCGGTTGGGTAAATGCTTTAGGTAAACACGGGGAAACAACCGTCCATGCGGGTAACGGTAATTTTTTATTATGCGCTCGTAAAGAAGAAAAAATATTACCCGCCCCTGTCATTAAAGATATGGTTGAAGCAAAAATTTCTCAACTAGAAACAGAGCAAAGCCGCACAGCAACTAAAAAAGAAAGAGAGCAATTTAAAGAAGATATAATGTTTGAATTACTCCCTCGTGCTTTTTCTCGTATTAGCGACACCCAAGCTTATATTAGCCCTGAAAATAACATTATCGCGATCAATACTAGCTCTAGAGGCAAAGCTGAAGATTTTCTAGCATTACTCAGAAAAGTATTAGGCACATTACCTGTCACTAGCTTTACTCCTGATAAAGCCCCAGACGAAACGATGACTGATTGGCTAACAGAGCATAACTTGGGTAGTCAATTTCAATTAGGTATGGAAGCAGAGTTTAACGCTCTCGGTGATGACGGCGCTATTGTCCGAGTAAAAAATCAAGACCTCGGCAGTGATGAAATTAAATCTCACCTTGATGCTGATAAATATGTCGTAAAACTCGCTCTTGAATGGGATGAGTCTTTATCTTTTATCCTTTGTGATGATTTAGCGATCAAACGTTTAAAGTTTTTTGACGTTATTCAAGATCAAAATGAAGATATAGATGGTGATGACGTTGTAGCTCGTTTAGATGCGGACTTCATCTTAATGGCAGGTGAACTTAACCGACTGATTAGCTCATTGTTGTCTGAGTTTTCATTAACAACTGATGCCTATTTAGATAACGATTAAGCACTGACCAAGTTATAAAAAGTGGTTCATCCTTAAGCCATTTAATACTGTCAATCATGGTAAAAAATAGGCACTAATATATTAAAAAAATTAGCGCCTATTCATTGATACCTATAAGTTTTCACTAATCTTTAGCTACTAATCCTGGCAGGATAAGCTTGTCTAAACGCCACTTTTTAATGAATTAACACTTACCTTTGATAAAGTAAAGTGACGTGTTAATTAGCAAAAGCACCATAAAAAAGTTAACTATTAAGATAGTTATACTGCAAAAGGGTATTTAATCGCTTCGTGGCATTGATAGCCAACCACTTCAAAATCGTCCATCGTTACCCAAGTCTCTAAGTCTTCTAATGTTTTAATTTTTGGATTGATTTTTAATTGAGGTGACGGAAAAGGCTCACGCTTTAACTGCACATTCTTCATCATGTCAATTTGATCTTCATAGATGTGAGCATTCACTATTTTATGATAAGCAACCCCTGGCTTTTTACCGGTAATTTGTGCCATCAGTGCTAAAAAGACATAAACTTGAACTTGATTAAAATTGAGTCCTAAAGGCACATCGCACGAACGTTGATAACTCGTTAAATACAAAGTATCACCGAGTAGCGAGAAGTTATGAGTGTGCATGCATGGGCGCAAACAGCCCATATGAAATTCACCGGGATTATAAAAAGTAATGATTTCCGCGCGATCATCAATTCCCTGAGTCAAGTTATCCACGACCTTCTTTAATTGATCAATATGACCACCTTCAGGCTTTGCCCAAGAACGCGCTTGAATACCATAAACGCGCCCCATATCATCTTCCCCTTTACGGAAACGACTATTTAGCCAAGCCTCATTTAAATTAGCATTAGCATCCCAAGTTTTTGTCCCTAATGCACGAAAGTCAGCCGCGTTATCATAACCACGAATATAACCAATAAATTCAGCAATAGCAGATTTATAAAAACTTTTACGTGTGGTAATCATTGGTAATTCATTTTTATCAACCCGATACTCAAGATCAGCATTAATAACCGTTAAACAACGTTTACCCGTGCGCTCGTTTTCAATCCAAGTGCCTTTTTCGATAATACGCTGACACAGGTCCAAATAAGCTCGCATACTTAACTTCCTATACTAAATAATGTAAATAATGGCTGTAGAGTGATTTTATTAAAGAATCATTTTTATTGCTACCAAAATAAGAAATCCAGCAAAGAATTTCTTTAGTTTAGCAACAGGTAGCTCGGTCGCTAATTTAACGCCATAACGAGCAAAAATTGATGAACTTAACACAATTCCTAACAATGCTGGTAAATAAATATATCCCAAACTCCAGGTTGGGAGTTGGGCTTGCCCCAAACCACTGATGATATAGCCTATTGAGCCAAATATTGCGATCATAACACCACACAAAGTGGCAACACCAATAGTTTGACGCAGAGGTAAACCAAAGTAGCTTAATGTTGGTACTAAAATCGCACCACCAGCAATGCCCATTAAACTCCCTAAAACACCAGTAAAGCTGCCCAATACCCTTAGAATAAAACGATTAGGCATTGAATAACTGTTTTCACTTTTTATTGAGAGTAACATATAGATTGCAAGGACTATAACAGCGCTAGCAAAAAATGTTGTTAACACCTTTGCCGATAAACTTGAGGCAATATAAGCACCAACTAATGCCCCTATACTAACAAAAACTATTAGTATTTTAGCTAACGGCCAAGGAATATTTTGTTGTTGATGATGAACCAGTGCAGCTGAAGATGAAGTAATGACTATTGATGCCAATGAGGTTGCCAAAGCCATTGGCATGACAAGCTCAGTATCAATATTAATTAAAGGTAATAGATAGACTAAGGTGGGTACAATAATTAAGCCGCCACCAATGCCTAACAAGCCAGCTAAAAAGCCAACTAAACTGCCAACACATAAACAGCTAATAAAAACCATTAAAAACATATTACACTCACAAAAAAACTCACATTCCAGCTCTAACAAAACCACCTAAACCAAGCTGCTCTAGTTCTTCATTTAAATAACTATGTACTTGCTTGGCTGTAGTAAAAGATAAAGCATGGGATAAGATGACCTTACTGCGTTGATAATCAATATGACGGATTACCCATTTGATTTTGGGAACATTATGGGGGTTCATGCTGAGTTTGTCATATCCCATCGCCAATAATAATAAAGCACCAGCAGGTTCACTAGCGAGTTCGCCACATAAACTTAAAGGTACAAGATACTTGGCTGACTCTTGAGCAATGGTGTTTAACGCTCTTAATACCGCAGGATGATAGGAGTCATATAAATCAGCAACACGAGGATTGTTTCGGTCAACGGCCAATAAATATTGTGTCAAATCATTGCTACCGACCGAAAAAAAATCTACCCGTTGGGCTAGTTCTTTAAGTTGAAATATTACGCTGGGCACTTCTAACATAATGCCTATTTTAGGGCGGGATAACACTTGGCCGCTATCAAGAAAAAGCTCTGATGACAATTCGAAATAAGCTTGGTTAATTAACCGTATTGAGTCGTCGACTTCCATAACATTAGAAATCATCGGTAGCATAATCTCAAGGTTGTTTGTTTGAGCACTGGCTCGGATCATTGCTCTTACTTGCACTAAAAATATTTCAGGATGATCTAACGTTATTCTAATACCACGCCAACCTAAAAAGGGGTTGTCTTCTTCTATAGGAAAGTAAGGCAAAGATTTATCTCCACCTACATCCAAAGTACGCATAGTAACGGCTTGTTGAGGAAAAGCGGCCAGCACCTCTTTATATAAAGTAGTTTGTTCCTGCTCGGTTGGAAAATAACTACGATTCATGAAAGGAATTTCAGTGCGGTATAAACCGATGCCAGTCGCACCTGAATGCTTAGAGTGTTCGAACCCTGAAGATAAACCCGCGTTTAGTAGTAATTCAATAGTTCGTCCGTCTTGGGTAATAGTAGGTAAATGGGTTACCTCTCTCACTTTTTTAGTTAACGTAAGTTCTTCTTGAATCAGTAGTTGATATTCATTTTTAAGGCTTTGGTCAGGCGCAACAAATAAGGCACCACTGTAGCCATCGACAATTGCTACTTGATTATGTAATTGCCCCAAAGGAATTGACTCAACGCCCATAATTGCTGGTAAATTAAGTGCACGGGCTAGGATAGCGGTGTGGGAGTTGTTTGAACCACAAAAGGAGACAATCGCTTGTAACCCTTTATGCTGATATTCTGCTAACATCGATGCAGTGACATCCTCAGCAACTAAGATAAACTTATCAGGCAGTTCAGTGTTAAGTTGACTTTGCTGCTGCAAATTAAACAGTAACCTATTACCTAAATCTCGAATATCAGTCAAACGTTCGCGTAAATAAGGGTCATCTAATGCTTCAAACTTTACAATATAGTGATCAATCACTAACTTTAAAGCACTTTGAGCGTTCCATCCCTGATGTATTTTATCTGAAATCTCATGCCCTAAATTTGTCGGTTCAAGCAACTGCTTATAAAATTCAAAAATAGTTAAACTATCATCTTGAATAATATCACTGAGTTTAATACTCATTTCTATAAAATCTGCCCGAGTGACTTTAACGGCGTTTTCAAACAACTCAATTTGAATCGATCGATCACTCTTGGCGTCAAATTTTTCTAGTGACACACTTCTCAGATCAGCTTTAGGTTGTATCGTTATCATTTGACCAAGCGCTATACCTGGTGCTCCAGCAATACCTTGTAATTGCTTTAACCATTTACCATTATCTTTTTGCTGCCCTAATACACCTCTGGCTTCTGCGTTGGCTATGGCAGTGGCAAGCTGCACCGACAAAGTCACAATAAAAGCTTCTTCTTCTTCATTAAAGCCGCGAGATATTTTTTGTTGGATGGTTAAAACACCCAGTACTTTGCGTTGATGGATGATGGGTGCACCAAGAAAAGCAACAAGCTCCTCTTCTTCAACTTCAGGCGCATGGATGAAATGGGGATGATTTTTAGCATCAGCAATATTTATTGGCTCTTCTCGTTGACCGACTAAGCCAACTAATCCTTCTGAAAAACCAATGGTTGTTTGTCCAAAAGATCTTTCTGCTAAGCCATCGGACGCTGTTAAAATGAAATGTTGGTTGGGATAATCGGCTAAATATACTGAACAGCAATCGGTATTCATTGCTGTTTTAACTTGGGTGACCATACGCAACAAAGCACTTTGCAAATCAGAGTTTTGACTAAATTCAAGTACAATACGTCGTAAAGTGGTTAGCATATATTTCCATTATTTTGCTTAAATATAAATAAAAAAACATAATGCAATTGATATCACCAACCTGCCGTTGAGACAGATTGGCATTCAACACAATAATAATCAGGCCCGACGTTTTCTTTTATCATTTCGATGAAAAGGTAATGCCAATGAAGCAAACTCTTTCATCACTTTGCGGTAAACATCTTTTTTGAATGAAACAACTTGTCTTACAGGGTACCAGTAGCTGACCCAACGCCAATCATCGAACTCAGGATGAGAGGTGTGTAGAAGATCAACTGCAGACTCTGGTGCGGTTAATTTTAACAAAAACCACTTTTGTTTCTGTCCAATACAAACAGGTTTACTGTCATGCCTTATATAACGTTTTGGTAATTTATACCTTAGCCAATGTTTGGTTGTTGCAACAATATTCACATGTTCAGGTTTTAATCCTACTTCTTCACGAAGCTCCCTAAACATAGTTTGTTCTGCAGTTTCACCCTCGTCAACCCCACCTTGTGGGTATTGCCAAGAATGTTGACCAAATCGTCTTGCCCAAAATACTTGTCCCCTGTCATTGATTATTACTATGCCGACATTGGCGCGGTAGCCTTCGGCATCGATCACAGGAACTCCTGACGATTTAAAAATAGTTAAAGTGATTCTTCCATAATCTGAGCTCGCTAGCAAATAAATACTTGTTTTATTTGCACTACTACCTGATGATATTAACTATTTCCAGCCAACAGTCAGCCAATACTTAAAATGCTAAACAAACCCTTGCCGCCGTTATCGGAACAACAATTAAAAGCAAAAGCAAAAGCATTAGCAGGGATGACTCTGGGCGAGATCTCAAGTGATTATGGCATCAGTATGCCTGATAACTTAACACGAAATAAAGGCTGGGTCGGACTATTATTAGAGCACGTCTTAGGAGCAAGCGCAGGCTCTCGCCCAGAGCCTGACTTCCCAGAATTAGGAATTGAATTAAAGTCCTTACCCATTAACAGCCAAGGTAAGCCGTTGGAAACAACGTTTGTTAGTGTCGCACCTTTAACAGGTTTAGTCGGGGTGACATGGCAGACAAGTTACGTCCGTAAAAAATTAAGTAGAGTTTTATGGGTGCCCGTTTTAAGTGATAAAAATATTCCATTAAAAGAGCGGATAATTGGAACCCCTTTTATTTGGTCGCCATCAAAGGCAGAAGAGCACTTACTTGCTATGGACTGGCAAGAATTAACCGACATGATTGTCTTAGGCGACGTTGAAAATATTCAAGGTAAACACGGTCAAGTATTACAACTAAGACCCAAAGCGGCAAATAGCAAGGCAAAAACTAGCGCGATTGATAAATCGGGTAAACCTTTTATGACCTTACCGCGAGGCTTTTATTTAAAAATACCATTTACCCAAATGTTGTTGCATAAACACTTACGCATTGATTAAGAGATATTCCTCACAGCCAGTGAGCTCAAGCCTAAAAACAAACTAAAAAAATCTGCAATCATTTTACTAACCGTATTAGTTGACCGCTAATTAATACGGCTTTTAGCAGCTCTTACCTTCTCAAATATAACTGCTAGTTATTTACTAATAAAGGATCACACTAGTACTTTTCACTGGTATAATTCTTAATCAGTTTAGCGATGGGTATTTTGTTTTTACTTTTCATCTTGAAAAAGTCTAAATATTTTCATCTCCAACAAGTACTTCCAAGTTAAAGGCTTAGTAATGACACAAGATGAAATGAAAAAAGCAGTAGCAATTAAAGCATTAGAATCTATTACAAGTGATACTATTGTCGGTGTAGGAACAGGCACTACCGTTAATTATTTTATTGATGCATTAGCGACAATAAAACATAAAGTTACTGGCGCTGTTTCTAGCTCTGAAGAGTCAACTAGACGTTTACTAGCTTATGGTATTGAAGTATTTAATTTGAATGATATTGATGTTCTTGATGTTTATGTTGATGGTGCCGATGAAATTACTAAGCATAAAACGATGATTAAAGGCGGAGGGGCCGCACTCACTCGTGAAAAAATCATTGCTGCTGTAGCTAAAAAGTTTATTTGTATTGTGGATGATAGCAAGCAAGTCGCCTTATTAGGACACTTTCCGTTACCTGTTGAAGTCATTCCTATGGCCAGAAGTTATGTGGCACGCGAATTAGTTAAATTAGGTGGTGATCCCGTTTATCGCCAGGGTGTTATAACGGATAATGGTAACGTTATTCTTGATGTATATAACTTAGAGATACTAGATCCTAAAGCGCTAGAAACACAAATCAATGCACTCGTTGGTGTAGTAACGAATGGTTTATTTGCTCATCGAGGTGCTGATATGGTTCTACTTGGCAGTAAAATTGGCGTGTCAGTCATTGAATAGCACCTGAAAAAAATTAGTCACGAGCGAATACCTCATTTTATATAGAAGCATTTTACTAACTTTTCATTAAATAAGTACTTTAGAGTTTAAACACTATATGTTATTTTAGATATCTAGCCATCTAAAAATAAAAAGCTAACTTAAACCTAACAATTAGAGAAATAACTGACATGATGAGCAATAATTCTTTAGCAAAAGACAAGATCAAAATTTTATTACTAGAAGGCGTTCATCCAAGCGCTTTAGCTGAACTCAATGCAAAGGGTTATAATAGTATTGAAACACTTAAGACTTCCTTGAGTGAAGAAGAGTTAATCAAAAAAATAGCGAGTGTACATTTTATTGGTATTAGATCTCGTACTCAATTAAATGAAAATGTATTGAGCCACGCTAAAAAGCTAGTGGCTATTGGTTGTTTTTGTATTGGCACCAACCAGGTTGATAACGATGCAGCTCAAATATTGGGTATTCCAGTATTTAATGCCCCATTTTCCAATACTCGCTCTGTTGCTGAGTTGGTATTGGGTGAGACCTTATTATTGTTACGTGGTATTCCAGAAAAAAGTGCTAAAGCACACCGTGGTGAATGGAATAAATCGGCCGCGGGCTCTTTTGAAGCGAGAGGCAAGATTTTAGGTATTATTGGTTATGGCCATATTGGTACGCAATTAGGTATATTAGCTGAAACATTAGGTATGCGTGTTCGATTTTATGATATTGAAACTAAACTCCCATTAGGTAATGCAAGTCAGGCAAGGTCCTTAAAAGCATTATTAGCTGAAGCTGATGTGGTTAGTTTACATGTACCAGAAACACCACAAACTCAAAATATGATTGGTAAAACTCAATTTGAGGCAATGAAAACAGGCGCTATATTTATCAATGCTTCACGTGGAACTGTTGTTGATATCGATGCTTTAGCTCAAGCACTTAAAGATAAAAAAGTTGGCGGTGCCGCTATTGATGTATTCCCCGTCGAGCCTAAAGGTAACGGTGAAGAATTTATTTCACCACTTCGTGCGTTTGACAATGTTATTCTTACCCCACATATTGGTGGTAGTACTAAAGAAGCACAAGAAAATATTGGTTTAGAAGTAGCAAGTAAACTCGCCAAGTATTCGGATAATGGCTCAAGCTTATCGGCAGTAAACTTCCCTATAGTCTCTCTTCCTGAACATATAGGCACCAGTCGTTTATTGCATATTCATCATAACCAACCGGGTGTATTAACCAAAATCAACCAAGCGTTCGCTCAGCACAATTTTAATATTGCGGCTCAGTATTTACAAACGGATAATAAAATTGGTTATGTCGTTATTGATATTGAAACTGAAGATAGTGTTACGGCATTAAGAGAATTAAAAAAGATTGAAGGGACCATTAGAGCAAGGATTTTACACTAGAGCTTAAACTATTACTCCTCTGCTTTTCGTCAGAATAACCAGTTATAAAAGTTTTACGAGAAGTAGAGAAATAGCAACAAGAGTCAATTTAAAAAATCATGTGCATACACGCCAAAGCAAAAAAACCTGCCAAAACATCATCTAACATAATACCTAAACCACCATGTATATTCTTATCAATATAAGATATTGGCCAAGGTTTAAAAATATCAAATAAGCGAAAAAGTGCAAAACCGACAATAATGCTACTCCAACTTACCGGTACCATATACATGGTAATCAAAAAGCCAACAATTTCATCCCAGACAATAGCACCATGATCATGAACACCCGCAGCATCGGCAGTTTTTTGACAAATAGGAATACCCACAACGGCCATCAAAAAAACAACTAAAGCAAAAAGTGGCGCAGATAAAGAAGCCATCAGTAAAAAAATGGGAATCGCAGCCAGTGTACCAAAAGTTCCCGGCGCTTTAGGTGCTAAACCGCTACCAAATCCTAGTGCTAAGAATTGAATAGGATCTGAGATATTAAATTTAACCTTGTTATGATTATTTTTCATTGGAGTTTGAGAAGTGCTCAAAACCTTGAACATTAATTGAAACCACTTTACTGTCCATGGTCGTCGTTATTTTTTCAGAAGCATTGATCTGACCGATACGCCTGACAGGTATGCCCGCATTAGCTAGAGCAGTTTCCATGCCTACTTTTTTGTCTTCAGATACGGTAAATAAAAGCTCATAATCATCACCACCCGATAAAGCGAGCTCTATCGCTTTATCAATACCAATGGTATCTCTTAGCACTTTAGATAAAGGTAAGGCATCTAAAATAATATTAGCACCAACACCTGACGCTTTACATATATGTCCTAAGTCAGAAATCAAACCATCAGACAGGTCAATAGCCGATGAAGCATATTCACGTAAACTTTGACCAGCAAGTACTCTAGGTTTAGGATAATTAAGCTTGTTATGAACTTGTTCTTTATAGTCCGCGTCGATAACGACCTTGCCTTGAATATCTTGTAAAGCTAATGCCGCATCACCTAACTCTCCGGTGACAAATAGCCAATCACCTGATTTTGCGCCAGACCGAAGTATAGATTTATTGAGAGGCACTAGACCTTGTGCGGTTACTGTTATACTTAATGGCCCTTGCGTGGTATCACCACCAATAAGTTGGATATTGTAATACTCACACAATTCAAAGAGGCCCGCACAAAACTCACTAAGCCATAAATGATCGAATTTAGGTAAGGTCAGTGCCAGTGAAATCCAAGCGGGTTCCGCTCCTATTGCAGCCAAATCAGATAGGTTAACGGCAATCGCTTTATGACCAATAGCTCGTGCTGGGGTATCAACAGGAAAGTGTACTCCACTGATTAAGGTATCAGTGGTAATGGCAATATGCTGACGTTCAGTCGGTGCAATTAAAGCACAATCGTCACCAATACTGAGTATCACATCTTTACGGTTTGTTACCTGCTCGGTAAAAAACTGTTTAATAAGATTAAACTCTTTCATTAAATCATGCTTGTGGGCGAATTAGCTTAACGGCTTTATCTAAAACACCATTAACAAATTTATGACTGTCGTCAGCGGCAAAAGTCTTTGCCAATTCAATCGCTTCATTAATAACCACTTTATATGGTACATCAAGACAATCATTGAGTTCATAAATGGCAACACGTAAAATTGCTTTTTCAACGTGGTCAACATCCGCTAAAGGACGGTCAACGTGAGGAGCAATAGCGTTATCAATATTACCAACATCAGCAGCAACACCGCTTAATAATTGCTGAAAATAATCGATATCAAAGCGACGAGCACTATTATCGGTTAAAAAATTAGCGGCGATGTCTGTGACAGAGTTTTGGCTTAGTTGCCAAGAATATACTGCTTGTACCGCTAGTTCGCGGGCTTTTCTTCTAGGTGATGGTTTCAAAATTCATTCTCAACTATAAAGTTATAGCTTGGCTAAAACATTTACCATTTCTAAAGCACTAAGTGCGGCTTCAGCACCTTTGTTTCCTGCTTTAGTGCCTGCACGGTCGATAGCTTGTTCAATAGTGTCAGTGGTAATGACGCCAAAAGCAACAGGAACCGTAAACTCCATAGCAACCTGTGCTAAACCGCTATTACATTCGCCAGCAACAAAGTCAAAATGAGGAGTTCCACCACGAATTACTGCACCAATAGCAATAATAGCGTCAAATTCATCTTTTTGAGCAAGGCGCTTGGCCGCTAAAGGTAATTCATAAGCACCGGGAACACGAACAATAGTAATATCATTATCAGCGACATTACCATGACGCTTAAGAGCGTCAACAGCCCCTTCTAGTAAACTTTCAACAATAAAACTATTAAAACGTGATACAACTATGGCAATTTTTTTACCTTCTGCATCAAAATTTGCTTCAATTACATTCATCTAATTATTCTCAACGAAAAAATTTTGCATAATTCTAACAAATTGCAGGTCAAGACGGTACTCGTTTATTATTTTTTTACTTCATTGACAGTTATTCGTTGTCAAATTCATCCATAAACGCATCTATTGCCGCTTCTTCGGCTTTATTAACCTCAACCGGTGGATTGCCGTCATAGAGTTTATAATTCATGTTTTGAAAATAAGCATTTTTGACAAATTCATAACTATCAAATGATTCTTGGATCAATGGGTCTTGATCAACCACAGCGGCTCTTTTTTCTAAACCTAAAATAGCCCAACGAGCTAAGTTTGGCCAAAGATCAATAACAGCGAGTGGCCAATAATATTTATCAACGTAGTCACCGACCTCTTCACGAACAGAAGTTGGGCCTATACCTGGAACAACAAAGTAGTATCCATCACCAACCCCATATGTGCCAAGAACTTCACCAAACTCTTCTTGTTCACCTACCCAGCCAAAGTCACTCGCAGGGTCAAAAAAACCAAATAAGCCAATGGTAGAGTTTAACAAAAAACGTCCGGTACTCTTTGCTGCATTACTAAATTTAGCTTGAAAGAGATTATTAATAATACTTGAAGGCTCATTTAAATTATTTGCCATATTATATAAACCTGAGCGCAACAATACCGGTGTATGAGTGGTATAAGCAATCGCTGCAGGTTTAGAAATATATTTATCGGTATAATCCCAAGTAAAATTCCAAAACACCCTATTTATTGGTTCAATAGGATCCCTTGGATCGCCTCCTTTAGCTACTGGAGTAGAGGAGCAACCCGATATAGCTAAAAAACAGACTATTAAAAAAAACCGATATAATCGGCTACTGAAATGAAAAAAAGGCAATTTCACTAAATTCTTCCTTGCCAACAATTGTTAGAGTACTGAGATTTTAATTACGCGATACTATCATGACTTGCCAAATTTGACACACTAAGTTATTAGTACTTCACCATGGCACAGTCAATATTTTTAATGTTACTATCTTAGTTTACCTCAGCTTATTTTGCCTTAGCTTTGATTAGATTTATACATAGACAATAACATTTCGGCTTCAGCACGAGGCAACTCACATTCTGTAATTATCTCTTCAAGATCTGCACCTTTAGCCGCTAATTTAAACGCTCTACTGTAAAGTTTATCCTCAGGCTGCTCTAATGACTGTTTAACTTGTTCCTGCAAAGTTACAACATCAGATTGCAACAACCCAATGCGATACTCTAGTTGCTTAACAACTTGTTCTGTTTCGATACTGTTCAAGTTTTTAGCCGTTGAAAGCTCATCGATGGTGGTTTGAAAACTTTCAAGTGATAGTTTCATTTCACTAATCAGCAATTCACTCACTTGCTGTTGGCTTTCCACAGTTGAAAAATTACTGGTTATAGAAGCTAACACATATTTAAAAAAAACGGCGAAAACAATGCTAACGATTAGCGAAATCAACGCAATAATGAGTACGGTTAATAATGACATGACGCTATTTCCCTATTAATTTATTGATGAATACTGCCATACTTAGCTAAAGTATCCTACTTCGCTCTATCGACTGTACCTAAAAAGTGGTATCTAACAGCTATTTTACTGGATAACCCCCTTATGAACGTTATTTTTTTGCTCGACTGTTTGCTTGAGTCTAACTAAAGGCAGATGAGCAGTACTGACATAAAAAAGCCTGATAATTCAGGCTTTAAGTTATTCACAGATTAAATCAGTCACTGATAATTCGACTAAAATTGTTTGAGTTCATTCCACTCATCATCAGAAAGCAGCTTATCTAAGTCAACTAAAATCAACAATTCACCTTTACGGTTAGAGACACCGTGAATAAACTGAGCACTTTCATCGTTACCTACATTAGGTGCTAAGTCTATTTCAGAAGGTTTAATGTGAACAACTTCAGAGACTTTATCAACCAAAATACCAACCACTTGCTTATCAGCTTCAATAATAACAATTCTCTGGTTATTAGTGATTGCTGATGAGCCTAATCCAAACCTAGAGTGCGTATCAATAACGGTGACAACATTGCCACGTAAATTAATAATACCAACAACATAAAGCGGTGCACCTGGTACAGGAGTAATGTAGGTGTAAGACAATACTTCTTGAACCTGCATTACATTTATACCATAAGTTTCATTTTCTAAAGTAAAAGTGACCCATTGAAGGGCTTCATCATTTATCTCTTTTTTTTTATTAGCATCACGTCTTTCATAAGACATACCTTGACCTCTTTAATTTGAAACCTATTCAATCATCATATCGGATTATTTTAGCTAAATAACACCAGCACCGTTATCAAGCAATTTTATCAATGCTTCTACATTAAGCAACACACACATACGCTCTTTTACTAAGCCGGCAAGCCACGGTCTTTTAATTGGGTTATCTAACCACTTAACGTCGTCTTGATCTAATGTTACCGTCTCAACAAGATGCTCAGCCATTAAGCCCCACTTACTATTATCTAACATAATAACATATTGATAATTGAGCGAATTGACTAATGCAGTATCACACTTCTCAGGCATCACCCACAATGCAGTGTCAACAACATTTATTTTATCTTCTCTGTAGAGCATCACCCCTTTAAACCAATCGGGTTTTCCGCTCAAACTGGTTGTTTTATTAATATTATAAATTCCACCTAAGTCAATTAAGGGTACTGCAATAATTAAACCGGCCACCTCAAAAAACATGGCTTGAAAGCTGCCCTTTCGATAACTTTTTTTCTTAATATCCTCGACAGTCACTTCAGTTTTATCATGAAAATTTGGCACTTCAGTGAGAGTCTCAACGTTAATATCACTGAATTCCTGCTTAGCATCAATTTTATAACTCGTGCTATTTTTAGTCGGTAATAATTCATCTTTTGTTTGATTAACCGGCTGTAATAACTTCGTCAGTCTTTTGTCGTCAACACTCGTGTCATTCGACTCATCAACAAGAGTATCAACCCTAGTCTGATCATCGTCTGTCATCAGCTCTGACAAATAATTTTTCATGATATTTTGACTAGCAGCTAATGGATTATTCATTTATGGTTCACCAAAGGTCTATTCATTAAATAATCTAATAATGCTTTATAGGCAAATACACCACGAGAGCTTTTCGCATAATCAGAAGGTACTTGTTGAAAATAACTTGAGTTTCTAAAATTAGTATCGATGGGAATAATTCCAGGCCATAATTTTTCATTATAGATTTCTTTTAGCTTTTTATAGGTTAACAATGACGCTTTAGTTCTTTTATCAAACATGGTTGGCACTATGGTATAGGCAAATGGTTTATCTTGCTGTCCTTGCATCAGATCTAAGGTCTTCATCATCCGATCTAAGCCTTTTAATGCGAGAAATTCAGTTTGTACTGGCACTATTATCCGATCTGACGCTGCCAACGCATTTACCATTAATACCCCTAATACCGGAGGGCAGTCTATCAAGACATAATCATATTCATTTTTAAGTTTATCCATGACTTTTTTTAAAACAAGTCCCATTCCTCCTTTATTACCTAAGGAACGATCTAAAGTAGCTAATCCCATTGTCGCAGGTAAAATGTCAATATTTTGATATTTTGTTGGACACAAGCTTTGTAAAATTTGTTCTTTTGAAGACGCCTGTAAAAACAAATTGTAAACGCTTAGTTCCAAGTCTTCAGACTCAATACCAAAATAATAACTCAAGGAGGCATGGGGATCCGTATCAACTAATAATACACGGTGGCCGCATTCTGCCAGCAACCCTCCTAGGCTAATGGTGGTGGTTGTTTTACCGACCCCACCTTTTTGATTTGCGATTGTCCAAACTACCAATTGGCTACCCTACTTATTATTATCTATTGGTTGATCTTCACGTGTGGTAATGCGAATAGCACCATCTTCTAATTGGATAATTTTTATTGCTTTCTTTTTAACGTCTTCATTAATGACCTTTGTCATTACTTCAACAACCTCAACAATTTCTGTCGGTGTTGGCCATACATTCGGGGTTTTTAAACCATACTTAGAGATCGCAATAACCACTTTACGATTTTTTGCTCGCCCAGTTGCCGTTTTATTATCAGCACTTGGGTAAAATTCACCGTAACCTTCAATAGCCATACGCGCAGGATTCATATTTAACTCTTCAAGTAACCGTAATATTGCTGTTGCTCTAAAAACAGACAGTTCCCAATTTGACGAAAACATTTCAGTATTAATGGGTTCATTGTCGGTATAACCACGAATACGGACAAAGTTTGTAGCTGTGCTTAATATATCATAAATCACTGATAAGATTGACCGAGCAGTAACAGTGATCGATGAAGAACCACTAGGGAAAAGCAAACCACTCTTTAGCTCCACTTCTAACCACTCACCATCAATTTGAAGTTTTACCCCCCCTGATGTTACTAAAGTATTCAACGCGGTGTTTAATTGACTTTCTAAAGAGATTAAGTTGTCACCCATTTGGTTACCAGCGACCTTTGATGAAACTTGCGTTCCCTCTAAAACCTCTGCTCCAGCTGGATTTAACAAGCCATCACCGTCAAATCCTTTATTTATATCACTAGAATTTACCGGCAAAACATCGTCGCCACTACCTGTTTTTTCTAGTGAGACTTTTTTAGTCTGGAAAACATTACCAATAGACTCAGTTGCGGTTTTAAAGGGTTTTTCACTAACCATTGCCATAGAATAGAGCACAACAAATAGCGCAAACAGTAACGTCATATAATCTGCATAGGACACTAACCAGCGGTCAACATTGGCATGGGTTTCACTGTGCCGACGAAATTTATGCCTATTCATTGCTTTAACCTAAAGGCAGACAATTTATTTTCAATCGCCTGGGGATTTTCTCCATTAGCAATACCAACGAGTCCTTCAGCTATCATTTCACGGTACATCGTTTGCTGATGAATGATTGCCCTAATTTTGTTTGCTATCGGTAAATAAATTAAATTAGCAAAGCCAACACCATAAATTGTAGCAATAAATGCTGTGGCAATGCCTTCGCCTAATAGCTCAGGGTTGCTTAAGTGTCCCATCGCCTGTATTAAACCTAAAACAGCCCCTAGTATGCCAATTGTTGGACTATAACCGCCCATTGCTTCAAAAACATTAGCAGAACGTAAGTTATGCTCTCTATACAAATCAAGATCGAGATCTAATGACACTCTAAATTGTTCAGGCTCAACGCCATCAATGAGTAAATTCAATCCTTTTCTTGTATAAACATCCTGTTCATCAAAGGCAATATCCTCTAACGCTAAATAACCAGACTCTCGTGCCTTTCCTGCCCAATTAACAATATTATTTATTTCCTGATCTAGATCGTAGTGAGGGGGATAAAAAACCCACTTAATCAAGGATATCGCGTGAATAAACTGCACCGTTGATGATTGCAGCATTACTGCGCCAAGCGTACCGCCAAAAACTATGATAAAAGCCGGAAGTTGAAAAAGAGCAGAGAGTGTTCCACCATCAATGATAAAACCTAGATATATCGCCAATAGCGCAATAAATAAACCGCCTACACTTAACTTATCCATGCTGTATTTCCTTAAGGATTGAAGAAGTAAAGTTTTCTATCGGCAGTGAAAATTCTGAAATACCTGCAACAGAAACAGCTTGTGGCATACCATAAACAACACAGGTTTCTTCATTTTGAGACCAAATGGTTGACCCTTTATTTTTTAACATTCTTGACCCCTCAAGCCCATCAGTGCCCATTCCTGTTAATATAACAGCAAGTACTGAGCCAGAATACACTTTAGCAGCAGAGCCAAAGCTAACATCCACACTCGGTTTAAATGCGATACGAGGTGAATTGTCATCAATAATTTTTATTTTTGCTAAAGTATCTTGGCCATTAACTATCATTTGACGCCCACCTGGCGCTAAATATGCGCAGCCCGGTTTTAATATGTCGCCATCAGACGCTTCTTTTACCGTTATTTGACACAATAAGTTTAGCCGTTCAGCAAATGCTTTAGTAAAGGCTGCCGGCATATGCTGTACGATAATAATGGGTAAAGGAAAGTTCTTAGGTAGTTGTGTTAATATTTTTTGTAGTGCCACCGGACCACCGGTAGAAGTACCAATAGCTAATAATTTATAGTCTTTACCTGAACTTCGCTTAAATACCTCGGCAGGAAGCTTTACTTTATTAACACTGTTATTTGATAAGGTTCTCGCTAGAACGGCTCTTTTTTCTTGATGCTGCCCATTCTGACTCATTGCTCGGGATTGCAGTAGACTATTTTTAGAAAGCCCTGCTGGCATTAAAGTTCTCGTTGAAGACCTTAACGAGCTTTTTTTATGACAAAGTTGTATGACCCTTTGACGTAATAAACTACCGGCATCTTCAGTATTAGCAGCAATCTCGTTAAATTTTTTCGGTAAAAAATCTAACGCTCCTGCATCAAGAGCTTCTAAAGTTGACTTAGCACCTTGATGAGTAATAGAAGAAAACATTAATATCGCTGTTGGCGCTTGGGCCATGATTTGCTTCACGGCTTCAATACCATTAAGCACAGGCATTTCAATATCCATAGTAATCACATCTGGTTTTAAAGCTATCGCTTTATCAACAGCTTCTTGACCATTAACAGCAACATCAATGACTATTAACTCACTATCCTTATTTAATATATCAGTTACACGACGTCGAAAAAAACTTGAATCATCAACAACTAGTACCTTATATGGCATTTATTTTCTCTTTAAAGTATTTGCTTCACTAAACTATTCTTAACTATTTATTAATGAAACTTTTTATGAATAACTGCTTTTTTAGCATAGTATTTCAGCATATGAGGCACATCTAAAATAAGTGCAATACCACCGTCACTCGTTATTGTTGCACCAGCCATACCAGGTGTACCATGTAATAATTTATCAAGAGGCTTAATAACGACTTCTTCTTGGCCAATCAAACTATCAACAACAAAACCTACCTTTTTATTACCTAATTGAACAATAACAACATGTCCTCTATCACGTTCTTTTGGTTTATAGTCTCGAACTAGCCACTGGTCGAGATAGAACAATGGAATTGCTTTTTCTCGAACTATAATAGTCAACTGGCCATCAACAGTATTTGTTTTCGTTAAATCAAAGTGAAATATTTCATTAACACCCGTCAACGGTAGTGCAAAGATCTGTTTACCAACAACAACCATCAAGGTTGTTAATATTGCTAACGTTAAAGGCACTTTGATTTCGAGAACAGTACCAACACCTATTTCGGAGTCTATATTTACGGTACCGTTGAGCTGTGTGATTTTGGTTTTAACCACATCCATACCCACACCACGACCAGAAACTTCTGATATTTCAGTTTTAGTAGAGAAACCAGGAGCAAATATTAAACTAAAAGCCTCTTTATCTGACATTTTTGCAGCGGCTTCAACATCAATCACACCACGGTCAATGGCTATATTTTTGAGTTTTTCCGCATTCATACCTGCACCATCATCTTTGATAGTTAACAAAATATGGTCACCCTCTTGTGAAGCTGACAGAAGTACCGTACCTTCACGAGGCTTACCTTGGGACTCACGAACATCTGGCTCTTCAATACCATGATCGACAGAATTTCTGACTAAATGTACAAGTGGGTCTGCCAAAGCCTCCACTAAATTTTTATCTAAATCGGTTTCTTCACCTTCAAGAACCAATTTTATTTCTTTGTTTAAACTTCGCGCTAAATCACGAACAACTCTAGGGAAACGACCAAATACTTTTTTAATTGGCTGCATACGAGTTTTCATTACCGCACCTTGAAGGTCGGTGGTAACCGCGTCTAAATTAGTAATCGCCTTTGTTAATTCCTCATCCTGTGTAGATAAGCCTAAACTAGCTAACCGGTTACGGACTAAGACGAGTTCACCCACCATATTCATTATTTGATCTAAACGCTTAGTATCGACTCTTAGAGTTGTTTCAGCTTTTGTTATAGTAGAAGCCACTGGCTGTATAACTGGTGATTCAGGCACTTTTTTTATTACCGGTTTCACTGAACCTTTCACTTCAGGTGCTGAAACACCAACTGAATGCACCGATTGATTTTTAAGCGAACTATCTATGGCTGCTGATTTTTTAGGGCCATTACCTTTGCCGTGAAGCTCATCAAGTAATGAATCAAATTCATCATCTGAGATAACGTCACTGTTAGCCATTAAGCTATTAGATATTTCAGTTGAACCGCTGAAGCCAACATTAAAAGTACCTTGACCATGTAATTCATCTAATAATGATTCAAATTCATCATCGAACATTGCATTACTACTAGAGATTGAGATGTTAGGTGAGTCTGCTGAGTCATTCAGCTCAGCACTAAAACTACCGTTACCGTGTAACTCATCTAATAACGATTCAAATTCATCATCTGAAATATCATTGCTATCATTTGTAACTAGCAGATCCCTGGGGGGAGTTAGTTCAAGGGTGTCCGCCGGACTAGTATGATGTAACTCATCTAATAATCGCTCAAATTCGTCTTCAGACATGTTTTCATCGGTAACCAGGTTTTCGCCAGCAGGTCGGGCTGAAGCCGAGGCTGTTTCAACGGATATAACGTCTTCACTTTGAGGAACGCTCAAACGATTCAATTGAGCTAATAAATGTGAATCTGGGGCAATCAGAAGTTCTTTATTTTTTAATAAAACAAACATTTCATTAATACTGTCAAGTGCTTGCAAAATCACATCCATTAAATCAGATGTCACCTCTCGTTTTCCGGAACGTAAAATATCAAAGATATTTTCTGCGCCATGACAAACATCAACAAGCTCATTTAAGGCCAGGAAACCTGCGCCACCTTTAATGGTGTGAAAGCCACGAAATATCGCATTCACTAACTCTGTATTAGCGGAGTCATTCTCAAGCTCAACAAGCTGCTCAGATAACAATTCAAGTATTTCGCCCGCTTCAATTAAAAAGTCTTGCAGTATTTCTTCATCTGCTTCAAACGACATTGAGTAACTCCCAATAAAATCCTAAACTTGATAAAAGATCATCAACATCGTCTTGGTTTTCAACAACATCATCTCTTTCTTTAATATTAACTACAGGTTAAAGGTTTCCTCTCACTGCAGGTTTAACTCGTAAGAGTGTCTTATCTGCACTAATACCATAAGAAGGGCTTAACCTAATCGTTCAAATATCTTATCAATCTTAGTTTCTAATGTCCCTGCAGTAAAAGGTTTAACAATATAACCATTAACGCCTGCTTGAGCAGCCATAATAATTTGATCTTTCTTCGCCTCAGCGGTAATTAATAGCACAGGTATATGTGCTAATTTAGCATCTGATCGAATCGCTTTTAATAGGTCTATACCCTGCATACCCGGCATATTCCAGTCCGTGAGAACGAAATCAAAATGACCCGTTTGAAGCATTGGCAATGCGGTATTGCCATCATCTGCTTCGTGAATGTTAGTAAAGCCTAAATCTCGTAGCAAGTTTTTAACTATTCGTCTCATTGTTGAAAAATCATCAACGACTAATACTTTCATATTTTTATTCAAAGTACTCTCCAGCCTCACATTAACAAATTATTGATATTGTTACTTGTTACCACAAATTAACGCGTACAGTGAACAAGTCTTTATTCGTTTTTTACACCGCTATAATTTAAAATAGCTACCTAATTTTGCCAAGCTTGCATACGAGCTTTTAATCTATGCATCGCTTGACTATGAATTTGGCTTACCCTGGACTCACTGACATCTAATACTTGCCCAATTTCTCGTAAATTTAATTCTTCATCATAATAAAGTGACAATACCAAAGCTTCTCGGCTAGGCAAAGAGGAAATACATGCCGTTAAGCCTTTTTTAAAAGAGTTTTTTTCAATATTTTGATAAGGATCATCACTATGACTAGCCTCAGCGAAGGCCAAACCGTCTACACCATTAGCTAAATCTTCAATACCAATAATTTTACCAGTACTGACTTCACTTAAAATTTGATGATAATCATTTAATGAAATATTAAGATCTTCAGCAACTTCACTATCGGTAACATCTCTACCTAACCTTGCCTCTAGTTCTTTTATCGCATTACTCACCATTCGGCTGTTTTTATGAACAGAGCGAGGAGTCCAGTCTCCACGTCGCATTTCATCGAGCATTGCACCACGAATACGGATACCCGCAAAAGTTTCAAAACTAGCACCTTTGCTCGCATCAAAATTATTGCTCGCTTCAAATAAGCCAATCATGCCTGATTGAATTAGATCATCAACAAGAACACTTGCAGGAAGTCGGGCAAGTAAATGGTAAGCAATACGTTTAACTAATATCGTATGCTGTTCAAGTAGTGCTGATTTATCAACATGAACATTATAAGCATTTGCTTTTACCACTTTCACTCCAATACGTAGCTTTTTTTATGACAGGCAACAACGATAAAATTATTTATTATCCAATAATTTTTCAATGAAAAATTCTAAATGTCCCGATGCTTGACTAGGAATAGACCAGTTACAGATTCTTTTTGCTAATGCTGTCAATGCTACTGCTGCTGGAGACTCAGGAAAAGCCTCAACAATAGCTTTTTGTTTACGCACTGACTTTCTAATATTTTCATCAAAAGGAACAACCGCAACAAGGTCTAAGGCAACGTCAAGAAAGCGATCGGTAACTTTAGTCAACTTAGTAAAAAGTTGTTGACCTTCTCTCGGACTACGGACCATGTTGGCAACCACTTTAAATTTAAATACGCCATGATCACGACTGAGTAATTTCATTAAAGCATAACAGTCGGTGATGGAGGTTGGCTCATCACAAACCACCAGTATGACATCTTGAGCTGCTCGAGTGAAACTCAAGACCATATCAGAAATGCCCGCTGCGGTATCAACAATCAAAATATCAATTTTAGTTTGCATATCACTAAAGGCTCGAATTAATCCAGCATGTTCTGCCGGGGTTAAATCAACCATAGATTGCCGACCAGAAGTGGCTGGAATAATCTTTATCCCCGCAGGTCCTTCAATAATAATATCGTCAAGGCCACACTCACCTGACAAAACATGAGATAAATTTCTTTTGACTCTCAAACCTAACATCACATCAACATTAGCTAAACCTAAGTCAGCATCGAGAACTAAAACTTGCTTACCCTCTTGAGCAAGAGCAATAGCGGTATTTAATGAAACATTCGTTTTACCAACCCCACCCTTTCCACCGGAAACTGCGATGACTTTAATGGGTTGTAAGTCTTGCATTTTTCTTAAGCCACTCGCTTGATCTATCATCTATTTTTTCTCAATATACTCTTAATGCTCTTTTCATTGTTGAAAAAGAGGTGTGACTCATATTAAGGTGCCTAAATTTAGTTAGTTCTCCTATATCGCTATTAGAGTGATAATCCCTCTGCATGATTTACAGGTACGGTGCGTAAACTAACCGTTTGTTGAAAAGATAAATTATTAACCATCTTATCTGCAAGGGTAACTAATTTTTCAACATTTGCAACTTTAATATCTTCAGGAACTCTTTGGCCATCAGTAAGATAACCTATTGGTAAACCATTTTGAATCGAAGTTGATATTATTTCGCCTATGCTTAAACTTTCGTCAAGTTTGGTGTAAATAACACCCGATAATGGCACCTTTTTAAAACGTTCAACATTTTCTTGCATCACTCTTTGCTGAGTATTAGCGGCAAGGACTAAATAGTTACGAATTTTCACTCGAGTATTGGTTACTAACGTTGTTAAGTGCTCAGCTAATCGAATATCACGCTGCCCCATGCCCGCAGTATCAATTAACACTAATTTTTTATTGGAAAACAGCTGCAATAAACCATCTAACTCTTCAGCATCTTTTGCAAGTTTGACATGACAGCCAATAATTTTTCCATAGGTATTTAATTGTTCAAAACCGGCAATACGAAAGGTATCTGTTGAAATAAGAGCGATTTGATCCGCACCATGATACTGAGCATACCGAGCAGCTAGTTTAGCAATGGTTGTCGTTTTACCAACACCTGTTGGTCCAATTAACGCAACAACACCACCACGATTAATAATATCGTTATTAGTCGTATTTAATTGCTCAGCAATTAATTGTTTGGCGTGATGCCATGCATCTTCCTCATTGTCACGTTGAGGAACATAACCCGCTATTTGATCGGCAACTTGCTCCGTTAAACCTAACGCGATTAAACGATTAACTAAGACAGCTCTTTGGGGATCTTTTTGTGCTAAGTCTTGCCACATCAAACCCGACACTTGATGTTCTAATAACTTTCGAATAGCAGCCATTTCTAGTTGCATTGACTGTAAATCAACGCTAGCTACATTACTGCTATTATTATTTACTTCACTGGCTTTTTTTTCTAAAACTTTCGGGGCAAAATCATTATCATCACTTAAGTCTGTCGTCAGACTTTCTTCATCCGCAGGTTGTTGCAATCGTTGAGTAAAGCTTTTAAATTGCTGTCCAATGCTTTGCTCAGCAGATACATTATTTTCTTTGGTCGGTAATCTAGGGTCTTGCTGTACTTGACGATTAAGTAATGCTGATAAGCTATCTGC
>Ga0307488_10000952_pt1 | contig 24090 bp, 33 predicted proteins | sample SB02metaG_FD_202248 | JGI IMG/M metagenome (GOLD analysis project Ga0307488, IMG submission 202248) | Sea-ice brine microbial communities from Beaufort Sea near Barrow, Alaska, United States - SB 0.2 | ecosystem: Environmental > Aquatic > Marine > Coastal | place: USA: Alaska | collected... | reverse complement strand
AGACGGAGACAAGTCACACGGGAAGAGGACGGATACTGGCTCAAAGTGGCGCACGAAGGTGGAAAAGCCGCAGGAAGGACGAGCGAACAGAAAGAGTGGGAAAGTTATGGACCAAAATGGTGGTAAGTAGGGGACGTGGGAGAGTCGTGGACGGCCCTGAAGGGGGCCCGCGGGGACCCAACCCCAACGCACCCTCCATCGACGAGGACTACGAGAATGACGACGACAACAACAACGAGGACAACAACATTGGAAACACCGAGGGGGACGGTACGGGAAACGAGGAAAGTCAGGAGGAAGAAGAAACGGAGGAAATTGGACAAGGAAGAACGAAGATCAGGAAGGTCACCACACTCGGAGGGAGGATGGTATGATGAAAGTGCCTGGAGCTGCGGCTCCGAAATAAAATATATACTAGTTAGTCGACCCTCTCCCACAGCAATGGAGGGCGCAAGCGACGCTGTGGTTACTCTAGTCCGACTAGGGGACCTTTAATTGGGCAGTTCGTACATAGAGTCCCATTTAGAGCTGCCTGGAAGGTTTCAAGGCTCTCATTATGTCTGTTAAGCTTTGATCTATTGAGAAAAAAAAAAAAAAACGAGCACGAGTTTGCCGGTTTTCCCAACCCAGGCAATGAGGGGGAGAGTGACCTGGACGGACTGGATTTTCGGGAGCTTGCGGTCCCCCGTCGCGGCGGCGATGACGGTGCTGACACTGGGCACGGTGGCGGGTGGGCGCGCCCCTGATGTTAGCGAAAGTGTTCATGGAAACGCGTTGAAGTGGGCACGAAGCAGAAATGACGGCCGTGGCGGCGGTTTGGCTCTCTGGCGGTTTCTTTGCGGGTCAGAATGATGGTCGGACTGGAAAGGAAGGACGGCGGCGCACGGGGCACGCAGAGCAGAATATATAAGGAGGTGGAGGAGGACGGGACACATGGCGACGCCTTTGAGTGAGTCGTTGGTGGAGCGCGGAACAGAGCGGCGGTGGCGCTGGTTGCCATTTTGTATCCAAGGTATTGTTTGGATGCTATTTTTTCCGGTCTGAAAGGGAGGGACGGCTGCACGGGGCGCGGCGAGGAGGACTGGGCGCCGGAACGCGAAGGGCGCTGACCTGAGGGCACCACCGTGTGCGCACCAGAATCTGCTTATGCGTGTTGCGTGCATCGTGCAATTCAACCACAGCGTGTAGCACGATCACTGATTATTCTACTGGACACGACCGACCGACCTATTTTGCCACAATCTATCGCGTTGAGGTTATTGCGCGTACCGAACCGAGGCGCCGACGCTCGGCGGGCGCGCAGGACTCTGCGGACCGTCGAGCCCAGGCGTAGGGCACGAACCGCGTCCAAAATGGCGAAGGGACGGCGAAGATATGCGCGATGGGGCATTCCGCTCACCCATTCGATTCTGTCGCCGACTGCGATGTCGTCCGCGCGGTCCCAGCCGGTGTCGTTCGTAGACACGTCTCAAGGCATATCGGGAGAGCAACTCCCTCGCGGGGCGCGCGGGCAGCAGCGCTCGGGAAGGCGGCGTAACTCGCGATGCCGCTGGCTCAGCAAGAGTGGGACAAATTTCACACTCACGTGGGACACATTGTGAGCCAGGGCCATCGCTAGTTGCGTCGCTTTTCCCGGTGGTGAAAAGCGCGCGAGCCCGCAGAGAGAGTTCTTCGCCCCGCGTGCCTTGAGGTGAAAAACCGGTCGGCACAGCTGTATCTGCGCGCGCAACCTCGAAGTGCTCACCCCGGAGCCGAACCATAAAAAATATGTCCAGTTTGTCCCGTTTTAATAATCAGTGCTCGTGCTACACGCTTACGTGGAAAAACCAAACTTCCTGACCAGCGCGTCGCGCGCTGGCAGCTTTCCAGCCTGCGTGCCTGCCACACCGCCCCGCGCCCGTGCCCAGCTTGCTCGCCCGTCAGGCCGTGGATCACATGAGCGCAAAGAAGCCGTTCGAGAAGAAGCTGTGCAGCAGTCGTAAGCTCGACATCGACCTCGCGCGGACGGAGGTCAGCGCGCGAAGGAGGAACGAGATCCGCCTGGTGCGCTTCCCCGAATCCGTCCACCACCCCTGAGGGTTCGTTGCCTTGTACCAGAGCAAGGCCTCCACTAGTGCCACCCACTCCTTAATCGCCGCTCTGTTGCCCCCGCATCGCGTAGTGGGCAGAGAACTCGCGTCGGCTCTCGCCGTCGCCAACAGTCTGCAATCCAAATCCCGTCATCCCTCTTGGTATTTGCCACCGTGACTGGCGACCGCACCCCAGACTGGCGATTAGCTAGCATAGCAGCGGTGTCGCGTGCCTCACCATGCTTCGAGTAGGTGCACGGAAAGAGAATCTTCTACCATCCGCCGTGTTGGCGGGAAGACGCCACTGCACTGGGCTACCCCATTTGACACTCGTCGACGCCCTCTATCTTCCTACGATAACGCCGAAAAGTACACAACCGCGGGGATGCCCGACCCCACACCCCAAGTGACACCCCACATGCCACCCACGCGCCCTCCACAACCCACCTGATACCCTCAGTGACCCGTCGCCGCTGTGTGGCGCAGGAGATTATCGATTCCGAGCGCGCGCGGCTGGCGCACGGCGAGCGGTACCTGCGCAAGGCGGCCATTGCTGTGTTTATCGTCATTGTCGCCGGCCTGCTGCTCTTCGTGTACATCGTGGAGACGCCGCAGCGGCTGCTGGACTCCTACGTCAAGAGTGTCAGGCGCGCAGAGCGCCACAGCGCAAACTGAGAATCTTCTCCACCGCATACTACCGCAAAAAATGGTAGGGCCTGGCCGATGTTGCTCGCCACGTCATAGGGTGCCGTGGAACTGAAGAAACCAGGGTTCATAATTCGTTGAATGATGAGGCGTGTAATGTTTGCCAGCCTCTGATCCGAGGCGCAATGGCGGCGGCGGCGTCGTCGGCGGCGGCGTCGGTGGTGGCGGCGTCGTGGGCGGCGGCGGCGACAACCTTGTTCTCTCCCCGCGTGATCTCCGCCCGGCCTCGCGCCCCGCCCGTCGCAATGCCATTCGCGGGGTCCGAAGCATAACGATGTCGGCGGCGGCGACGAGGAAGGCGAAGGAGGCGGTGGACAAGGCGAAAGCGCCGCCGTAACAGGTGGTGCAGCGCAAGGAGCTGTACGAGTTTCGCATCTACGGCGCGTACTACGTGTGCATGGCGTTGTACGAAAACCGCGAGCAGGGCCTCGGCTCCCACATGGTGGGGTGGTGCAAACTGTAACCCGCGCTGAAAGCGCCTGTTCACCATCAAGCGCTTGAACTAGAATACGATACGATTGGACTGCTTTTAAGTTTTGCTTTCAATTTGAACGTGCTCCCCTACATCATGGGATACATTGAGGGCGGCAACGAGCAGCAGGGGACGTTCCCGGCGACGCAGCCGCTAATGATGTGGTACGCGGAGAAGGGTAAGGGCAAGTTCGTGAAGATGATGGAGTTGTGCGTGGGCACGGTAGGGCCTGGCAGATATTGCTCGCCACATCACACGATTCCATTTAATTCAAGAAATGAAGGGTTAAAAATGTGTCATATACGGGCAGCAATACATGTAAGACCTCAGGGCGCGGGGTTGTCCGACCCGCAAGCGCCGACCGACCAGTACGTCAGCGTCGCCGTGGCGGGGGTCGAGCTGCTGGCCGCTGTGGGATTCGAGGCGGGGCCTGGTGGCTCAGCCAATCACATCTCAGTAACCTCTCTCTCGACCAATCATATGAGGGCATTCAGCGCCTGAAAGGGCGCGGGCATCGGGTTCTCTCCCGACCAATCATATGAGGGCCTTCAGCGCCTGATAAGGCGCGGAGACTGGGTTCAAGGTACCACGGAAACGAGTGTATGACCCGTGAGTGTATGACCCGTGGGGCACTATCCATATGACCCCAGGTGAGAGTACGATCCGCATGGCACTGTTTTGTCTGTTGACCCTGTGTGGCACTACGAGTATCCGTGTGACCGTCGCTGAGAGCTTTATCCGTAGGACCCTGGTTGGAGGGCCGGACCACTCCAGACCTAGTGGCGCAGTGGCGCCGGCTGTTGACGGTGGCGCTGGAGGTGGACGGCCTGGTGGTGGAGGATCTCCCCGCGTTCCGGGTGGCCGCGTACGGCCAGATGTACACCCTCAAGCAGCGCCTCGACGAGCTGTTGCTCAAGGTGAAACTGAATTGAAGAGACAGAGGCGCCTCTGTGTGCATGAGGAGCCTGAAAATCTGAAACCAGTCAAGTTCACTTTCAACACGGGCTGAACTGTTTTCAACTTGCACCGTACCATGAAGCGCCTCGACGCCGGCAGTCGGCACCCGCAGACGTCGCCGTGAGGTTGACGCTTAGACTATCGTACGCCTGTATCTTAGAAGCTTGTAGAAAAAGAAGTCTGAGTTGAGCGAGACGCGGCGGAACCTGTGGAGGTCGGGGAAACGGGGAACGTGAACGCGGTCGTGTCATATTTCCAGTTATGCCATTGCTCTGTTTACATGTCAACACGTCTGACGCCCTGATGAGCCCAATCTTGCGGGAGCGGAGACTTTACGATCCAGAATGCCACACGTCGCCATGTGCCAACCCGTAGTCCAGCCGGCCTTCCGACACGCGGCGACGCAGTATTGGGCATCCTTGCACCGCGGGCAAACCTTGAAGTCCTTCAGATGGCCCACAACCTCGCACCCGTCGTTGGTGCATTACTGAGGCCCCTCCAGCGCTTCCCTGCGAGACCCGTTGACTGAAGCAAGTCCCCCTTACGTAGCCAATGTACCACTGGTCAGGACATCCGGTGGGACGTCGTGCCCCTCCGTGACTCCAGCCGAATTGGCGTCCCCGGCAGCCTCCCCCACGTGCCCAACCTCGCAGGCGTAGGGCAGGTCCCAGTACATGCGAGCACGGACGCGTTGTTGTGGCCGACATCTGCGACCTTGCATCGCGTGCCTCTTGTGCCGCGCCCTAGGGCCTGGCAGATAACGCTGGCCCTATCATAGGATACCGTTTAAACTTAGCGTCGGGGCGCCTAGTCGCCGTGAGATCCTCGAAATCGAGGATCTATTTACTCGAGGATCGCGACCCGGTCGGACTTTCGGCGAGTCGGTCGGTGAATTTCTCGACATAGACATTTCTGATTGGTCGAACAGGATTCGATACCACAACTTCGATACCAGACCCGACACTGAGTTTAACTCAAGAAACAAGGGACTAAAATGTGGCGGACATGGCAGGCACAATCTGCCAGGCCCTATCGCGGGCGACAGCGAGACCATCAGCGTCAATCGCGCCGTCGCCGCGTGGTCCAGCGCCACCACGCCCTCCACCGTGCCGATACAGTGCCCGAGGTTGTACAATCGCTCGCGGCAACCCGGCGTCGGCGCCCTTGGTGCACCACTCGACGGCAAGGATGTATTCCTTCCTCGCGTAGTGAATACTTCCCACTGCATCCATGGTGTGCGCGTGCCCGTGCCCTGTCGCCTGCCCAAAAAGCACCAGGCTCTCTTCGGCCACGGTTGGCCGTCATGACCAGGTGACCACTTCGACGCGTCGCAGTCTGGCGAGCAACCGGGAAAACTTTGCTGTGCGAAGCGCCAACCTTACATCGCCTTTGGCGATCTGCGCCCCGTGCCCAGAGGCGTCCCCTTAGCCCCATCCGCTTCGTTCACTAACCGGCAGCCCACTGCGCGGGCTAGCGCACTTCAATGTAGGTTGTCGCACCGAGGTTGGGAACATTTCTATATTTTCGAGAAAGGCAAGCGGGCTCCTACACAATAAGGCGGAGCTCGCCAAGAATATTGCGAGAGGTGGCTCGTTCGGAACCACCCGTCCGGGACACCGGCGCGGTCTATGGCGCCTCTAAGGGGTCGCGTGAGAGTTTCGCCGGCGGCGGCGTTCGTTGGGCGCGTTCGTTGCGGCGCCGCCGCTTTGCGCTGAATTGCGTGCATTGTCTTGCTGATTCACGCTCGTTGATTCGCGTCTGTATATTTTCTTGAGTTGTTAAACCACCAAGAACAAAAGACTGGGTGCGATGCCGCTGTGGGCTGAGTACTGCGCCCCACTGACAGCGGAGCCCGGATCCGTGCTCAGCGTGCCACGGAGGCAAAGGAATGGTGGCGATGGTGCGAAAACGGCGTGGAACCGGCGAAGTTACGACAGTGCATTGCTTATAACATGAGGCACGGGGCTCCAAACTCGCGCGCGCGACGTGATAGGCGCGCGCGAGACGGCGGGAAACGTGTTCTTTGAGGATTTTGTGGCGGTCTGCGCCGAAACAAATCCGATAACTGTCGGTCGGCGACGCTGAACGCGTTTCCGCGCGTGAGCCACCTCTTTTGGGACATTTGCGGCCGGCTCAGCCCTATACGCGGCCCAGCCCTTGTGCAGTACTATACTCTACTGTTGATCTGATTGCCTCCCTTCGGGGGAGGATGGTTCGGCAGTCAATGCAATTAATTATAAAGGAGGGTTTGCCGAGTGTAGTCGGCGGTGAACTTTAGGTTTGAAGTGCGGCGGCAATCGCAAGCTATGCAGTCGAGAGAGGGGCCCAAATAGGGCATCTCGGATTTAGACTGGGGTTCTTGAGTTAAATCGATCTGGACTGTCAAAACGTCTGTGGACGCGATTGCTTTCTTGAATTTTGCGCGCCGTTTCCGAAAGTGTTTCCGCCACATGTGGCACGAAAGCTCCCTGACTGGCCACGATATTGTGTGCCCTGATACAAACCGGTGAAATGAGCAATTCAGCATTCGCGCTGCGACGGAACCAGGCGCCGCACTTGCCCGCGAGTCGTTGATGTCGCAGTCTGGCAGTGCTCGATGTTTCACGGAGAGAGCTGCTTCAGCAGCGCCAACGCTCCCCCGCGGCGTATCCAGCGTCAGCTGCGTGGGCGCCGAAGTCATTGCGGTTGGCTCGATTGATCTGAGAACTGAGATGTTCGGTGACTGTGTCCGATCGCGGTCACCATGGCTGCTGTCCCATCGGCTGCTGTCCCATCGCGCGCATCGGCGCAACGCGCAATTTGCGAGATGGAGAATGCAAGATGCGCGCGAAATCTCGAAAGGGGGCATTGACCACCGTGACCGCCGTCGTCGAAAACCCCCGATAGCCGCTCTCCGCGGCCTGAGTCGTGGCGCATTCGCGTGAGGAAACCGCGCGGAAGATGCGCTTCCGCGTTGCGAAGCTTTCCATCAACCGATATTGGGTCAGCTGCGATCAATCCAAATTTTGGATTCAAATTCCAATAAAAACACCTTTCAACATAAGTTTCCGGCGCGAAGCGCAAATGGTAGGTATTGGCTCTCCCTGCCTCGTACCACCATTGAGTCGGTGAAGAAACGCCTTCACTACTCTGTGTGATTCCTGGGTTTATCTCCCGTTCGTCCAGTGCATTCATAAATGCCGAAAGAACGTGTCTCGGCAGCCACTGCTCGTGTGCCGGAGTAACGTTCGCCGACTTTTTGCGCTGGGAGGGATTTCTTTTCGGGTGTCACCTTTTTCTGTGGACATTGCACATCGTCCCCACGCGTCGCGCCTCCACGGGCCAGCGCGCGCCCAAGTACCCCACCACATACGTCATATATGCACCCCTCTACGGTACATTAGACGCCACGCGCCCCGGAGCGCCGTATTCGACGCGCAAGCGCGCGCTTCTGGAAGAAGTACAGAGCCGTCGCGATCGCGGCATCGCGGCGATTCTTGCCCCTAGTTTTGAGAGTCTTGTTTTGTCAAGCGAACAGTTTGCCCCACAAAGAAATCAAGCGTTTGAGCGAACTTTGAGCCAAAAAACCCACTGTTCAGCCTGAATTATGCAAGTCTTGTACAGAAACAACACCGCGAGCCTGTGTAGCACGGCCTGGGTACCAGCGTCTACCCCCGAGGAACTGGGGCAGTAGCGCATGTAGAGGTGTCGGGAGGTGGCGACTAGCGTCTCGTTGCGGCCCGGGCGCCAGGCACGGCGATGTCCCCCTCCAGCATCACTTCTGACCCTCGGCAGCTCCGCGTGACATCGTACAGGAGTTCAGCCTTGGTCCTCAGCGCATTGTGGTTGCCTGACCGCGTGAGGCTATCCTCGACACCCCAAGTCCCCACCAGCCGCATCTTGCCGTTGATTAACTCTAGGCACAGCTTGAGCACGGTCGTCGTCCGTGGTTAAGGGCAGTGCGCGTCATGTCCTTGCAGTTGTTGGCCTTGAGCAGGTCCAACCACGCTTGCTCCGTCCGCACCCCCTCGATGACTTCCAGCATGCCCGCGATAGCAGAGCTCTTCAGCTCGGAGCGCTTCGTCTTGTCCTACAGCAGCATGCGCTCGAAGTCGGTGCACGCCTTCCGCTCCACGCCTACATCCTGCAGCGTCTTGTGCTCCTTGTGGGCCCACTTCGTGGTGGCGTCCGCGCCGATCTTCGCGTACAGCTTTGGATGACGTGGGTTGCTTTGGATGACGTGGGTTGATGAATTTGAGATCCCAGCTGGGGTCATGGCGGTAGAGCCACGCGTACAGTGATTTCATTTTGCCAAAGAAAATACGATAACAAGGGCTTTGACGCCAATTGCGGCGGTGACGGCGGCCGCAATCGAACACGTGCTTGCTGGCACTCGGTACAGGGCGCGTATCAAGGGTGTATCCACGGGACATCTGCGTCCCGGATGTTCCGACGCCGCCGTGTACGCTGCTCCCGTTTCAGGAGGCCGAATCCAGCGGGTACACCTAAATCTACGCGTTTCCCTGTCCACCGCTACCGGCCCGTCCCAGACTTTCCTGCCCTCTTAGCTGTGCGTTTATTAGTGTACCCGGTACACTCCGCACCCCTCTCAACCAGTTATCGGCAGGGGTCCGCGAGGCTATGTGAGGGCCTGGGAATAGGGAGTTTCGTTGCAGTTGGTGCTACCGGTGGTAGCCGTGCGTAGAGCCGCCTCCCCTCGCGCGATGCCGCGCCCGTTGGAGCCCGTTCGCGGTAGATTTGGTCGGTTTATTCTCGGAATCGCAAAAGAAACGACCAATTCTATGGCGAACGGGCTCCAACAGGCGCGGCATCGCAGGGGGGGCGGCGGCTCTACGCACGGCTACCACCGGAGCACCAACCGCAACGAACCCCCCTAATCCCAGGCCCTCACATAGCCCCGCGGACCCCTGCCGATAACTGGTTGAGAGGGGTGCGGAGTGTTTCAGAGACACTTGCAAACAGTCAGACGAAAATATATGAATAATGGTATCGGCCAAACAGGGGGGTTTAAGATTTCCGAAACTGTGAATCCGTTGACTGTGCGAAATCTCTGTAACGCGCCGCGGACCCGCGCCTCGATGATGTTGGAGCGCGTGAACTTGTTGACGCCGAGCTTCTGCGCTTCACTGTGCCGCTCGGCGGCGGCGGCCGCTACTCACTTCCCGTGCATTAGTGTTTACTTTTTGTTGGGGCAAGGCGTCGCCACAATCTAGTGCCTACAGCAAATGAGAATTGAGGATATTCCGGCTCTGTGCGTGAATTTCCCATGATGGCGGGTGCACGGAAATTGAGGTTATTTCTCGTTGTTGTCACTTGAACACATCCTCAATTGCCCCCCTTCCGCAGCGCGGCCGCTAACCCGCGCTGGCGCCGCCGCAAATTCGCGCGCGGGGGCGGGAGGCGACCACAGTCGGTGTGACCTGACTCCGTGCCGGCTCGGTGTCGACTCCGTCCGCGCGTGGCCGCATCACGGCGCCCTCGTAAAGCAGCCATGTTTTGAGGATCTCAGGTGGCGACAATTCGCCTCTTCGCCAAGCAGGGCGGATGGTGCTCTACTGCCGGGTCTCGGCCATGGTCGGGGCGCAGATCAATCCCGTGGCGATTAATGACGGCGGGGATTGCGCGCCGGAGCTCACCTAAGCACCCAGAGACGCGCGCGTCGCGCCGGCGGGCCTTCTAGCGGCGTCATCGTCGCGTGGGACGGCTGGGGCGCGTGCGTGAGCGGTGCCTGGAATCAGCAGGAAGTGAGCCGTCGCCACCTCAACGCTCGAGCGTGGGGCGCAACGCGTCGCGCGTGAGACGCCACTGACGCGGCGAGCGCGCTGGGGCCCTACCTGGGACGCTTACTGAGGCGACCCCCGCTCTTCGCGCGTGCGCCGACCCCGTGCGCCGCGTGGGGGCGCCGGCGCGCGTGCGGGGCAAAATGTCTTCATGTATCCTCAATTGAGGATATCCTCATTTTTTTGTAGGCACTACGAGGCTGTCTACCCCAAGAAACGACCCAAAGTGCAAAACCACTCGTCGCGCGCGCTCCGGTAGTTGCTTTTTGTCCGATCTCACGCAGCCGCCGTTCGGAACGGGTAAAGGGACGCGCGCGCGTACCGTAGCCCTCCACAAGCGCGCAACGCGCCTGGCAACAGCCGCAATTGACTAGGTTGGACCTGTCCCACCGACCAAGATTGCGAAATGTGACATGATCCCGCGCCCCGCGCAGTCATTCCAGTTCCATTCCATCAGTCGCTCGTCGAGTCAGGGCCGTGTGCACAAAAAGCAACGCATTCGGCGCATTATAAAATGTTAACACCCAAGATTCTGGCGACGCCTGGCCTCACCACACGTCGGGCCCAACCGCGCCTTGTTCGTCATGTTGTTACTTTTCGGAAAACTCTTACAGGTTATGGGTGAGATCGATTAGACCAAGATCGACCAGTCAACAAAGCGAGATGTCCCGAAATTGCGTGGAAACGAGGGCGCCATGCACACGCGCTTGGCAGACCGCGATGGCAGCATCGCCGGCAGGTAAACAAAAAATTGGCCGGGATGATCGCCGCGAACAAACATAAAGTTCGCGTCCTCGGAGTTCCCGGACGCCATTCGCGCGTTTAGACGGTTTCCACGGGGTTGCCCGTGAATTGTGCCATTTCTTCCTTCTGCGAGCCTGACTACACACCATACTAAGACTTTGACGACTCACGCGCGCCGATGTCCGCGAGCACGGCACGCGCTTACAAACGTACCTTATAGCATCAATCAACAACATAGCGAGGCGGCGGCGGCGTGCGATGGCGCATCGCCGGCTGGTGGCGCGCGTCGCCGAGGGCCATCCACCACTATAAACAACACCGGCTCATGGCGCGCGTCAGACCGTGTTTAGACCGAAAACACAGACGGCATTTTGGTCAAATGACCAATTCAAGGTACTCAGTTCGGGTACTTGGCCGATTTCGGACCTTTTCCGAAACGTCAGGTAAAAACGAAGATTCGTGCAGAATGCGATTCGCACGGGACGCGTGACAGCGACGCGTCGACATCGCCAGGCGGCGGCGCAGCTGGCGTTCCATTGCGCACTCCGTATCTTCCAGCAGTTCTGCGAATCGCCGCTGCGTTTGGTCTGCGGACACCGCACATCTTGCGTCGATCGTGTGCCGTTAGCCTCCAAAAAACAACTGAAAATACCGCTCAAAGCTGTTTTAAGCCCGACGTGCAAACAGTTGGTGGGGTAAACACAAATGCACGGGGACGTGTGCGTAGCGGTGCCGCCGCAACGAGCGCGCCGCCGCCGCCGGGCGGCACACTCTCGAAAACCCCCTTATAGGCGCCTTACACCTCGTCAGTCCCGTGACGCGGACTCATGAACGCGCAACAACCGCGTCCCTCTCTGGGTGGGTTCTCGGGGTAGTCAGCCACGTTGGGTTTTACCAATTTATAATGCGCTGAATGTGTTATTTTTCTTTTGTGCACACGGCCTTGTCTCGATGAGTTACTGCTTGCATCGCACTGGCGTCAGTCCGTGCGGCGCGGGATAATGTCGCATTCGCAATCTTGGTCGATGGGACAGGTCCAACTGGTTATGTTGCGGCCGCCGCTGGGCGGGTCGCGCACTTGTGGGTGACTAAGACACGCGCGCGCGTCCCTTCACCCATTCCGAGGGGCAGTCGCGCGCCACGGGACAAATTCCACCATCGGAGCTCGCGCGACGAGTGGCTTCGAACTATGGGGTGGTTCTTGGGTAGTCGGCTTCGTACGAGGCAGGGTCAGCCTAGGATCCAACCTTACTTACGGTCAAATCCCCGCGCCGTTGATAGGAGCCTCGTTTTTAAAACATGATATTCGGTTTCAGACAGTCCGCACGGTCACTGTCGCGCTACCTATTAAAGCGCTGGACTCAGTGCAGAGTATTACAGAGTATACGCGCTATCCTCGCTAGATGCTAAAGATGAAATGACATAAGCGCATTCACATCTACAAGTCTAACATCGCCCTCGAAAGGGTTTAGGGCTAGGGTAGCGCATGGCCTTAGTCAATAAACGGTTCAGCCTAACGTTGTCGCTCCCGTACGTCGCATCAGAAAATGTCCGCGGACGTAGCATGTCCGAGTAGTAACCCGAGCTGAACCGAACAGTGAACAGCTGATACTGGACCTTATCAGTCCCTCGAGCAGTGAGTTTTCGAGGATGTGGGCATGATCACCCTAAAACTGACACACGCCAGCTACGACTTCCACAGTCGTCCATCTGCGGCAGCTACGGCGATGGTGAGCCGCAGCTACGGAGTCACGTGTGAGTTGTAAGCATCCCAACATAACTGGGATAGAGCAACCCAGCAGGGAGGTTATTTCACGAGGCCATAACACCATCATCTTTACCCCACACATGACTCAGCTCGGCCCCGTGCGATGATGTTGCACGAGGCCTGGTGGCCTCAAGTACCCAGTCGGCTCAGCCGAGCATTGTCTGTCGTTCCCATAATCCGCGTCCGAAGGGTGTCGGCCCAGCTCGTTATGTGCCAGGTCCGAACAGCGCAGAATTTCATCTGCGGCAACTACGGCGATGGTAAGCCGCAGTCTAAGTCAAGTGCGAGTTGTAAGCATCCCAACTGAAGTGAAGAAATCCAATTGGAAGGTTACGGACCAAAACCACAAAGAAGTATTGATGATCAAAAGCATAGTGGTCGTTCTTCAGGGCAAGGTCCGGTCACGAGAGTTGGCTGCTCCTAAGCGCATAGCGCAAACGCATGTTCACCCCACACATGACTCGGTAGGCCCCGTGCGATGATGTTACACGATGCCTGATGCCGTGGTGCGTAAAGGCACCACGGCAGACTTCCCGTGTGATCCACGAGGCAATATACGTTTACTCTTTATACCGACGTTGTTCTCTCAGCACATTGGCCGACTGACACTGACGTTGTTGCTGTCAGATGGGTTTTCACTGGAAACCGCGTCGAGGTTAAACGTCGCGCCTATCAGTCGCGCGCATCGGCCACATCTCGCGGCAATTCCACCTGAACATCCACAAGATCTTCATAACACGCAAACGACAGCCGTTCGCCATGAGGTATGCCCTTCAAAACACCCCTCCGCGCGCTCGCCACGTCGTGTACGCGCGAGACGGCGCGGGCAGTTCGCGTTCGAGATGTGCTTTCACATCGCGAAACTTTCGATCAAAAGCTATTGGGTCAACTGCAATCAATTGAGATTTTGGTTTCAAGTTCCAGACAGACCACGTTTCAAATTCGTCAATTCGTGCAGAGCGCTGATATTACTTTTAGGCTGACCATGACCATGGAAAGTGGGTATGCGGAATAAGTATCTGCTGTCATCAAATACCACGTGAACATCGTCAAAAACCACCACTGTTTACCGCCCGATCGACGAGTTGAGTTAGGAACGCAAAGGGTGACCACCTTCCTGCTTATATTATTTTGAAAAGCGGCGTCGCACCGTGAATCATAGCGAGAGTTCAGGGGGCGTTTGGCGCCCGTGGTCAATGGATCGACGCCAGAATTGTCGCGACGGGTCCGCAACAGACCTGCCACGTACACCTGCCGTCCTTTTCCCCGTGCAGAGCGTAGGCCGCGGCCAACTGGTCCGAAAAACGGTAGAACGATGTTCGGGTGGTATCTGACGATGTTCATGTGGTATTTGATGAGTTCAACGATACTTATTCCGCACTGGTACGCCAGTCACCCGGTCAAGGCCGATCAAGCCGGTCAACGCCGGTCAGCCGGTCAACGCCGGTGAAGGCCGTCATCAAAGCCGGTCAAAGTCGGTCAAAGCCGGTCAAAGCCGGTCAGCGAAGCCGGTTAAAGCCGGTCAAATCCGGACAAAGCCGGTCAAATCCGGACAAAGCCGGTCAAATCTGGACAAAGCAGGTCAAAAGAACCGGTCGAATCCGGTCAAAGCCGGTCAAAGCCGGTTTGAGCCGGCCAAAGTCGGTCAGCAAAGCCGGTCAAGGCCGGTCAAAGCCGGTCAAAGCCGGTCAATGGCTCAAATCTCGTCAACGCCGGTAAAAGCCGATATAAGCAGGTAAAAGCCGGTAAAGGCCGATAAAGTCGGTAAAAGCCAGTAAAACGTGTTTTGACGCGGTCAAAGTTCCCGCCAGAAGGAAAAAAATCGAGGCAGGCGGGGGAAGGAGAAAGTACCCGGCTTGAGTTGGGCAAGCAGTCACGCGGCATTTATCCAGCCACGGTTGTCCTATGTTTGAGCTCGCGGGCCCACGTCGTCCGGCGGCGAGTCAAAGACTCATAGTCATCAGCGGCAAGCGTGGGGGCGCCGCAAGCGCGTTCAGCGTCGGCACCCTCCGTTCTGTCGCACACCGCGTCTGCAGTCGTCGCATTTTCGTCGCCTCCCCCAGAACGGGGTGCCGACGCCGCTCAGCTCGCGCTCCGTGAACACTGCCTCGCGTAAGGCGTGCCTAGCGTCCCCTCCGCCGAGTGGGCGATTCGCCAGTGTACACGGCGGCGATGCGCGGGGGGACTCCATAGGCGCGGGCCGGTTCCGCAGCCTCCCGCGGTCATCCGCGTCGGCAAACGAAGTCCCCTGTCCCGGCACCCACTCCTCGCGGATGCGCCTCCCCTGACAGCGCAGTTCCAGTCCGCGCGTGGCCAATTAACCACGTGGATGTTCATCAGCTTCTCTTCATTACAGCGCTAAGCTAGGCTAGGCGTTATCTAGTGTGACATGTGGCTCAATGGGGAAGGCGGCAGCAGTCCGTGTCCACGTGCCTGCGCCGCGCATGATGTGTGGTGTCCCCCAATGATGGTGGACACGTGGGACGTGGGCGCGACATCAATCCCCAATGAGATGTGCTGCTCAACTGAGCGGTGTGGAGTTCAGCCGATAAGGCCGGTCGCAGTTGCGAAGCGCTTGTTCTATGTCATTTCGATGCGGCGCTTGTACGAGTCGGTAAACGGTCTTTAATTCTCGCGTACGAGCAGCTTGCATGAACAGTTATGCGTTTTGCTTTGCTATTGCGCGCATCGAGGCGGGAATTATGTGTGATAAGAACTTTGCCGTTCGTGCTGTTGCGGGTTGACTATGCATCTTGAGTATCAGTGGTGGTAGTAGTAGTAGTAGTAGCAGTAGCCAGTAATAGTATTAGTACCGAGTAGTACCGTGTTGAGTGGTTGGAGCATGAAGTAGTTGTAGCGAGAGGTAGCGACAACGTGAAGTAGCGGCACCAGGTTGACGGGCAGCACGAAGTGGCTGTAGTTTAACGTAGCAGTAGCTTGATGGGTAAGCGTGATGCCGCATCAACTTGACGGGCGAGCGTGAAGTAGGAGGTAGCGGTGGCTTGACGGGCAGCGTGCGGTGATTGTGGGTTGGAGGGCCGCGCGATGTAGCGGCAGAGTGAGGTAGCTGAAGCTTGCCGGGCGTCGTGATGTGGCGGCAACTTGACGGGCAGCGTGAAGTAGCGGCAACATGGAGCAACAGCAGCTTCGCGGGCTGCGTGATGTGGCGGCAGCGTGAAGTGGCGGCAGCTTTACGGGCAGCGTGGAGTAGCAGCATCTTGACGGGCATCGTGGGGTGGCATCAGCGCGAAGTGGAGGCACCTTGATGGGCAACGTGAGGTGGAGGCCACTTGACTGGCAGCGTGAAGTAGTGGCATCTTGACCGGCAGCGTGAGCTGTTGGCAGCTGAAGGGCCGCGTGAAGTGGCCGCAGCTTGAGGTGAAGAGTGAAGGTGGCAGCGTGAAGTGGCAGCAGCTTGGTGGGCGGCGTGAAGTGGCGGCAGCGTGCCGCGGCGGCAGCTCGATGGACAGCGCGAAGTGGCGGCAGCTTGGCTGGCAGCGTGGAGTGGCGGAGGCTTGAAGGGCGGCATGAAGTGACGGCAGCGTGCACCGACGGCAGCTTGACGGGCAGGGTGAAGTGGCCACGGCTTGAAGAAGGGCAACGTGAAGTGGCGGCAGCGCGCAGTGGAATCGGCTCGAATCGCCTCGTGAAGCGGCGGCAGCTTGAAGGGCAGCGTGAAGCGGCGGCAGCTTGAAGGGCAGCGTGAAGTGGTGGCAACTTGAAGGGCAGCGTGAAGTGGAGGCACGTGCTGTTGCGGCAACTTCATGGGCAGCGTGCATTGGCGGCAGCTTGAGGTGTAGCGTGCAGTGGCGGCAGTCTGGTGGGCAGCGTGGCGTGGCGGCAGCTCGAACGTTAGCGTGCAGTGGCTGCAGCTTGATGGGCAGCGTGGAGTGGCGGCAACTCGAAGGGCATCGTCAACTAACGTCAGCTTGAAGGGCAGCGCAAGGTGGTGGCACGTGCAGTGGCGGTATCGTACTATGGCGGCAGCCTGACGGGCAGCGTGGAGTGTCGGCAGCTCGAATGGCAGCGTGCAGTGGCGGCAACCTGATGTTGCGTGTAGTGGCGTCAACTCGAAGGGCAGCGTGCTGTGGCGGCAGCTTGCATGCATCGTGAAGTGGCGGCGCGCTCAGTGGCGGCAGCTTCAAGGGCGGCGTGCAGTGGCAACAGCTTGCAGGGCAGTAGCTTGCGGGTAGTGTGACGTGCGGCAGCGTGCAGTGGCGGCAGCTTGGATGGCAGCGTGCAGTGGCGGCAGCTTGCAGGCAGCGTGTAGTGATGGCATCGTGCAGAGGTGGTAGCTTGAAGGGCAGCATATGGTGGTGTCAGCTCTAAGAGTGGCGTGAGGCGGCGACAGCGTGCAGTTGCGGCAACTTGAATGACGGCGTGAGGTGGCGGTCTTGCAATGGCGGATTCATGCAGTGGCAGCAGCTTGAAGGGCAACGTGTTGCGGCGAAGACTCGATGGGCAGCGTGAAGTGGCGGCAGCTTGAAGGGCAGCATAAAGTGGCGACAGCGTGCAGTGTTGCATTTTGAAGGGCAGTGTGCGGTGGCGGCGGCTTGAAGGGCAGCGTCCATGGGCGGCAGCTTGAAGGCCGGCGTGCAGGAGCGGCAGTTTGCAGCGTAGCGTGAAGCGGTGGCAACTCGAAGGGCAGCGTGCCGTGGCGGCAGCTTGCATGCATCGTAAAGTGGCGGCGCGCTCAGTGGCGGCAGCTTCAAGGGCGGCGTGCAGTGGCAACAGCTTGCAGGGCAGCAGCTTGCGGGTAGCGTGACGTGCGGCAGCGTGCAGTGGCGGCAGCTTGGATGGCAGCGTGCAGTGGCGGCAGCTTGCAGGCAGCGTGTAGTGATGGCATCGTGCAGAGGCGGTAGCTTGAAGGGCAGCATATGGTGGTGTCAGCTCTAAGTGCAGCGTGAGGTGGTAGCGGCTCGAAGGGCAGCGTGCAGTTGTTGGTGGCGTGTAACGGCGGCGCGGGGTTGGTGGGCGAGTTGAGGCGGGGCGCCGCGAGCGGGTTGATGCCGTGCGACATGGACGTTTCAGGTGGTGTGCCTTCGGGAATGCATGGCATCGAGGTCGCTAGACATCGAGCTGGATGGCGCGTCGGAGCGTGCGTGTAGCGCCGCGGTCGGTGGCGCGACGACGAGCGTTAATGACGTTTCGCGAGGGAGCGTTTGGCATCGGCGTCTTGGGAGCTTTGGGGTGCGGTCTGACGCAGTCGGGGGGACCGGCCTTGGCGCCGACGAGCGACCTGAATCGCCTAGGCGCCATGCTGGGAGGAGGGAGCTTGCGGAGGCCTGCTGACGAGAGTAACGCACGACTGGCGCCGTAGGCCTTTCTCCGCTGCGCGTGTTGTCCGATGCTTGGAGCGTGTGACCGCGTACCGGCACGAGTGCGCGCTCGCAGTGTGCGCGTGCGATAGCTCCCGCGAGTAGACATCGTAGTGTGGCGGCCCGAGGAAGGCGAGGTATCGTGGTGGTGGGCGGCGGTGGCGTGCGACGGCGCGTTAGCAGGCGGGTAGGTCAGGCGGTGCGGAAGGCGAGCGGTGGTTGAGTGTGTAGCTCGTAGCGGGTTGCGAGTCGCGGTGCGTGTCGTGGGCGAGGCGGTGCTGCGGCGGCGCGGTCGGGAGGCGAGTGACGCTCAGCATATATGTGAATGGTAGCGCGCTCTTGTTGTGCGGGCAAGAAGGGGGCTAGCGCTAGCGTGTAGGCTTGCGTGGCGCCTTGTTGTTAGCAGCTTCGTTCTGTACAATGCTACGAGCTGGGTACGCGCGTGTGATGTGCGTGTTTGAGTGAGCTTGGGGGTGAGTGTTGAACAGAGTGGTGTCAAAGAGAGGGCTTTGCCCAGGCTATTGCTGCGGAGCCCCGGCCGAGGTGAGAGCTTGCTGAGGCGGTCATGGTAGTAGTGGGTCGCGTGAGGTGCCGCGACGTGCGCGGCACGTGCGCTGGCTGATGCCCGTGTGGTCGTTGTCAGGGTGGCGTTCGCCGCGCCGTTGGTAGGTTGGCGTAGCTTAGGCGCCGGGGAGCTGCGGGCAATGCGTGGTGCGGTGCTGCGCGGAGCATATCCTGTACGTGTGCGTGTACTTGAGCGGGCCGTCGTTCGGCGGCAGCTGGCGGGCGATTGTGAAGTCGCGCGGCTGGCAATCGTTGAAGTGAGGGCTTGTGGCGCCGAAGCGAGCTTGGCTATGAGCGGCTTGGATGATTTGCAGCTGTTCTTGCGTGGTCAGGTCCGAGAAGCTGTCAGCCACGGTGTTGGTGCCGCGGCTGGTGCCGAGCGTGCTCGGGACGCCGAGGATGCCGCCGCGGGCAGGGCTGTGGTCGGCAGTCCGGGCAGGGGTGCCGTCACCGTCGCCAGTCTGGGAGGTGACGACGGTCGGGGCCTGGGGAGCGGCGGCAGCCGGTCTCGGCGCATCGTTCGCCGTCGCGGTGGGCGCAGAGGGAGCGGTCGTTGACAAGGTGGGCGAAGCGGTAAGGGGCGTGCGAGTGGCCGCTGGCGAGCTCATGCGCGCTTCCTTCTTCGCGGTAGCCTAGGTAGGATAAAGGGGGCAGCATTTTCGTACCGGTTTAGGTTGCTTGGAGCGTGAGGTCGGGAGTTGCGCCCGCGTGACTTTGTGCTTTGCGCTTATGCGTGCGATCATAGAGTCGGCCGTAATCGTGACGGTTTACGTCGTCGAGCGCGTCAGTGTGCCATGCGCTCGTGCGAGTGTGTTCGCGTGACCTTGCGCGTGTAGTTGCGGAGGCTGGTGCGCGTAATTTGATGTTGTGTATCGCAACGATTATTTAGCCCTAGTTTGTGAATGTTGCCGTGAAGCGGTATAGAGTGTTGCTTGGCGCAGTGGTGCGTTGCGCCGTGGTCCGATGCGTATCGTAGAGGTGTGATGCGTAGTGGTGTCACGCGTAGCGCAGTATTGTGTGTGTGCGCAACGTAGCTAGCGCATGAGTGTGTGTGTGCAACGTAGCGAGCGTGAGCGGCGCGATTTGCGTGTTGATCCGAGGGGCGAGGAACGTATGCGGTAGCTTGCTCTGTCGCGTGTTGAGTGGTGTGTTGTGCGGCGTGTGGTGTGATGAGTAGGCTCTTGAGTGACGGGTAGGTTGAGCATGGCGTGCGAGTGGGGTGTCTACCCGTGTGTGGTTATTGGGGTGTGCGTGTGCTCGCGCGGCGCTCGCCGCGGCGGCAGGCCGGAGGTGCAAATAGGTTGCGCGAAGTTGGAAAAGGGGCTCCGGGAGGAGGAGCTAGAGAGGCGAGCGTAAAGAAGGGAGACTGGAAAGAGCGGGAATGACATCGGCGCCTTGGAGCGAACTGCATCACCAAGGCGCGATGCCGGGAGTGTGCGCACCGGGGAAGGTGCCATTGCCGAAGAGCTGCGAGGTGGGCGTGCCACGTACAGGACACGAGGGTGCGGTTGGGCTCGGGCTCGAGGGTGAAGAAAACGCCGAAAAATCGCGCGACGCCGATGGTCTTTCCCGCGTGAAGTGCGTGGACTCGATGCCGGAGATGTACGCGGGGTTCGTGTGCCGTCGATGGTCTCGAGAGGTACGACAGGGTCGTGCGGCGTTGAACGTCTTCTGCGGGGTGAACTTGGACTCGATGCGTGCGTGTGGTGGAAGGAATGCCGCCTGAGCCAGGGAGTGCTGCGACACCTCCGCGGCAAGGGTTATGATGAGTGGGGGAATCATTGCCCCGTCACATCTGGTCATGATGAGTGGGGGAGTCACTGCCACGTCACCTCTGTGGGTGAACGGTGGAGCGGCAGACACGTGGTGAGCTGAAGACCTGGCTCATCATATCCCTCATGTACTGGCGTCCAGTACCTTCAATGGATTGAAGGCGTGTCGCGGACCGTCATTGGGTGAGCTTATCTCCCCCACAGCCAGTGAGGGAGCGGCTCTTGGTGTCGGGAGCGCGTCACAACACGCATCATCTCCTCTTGTGAACACTCCAACTTCAACGGGGTGTGTCCCCTACACAGGCAGACGAAAGTCCTCCCCACCGAGCACGGAGGCAGTCCCTCCCTCGCCGACATCCGTGCCGCAGCATATGACGTGGAGAGGGCCAGCTTCCAACAAGAGTACCTCCTCTTCCGAGAACGCATGTGCGTTGTCGGACGAGGAGCAAGGCTGGGAGGAGCCGCGGAGGACCGCGCGCGCACGCCAGCACGGCGAGCGAGTCGCGATCTTCGAACATCTACTACATACCTCTGGTAGAGGAGACCGCATCCCGTGCTCTCTACGAGTCGCAGAGTATATGGTTGACAAGTTCGCCATTATCATGGACGAGATGTCGTGGCATCACAAGAAGCCGTGGGGTGACCGGGAAACGTTGTATGAATCCATCACCAAATACCCGCCTACCACTGACAGCGCGGCGTGTCTGAAGAAGGTACTAATGCGTACCAGGCAGAGACACCAAAGCGACTTACGCGACGTGAGCCACCCGTTGTGGAGCAAGGGCTGTGCTCTGTGGAATCGGATCGCTTTCCAACGACTCCGGTTTCAGAAAGAGCGGAGGTGGTATGCCGTCGTGCGAACGGCGGACCTCCAACGCCGCATGCTCGTGCTGCACGTTTCAACGGGTTGGGGCATGCGGGCGCAGAAGAATGAGCAATCAGAACGTCAGTGCACACATCGTGACACGACCCTGGCTGACCTGTTCGCGCCGGAGATCCGAGTGACCCCAGCGCTACAAGACAAGCTAGATAAACCTCAGCTCAAGGACATCCTCTGCGAGGGCTTCCGCCCCCATTTTATCAAGGGGCCCAAGACCCGCCAGGGCCGCAACTACGGGAACGTGCTTCATCACTACCGACATGAATGCCATCTGCTACCCCGAAACCTGACAAACTGCGCCTGATCATGGACTTCAAGAAATCGGAGTACAACGAGTGCCTGGATTATTATGGCGGAAAGTTCGATCCTCTCGAGGAGGCACTTCGATGGCAGCGAGCAGCATGCTGTCAATCAGGATGGGACCTCGGCGACGCCTTCAGTCATTGGGCATACCACCACTTGGAGAGTGACATGCTTGGTGTCGGATCCGAGTCCACTGGCATACATGACCGCATGCGATATCTGCCGTTCGGCATTGGCTTCTCACCTGAAGCCCAAGGGCGCATGAAGCAGGCACTCAAGCCGGTGTGGGACCGCGAGGTTCCGCTGCTGACAGGCGACCCGGCCGAGATCTTCAAGGTGAGAGGGGTGTGGGTAGACGACGGGCATATGATGCACGACGCCTCCCTAAAACATGCTTAGGCGGACACCCAGTTTCAAATGTTTCCGGACTGGGTCGCCGATTACTGCCTTGAAATTCCCCATTTCCAGAACGTTTGGCCCACCAGAATATACGACTACATGGTTTGGTGATTGACTCCGAGCTCCCAGTACCCAGACTGAGCAGTGCCGGAACAAGAACGTGAGCCACATCGGCGACATCCTCAAGCAGTGTGGGGGAGGAGCGGTGCAGCAGCCTTGAGCCAACCCCGCATGCACGCGCCTTCTGGACCTGTGCGGGGGCGTGGGAACTGCAAGACACGCTCTCATCGAGGCGGACATCACAGTGACCAAACACTGGTTGATGGTGGTTGACCCGGACACAAGGCGCATGGCGGACCACTACGCCACGCTCCGCGGCGACCACTACCCCCAGCGCAGCGTTCAAGGAGAGGCGATCGACTACTCCCTCGCCCACGACGTCGAGAAGATTACAGAGGAGCCCATCAAGGTGCTGGCCGTCATTGACTTGATGTGCTGCGCCTGACCCCGTCAATGGCGGAGTCGCGGTTCTCGCCAAGATAAAGGGCTGACAGATAAGCGCTCCGGCCTCTCTGGCCTTGGCTTCATATCCTGAGGTGTGCCCCAAAGCACAGCCCGGGTGGCGAGTTCATGTTTGCGAACGTGGATTTTGGCACCAGAAAGCAACCGTCTAGGACGCGTGATCACCAAGCAGTCACGACGCGCGAACTGGGCTCCACAACATACACACAGGACGCAGGCTGGGTGAGCGGTGCTCACCGATTCCGGTCCTACGGGTGTAGCTGGGCCATCTGGAAGGATCTGAAGGAGAACGGGCGGCCAAAGTTACATGAGCTACTGGGCCCCGATCACCTTGGCCCTGACGCCACGTTCAACGACCTTCCCCCAATGGCACCGCTCGATGTCCGGGGTAAGAAAGAGAAGATGCTATCCCACGGTCATGAAGAGCCCGGAGACGTACAGCTTGCGGTCTAGCACGGCCCTGGTGATGAACGTCGACACAAAGAAACTGGAGCTTCCTTGGGTAAGGGCGCTCGAACGCTGGAGGGTTTGCTGCAGGGCGCGACGCAGCCGCCAGGCATGTCCGAGGTGAAGAGCCGAGCAACGATAGGGAGCATCATCGATCGGCGAATGCTAAGCTGGCTGTTCAGCAACCTGCGCTCCGCGCCTCATGACAGCAGTTCATTACACGCACTGCCGCACTATGAGCAAATCGCGCACAATGGCGCTGTGGCTGCGCCAGGTGTGCTTGATTTTATTGGATATGAAAGCAAAACATGCCGGTCTCGAAACCAGAGTAGGGTACTGTCGTATTGATGCCGCGACAGCTCCGTACTTCTTCCAGAAGCGCGCGCTTCGAACGCGTTCCAACCGCCCACCGCCAAGTCCTAAGCCTCAGATCCTAAACCTGGAGTCACCGTTCACTGCTGACCCTAAATCATAACGTCCCCGCATTCACCCTACATCCGAGCGCAGAGCGGCACTGGTGTGTCCCGCACTCCATCCTACATCCGAGCGAAGAGCGGCATCGGTGCGCGAGCCGCACGTCGCGGCGAGCGCGGCGGGACACGGCCGAGGGAGCATCGGGTCTGCGCGGGACCAGAGCGAGCGGTTCGTCCGACTTTCCGCTGAAAACCTGTTACGCCTTGGCGGGCCATGCGATCAGCCACCTCAACCGTGTTCGCATTGTTCGCGCTGTCTAGGCGTCCGTCAACCACTGAATCACAGAGACACACTTCGGATGTTTCGCTGGAAGAATCCTCCTCTGAAGCACAGAAAGAGTTTCCTTGAATCGAGGTTATACTTGTAGCCCGGAGCTCCAATGTCAGAACCAAATCACAGCCTTTGAACCAGAAGTGACCCATGATGAGCGGCGGCTATCGGCCATCGTGAACAAGCACTAAACTCAAAGATTTATGACAGTTACAAACGTCCCGACGTGACATCAGTTTGGTGCTTGTTCACAACAACGATAGCCGCCGTTTTGCGTGCGCCGCGCAATGTGTAAATCAGTCTCAAATGACGTGTCAGATCTTGTTGATTTGACCGTGATTTGACCAATTCGAGGATTTATATTTTGAGATGTTGACCCACATCTTTTTCATATTACTCGAACCTAGTGATCTCAGGCGTATGGCACAAGGACAGCTGATTCTGACATTCGCTAGGAGCTTCAGAGATATTCGCAGTTTTGAGAACCGGACTTATTACGATTGCCACGTGCTGAATTTGGCATCCCTGTTTCTCAGATTCACACTCCTGATATTGTTCCAAAACATGTGATCACGTGTTTTGCCATTGAATATTTGGAAATCGCCCGGGTTCGAGATTTTGTTTTCCCGATCATTTCTTGATGTCA
>Ga0307488_10000949_pt1 | contig 24109 bp, 25 predicted proteins | sample SB02metaG_FD_202248 | JGI IMG/M metagenome (GOLD analysis project Ga0307488, IMG submission 202248) | Sea-ice brine microbial communities from Beaufort Sea near Barrow, Alaska, United States - SB 0.2 | ecosystem: Environmental > Aquatic > Marine > Coastal | place: USA: Alaska | collected... | reverse complement strand
TTATCGAGCTAGTAGCCAAAGATGGCGAAGCTTTTGTAATTATGCACCGGAATAAAGATTTTACGGACTCATTCTCGTTGCAGATCATCGAAGCTGACATGGTCGATGAGCAAAAGAACCAAAGGTTGGACAACGGCAACGAAATACGAATGGGTGTAGAGGTTAATAAGTATAAAAAGCCAGTTGCATACCATATGTTGACCTACCACCCAGGTGACTGGGACTACTCTACTCAGATTAAGTCGCCTAAGCATATTAGGGTTGATGCTGACAAAGTTGTGCATGTTTATAAGAAACTAAGGCCCGGACAAAGCCGAGGCGAGCCCTGGATGACGCCGGCTATTTCCGCGATTAAGCAATTAGGTGCTTTTACGGAGGCTGCAATTGTTGCCGCGAGAGTTGGCGCGTCTAAAATGGGCTTCTTTACGTCACCCGGCGGCGATGGGTTCATAGCGGATGATTATGATGGTAATGTCCCGATAATGTCCGCCGAACCTGGCACGTTTGCCAGTTTACCGCAGGGCGTTTCGCTGCAAAGTTTTGACCCTCAGTACCCAAATAACGAGTTTGGCAGCTTTCACAAAGCTATTTTACGCGGCGTATCTAGTGCTTTAGGCGTGTCCTATGCAGCACTTAGTAACGACCTAGAAGGCACAAGCTATAGCAGTATCCGCCAAGGAGCTTTAGAGGAGCGTGATCAGTACAAGAATATGACCGCGTTCTTCATATCTAACTTTGTTGAGCCTGTATATAGAGCATGGCTGGCAAGTGCTATGGAGATGGAGACGTTTAACATACCCGTCAAACAGTATGATCGCTTTGCTGACACTGTCGATTTCAAGGGCAGAGGTTTTAGCTGGGTTGACCCTTTAAAGGAGATGAATGCAGCTATCGCCGGCGTTCAGAACGGAGTTATGAGCCTTTCTCACGTCGCAGCGCAGTACGGCATGGATACGGAAGAGTTATTGGCTCAGATCGCCAGAGACCGGCAGCTTGCTGAACAATTTGGTATTAAGTACGCGCTAGAGCCGTTTGGCGTGGCAAAGAAAGCAGCTGTAGAAGTCATAGAAGACGATGATTAGCTATAAGCCAACACATAGAAGCGAAAACATTGACTTGAATAATGCTGATTATGAATTAGAATCATACAAATCGGAAAACACCATAGAGGATACTCATATGGAACGCCATGTACTGAGCGTCGAAGAGACAGAAGAGACTGACGTTATCGAGTTCGCAAAGCATGAACTTGAGAGCGAGTCAGGTCAGCCAGAAGAAGAGGCTGAGGTGCAGGAAGCTAGCGAAGACCAGGAAAGAAGCAATGATCCTGAAGTTGTTCAGCGCAGTCACTTCCTGGACGCTAGAGCTATTGATGACGATAAGAGGACAGTAAAGATGTCCATCTCATCAGAAACTGCCGTTGAGCGCAGTTTTGGTAATGAGGTGCTAGAGCACAGTAAGGAGGCCATTGATTTGAGCTTCCTGGCTAGCGGAAGGGCTAACCTTTTGCTGGATCATGATCCCAAGCAGGTTGTTGGGGTTATAGAAGATGTATATCTGGATGAAGATACCCGGCGACTCCGGGCTAAGGTTCGCTTTGGACGAAGTGAACTTGCATCATCTGTATATGCGGACGTAAAAGATGGTATCAGATCGAATATCTCGGTGGGATACCAAATAGAACGTCTAGAACGCAAGGACGACAAGACTTACGTCGCTCGTAAATGGAAACCGTTAGAGGCTAGCATTGTTAGCATCCCGGCAGACATGAGTGAAATAGGGATTGGAAGATCTGCACAGGTTTCAACAGAGATTGCCGAAAGCGTGACAGTGGAAAGCAGCGAAGAAGAGACCGCCACAACTGAAACTCGAAAAATAGAGGTAATAACTATGGAAGACGTTAAAATTGACGTTAAAGCAGTTGCAGCGGAGGCCCGACAGGCTGCTCAGAAGAACGCTGCACAAATCGTTGAGCTCGGCGCTCGACACAACAAATCTGATTTGGCTCGCGAAGCAATCGCATCAGGAGCTTCTATTGAAGACTTCCGAGGCGCGCTTTTAGACAAAATCGGTTCAACTCAGGCTCTTGAGTCTAACGACATTGGGTTAAGCAAGAAGGAAGCGAAGCGATTCTCTATCCTGCGCGCTGTACGTGCATTGGCTAACCCGCATGATCGTCGGTCACAAGAAGAAGCTGCATTTGAGTTCGAGTGCTCTCGAGCCGCATCAGAGCAGTATGGTCGTGAAGCCGAAGGCATCATGTTACCTACTGACGTTCTGCGGAACTGGAAGCGTGACATGAACTCAGCTGACGATGCTGACTTGTTTGGTGAAGACTACCGTGGTGGTGACTTCATTGACGTACTCCGAAACGCTAGCTCAGTAATGAGTGCTGGTGCTCGAGTCCTCAATGGATTGTCTGGCGACGTTCGCATTCCCAAGAAGTTGACCTCAGCTGCTGCTGGCTGGATTGGAACTGAAGGTGCTGCTGCTGCCGAGTCAGAAATGACCGTTGGCAACATCCAAATGGTTCCACGCACACTTGGCGCATTTACGGATGCAACACGCCAATTAATGGTTCAGAGCTCAATGGATGTTGAGAACTTGATCCGTGACGACCTTGCACAAGCCATCGCTTTGGCGATTGACTTGTCTGCATTGGAAGGCTCTGGTTCATCAGGTCAGCCCACGGGTATCTTGAACACTAGTGGTGTTAACCAAGTAGCTAACTTTTCAGCTGCTACACCAAGCTACCCAGAAGTAGTAACTTTGGAAACTGCTGTGGCAGAAGACAATGCTCTCTCTGGTAACCTTGCTTACATCCTGCCTGCAGGCATGTACGGCGCGTTGAAGACCACTCCAAAGGCAGCTAACACTGCTCAGTTTGTTGCTGAACCTGGCGGCACGATCAACGGCTACCGTTCCATCGTATCTAATCAAGCTACTGCTGGTAACCTGTATTTCGGTAACTTCAGTGACTGCTTGGTTGGCTTCTTTGGTGGAGTCGATATCAAGGTCGATCCGTACAGCTTGTCAACTTCAGGCGGTGTAAGAATCGTAGCGTTAGCGATGATGGATATTGCAATCCGTCACGCTGTTAGTTTCGCATACGGTAATGACGGCGCTTAATAGTGACGCTTAATACAAGCAAATGGAAAGGGGCCCAATCGGGCCCCGATCCTCTTGGAGCTAAGATGAAGAAGTACGAAGTAATCAAAGGCTGTGTAATTAAAGGCAATGGTCACCAAACTGGAGACATTGTTGAATTGGAAGACTATGAGGTCAATCAGCTTATAGCGATTGGTCGCATTGCAGAGGTTAAGCAAGAGCCTAAGAAGGCGCAAAATCGTAGCGTTGGTTTGTCAGGCGACAAGCCCACCAAAAGAAAGGCGAAAGAAGAAACGCCTGTAGAACCTGTAGAGCCAGTAGAGCCGGTAGAGCAAAAAGAGGCTGAATAATGGCTGTAGAAACGGATGTCGAACGAGCGATTATGCTCGCTGACTTTGGTGAGTCAGTAACATACACACCGTCTGGTGGATCGGCATCTACTATTACCGGGATATTCGACAAGGAATACCAGGCAGTAGATACAGGCGGTGAGGTGGCGTTTGCAGTAGAGCAGCCTCGTTTGGCGGTTAAAACGTCTGACGTGGCTAACGCTGCAGAGGGGGACTCTGTCGTTATAAGCGGAGTTAATTACATTGTAAGAGTCGTCATGAATGACGGCACAGGGCTGACAGACTTGGCCTTAGAGAAACAATAATGGCTCATGCAAGAAAGACTATAAGAGACAGGATAGTAACTGATCTAACGGGCCTGGCTACCACAGGTTCTAGAGTTTACAGATCAAGAGTTTATCCCCTGGCTGAAGCTAAGTTGCCCGGGCTTGCTGTTTACACTTTAAGTGAGCAGATTGATTACGCGACAATCGGCGCCTCTAGACTTCAGCAAAGAGTCTTGTCGGTGGTGGTAGAGATTTATGTCAAGGGAACGTCTAATTACGACGATCAGCTTGATCAGATATCGTTAGAGATCGAGGACGCTTTGTACGCAGACTTGACCTTAAACGGTCACGCCAAGGACCTGCAGATAACCAGGTTTGAAGCGGATTTTGCTGGCGAAGGGGATCAACCCTTGGCTTTCGCAAGAATGGCTGTGGATGTTATCTATCACACTAGTGAAAATGACCCGGAAACAACGCTATAATACTGGTGTTTTTAGGTTAAAATGGTTTTTATTTTAGGAGCTCGAAATGGCTACACATGCTGGACACACAGGCAGTATAAAAGCTGTCACATCAACAGACGGAGCGGGTACTCCCCTAGCTGTTGCTGAGGTAAAAGATTGGTCTTTGGAAACCACTGCAAACCTAGCAGACGATACTGTTTTGGGTAATGCTTGGACTTCACAGAAGCTGACGACTAAAAGCTGGTCAACTACTTTGAATTGCATCTGGGACAACGAAGACGCAGCTCAAGACGATTTCGTAGAAGGCGGCACAGTTCAGGTTGAGCTTTATCCTTACGGAATTACAACCGCAAGCGTTTACTGGAAAGGTTTGGCTATAGTCGCATCTGTGAGCAAGAGTGCTGCGGCTGACGGTTTAGTAGAAGCCAGCTTTAACCTTACTGGTATTGGCGCGCTAACACCTGACGCTGTAGCATAATGGGCTCTCTAATTGACGCGGCGGTTGCTCATTTTAGCAATCAGGAAGTGCGATCAATGGAGGTCCCAGATTGGGACGTCACAATATTCGCTAAGAATTTGTCTTTGTCAGATAAGGCCAAGTGGCTTGCTAGATCTAAAGACGATACCACGGATTACATGGTTTATGCTGTGATCTATGGTGCCGTCGATGAGAAAGGCGAGCCCTTGTTCGATATCAGCGACAAGCCAAAGCTTCGTAATAATGTTGACCCAGATGTTCTATCAGCTGTCGCAAACTTTGTGCTAAAGCTAGCAGCGGATAGCGAAGAGGAACGCGAAAAAAACTCCTAGATGGTCAAGGAGAGGTCACCGACCTGTACATGATGTACGAACTGGCAGACCACCTTGGCCAACCGTTAGACGTAGTATTGCGAATGACGGTGTCGGAGTTTCAAACTTGGTTTACGTTCCTTAAACTAAAGGCAGACAAGTTAAAGGAAGCTACCAAAAATGTCAGGTAACGTAAACGTCTTTACAGCTACAGCGACGGACAATACAGGTTCGGCGTTTAAAAGCGTCCAAAACAACATTAAGAAAACCAATCGAGATAGCCAAAAGCTAAACGGATCTCTGCGTATAATGCGTGGCGGATTCGGTCAGCTTGGTCATCAAATTCAAGATATTTCAGTCCAGCTTCAGATGGGCCAGAATCCGCTCATGGTCCTAACTCAGCAGGGATCTCAGATAGCATCTATATTCGGAGGTCAAGGCGCAGTTATAGGCGCCTTTGTTGCTGTTGCGGGCGCATTAGCTAGCGTCTTGATTCCCAAGCTTTTTGAAAGCGCCGGTAAAACAGGGGAGCTGCATGATAAGGTAAAGAGTCTATCTAGCCTGATGAAAAAAGACGCTAAGACTGGTGCCATTGAGTATGCTGGCGCTCTTGCTTCGGTTGCGGCGGTTTCTAGAGAAGCTTCTGAGCACTTGCGTCTTACAGCAATAGAAGTAGCAAAGGGTCGATTGACTGAGCTGCAGGGCGAATTATCAAGCACTGTAAACAGTTTCGATGATGTCGCTATAGCGGGGTTTGGATACAACGCGTCTGTAACTGAGGCTCACGAACTTCTTGGCCTACAAAAAGACGATTACGACAAGCTAAATAAAAGCCTGAATATTTTAGATATGACCACTCATAGCGGTAGAGAAGCTTTGATGGGTCTTTTAAACGAACTGCGATCGTCTCAAGCAGCGACGGGGCCCGTTGATGAGGATTTCAAAGGTCTAGTTGACAGGTTCTTTGCCGCCCATACAGAAATGAGCACTCTTCAAAATAACCTCAAAGATTTTAGCCGGGTAGGAGCCCCAGAATTAGTAACAGCTACTAATGAAATTGCTTCTGGATTCGACCGCTTTATCGAGAGCCTTAGAAAATCCGTGCAAAAGTCAGAAGGATTATCGCCTGCACAAATGCTTGGCATACAGCTGCAAAACATGGAGGGGCTCACTCAAGCGGAAAAAGATTTAGCAGCTGCCTTGATTCGCAGATTGCGCGCTCAAGAGATGGCGAGTCAAAGATCGAAGGACGCGGCTCAAACTGACAGTGAGGCAGAAAAGGCCAGAAGGCAAAGAGAGCGTGAGCTGCGTACTGGCGTTTCGGCTGAAATAAAGGACAATAAAACGGGAGATGCAGAGAGGCTCAAAACCGAGAAGACGTTAGAAGGAATGAGGACAGGGTTCTTGTCAGAACTCGAACTTATATCTCAGCAAGAGAATCAAAGGCTAACTTTTGTCACAGGATTAGACGATTCATTCTTCGATGCCACGCGTACCCGAGAAGACATGATCACTTCGATTGAGCGAGATTCTGCGCTACAGAGGATGAGAATCGCTGAAGAAGAGCAGGAAAAGAAACAGAAGATAGCGGAAGCTGGTCAGCAAGTCGTTTTGCAAGGGTTGCAAATGATGGCTAGCAGCTTCGCTGAAGGCACAGTTGCTCAGAAGACTGCTTTCTTGGCCTACAAGTCTTTCGCTGCAGCAGAAGCTGTTATTAGCGCCGAATTGGCTGCTGCAAAAATGCTTGCTATGGGTGTTGGAATATTCGGTCTCGGCGCCATACCGGCTTCAAACCTAGTCCGAGGCATGGGCTATGCCAGTGCTGCAATCATTATGGCTCAAGCAGTTGCTTCGTTTGAAGGAGGTGGTTTTACCGGCCGCGGCGCTAGATCGGGAGGCATGGACGGAAAAGGCGGTTTTATGGCGATGCTACATCCCAATGAAAAAATCACTGACATGCATAACGGTGGCGGCTCCGGGATTACAATCATAAACAATGTAGACGCTACCGGGGCAGGCCCAGAAGTAGACCAGAAGATCCGCACGGCTATGGAGAAAACGAGCAGAACAACCATACAAACGGTCAGGGACCTGGCTGGTAGAGGAAGGTTAGTATGACCCAGTTTATATTCCCCGACATAAGTCCGACATCTAGCACTTGGGAGTTAGTCACCAACACCAGGGTGTTCCGGTCTCCTTTGACTAATGCTGTGCAGACAGCGTCCCGTAAGGGCTCTCTCTGGAAGTGTACGATGCAGTACAACAATGTATCGGGCGTTACAAAGGCGACTCTGCAAGCGTTTCTGAGCCGTCTCAACGGACAAGAGCATAGGATGTTGTTGAGAGACTTTGCTTACTCTAGACGAGGCGCAGGAGCTGATTCTACTTTAGTCGCTGCAGCAAGTCAGTCAGGCACAGAAGTGTCATTGACAGGAGGCCCTGGCAGCGCACAAGGTTATATGAAATCAGGTGACTATCTCAGGATCGGCAATGAGCTTCATATGGTTGTCAGCGACTGGGATGCTGGATCTTTGACAGAGACAGATAGCTACAACACTGACTCCAGCGGCAATGTAACGGTAAATATAGCGCCACCGCTTAGGAATACGACAGCTGCGAGCGCACCGTTCACAAACGCTGATGTTGTACCGCCGGTTTTAGGTGTATTCATTCTGGGAAACAACCCGTCATGGAGCAATGATGTCGGAGGTATTAGTAGCATCACTATAGAAGCTATGGAGGACGTTTTAGCATGAGTAGAGGGTTCTCACCAGCCGTAGCAGATGCGCTTGCTGCAGGGCACGTAAGGCTTCTGTCATTCGCCAAGCTAGAGTTTTCTAGTCAGACGTTATATGTGCATAACGGAATTGGAGAATATACTTTCGATGGGCAGACCTGGCAGGGTCTAGGTGACCTGGCGACAATATCTGCAGTAGAGGAAGGTACAGACGTTTCTCCTTATTCTATAACTCTGACTTTGTCCTTGCTTGACGCTACGCTTGCAGAGCAGGCGCTAGAAGAAAACTACTACATGCGCCCGGTGACAATATATCTCGGAGTGTTAACTGAGGACGATGAATTCGTTCAGGAGCCAAATCCAGCAAATACGCAGAATCCTGTGGCGTTATGGGCTGGTCATATGGACCAGATGGCTGTAAGCGTTGGGTCAGACCAGGGCGACATGATAACCATGACTTGCGAGTCGCAACTGTCCTTACTGCAAAGAAGCCGAAATCTAATGTTCACTAATACCTGGCAGCAATCCAGATACAACGGAGATAAGTTCTTTAACCTTCTGGCGTTTGTAGAAGGGGTGAAGGTCAACTGGAAAGGGAAGGGCAGCACAATAACGTCGGGCGATATAGACCTTTCCCAGCCGAGGGGCCCAGGAAACTATAGGCATTAATATGGCTTCGAAATTAGACGTATTAAGAGCTGCCAACAAGTGGAAGAAAAGACGGTTTGACTACGGCGATGCTGATTGCTGCCAGTGGGCAGGATTTGTGGTAAAAGAATTAACCGGCGTAGATTATTTAGAGTCTTTTAACTATCAAGACGAGGCTGCAGCCTATAAAATAATAGAAGGCAATGGGAGCCTGAAACATACGGTGTCGAGTGTTTTAGGGCCTCCAAGCAAGACGTTAAGCGACGGAGATCCATGCCTAGTAACAATGTCTACGGGTGATTTGATGGGCATAAAGCTTGGTGACAAGATACTGTGCCTTTGTAAGAACGGTATCATCCAAATAGACAAAGAAAACCTAATATGCGGATGGAATAAATGCCGAATGCAATAATTACAGCAATAATGTTCGTGGGCAATCTGGTTATGACTGCCCTGCCAATTATAGAAGTAGTTTTTGGCATTAGCGGAACGACATTTTTCGTCACCGGCGCGCTAGCGATAACTGCTGGCGTGGTTGGTATGTCAAAGCTTATGGAAATGTCACTTCCTAGGCCAGACTCGAATTATGCTAGGCAAAAAACCGTAAGATCGACAACCGCTCCAGTTAAGCGGGTTTACGGTGAGTCGTTGATATCAGGCCCTGTAGCGTTTATGGGAGTTGGCGGTACGGGAAACCAGGACTTATGGCATGTAATTGCTTTGACGGGTGATAAGTCAGAAGCAATCACAGACATATACTTAGACAACATAATCATCCCTAACGCTGATATAAACAGCGGAAACTCGGCTGGCGGCATTGTTAACGGCACTAGCACTATCTTTAAGCCGATAGCCTCAACGACTTTGGTCACTGTCTACAAGTACACTGGGGGTCAAACAGCGGCTAGCATGCCTGTGACCAGTGAGTTCTTCAAATGGACTAGCGATCATGAAGGTCAAGGTCTTACCTACATTGCCACTAAGTTCTCATTCCCTGATAACGAAAAGATCGCAGAGATCTGGAACAAGTATAACCCGCAGGACATAAAAGCCCTGGTTAAGGGCATGGCCATTTACGACCCGCGCAAAGACAGCACGTCGCCTGAGTATGATTCAAGTTTGGGGGTTTCTACGCAGAGGCTGTCAGATAGCACGACCTGGCAATGGTCAGACAATCCAGCTCTGTGCTTGGCTAACTACATAGCCGACGATCAGTTTGGAATGGGTGTTCCGTCTTCTGCAATTGATTGGGCTGCTGTTCACTCTTCTGCGGATTATGCAGATGCACTTGTTTCTATCCCGGGCTCGCAGACTCAGAAGAGATTTACATGTAACGGTGTCCTGTACGGAACCGATAGTCACGCTCAGAACATAAACAAGATCCTGAGCTCGATGAATGGATCGCTTGTCTACTCTAGCGGTAAGTATGTAATGCAGGCCGGTCAGTATATAGAGCCCGAGTCAGACGCAATCCTTACTGATGACGATTTGAATGGCCCTATTAATATCACCGTGGCCAATACCAGGGATGACAGATTTAACACGATCAAGGGTACTCACTTTAACCCACAAGATCTGCACAAGAAGGTCGCATTCCCAGAAGTGCAGTTGACAGACATAGCGACCAGGGACGCAGGAGAGGTCCTCTATAAGGAAGTAGAGCTTCCTATGACCAATGACGTGTACATGTGTCAGCGGTTGACCTATCAAATGATTAACAGGTCTAACGACCAATTGTTAATCGAGTTCCCCTGCAATCTAAAAGCTCTACGTTACACAGTTGGAGACCGGGTAAAGATCACGCTTGATAAGTTTGCTGGGTCTGATCAAGACTCAATAAGCTTTAACCAAACGCCTTTTGTTATCTTGGGATTTAACTTCTCTGCAGAAGGCGCAGTCACGCTCACCATGCTAAAAGACACCCAGGCAAACTATACAGACATGCCTGCGGCAAATTACTCGACAATTGCGTCTGACGGATCTATCACAGATGGATTCTCAGGGGTTCCTGCGCCAACAAACTTGTCATCAGTAGTTATCGGTCATGACGTAAGATTGACCTGGGACAATCCGGTCCCAAATACTACCTTCAACGACATAATTGTCTATCAAAGCGCAACAAGTAATTTTAGCGAATCATCAATATTACTTCGCACCAAGAATGATGCGATTACATTCGTACTGCCTACTTCCGCACTAACTAGATATTATTGGGTAAGAGCCTCTTTGTATGACAATGAGGTTGCTGCCACGGATATCATTATCGGGCAGACCTACAGGATCCGAAGTTTAGGAACGACGAGCTGGACCACTCTGGGTGCTACGGCGCCGGTTAGCAATGGTGACACCTTCCTGGCTACCGCAAGCGGGACATCGTCATCGGGTACAGGCGTGGCGACAGATGAGTCAGCTGTTAGCGCAGTAGTCGGTCCTGAGACCGTCACTACCACGGACCAGGTTGCTGATTCTGTTGAGTGGATTGATGTCGATGACTCTAACCTCTTGAGGCCGGCTAACAACGCAACGGTCGGAGCTACACTGGGAACTGACGTATACGACGGGCAAGCCCAGGCTTATGCTGTAGGTGATCTGCTTAACTCTAACGGGTTCTTCAGGTTTACCAGGACAAGTGCAGACGATAACGTGGATGCGCCGGCGAGCGCAGCGGCATTCAACACTGCTTTTGGTAGAGCGCCGACAGACGGCGATATTGTCGTTGTCACCAACACGACTTCTAGTCCAAACAAGCAAGCCGCCTATCAATACGACGGCAGCACATTCGGCACAATATCTGGATTCTTCGCTGGCGACCTGATTATAGATGACACGATAACTGCGGCTGCTCTCAGCGTTGATGAGCTTGGAGCTATCACGGCTGACCTGGGAACAATTACCGGCGGCACACTCAAAGGGGGAACGGTCCCTGATGCCGACGCAGCTCCGAGCGATACGGAGTCAGGGTCTTTCTTTGACCTTACTGGCGGGAAGTTTGTAGTAGGAAACGCAACCAATAATCTTTTGTTTGATAGTTCCGCATTAACCGTAACAGGCACCGTAAACGCATCCGCTGGAGCATTCACGGGTGACGTTAGCACTGACTCTAAGTTTATTGCTGGAAGTGGGAATGCTACAACTGTATTGGACGGCAGCTCTTCAGCGCCCTACAGGATTTTTTCAGGCGCAGCAGTTGACCAATCAGAAAACGCAAGTTTTAAGGTTCTGCCTAACGGCTCAGTGTTTGCGAGCAATATTACAGTCTACGATGCTGACGGGAATATTCTTCTAGATCAAAGCGGTTTGGGTGCAGCCGCCTTGTCAGGGATATCGCTCGCAGGCGGGAGCTTGGTAGATAAAGTTTCTGGGGTTCTATATGGCAATACTGATGAACTAATTTTAACGCTGGATGTTGCGGCGACTGTGACGGTGACGACAAAACTGCCGATATATAGCAACGCCAGTCAATACCTTTATTTCTACGGTTCTGGGGCATCAGAAGCGGCAGCGTTGTCCGACATCACAAACTCAATCTTTAATGTCATTTACAACCTCAAAACAGATGCAGGCTCATACGCAATAGCTGCAACCAAGCCAATATCTTTTACCAGCACAAGCTCAACCCCTAGTTCAACTCAAATTTATGTTGAGGCCAATTATATTGGCGGAGGTATACAAGAATACAGAACAGTTCTGATGAACGCTGGTGGCGCTTTAGAGTATATCGCAAACTCTCTGGGAACCGGAGCGACTGCGTATGTGCTCACAAGTCATACTTTCACCAACCTAGCCGCTGGTGTTCACAAAATAAAATTGTCTTCAACTGTCACTGGGACGGGATCTCCTACTGCATTTGGTCAAGACTCGTCAGCTAGGCTTTACGAGGTTACGTCAGCAAGCGTTAATTTCGTTGAGAACCAGATGAACTCTTTTGCCAATGGCTCTAATTTCAACACCAACAATATAGTTCTAACTGGTACAGGCGGAACTCGCTCAATATCTTGGAGGGATACAGATACCTCAATTGACGCATGGCGAATAGAAGCAGGTGTTGATACTGACGAGGCAGCTTCTACTACCATGAATTTCAGAGTAGACGATGGGGCTACAACGCCCGTTTCGTTTGTTGACAACGGAAACATTCTTATTACAGGTGATTTCTACACTGGCTCAGGGGCAGTTACGGCAGCAACTGCAAACATTAGCGGAGACATCAACCTAAAAGCAGCGAATAGCGATGTAGGTATCAATTGGGTTGACTCTGACGACTCGGTAAGAGCGTGGAGCATGTACGCTAATCCAAATCAGCCGTCAACTTTGTATATAGAATACAACCCAGATGGCGCTGGCACTTCAGCTGGATGGGCTTTTGTTAATAACGGAAATTTCCTCGCCGCTGGATCTATATACGCTGACGGAGCAGCCTCCAATTCTACGCAGTGGAAAACTGGATACGACTATTCGCAGATAGGTCACTTGCCTTTGACTGGCGGGACTATCAGCCAGAACCTAACTATTACCGGCGACCTAACGGTGAGCGGGACAACAACAACCGTCAATACTGACAACCTCACGGTCAAAGACAACAACATAACCCTGAACTATTCCACGGGTGATTCATCCAGCACCGCGAATGATAGTGGAATCACTATCCAAGACGCAGTTAATTCTACGACTGATGCTTCTATCCTATGGAAGACTGCCACAGATCGCTTTGAGTTTAGTCATGCAATTTATGCTCCAGCAGCAACATTCACTGGAAATGTAGAAACCAAAATAATAGATCAGTATCAGGAGTTTGCAGCAGGAAACGGCGATCACGAAGTCCAATATTTCTCAAAGGTTCTCGCCACTTACAGTGAAAATAATGCTAGCCAAACTTACATAATCCTAACAACTACGGTCCCGCAATCTTCTTTTGCGATGGGTGGATTTCAATTGACGTTTTGGGACAAGTACCCTACTTCAACAAGTGGGGATGTAATTGACATTTATGGTTATTGGAATCCAGAAAACAATGGTGGGTTCACTGGCTTCCGCTATAACTCAAAAAACCCTAATTTTGAGCCAACAATTCAAGTCGGTGCTAACTCTAGCGGTTACACTGTTTTTATTTTAAGCAACTTTGGGACATCTTCGTATGCTCAGTTAGTAGCGAAAGATTTTTGGTCTGGATATAGCTCAACAGGAGCTGCACGATCATGGGGCCAAGGCTGGTCATTCAGTACAAGTAATACTATATCCGCATATACTAATCTTGATACGCTGGGTCGCAACGGTGTTACTTCTGCTCAGATTACGAACCTAAGCACCGCTTATAATTACTCACAAGTGGGTCACTTGCCTTTAGCTGGCGGTACGCTGACAGGAGCGTTATCAGGTACTTCGGGGACTTTCACAGGTGCTATATCTGGAGCCAGCTTTGAACTAAGTGGCATCTCGGTTATTGATTCTAATCAAAATATCAACGCAGCAAGCATATCCACTGACGCAATAACAAGCGCGGGTGATATAACACTAACCAGCACTACCACTTCATCGCCATCAATAAACTTCAACAGCAGCACTGCCACCGACCCTTCTATTGATATGGCGGTCAAACTTGTTGGCGAAGAACTGCATTTTTACGAACCAGAAGATAATAACAAGGTGCATTTTAAGATCTACGACGATACTGGTGTAGACGCGCCGTTTGGTTATTGGGTGAACGGCACCAGAATGGCCGATGCAAGCCGCAATCTGACCGTTGGCACTATTTCTAGCGGAATAATTACTGCTACAGATGGCACCTCTACCAACTGGAACACAGCTTACACTTATTCACAGGTGGGTCATCTTCCGCTGGGTGGAGGTACAGTCAGCGCCCAGACCTTTTTCCTTGAAGATGTAGCGTGGAAGGTCGGCGGGTCAGACGCAGCGCATCAAAGAGCAGATGCAAGAGATGACGCAACAAGTTTTGCTCGGCTGCATTGGTATGGCGTAGCTGACAATTCAGCAACATCCAACTTCCGACATGCTTGGTATGACGGAGCAGCTTATATAAATGTTACAGCGGCATCAGGGACAGTCACGTTTGGCGGTAATATAGCGGCAACGAACGTGTCCGTTGCAGACGATCTAAAGTTTACCGGCACTGATAATTATATTTGGTCGCCTAATACGACAAGCGGTTTTGTTGGATTTTATGACCCCAACAACAATCGTGTCGCGGCAAAATATCAAAACGACACTGGCGGCTGGGGGCTTTTAGGGGAACCGGCTTCTGGTTATGCGCTTAAAGTGCATGGCGCAATCTCATCAGGCTCTATTTTAAGCGGGGCTATAAATTCAATTTCGGCTATTGGTGCGGCGGATGACGTTCGGACTGGCTTAATACACTATGATAGCACCGCAATGGCGGCAGGAGTCGGTGGTCAATTAGTACTTGGTTATAAGTACCTTTCAACTGGAGAGTACACCGCAGGGGCTATCCTTAAAACATACAAGGAAAACGCCACTTCCAATCATTACGGCAGCGGCTTGAAGTTTCAGGTTCGCAATACCGGATCCAATCTTTCTACAAAAATGACGCTTAACCCGTCAGGCAATTTGTCTGTTACTGGAGAGGTGAATTTCGGAAGCTCTAGGTTTTATAGCTCAATAAGCGCGAACACCGGCGGCGGGAATTATGAGTTTTTTATCCAGCCTGACGCAAATAATACTCACCAGTGGAGGATTATTTCAGGCGGCACGGGAACCGCATACGGCACAGGGGTTGGTGGTTTAGGCTTTCTTTATCAAGCGTCAGGAGTTAATAACGCTGATTACAACTTTGTTCTAAATTCTGATGGAACAAGCACCTTCAACTATGACGCTTACGCTAACAAGCATTTGCACGTTGGTAAGTCGGGCGGCTGGTTGCAGCTCTATGATGATGGAGGCGTTGGAAATACGGTTAGCAAAGGCAACCTGTATTTTGACGCTACAACGAAAGAGTTTCGGTTTTATTCGGCAGTCTTATCAACTGGGGCCGCAGAAAGCACAGCTACGCTAAAAAGGTATAACGGATCGGCTTACGAAAGCATCTATGACACTGGGTCAGGGGTGCCTTGGGCAGATATAAATGCAGGCGTTAGAACAAACTTCACCATAGGGTTTAAACCAGCCACAAGCAACTACGCCGGTTTACTTTTTCAAGATGAAGATGCTGGCAATGCTGGCTATCTATTGGTAAGAGCGAACTCAGACGTAGCGCCAGTTTATAAAGCAAATGGGATTCACCTAATAGCTGACGCGGGATATTTATCTTTAGTATCAAGGACAACAACCAACACGGGCGTGAGGATTTTATCTGGCGCTGTTCCCGCCGAGCGTATGGTTTTTAAGTCTGATGGTGAAATTGACCAGCCAAATGCTATTTGGGAAAGAACTTATCATCAAGAGCACGCCTATGCTTCGGGGCACGCTGCGAATACTGTCCACACGCACTGGGGAGTGCTTGCGGCTGGTTCGCATAGCGGCGTGCCATCTACATATACAATTATCCAAACCAACGTTTCGCAAGATGCGTACAGAATGGGCGGGTTTACTCTGTTAGTGATGGATGCGTATGGGGATTCAACACAACGTGAAAGAATAGACCTTGCTGGATATTGGAACCCAGAATCAAACGGTGGTTTTATAGGTTGGGGGTATACAACTACCAACCCATCAGAACGCCCAACCATCCAAGTTATGAGAAACAGCTCAACAGGTAAGGTTGCGTTTGCATACTCGCACACCAGTGGGGGAAGCACTGGTTCGTATCCGGTTATAGTTGCCTGTGATCTGTGGCTAGGATGGTCAAACGCAATTCAAGACGACGGTCGGGACTGGTCTATGATTGGGGCGGGTAATCTTACCGGCTACACCAACATTGATACAGTCAACTACGCTGGCGGCAACGGCAACTATCAAAAGTCTGACGGTCAGTTTGTTATTTCTAAAGCAGCCGGTACTATGTTGTCACATGGGTCGTTTATCGATGCTATAGGGTACAGCGCGAATTATGGCACATACATTGGCGCTAACAATCGTTATGTGTATTCAGGTATAGGCACACACCCAGTTTTTGCTATTGGGACCGCAGCCAACAACATCCTCCACAACGGTGGACAAATAGCCAACACTTACAACGGCGATCACACGTTTACGACTACAACCAGTAGTGCGGGAATTAAAGTCACCAACAATCAAAGCGGTGGTCCAGCGTTAAAGATTCATAATACTGCTACAGGTGGCACAGATTGGTGGCTGATATCAAACGGTGCTTCAAACGAGGCCGGTGCTGGTAAACTGCAATTGTGGTCAAACAACAACGGCTTCACGACCGCCACGTTTGGTGAAACGTCTACTGACATAACTAAAATTAACACGCAGACGCAAGTCCAAACGACAGCAATACCTCCAAATTTCACCACAACAACTTCAGGGCCTGCAACACCCGCTTTACTTGCAAACTCCAACGGCTTTGGCGCTCATGCGCTAGTAGTTAATCAAACGCAATCAAGTCATTGGGCGCAGATAATTTCTACGCAAGGCTACGGGCTGTACATTGACAACCACGCTTCCAGTACTAGTAACGACCTTTTTAGAGCAGTAGTAGGAGGCACTACTCAATTTTATATCAGAGGCGATGGAACAGTATTTTCAAAGCAAGCGGTCTACATCGGCGATAGCACAGTTTATGGAGTCCTAAAACTAAATGCTGGTGGTGGTAATGGCGGGACGATTGACGCTTACGCACCAAACGGTTCTTACGTTCATTCGGACGTTAGAGACAATGGTACTTGGTCAATGGCGCACAAGTACACTTACAAGGACGGGGCTTATGGCACTTACACCGAAAACTGGTGGGATGGAAGCAGCTATCATCAACTTGGATCTATCAATAACGCTATACGCACGAACGGTGATTTCGTGGCAAGCGGAAATATCACGGCCTATGGAAGCTACTCAGATCGGCGCTTGAAAGAGAACGTCCGACCGTTTGAAAATGCGCGTGACCTAATTAAAGACATCAACGTCCACCGCTTTAACTACATTGGAAAAGATGACGACCTCATTGGTGTAATAGCCCAAGAAGTGGAAGAAACCTTGCCTCAGCTTGTCTATGAGCTGATAGACACTGACTCCGAAGAAGTGCGTAAAGCGGTGCGCTATGACCACTTGTCAGCAGTTTTGCTCAAAGCAGTGAAAGAGCAGGACGAAGAAATTAAAGAGCTACAGGAAATGGTTAGAAAACTTATGGAGAAAATACAATGATCAACTATGAATTCACAATAACGCAATTAATTGTAGAGCAGCTACTCGATTACCCTAATACGGTTTGCAACGTCAGTTATGCGTACAAAGGTACTGAAGATGACGGAAGGGTTTATACCTATTTAGGGTCAGAGCGGTTAGTGACCGAGATAGTAGAGCCTTTTATTAGCTTTGATGATTTAACGCAGGATGAGGTAATCGCTTGGCTTAACGATTTATGGTCTGAAAGTTTTTGGGAGCAGATGCGAACCCAGATTGCAAATAACCTAACCGCACCTGTTACATCTGTAGCGCCGTTGCCTTGGGTACCGACTCCTGAACCGCAACCTACCGGCGATGCGCCATGACTGATTACACGGTTGAGGATGAATTGCTGAAGTTTTCCCATGAGTTTAGCAATGGGCAAGCTGGATTCTTTCACCTAGCCGTTGATCCTAATCTCACTCCTGAGCAGCAGATAGAGTCTTTCGTTGCTCAAGAACAAGCGTTCATAGCTCAGGTGGAAGAATGGCAGTCACAATAAGCCAATTTACAATATCAACCACTGATATTTTTGGATTTTCTCCCCCTGCTCTTGCGGGATTTAATGACGTACTTGGAACGTCAAGTATTAACCAGAGCGAAAAATACTTAGTTGCATTCGGCGGCAATGGTGTACGAGGGTTGTATTGGTTTGCTAACCAAAGCCTAATCTACTTTGAAGTGTATGGGCTTCATGAAAACGTTGGTTGGGACTACATTACAATTAATGGTGTAAATTATAATAGATCGTCCGGTACTTTTAGCCGGTTTACAGTATCTGACAATTCTAGCTTTAATTACCCAACCGGAGGAGGCGAGGAAGGGGGTCCGTTTACCAGATGGACTTGGACTGCGTCATCCTTCCCATTCGCATCGTATGCTGCTGGTTCAACTCAAGCGATGTATGTAAGGCATAGCGGATCTATGCCAGCGTCAGGGCCGCTAAGTTTAAACACGATACACACGGTCGCAGGAGGCAGCTCTGGGACTTCCGTGGGTTTAAACGACTCAGACGTTCGCGCCTTGAATTGGTACAACACTGTAGCAGGAAGCCCTATTGCTAGTGGCGGCAAAAATGAAATGAAGGAGTATTATTACCCTTGCAACGTAGGCGAGAATCAAGGCTATACGCGCAGAAGGTTGCCTAGCACTACTAGCAACAGCCTTAGTTATAAATTAGCAAGTGCAGATGCCGATATAGATAACGCAAGCACCAACCCAGCAGCCACAATTGCCAAATGCGGAATGACTGTAGAGTTTGACGGAACTAACACAAGGCTTAGGTATCATCTCTTATCTACCGGAAACTATATCGGAAGCGGCGCTACAATCACTCTTACTAATCAATATTGGAACGCAGAAGCATCAGGAACCGGCAGTCCCCAAACTTACAGCGCAGTCACAAATGACGCCATTACATTTGAGGGCGCTCAAGTTATACAAGCAGCTCTTTTGACATCACAGCACAATGAGTCACTAGCAACGGGTCAGCAGAATCCCGCTAGTACTGCCGCAATAGGTCAGTCTGTGTACAACACTTCGGGCTTTGGCGAGACATTGATGTCAAGCAATAGTATAACGTCATTCGTTACTACAGCGGCAAATACGGCTTATGGCAGAAGTTTTCAAATATCAACAACACAGGGCCGTTTTAATTCTGGCGATAAAGTGTCAACTGTTGACATAAGATTTAGGTGGGCTTTAAGACTTTTAGGATACAGCCCAGCAGATCGCACTTATATTGAGAAAGATACCACTCTAAACTTTATGATTAGCCTGAGAGCTAGGACGTATAAACGTATTTAAGTGCTGATCTGTTAAACCAGTGGAAGATGTGCTAATAACGAGATAAAATCGTAAAACCACAAACTAGGAGGGGACTATGAGCGAACAGAAGCGAGAGATGAGTGCTGACGAATACGTAACAATGGCTAAGATTGATTCATTAGCCAAGCAAAACGCTGGTCAGGCTCTCAGAATAGCCGATTTAGAGGCACAACTTAGCTTGATTCAAGCACAACAGCAGCAGCAACAGCAGCAGTCAGCAGAAGCGCCGATTCAAGGCGAAGAACCTGTCTTTGAAGCGGTTGACGAAGCGCACTAGGTGACAATATGCAAGAAGAGGCAAAAACAATAGTAGACGGATTAGCTGTTACTGGAACTGTTGCGACTATGGCAGGCTGGTTGCCTCCTCTTGCGTCAGCTTTAACTATTATCTGGTTGTCTATTCGGATATGGGAATCACCTACCATCCAGAACATCTTTAAACGAGATGTCTAATGGAAACTTGGGGAATCATCGTTTCAAGCTGGCCAGTCTTGGCGGGGATATTTATCCTAATTTTGACAATAGGGAAGATCTTGAACCGTCTTGATGTCTTGGAGCAGAAAATGATTGAGGCGTGGAAAGCTATTAACGAACTGATAAGGAAGTAAAGGTCTTATGCTTGATAAGCTTATAGGTCCTATCACTGGACTTTTAGATAAGTTCATTGAGGACAAGGATCAGAAAAGTGCTTTGGCGCATGAAATTGCTACCATGTCGCAGAAATACGCGCAAGAAATTGCCCAAGGTCAGATGGCTATCAATCAGGTCGAAGCGGCCCACAAGTCGCTGTTCGTGTCCGGCTGGCGACCGGCTACCGGATGGTGCTGCGTTTTTGCAATGGCTGGTAACTTTATGGTCATTCCATTTTCCAACTTTGTTCTGGCGTTGTTAGATCAAAACGTCACAATACCTCTAGTGCCTCTGGATACTATGATGCCTGTACTAATGGGTATGCTTGGGCTGGGTGCAATGAGAAGCTACGAGAAAAAGAATTCGGTTCATAGAGATAAATAATGTTTAAGTATTTTACAATGGAAGAATTCGCATGTCAGGAGACTGGCGAGTGTTTTATGAAAGAGGAGTTTATTCATGCCTTGGATGCACTACGTCACGAATGCGGTTTTCCGTTTAAGATCACTAGCGGTTACCGCAGTAAAACTCATAGTCTCGAAGTTAAGAAGCCTGGTGGCCCAGGAAAGCACACTGCAGGCATTGCAGCTGATATTGCTGTTAGCAATGGGGCTCATCGGTTCATTATTGTTGCTAACGCTATTAAGCTAGGCTTTTCAGGGGTGGGCATTGCGCGTTCGTTCGTACACTGCGATATCCGTGATACCACTTCAGTCATATGGACCTACCAATAAAAAGGGCCCCGTAGGGCCCCGAAAGGATGTGGCCATGACACCACATGGCGATTATAAACACATTTAGTGTACACATGTAAACAGCCTATGCTACCATGTGGTTTCCAAAGGAGGAGACTAACATGGAAACATCAGAGCAAATCAACGAGCTAGCCCCTGCATTAAGCAAGCTGCAAAGTTCAATCAGTAATCCCGTCAAAGATGCTAAGGCTCATCACAGTCGATACGCATCGTTCCCATCCGTCTTAAATACGATTCGGCCGCACCTGGCTGAGAACGGTTTGTCTATTGTGCAAACCTCTCGCAAGGACGAGTTGTATGGGTCAATGCATGTCATCGTGACAACCAGGCTTCTGCATAGTTCTGGCCAGTGGATACAGGAAGACATTTCTTCTGCGATCAACATGAAGGCGCAGAACAGTATCCAGGATATGGGCTCGCTCATTTCTTATCTGAAGAGGTACGCCATCCAGGGTCTGGTGCTGATAGCTGGTGATGACGATGACGACGGTGAGGCAGCTGCTAGAACTCAGCCTGTTGAGCGGGACGAGAAATTTAAGCCTATCATCTTCATGCAAATGCAAGAGCTAACTAGCCTGGCAAATCAGAAAGGTGTCAACATTGACGTTATTGCTAAGGCTTATCAGTGCAGTGAGCTCAAAGATATGAGCGTGACTCAATATGATCAGGCTAAGAAGAAGCTAGAATCCAAACCGGACAAAGAATCATGATTCTTCATGATGTGCAACAAGGCACACCTGAGTGGCATGCGCTTCGCATGCGTCCAACCGCAAGCAACTTCCGTCGAGTGTTTACCTCGCAGAAGAAACGGTCAACATCGTTTGATGAATATGCGATTGAGCTGACCGAAGAGATTAAAGCTGGCAGAAAGCTCGAGACCTTTAAGTCTGAGTGGATGCAACGCGGCAATGACATGGAAGCCCAGGCTAATGCAATGTTTCAGTTGGAGACAGGGCTTTTGACGACGGCCATTGGTTTTGTTACTACTGACGACGGTCTTGTAGGTTGTTCGCCTGATGCAATTGTGCATGACGACGACAAAGGCGAGACAGCCTTGCTCGAGATCAAGTGCCCTAAGCCAACAACTCACATCAAGTATCTGCTAGCTAATAAGGTGCCGGCAGACTACATACCGCAGGTCCAGGGTCAGCTCTGGATCACGGAAAAACCATATGCTTACTTTATGTCGTTCCACCCAGATCATGAGAGCTTGATCATACGGGTAGAGCGAGATGAGGAGTATATCTCTGGTCTAGCAACAGAGTTGAATAAACTGCTAGATAAAGTAAACGCAAACCTAAAGAAACTAGGAGTAGTAAATGGAATATGATAATAGGGGAAGAGTAAGCCTGTGGAAGAACACGAAGGAAGGTGATAGGCAGCCTTACGTTGACGGCAACCTGGTGGCTCACAGAGACATCAAAGAAGGAGAGACTATTCGCATGGCTCTCTGGGTTCAGAAAGGCGCAGCGAGCAATCAGCCGGTCCTGAAAGGCCAGATATCAGATCCTATGCAGCATAACGGAGAAAACACTTCTGATCTGCAATCTAATGTTAGCGAGGAGGATATCCCGTTTTGAACTTGCATTTCGGAGAATGCCTAAAGCGCGCTCAGGATGCAGCGGGGGTCACTAACCGTGACCTCTGCGAGCATTTTGGAGTGACCAGGCAACAAATATATCGCTGGCAACAAACCAAGGACGCTAGGCTGTCCCTGGTAGAAAGGTTTAGCGAGTACTTCAATATGGCGCCGTCAGATTTTATTGCGTAAAGGAGGGGAACATGCAGGGGCAATTTTGGCTAGTCAAAGACAGAAGGGATCTTGATAAAGCGATAGATAACTTTAAGTCTTACATCATTAATGATTGGGACTTTAAGAAGCCGCTCACTTGGCAACCTAAAGAGTATAAGAGTGTCCGGTCGATTAGCCAGAATGCCCTGTTCCATATGTGGGTGAGAGAGATCACCGAGCACTTTATTTCTCGCGGTGGAAATGTAGAATGGACTACTGAGGAAAACGTCAAATTGTATATAAAACAACAGTTTCTAGGATTTGAAGATATCCGATTTAATAAGACTGTTATTCCACAGCAACTCAAAAGCACCAGGAAATTGGACCGTGGCGAGATGTACCATTTTATGGATCAAGTTTACTATTGGTCAGTTGAGCTGGGCTGTCATTTGACCCTGCCAAAAGAATCTGAATATATGAAGATAAGAGCAGAGACCAATGCCTGAGACATTGAGATCAAAGGCATTGAAGAAATTACAACTGCTTTCTAGGATCGCCGCAGCAGATGCAAATGGGTACTCTCAGTGCGTATCTTGCGGGATTAAAAAGCATTACAAAGAAATGGATGGTGGACACTTTCTACCAAAGGGCAAGAGCTCTTATTGGGCGCTTGAGGTAGAGAATGTCCATCCGCAGTGTAAAAGCTGCAACAACTGGGGTATGAGGTACGGCAGCGCCGCACAGTCATATACCATCTGGATGGAGGAGTACTACGGTCGAGACTTTGTAGCGGAAATGATAAGGGACCAAAAGAAAGTCAAGAAGATCTACGCAGCCGACTATAGGGAAATGATTAAGGCATGGTCTGCACAAATAAAAGCTCATGAGCGACGGATATGCCAATAAGACTTACTCCAGATCATTTAGATTTTTGCGTCACTGACCTTCAAACGGAGGCTGTGCAACTATACTTAGACGGGCACTCTTTAAAGAGCATTGCCAAAAAGCAAGGAAGGGAATACAAACGTGTACACAGATCACTACAAGGGATCGAGCAAAAAGCGGCTTTTAAGGGCCTTGCCAGGGATTATGACCTTATACACCAAACTGCACCTGGCTTTGTCACGAAACGTGTATCTACAGCGTATGGCGAAGATGGTAACGTCAAGCTGCAGTGGCATATTCAGGAGCCTGAGAAAGTCGCGATTGCTGAAATGGTTCGCGAAGTGGTGGATGGTTTTGTGGAGAAGCTACAGGGTCGTCATAATCCGAGAAAGCATAAAGGTAGCGTGGTGGAAGACTTACTATGCTCATATATCATTGGCGATCACCATCTTGGAATGCTGGCTCATTCGGATGAGACGATGGGTGATGATTACGATGTCTCGATATCGAAAGACCTACTTACCAAAGCGACCCAAAGACTAATATCCGTAGCGCCTGACGCTAAGGTTGGATTGCTGCTAAACCTGGGTGACTTTCTGCACATCAACGATTCGACAAGCA
>Ga0307488_10000948_pt1 | contig 24126 bp, 26 predicted proteins | sample SB02metaG_FD_202248 | JGI IMG/M metagenome (GOLD analysis project Ga0307488, IMG submission 202248) | Sea-ice brine microbial communities from Beaufort Sea near Barrow, Alaska, United States - SB 0.2 | ecosystem: Environmental > Aquatic > Marine > Coastal | place: USA: Alaska | collected... | reverse complement strand
CAGGGGTCAATGACCGCGCCTCCTACGCCGCTTTCAAGAAGCGCGTCCAAGCGCTCAACGAGGTGCAGCTATCCCCCGACATCCGCAGCCTGCTCGCCAAGACCGTCCACGAGGTCTACGCCAAAGACGCGGGCATGGGCCTGCGCGAAGTCAAGGCATCCTTCAAGCCCCTGACGCGCCAGGGTCGGGCTGGTGGGGATGACGATGCCACCGAGGTCGAGACGCCCGCGTGGCTTCATGGTTGGGTTTACGGCGAGGCCGATTGTGTTTTCATCAACACAAAAATGTCCGACTATGCCATCAGGCGCGAGGCTTTTCGAGCAAAGTTCGACCGCCAGCCCGAAGTCGTTGCAGCCGAGACCGACGCCGCCACCTATGCGTTGCAGGTGGTCCAAATCCCCACGGTCCTGCGCGGCCTCTACTGGCCCGGTCAACCCAACATGTTCAGCGGCGACGACGGCAAGGATTACGTCAACCTCTACCACCCCAGCGGAACCAAGCCCTGCGCCTCGTTGGATCAGGACGGTCAGGCCGTGGTCGATCTCTTCGTCCAGCACGTCCGCAATACCATCGTAGATCACCGCGAAGGAGATCTGCTTATGGATTTCCTCGCTTACGTCTACGCCAACCCCGGCAAGCGTGTGCGCTGGGGAATGTTGCTCTGGGGTATCGAAGGTAACGGCAAGACCTACTTCTACCACGTCATGCAGAACCTGCTGGGCCGCAACGCGACGGTCATCAACACCAGCATGGTTGAACGACCCTTCAACGATTGGGCGGTGGGCAGTCGGCTTATTGGCATCGAAGAGATCAGGATCAGCGGCACAAACAAGTGGCGCGTCTTGGACCAACTCAAGCCGATGATCTCCAACGACAGCATCGCCGTCGAGCCGAAGGGGGCGGCGAGATACCACGCGCCTAATTTTGCAAGTTACCTCATGACAACCAACCACCAAGACGCTGTGCCGATCAGCGATAATGACAGACGATACTGCGTTATCTTCACCCGTCATTACGAGCAGTCAGACCTGTTTGAGCAGCATGGTGGGCGCGAAGAAACAGGGCGATACTTTGATCGCCTGTTTTCGCAAAGCAACAGGCGTGCGGACGCCATCGGGCGCTTTCTCTTGGATCGGGCGGCGAACGGATTGTCGCCTAATTTCGACCCGCACGGGCGAGCACCCATCACGGCTGGCCTCAAGGAAATGCGCAGTGCGAATATCTCCGACGACCGTCAGGCCGTCGAAGAGGCGCTTGAGGAATACGCTTGCGAAATCATCAGCGACAAAGTGGTGGATGTCACGCACCTGAACAGTTGTGCGCTCATGGACGGTGGCTCGCTTCCCCAGAACAGGGTCATGGCAAACATCCTGCGTGACTTGGGCTATCGGCAGACGGCGAGAAAGCGGGTCAAGATTAAGGGTAAGTTGCACCGCATTTGGTTCCGTGGTGGGGGTGCCCAGTGCGAGGGGGATGAGGCGATTGAGGTGGTGAAGGCTTGGCACGAGGGGGCGGACGATTTCCATGACGTGCCATTTTGACGGGGAAGGCGGTGCTTAGTAGGGTTTTTGGCACTGAGCACCGCACTGAGCACCCCCACTGAGCACCTCGCTAACCCTTTTATTTTCTTTTCTTTTTCTTCTAAAAAGAGATAAAAAGTGCTCAGTGCTCAGTAAAATGGTAATCCACATGGGTCGAGTTGGGTATGTAAAATAAATACCAAAAATGAAGTCTACACACATCCGTCGTAAAGGAGTTGAAACTACTGAGCACCGAGCACCTGAGCACTTTCGGCATTGACGCAAACATCTTAAAATCTTAAAAAGCTTAGATATTACATCGCAGAAGGGTGAGGATATGGCTTGGTCAGAAGATACCAAAAAGTTTTATGGCGCGGCGGTGGCCCGCCGTGGGGGGGAGTTGCTCGGCCAGATTGGTAATGCGCCAAAGGCTTTGATCTTACTCCCCTGCGGTCATGAGAAGGTTATGAGTGTGGCGGGGATATCCAGCCGAAACGCTTTAACGGCAAATAAATTCAGATGCGCACTCTGTAGATTAGAAAGCTTGGACGACAGCCGACCCCTTGAGCTTGGGGGTGAATCGAAGGAGGCCAGTGATGCGATACATGGGATCGAAGGCGCGCCACGCAAAGCACATTGTGCCGATACTGATGGACGGGCACGATCAGTCAAAGCCGTATATTGAGCCGTTCTTGGGTGGTGGCAACATGATGGCGCACATTCCAGCAAAAATCCGCATCGGCGGTGACGTTGCAGAATACGCGGTTGCGCTACTCAGAGCCGTCGCGAACGGATGGGTTCCGCCCGTCGATGTGAGCGAACAAATTTATCATGACGTGAAACAAGACAAAGAAAACTATCCACCTGAATTGGTCGGGTTCGTCGGTTACTCTTGTTCGTTCGGCGGAAAGTATTTTGGCGGATATTGTCGCGGAAAAGACCCAAAAGGTCAGCCGAGAAACTATGCAGCGGAGCAGGTTTCACACCTCCTGAGACAAGCCAAGGGCTTGAGCGGTGTGCAATTCTATGTAGGTGAATACGACGAAATTGACTACCCTGTTGGGTCGACTGTTTACATGGACCCGCCTTATGCTGGCACAACAAAATACAAATATGGTGACTTTAATCATGATCGGTTCTGGCGGTTCTGCGCAAGTTTATCCGCGACCTGCCGTGTGTTTGTAAGCGAATACACGGCCCCGCCAAATTGGCTTTATGTTTGGGAAAAAGAAGTGACATCAAGCCTGACGAAAGACACAGGATCGCTAAGGGCAACGGAAAAGTTGTTTACGATTACACCAAAGGAGGGCCGAGATGGTCATGTTTGAGGAAGAGAATGTAAGATCGAAAACACTGGCGGATGCCGGGGACCTCATCAACGGAGATCGGCAGGCCGAGTATGGTCCACCGCGACAGAACTTTGATTGCATCGCAACGATGTGGTCAGCGTATCTGAACTACGAGGTCGATGGGCATGACGTGGCCGTGTGCATGGCCCTGCTCAAGATCGCGCGCATCACGTCAGGTGCGCCGAAGCATGATACATATGTGGATGCGTCAGCCTACATGGCGCTGGCAAACGAATTGAGGGATTGAGCCTATGGGAAAGATCACACGCGAACGGATCAAGCAACTTAACGCAATCGGGGAGGACGTGATTTTCGAGCGGATACTGGCCGGGAACACGGTCAAGTCGCTGCTGGCCGGATGGGGTATGGGGTGGGGGACTTGGTATAAGTGGCTCGACAGCGAGGATGGGCGCAAAGCCCGATACGATGAGGTGTTGCGCAATGCGGGTCACGCCTATGCGCAACGGGCCGTGGAGACTGCGCAGAGCGCGACAAACGAGAACGTCACCGTCGCAAGGTTGCAGGTCGATACTGATAAGTGGATCGCGTCAAAGCTGAACAGCGCCTACGACGTGCGCCAGAAGGAGACGACCGTCACCCTGCGGATTGAAGACCTGCACAGCCAAGCGGCTGCGCTGATTAGCCAAGAGGCCGAAAGATCGGTCATGGAGGCGATAGAAGGCACCGCAGAGGAGGTTGAGGACGAAGACTTGGCAGACAGCCTCCCTGACGAGGATGAATACCAATAGGCTGGGTCCATACCCGAAAACAAAAGATGAGCGCCTGCGCGCCCTCTCCGTGGCTCTGAGGGCGCGATTTCGCACACACCGACGGCATCGCGCCCGTGCGCGTGAGATAGTTCGATTTCGCACTACTTGTTGGTTTGGGGGATGTGGTGCCTAAGTAGGGCACCGACATATTGGGAAAAAGCCAATAAAAACAAAGCTATAAGCTTATAGCGCAAATCTGTATCCCCCAAAATATCCCCCTCATCCACCTCGCTCAAGGCAATGCGCGATGCGCCCGGTGCCAGCGCCTGCCCAAAAATGCCCCCCCTTGATCGCAGCGGTCGGGGCCATTGCTCAGGCACTATTCGCACACACCCGACACCCCACCCCACCCCCACAAAAAATTTTGCATACCCCCCCACCCCTTTTTTGTAGTATGAGGCCCGCATGGAGAGATCAGCTACAAGCGCAGCGGAAAACCCTTTCTTCGCTCTGGCGAAGCGTTACGGCAATGACCCGGTGCTATTCGCCCGTGAGGTTTTGGGCGTTGATCCCGACCCGTGGCAGGAAGAGTTCCTCAATATCGTCGCCAATCCCAAAGAGCGTCGCATCAGCGTCCGCTCTGGGCATGGTGTCGGGAAATCCACTGCCGTCGCCATGGCCGCGATCTGGCACCTTGCGTGGAGGGTTCCGGGCAAGGTGGTGATGACTGCCCCCACGAGTGCGCAGTTGTTCGATGCGTTGTTCGCGGAGGTGAAGCGTCTGTGCCGGGATATTAAGCCGCCATTTCACGAGTTGTTTGAGGTCAAGGGTGATCGCATTGAGTTGCGGGGTCGCGCGGCTGATAGTTTTATTTCTTGCCGTACGAGCCGTGCGGAACAGCCTGAAGCGCTGGCGGGTGTTCACTCGTCGCATGTGTTGTTGATTGCGGACGAGGCGAGTGGTGTTCCGGAAGCGGTTTTCGAGTCTGCGGCGGGTTCGATGTCGGGTCATAGTGCTACTACGATCCTGACCGGGAACCCGACGCGGAATACGGGATTGTTTTACGAGACGCACAATCGGCTGTCGGATCAGTGGCGCACGATGCACGTGAGTTGCATTGATAGCCCTCGCGTGTCGGCTGATTTCGTTGATGAGATGAAGCTGCGGTATGGTGAGAACAGTCCGGCGTATCATGTGCGCGTCTTGGGGAATTTTCCGCCTGCCGAGGATGATACGGTAATTCCTGTGCATTTGCTGGAGTATGCGATGGGGAATGCTGTTGAGATTGACGAGCATACGACACCGATCTGGGGTTTGGATGTGGCCCGTCACGGGAACGACAGCAGCGTGTTGTGCAAGCGTCAGGGTCCAGTGGTGCATCCTTTGCGGACGTGGCAGGGCTTGGATTTGATGCAGTTGGTTGGGGCTGTGAAGATTGAGTATGACACGTCTCCCCCGAACAAGCGGCCTGCGGAGATCATTATTGACAGCATTGGGCTGGGGGCGGGGGTGTTGGACCGCCTGCGCGAGTTGGGGATGCCTGCGCGGGGTTTGAACGTGTCTGAGCGCCCGTCGAGTCCGACGTATCAGAATTTGCGCGCTGAGTTGTGGTTCAAGGCGAAGGAGTGGTTGGAAAACCGCGACGTGTCGCTGCCGAGGGACGATCAGTTGTATGCTGAAATGGCTGCGCCGAGGTATAATTTCACGGCGAGCGGGAAAATACAGGTCGAGTCGAAGGATTCGATGAAGAAGCGTGGGATGAAGTCGCCTGACCGGGCTGATGCGGTGTGTCTGAGCCTTGCGACGGACCATACGACGATGGCTTACGGGACGTCGTTCAAGGGTGGCTGGAAGAAGCCCCTGCGCCGTTCGATCAGGGGTATTGTTTAGCCACCCTATGATGGTGTAGGGTTTGGGGGCGCTTTCCTCCCAGTTTGGCGCTGAAAGGCCGCTGCGCTATGCTCCACTTGCGCGCGGCCTTTCTTTTTTGTCTTGTGCGCGGTATTATGATACCACACGGCTAGCCGGAGGTATTTTTCGTGAAGAATTATGGCACGACGACAAAGCGTTTCATGCCCTGCTCTGGGTGTAAGAGCCGCAGCGCCTGTATGGCTGCTGGGCGTTGCCTCAAGGGTGGCCGCTGATGGCTAAGTATACCGTTCAGATGCCTGATGGCTCTACGCCCCGAAGTTTAGGCGGTGCGTATTGCGCGCGGACGGTCAGCCAAAAGCGCACCCCGAAAGTTGAGGTTCGCCGCAAGGCGTGGGGCTATAAGGGCCAGAAGAGCGTAGGATAGAATGGCTGGTCTTGTAGAAACACCCGGTTACGCGCGCCCCGCAGAGTCATCGGCCCGCGACCCTATCGTGGGTTATGACGAACTTGGGCGCGAGATACGCAAGACATTTCTCGGCGCGCAGTATGCCGCGACTGACATTGTCCCGGTTCGTGGTCGGGATGCTGGTGATCGCGGGATGATGTATAACCTGCTCGACAACATCATTGGCTTCGACGACGGCGTAATGACGCCGGGTGAGAACCTCGGCGCGGGTATTCAGGGCTTTGCCAGCGGCTTGCTGTCCGACCCCGTTGGCACGGGCGCTGACATCTTTCGCGGTGGCTATGAGGGGATTGAACGCGCAATGGCACCCGGCGCAACGCCGATGGATGCGGTGGAAGCTGCTGGTATGGCTATGGGTGTGGGTGGGCTTTTTGCTCGACCTGCGGGTAGTGTTGGGATGGGTGGGCGTGTTGCCGCCTCTGCCGCAGACACCCCCGCCGCGCAGGTTGCGCGCCTACTTCGTGATGGCCGCGCAAGCGAAGTGACCGATGACCTCATGGCCCAAGCCGACCCGCAGGAGATGTATCAACTATACGTCTCCGGCCAGACGGGCATGGATATGCCGCTTGACGAGGCTTCGCGGATGGCGCGGGCTGCTGAGATGGGGTTTGGAAACAACAGTTACCACGGGACCGACACAGATATTCAAGCGTTTGACCCACGTCTATTTGGGCGGAACGATCAAGGGTGGTATGGGCGCGGCGTTACAACTGACACTGACCCTGATGTTGCGTCAGGGTATGCCAATTATCGTGAACCAGAGGCAGGTCAAAACGTTTTACCTGTTGTCTCTCGGGGCCGCTATATGCAGTGGCCAGAAGGACAAGACCCGTTCCCCAACGTAGATGATGCGCGGGCCGGAACACGCGACATTCAAGGCCTTGGGTATGACGGCACAAGAATGACCAACGACCGCGACCTTTACGGGGTTATGCCGGATTGGGGGACGGAGCAAGTCACCTTCGACCCCGCCAACATCCGCAGCCGCTTTGCCCGCTTTGATCCGCGCCTGTCGCATCTTTCCAATCTCAACGCCGCAAACGCGGACCCGATCACAGGCTTGCTCGCCGCGCAGGCTGGTGGTGAGCAAGAGCCGCTTGCCAACCTTCGCGACTACGTCTCGCGCTATAGCCTACTCGCGCAATAGGAGCCGCACACATGGACCCCGAAAACAACGACATCACGAATGAAGTGCAGGCGCTCATAAATCCCGATTATATGTCGGACGACGAGTTGCAGGGCATTGTTGGCAAGGAAATCGACGACGCCGAGGACTTCATCGACAACACCGTTTCGCCTATTCGTGCGAAGGCGACAGAATATTACCGTGGCGAGCCTTACGGCGATGAGGAAGAGGGTCGCAGCCAAGTTGTCAGCATGGATGTGCGCGACACGGTTCAGGCGATCATGCCCTCGCTGATGCGGGTGTTCACGTCGGGGGACAAGGTTGTCGAGTTCGTGCCACGCGGCCCCGAAGATGTGGCCATGGCCAAGCAGGCCACGGAATATGTGAATTATGTGTTCCAGAAGGACAACCCCGGCTTCTTGACGCTGCACAGCGCCTTCAAGGACGCGCTGGTGCGCAAGGTGGGGGTGATTAAGTTCTATTGGGACACGTCCTACCGGGTTGAGGTGTCGGACATGACGGGTCTGGACGATGCCGCACTGGCGTCGTTGAACTCTGACCCCAACGTAAACATTGACGTGCAGGCGTCCTACCAAGCGCCCATGCCACCTATTGACCCGATGCAAGCGCAGATGATGGCTCAGATGGGTATGGAACTCCCGCCACCCCCTATGCTTCACAATGTTCGCGTGACGCACCGCAAGCCTGACGGTCGGGTCAAGGTTGAGGCGCTGCCGCCAGAGGAGTTTCTGATCGACCGCCGCGCGACATCCATTGAGGATGCTGAGTTCGTGGCGCACCGCCGCGTGATGACGGTAAGTGACCTCGTGGCGATGGGGTATGAGTATGACGACGTGATTGATCTCGCCAGCAGCACTGACGAGATGGACACCAACGTCGAGCGCTACACGCGCAACCCGGCTCTAACCTCGCGCAACACCGACCGCAGTGACCCAGCCTCGCGCAAGGTGACTTACACCGAGTGCTACATCAAGGTTGACCGTGACGGAGACGGGATCGCCGAGTTGCGGCGCGTCTGCGTGGCGGGCGTGGGTAATACGCTGCTGGACGATCAGCCGACCGACATGATTCCGTTTGCGGCGTTCTGCCCTGACCCAGAGCCGCACGATTTCTTTGGTATGTCGATGGCTGACATCGTCATGGACATCCAGCGCATCAAGTCTGTGCTTATGCGCAACACGCTAGACAGCTTGGCCATGTCAATTCACCCTCGCGTAGCTGTGACCGAGGGTCAGGTGAACATCGAAGATGTGATGAACACCGAGACGGGTGCGATTATCCGGCAGCGCTCGCCGGGTCAGATTCAGCCACTGACGATGCCGTTTGTGGGTAAGGAGGCGTTCCCGGTGCTGACCTACATGGACGACGTGCGCCAGAACCGCACCGGGATCAGCAAAGCCGCCGCTGGGCTTGACGCCGATGCGCTGCAATCCTCGACCGCTGGGGCTGTGGCGGCGACTGTGAACGCCGCGCAGCAGCACATTGAGATGATCGCCCGCATCTTTGCCGAGACCGGGATGAAAACCCTGTTCCAAGGAATCCTGCGCCTGATCGCGCAGAACCAAGACGCCATGCGAATGGTTCGGCTGACCAACGAGTTTGTGCCGATTGATCCGCGCGGCTGGGATGCGTCGATGGACTGTGTTGCGACGGTTGCTCTGGGCAAAGGTTCTGACACCGAGCGCATGATGATGCTCAAGCAGCTTGGTGAAATGCAAAAAGAGGCGATGGCCACGCTGGGGCCGATCAACCCGCTGACCGATCTCAACAAGCTGTATAACACGCTGGCCGAGATGACCTCGCTGGCGGGCTTCAAGGACACCTCGCGGTTCTGGAACGACCCTGCGAACTTCCAGCCACCGCCCCCGCAGCCCAAAGAGCCTGACGTTAACGAGCAGCTTGTGCAGGCGCAGATCATGCAGATTCAGGCTGATGTGACCACTAAGCGCGAAGAGATGCAGCGTAAGCGGGAAGAGAGCGCCCGCGACGAAGAACTCAAGCGCGATGAGATGGAGATCGACGTTTACATGAAGGCCGCAGAACTTGAGGCCAAGTATGGGGCGCAACTGTCTGCCGAGCAGATCAAGAAATCCGCAACGATTGCGCGGGAAGTGATGCGCGCGCAGGCCGACATGGTGAAAGGGGTCGTAAATGGCGAAGAAAACCAAGGAAGAAATCCTGCGACACGCGAGAGAGGCCAAGCGCCTACTTGAAAACGAGAGTTTTCAGGAAGTCTTGGGGGAGATTCAGCAGGAAATCTTTGATGATTTTCGCACAATAGAACTAGCAGATGTTGATGAACTTATTGCCGTTCAGGCGCGGCAAGTCGGTGTAGACGCTGTGCGGCGTCGTCTACGCATCCTCGTTGAGGGCGGGGTAGTTGCAGAAAAGGCCGCGAAGTGATATAATGGAGAGAAGCGATGGCAGATACCGCTAATGGCGACCTGCGTTCAGCGCAAGAAGCAGTCAAAGCTATGATGACCCCCCTTGAGGATACGGCGTCGAGCGATGATGCGCCGGGTGATGAACCCGAAGCCGATTATGAGGTCGAGGCGCAAGCCGGGGTTGAGTATGAGGCGACCGACGACAGCGAAGAAGCTGGAGAAGGTGATTACGAAGAGCAACCGTACAAAGATTCTCGCTACACCGTCAAGGTGAACGGCGAGGAGGTTGAGGTCACGCTCGACGAATTGCTTTCAGGCTATTCGAGACAATCGGACTACACGAGGAAGTCTCAGGAACTTGCCGAGCAGAGAAAGTCTGTGCAGGCGCTGGAACAAGAGATTTCCGCAGAACGTGAGCAGTATGCTCAACTCTTGCCTGCCATGCGGCAGCAGCTAGAGCAGCAGATGCAAGCGGAACCCGACTGGGACAATCTTTACGAAAAGAATCCCATCGAAGCGACGAAGCTAGAGCGCCAGTGGCGCAAGGCTAAGGAGCAGCGTGAAGGCCAAATCCGGGCCGTCGAAGCCGAGCAGCAGCGTGTGACGCAGATTCGGCAGAGGCAGTTGCAAGAGCAAGCGCAGCAACAGGTCCAAGCCGAGCAGGCTCGCATCCCTGAAATGATCCCTGAGTGGCGCAACCATGATGTTGCGACCAAGGAAGCCAAGGAAATCCGTGATTTCCTGATGGGCAAGGGGTTCAGTGAGCAGGATGTGGATGGCATTCGACACGCTGGCATCGTCGCAATGGCGCGCAACGCCATGCTTTTTGAGCGCGGAAAGCAGAAGATTTCGCAAGCCAAGGGCGAGCGAAAGGCATCTGGCCCGAAGCCGATGAAAGCAGGTTCCAAGGGCACACAGCCCCGCAAACGTTCTGATGTGGAGAAGGCGCAAAACCGTCTCCGTCAATCTGGCCGCGTCGCTGACGCGGCTTCCGTCATCAAGAATCTGCTTTAAGGAGCAACCAAATGGCTATCGTATCCAATACCTTCACCACCTTCGACGCGAAGGGCATCCGTGAAGAACTGGCGAACACCATCGCCAACATCTCGCCCGAAGAGACGCCGTTCCAGTCGAACGTCGGCGCTGAGTCCGTGTCCAACACGTTCTTCGAGTGGCAGACCGACTCGCTGTCATCGACCGCGACGACCGCTGTCATCAACGGTGACGACGTTGCTTCGTTTGACGCAACATCGGCAACCACTCGCCTCGGCAACTACACTCACATTCGTCGGCGCACCTACATCATTGCCGACAACCTTGAGTTTGTTGACAAGGCTGGCCGTGCCAACGAAGTCGCTTACCAAGTCGCCAAGCGCGGCAAGGAACTGAAGCGCGACATCGAGGCTGTCCTTCTGGACAACAACGCGCGCGTTGCAGGCAACACCTCGACCGCACCTGAGACCGCTGGTCTGCCTTCGTGGGTTGCATCGAACATCAGCGAAGCTGGTGACGCGACTGCTGCCACGGGTGACGGCACCGACGCTCGCACTGACGGCACCGCCCGCGCCTTCACTGAGGCGATGCTGAAGGACGTGATGCAGCAGACATGGACCGCTGGCGGCAACCCGTCGATCCTCATGGTCGGTGCGTTTAACAAGCAGGCGGTTTCGGCGTTTGCTGGTATCGCTGCCCAGCGCTACATGGCACCGTCCGACTCGCCCACCACGATCATCGGTGCTGCGGACGTGTATATGTCCGACTTCGGCACCCTAACCGTGGTTCCCAACCGCTTCCAGCGCGCGCGTGACGCCTTTGTGCTTGACCCCGAATATGCTTCGGTTTGCTACCTGCGCCCGATCCAGCAGGTTGAGTTGGCCAAGACGGGTGACGCAGAGAAGGGCATGATGCTCTCCGAGTTCGGCCTGAAGGTGTCGAATGAAGAGGCACACGGCGCGGTCTACGACCTCACCTCGTCGTAATCCCATGCGGGGGGCGGGCTTCGGTTCGCCCCCTGTATTCCTCTGGGGGTAGTATGAGCAAACGCTTTTTCGACGCTGATCCGGCCACGGGTATTACGCGCTACTGGCACTTCAAGGATAATGGCGAGTATGTCATTGAAACTGAGCAGCGTCTCGACGTTGACGAGAGCAACACCCGCCAGCGGAACATGACCGACAAGCGCACCGCGTGGGGCGATGTGAATAAAGTCGCATCTATTCCGCTTTCGGTGTATTATCGCCTGAAGCGAGAAGGCATTGCGGACGATCCTGCTGCCCTGAAGAAATGGCTTAACAACTCGGACAACCGGGTTTTTAGAACGCGCGAAGGAACGCTGTAAATGGCGATCACGACTTACAGCGAGTTGCAGGCAGCGATTGCCGATTGGCTGCTGCGGGATGACCTGACAGCGGTCATCCCTTCTTTTGTTGATCTCGCTGAAGCCAAGTTCAACCGTCGTATCCGCGATTATCGGATGGTGAAGCGCGCAACTGCGGACGTGAGCGAGGGCTATTTTGCCGTCCCCGGTTCTTGGCTTCAAAACATTCGGATGCAACTGAACACAACCCCGATCACGACGCTTGAGTTTGTAACCGCAGATCAGATCGCTGAAGAGCAGGTTGTATTTAGCGGGGCTGGGCGACCTAAATTCTTCAGCATGGTCGCTGGTGAGTTTCAAGTGATACCGTCGCCAGATACGACGTATGAGGCAGAACTGACGTATTACAGCAAAATTCCTGCGCTGAGTGATAGTAACACGTCAAACTGGCTGCTGTCTGCCGCACCAGACATCTACCTATACGGCGCACTCATGGAGGCTGCGCCGTATTTAGATGACGACGCGCGTGTTCAAACTTGGGGCGGTCTTTTGGAACAATCGCTTGAGGCGATTAAAATTGAAAACGACCGCTCACGCATTGGGTCGTCGTCAATCCGTATGCGCGCAAAGCCTATGGCATAGGAGAAGAAAGAAATGGCAATCACCACAGCCATGTGTTCGAGTTTCAAAAAAGAACTTTTTGAGGGTGTGCATGACTTTACCGCGCACACGTTCAAGATGGCACTTTACACAAGTTCTGCCACTCTTGGTGCGGCGACAACGGCCTACAGCGCTACAAACGAGGTAAGCGGCACAGGCTATACCGCCGGGGGGCAGGCTTTGGACAACCCCACGGTGACACTCAGCGGCACCACGGCCTTCATCGACTTTGACGATGAGACTTGGGCCAACGCCACGATCACCGCGCGCGGCGCACTAATCTACAACGACACTGTTGCAGGCGATCCTGCTGTCGCCGTTTTCGACTTTGTCTCGGACAAGACCTCGACCGCAGGCGACTTTGTTGTGCAGTTCCCAACAGCAGATTCGAGCAACGCGATTGTTCGCATCGCATAAGGTGACTCATGGTTGTTCTAGCTAACCGCGTCAAAGTAAACACCGCAACGACTGGAACCGGGACGATAACTCTCGGTGCCGCTGAGACTGGCTATCAGACATTTACCAATGGCGGCATTACTGACGGTCAAACGGTTAGCTATGCCATTGAAGATGGCAACAACTGGGAGATTGGCACTGGAACCTACACTGCTAGCGGCACCACTCTCTCTCGCACTGTGTCCGAAAGCAGCAACGCTGATGCTGCGATTAACCTAAGCGGCTCTTCCGTTGTGTTTGTCACTGCACTTGCCGCCGACATTCAACAGCCACCTTCCGAGGGTGCGTTTACTGACGGTGACAAGACTAAACTTGATGCTATCGAAGCTGGCGCAGATGTAACTGACACTGCGAACGTCACCGCCGCAGGCGCGCTCATGGACAGCGAGGTTACTAACCTTGCGGCAGTAAAGGCATTTGACCCTTCGGATTATGAGCCAGCCGACGCGACAATCCTTAAAGATGCTGACATTGGTGTCACCGTGCAAGGTTACTCCGCTGTTCTCGCAGCGACGACTGCTAGCTTTACGACAGCGGACGAGACCAAACTTGATAATATCGAAGCTGGTGCGGATGTAACCGACGCAACAAATGTTACTGCTGCTGGCGCTCTGATGGACAGCGAAGTTACCAACCTTGCGGCGGTCAAAGCATTTGACCCCACTGACTATTCTACTGCGGCTCAGGGTTCTCTTGCTGATAGTGCAGTTCAGCCGGGAGATAATGTTTCAGACCTAACAAATGATGCTGGCTATACGACCAACACAGGGACAGTCACATCTGTCAATGGCACGGCTGGGACAGGCATTAGCATCACAGGTGGGCCAATCACCACCAGTGGTTCGCTCACTATTACCAACACTGCGCCAGACCAGACAGTCGTTCTGACGGAAGGCAGCAACGTTACCATCACCGGGACTTACCCTACCTTTACGATTGCAGCTACGGATACGAATACAACCTACACCGCAGGCACGGGCCTTGATCTGGTTGGAACAACGTTTTCTGTTGACTCAACGGTGTTGGTTAGCAGTGACATTGGCTCCACTGTTCAGGGCTATGATGCGGACATCCTCAAGGCCGACACCGCCGACCAGTTGACCGCAGGATACACCGCTGCTCTTGACGATGACGGAACGCAGTCGAGCGGCACCTACACCGCCGACCCGGACACCGGGAACACCAAAGCCATTGTCAATGGTGGGGCGTTCACCCTTGCGCCACCTACCGCTGCGAGCGGCGAGGCGATCCACATGCAAGTGTTGATTACGAACAACGCCAGCGCCGGGGCGATCACGACATCTGGCTTCACGCTAGTTGCTGGCGACAGCTTCGACACCACCAACGGCAACGACTTCCTGTGCTATGTCGACGTCATCAACAAAGGCGGCACGACCCACAGCACTCTCAACGTGAGGGCGCTGCAATGAGCCTGATCTTACCCATGATGACGAATGGGGGTGGGGGTGGTGGTGGTGGTGCTGCTGCCGCTGTGATTGATACTTATACAACGTCCACAGGCTCTAACCAAACAACTTACACAGGAACGCTTGCCTTAAGCGGGGTGTTCGATGCTGTGGCTCTTATTGTTTCGGGGCGGACGGACGGCGGCACGCGACTTGTTACAGCTATGTCGATTGGCGGCACTGGCGTTGCTTCGCTAATTACCGAGGACAGCAACCAGCGACAGACGGCGGGCACGGGGATGGTGCTGACAAGCACAACGAACCCAAGCTATTCGATCACCTTTGCTAACACTATGACTAGCGTTCACATTTCGGCTGTTGCCCTTTCTGGAGTTGGAAGCGCCACGCCGTTGGACAGCTTGGCCACGCCAAACGACCCCGCCTCGGCTAACTTGACCTCCGAAGTGGGTGGTTTTTTGTTGGGCGGCGGCTGCACGTCATCATCGAGCGCACCATCCAGCGTAACGGGTATCGACACCGTTTTGCAAAGCACTCAGGGAACCGGAGACAGCAACCGATACCACTACCACGGGTATTCACTATTGTCGGCGGGCGGTACTCACGAGTTTGAGATTGATTGGCAGCCAAATGACCCCGCTACTGTCGCCTGCACTTGGAGATAATATCATGGCACTAGCACACATCCGCAGCGGCGCAGTAATCCGCATTTATCCTGAGAGCAAAGGCTGGGTTGACCTTGAGAACGGTCAGCGAGTCTCCCCACCTATCGAAGGCTATATTAACGGCAGCGATCTAATCGTGCCGTATGTCGAAGAAACAACAGACGCCAGCACGTCTGTTTTTAAGCGCCACTCAACAGAGACTCTAATTGAAGCAGACAGAAATCTGCATATGAAAGTGGTCCTCCGCACGACGATCTCCGATATGCCAAGCGATGATGTTGCCGCCAGAGTGCGCGCCGAGCGCAACGACAAGCTGTTCGAAAGCGATTGGGTAGTTACAAAAGCTGTCGAACAGAACGCTGCCGATGGCCTTGGTATTAATGTCCCGATGGTGTGGATTAATTATCGTCAGGCTTTGCGGGACATTTCTGCGCAAGCGGGCTTTCCATATACCGTGACGTGGCCGCAGGAGCCGTAACTAATGCTTGGGTTTGCGCCATTAGCCGGAACGCCCCTAGCCGCCCTTGACGAAGAGGCTGGTGTAAGTGTTGTTGTCAGCCTCACCGGGACTCAAGCTGCGGGGGCCACTGGGACACTTGGTGTTTTGGCTGACGCCAACCTTTCCCTCACGGGCGTATTTGCCACAGGCGCAGTCGGCACTGTCGCAGAGAAAAGTATTACAAAAGTTACCCTGGCAGATGTGTATGCCTCTGGCTTTGTCGGAACTCTAGACCCAGCAGCCTCTGGGTCTATGCGTTTGGATGGGTTGGCCCTGATTCCCAGTTTGGGCAAAGTCAGTGTGTGGGGCGTGTTGGACAATAGCCCCCAAGTGTGGACTGAGGAAAGCGCCTCTACGGGCATCTGGACCGACGCGCAAAGCGCAAGTGAAATATGGACTGAGGTGGCCTAATGGACGTGCTCATTCAATTCTGGCCGATTGTCCTTGGCTTCGTTGCGCTGATCGTGTGGTTGGTGCGTCTGGAGGCGCGCGCGATGGATAACACCAAGGAAATCAAACGGTTGTGGAACCAACGCCGCGAGGACTTAGGGGCATCTAAAGAAGCCCGCGATGACACCAACAAGATGCTTGCTGAAATGCGCGACGACATCAAGTCTTTGCTCATAGCGATAGGGAACAAGTGATGGACTACCGTCAGCGAAACGCTTACATTCTTGCCAAGAAAAAACTAGGCCTCAAAGAAAAGCGTGGCGCAGTTCACAACCAAGAGATTGTTTCTTTCGCCGCCGAGGTCGGCCACGAGTGGGTCGAGGACGATGAGACGCCGTGGTGCGCGTCTTTCGTTGGTGCCATGCTTCAACGCGCTGGTCTTGAATCTACTCGCAAGCTGAACGCCCGTAGTTATATTAACTGGGGCGAGCCTGTTTCTTTGCAGAGCGCAGAGCATGGTGACATCGTTGTGTTTTGGCGCGGTGATCGGCACGGCTGGCAGGGTCACGTTGGCTTCTTCGATGGTAAGCGGGGCGATGACATCATTGTTCTTGGCGGCAATCAGAACAACGAAGTCAACAGATCGCCCTATCCTGTTGATCGCCTGCTTTCTATTCGTCGTCAGTTCGGCCCTCTTCAACCGCCGACCGATACGCCTACTGGTGAAAGCCCGTTGGTTGCTTTACTTAACCGCCTGTTCTCTTTCCTAAGCAAAGGTGGCCCCGCATGAAGGGATGGCGCACAATCGCATGGAACGTGCTGAACGCTGTTGTGTTGGCTATGGATCAGGTTATGTCTGTGAGCGGGACGGGCTACTCTATACCTAACGAGTGGATGCCTTACTGGATGATGGCCTATGCGCTGGTGAATGTTGTGCTGCGCTACAAGACAACGACACCTGTGGGCAGGGCTAATGACTGAGGTGCTTGTTGGCATTGCTGCTGTGCTTGCTGCGCTTCTAGGCTTCCTTATCGGTAGGCCGCTTGGTCGGCAGCAAGGCAAACGAGAGGAGCAACAAGCTAATGCAGAGCGCACACTCAACGACTTCATGGATGGGCAGGATGCCCTTCGTAATTCTAGTGGCACTCCCGATGACAGGGTGCGGGCTAATGACGGGCGGTGGCAGTGATGCCGGATGCCTGACGTATGAAGTTGCGCGCCCATCAATGCCGAGGCCGCTGCCGGATACGCCGCTTGGGGAATGGGTGGCGAATGTTGACGTAAGCCTGACTGGGGCTTGCACTTAACCCTGATTTACTTGACCCCTCCTGTGGGGTATTATGGCACCACAAGGAGATGACCCATGCCCAGTAGCACGACAAACTATAGTTGGAACCTTCCCACGCTCGGCGGCGACGAGGATGCGTGGGGTGGATACCTCAACAGCAACTGGTCCGACCTCGACACGCTCCTCGGTGGCACAAACGCGACTGAGTTCGCCATTCTTGATGGGGCGACAGTCACTACGGCTGAGTTGAACCTGCTTGATGGCGTGACGTGGACGCTGACGGATTTTAACGGGCTGACATCAACCGTCGCCGAGTTGAACCTGCTCGACGGTGTGACATGGACGCTGACGGATTTTAACGGGCTGACATCAACCGTCGCCGAGTTGAACATCCTCGACGGGGCAACGGTCACGGTCGCCGAGGTCAACATCCTTGATGGTGACACCGCTGCTACTGCGACGACTTTGGTTGACGGTGATCGCCTTGTTGCCAACGACGATGGCACGATGGTTCAGATCGCCATGACTGACGTGCGCGACTACTTGATTCTTGATGAAGATGACATGGCGTCAGACAGCGCCACAGAAGCGCCCTCGCAGCAAAGCGTGAAAGCGTATGTCGATGCTTCGCAATCTGGTATGGTTCGCCTTGCCACCAAGGTCGCAAGCGCAAGTGCATCGTTAAACTTCACTGAGTTTGATGCCTCGCTTTACAGTCAATATGTGTTTACGATTAGCGCCATTAGGCCAACTGCAGATGGCGAATCTATTTTTGCTCGCTTTTCTTCGAATGGTGGTTCTACGTTTATTAGCGCTAATGATTACGACTATTCATTGTCGGGCGGCAGAACAAACCTTAATGATTTTAGCGAAAACGCAACAAACGATTCTAAACTTATGATTGCAAACGCCGTGGACTCTGACACTGCCAAGTTAGGTTTGTCTGCTACGTTAAACTTATATGAGCCAAGCCTGTCGGCTTCCACGATTCTTGGCGGCACGGCCATGTGGGAGAGCAATGGTGGCAGCCGATACAGTGCGGTAGTTCACGGTTATTACCAAGCCGCAAGGGTTGTTGACGCGATTCAATTCTTTGCACAGTCAGGCACTTTGGCCTCTGGAACGATTACGATGTATGGATTGTTAAAGTAAATGCCCCTAATCTCGCTGGACATTCCCCCCGGCTTCTTTCGCAACGGCACCGACCTTGAGGGCGCGGGACGTTGGCGAGACGGTAGCTTGGTTCGTTGGCGTGAGGGCAGCTTGCGACCCGTCGGCGGGTGGCGCGAGCGGGTGGCTAGCATGTTCAGCGCAGCGCCTCGCGCCTTGCTTGGTTGGCAAGACAACGTCGGGTCGCGCTGGATTGCGGGTGGCACCTATAACGCGCTGAAGGTTGTAACGAGCGGTGGGGTTGTCTCTGACATCACGCCTGCTGGTCTTACAGCGGGTCTGGAAGACGCTGCGGTGAACACTGGATACGGGGGCGGGTTTTTCGGTTCAGGCAACTACGGCACTATCCGACCCGACACCGGGAATTTCTCCGAGGCAACAACGTGGTCGCTTGACAGCTTCGGGCAGTATCTCGTTGCGTGTAGCGTTGCGGACGGCAAGCTATATGAGTGGCAGCTAAACACGGGGGTTGATGCCGCGCAGATCACTAACTCGCCCACGGGCTGTGTCGGCCTTGTAGTGACCGAAGAGCGTTTCTTGTTTGCGCTGGGCGCTGACAGCGACCCCCGGAAGATTGCGTGGTGTAACCAAGAGGACAACACGACATGGACAGCCGCAGCCACGAACCAAGCAGGTAGCCAGACCCTCCAAACGGCTGGTCAGATTATGGCCGGGGTCAGGGCTGATGGCCAGACGCTTGTCGTCACCGACATTGACGCCCACCGCGCGATCTATGTCGGTCCACCCTTTGTTTATCAATGGGAGCGCGTCGGCTCATCGTGCGGGCTTGCTGCCCGTAAAGCGATTGCCGCGACGGACGCGGGCGTGTTCTGGATGGGCCAGCGCGGGTTTTTCCGCTTTGATGGTCAGAACGTGCAGGAGTCGCCCTGCGAGGTTCACGACGCAGTGTTCAGCGACATCAACACTGCGCAAATCAGCAAGGCGTGGGCCACATCAAATGGTCAGCACGGCGAGGTGTGGTGGTTCTATTGCTCGTCGGGGTCAAACGAAATCGACAGCTATGTGGCTTACGATTACAAGCGCAACCATTGGCTGATCGGCAAAATGTCCCGCACGGCGGGCTTTGACCGTGGTGTGTTCCGCACACCCATCTACAGCGACGACACTGGCGATCTATACGACCACGAAACGGGCTTCACCTACGGCGGTGCGGAGGTCTATGCCGAGAGCGGTCCCGCCATGCTGGGGAACGGGGAGCGCCTGCTGAACGCGCACAAGCTATACCCCGACGAGGCGACCCAAGGCGACGTGACCTTAACGTTCAAGACGCGCCTCTACCCCAACGCGCCCGAAAGCGAGTTCGGCCCATACACGATGTCCAACCCGACCAGCATCCGTTTCAGCGGTCGGCAGGCGCGTATGCGTGTCACCGGGGCCAGCCTCAGTGGGTGGCGCTTTGGCATCCCCCGCATTGACACGACAGAGGCTGGGAGGCGATGAGCGCCCCACAGATACCGCAGCCGCGCGGTGACGACTGGCGCGCGTGGGGTGGTCAGCTTGTGCGCTCTCTGCTGCGCCAGCTTGTGACCCTTAATTTCAAGGGCGCCGACGATAACCCCTCCGAAAACGGTATCATTCTGTGGGACGACATCAACGGATACCCGGTTGTGTCGAAGAACAACGAGTGGCGTCAGATCGTCCTTGAGGATGGCCACTATGAGGGTGGTATTTCGTCTGACGTGACTGCGGTGGCTATAAACACGGCATACGCCCTGACGTTTACAGCCTCAACGTCCGAGGGCATCACCAACGGCACACCCGCCTCGCGCATCGTGTTTGCCGAGGGTGGTCACTACAGCATCTCTTTTTCCGCTCAGACCAGTTCCACGTCAGGCAGCACAGTTAGCTTCCGCTTCTGGCCCCGTGTGAACGGCAGTGATGTTGTGGGCAGCACGATGGTGGCCAACCTGCATCAGAACGGCGCTACGATAGTTGTTACGCGCACCGCCACTTTCATTGTGTCGGCGGGGGACTATTTGGAGGCCATGTGGGCCGTAAGCAGCACCAGCGGATTCTTACAGGCAGCGACTGCCACGGCGTATGCCCCAGCGACCCCAGCAGCCACAATCAGCATCATAAGGCTGAATGCGTGACACCATAGGAATAATGGGGTATTATGACACCGCGAGTGCAGTTGATCGCAAAAGACCAGATCGACATGGTTTGGGAATTTGCAGAGCCTGTTCTGGCCCTGTCGCAACGGCGCATCGCGCGAGACGTTGGGACCGAAGATATTTACGCGGCTCTACATGCTGGTGCGAACCAGCTTTGGGCCATCGTCGATGAGGACACGTTGAAAGCGGTCATAGTGACCGAGGTTTTTCAGCACCCTCGCAGTCGTATCCTCAAAATTCTGCACGTTGCGGGCAAAGACATGCCCCGATGGCTGAACGAGGCACTTGATACGCTAAAGCGCTTCGCACTGGATATGGACTGCAACAGGATTTCTGCCGACGGGCGGCTTGGGTGGGTGAAACACGCGCCCAAATGTGGATTCGAAGAGGCGCACCGCGTCTACGAAATGGAGTTATAGCATGGGCAGTGGAAGCCAGAAGACAACGACGCGAGCGGAAGTTCCTCAGTTCCTTGAGGACTACTACCGCAACACCTTCTTCCCTGCCGCGCAGGGTGCCGCGGACACCGAGTTCACCCCCTACGAGGGGCAGATGGTTGCCGACGTGTCGCCACTGTCGATGGGCGCGCAGCAGTATTACCAACAGATTGGTGACATCTCTGGCATGACGCCACAAGATTACGCTGCCATGAACGAAGCCAATCTGTCGGGCTATACGCAGAGCGTTCTCGACCCGGCGCTGGCCCGCATGGCCCGCGAGCGTGAGGTTGCCCGCACTGGCGAGATGGCAGACATCACGCGCGCCGGGGCATTCGGCAATGAGCGGCGCGGTGTCTATGAGGCAGAGCGGCAGGCTCAGTATGAGTTGGGCCGTGACGAGATGATCGCGAACCTGATGCGTCAGGGCTATAACGAGGCACAAGCCGCCACGATGGCTCAGTTGCAGACGGGCCAAGGAGCCGCTGGTCAGGCTGCGGCGGGGATGCAGCAGCTTGGTACGCTACAGCAGACGACCCAGCAGGCCGCGCTAGAGGCGGCATATAACGAGTTCATGCGTCAGCAGCAGTTCCCGTTGCAGCAGCTTGGTGCGTTGGGTGCGGCGGCGGGTGTCGGTGCGCCGTTGATCGGGCAAAGCAGCACCGAAACAAGCCGACCGGGATTTGCGCAAATCCTTGGTGCCGTTGGTTCTGCGGGACAGGGTCTTGGGGCTATGGGGTATTCAGATCACCGCCTCAAGAAGAACATCCGGCCACTGACCCGCGAGAACGGTGTGCAGTATTATCGCTGGGAATGGAACGACGAGGCCAAGCGTATCGGTGCTGACGACACCCCGCCGATGGGCGTGATTGCACAGGAACTGGCCGAGACGCATCCCCACCTAGTCTACGAGGGCGACGATGGATACCTGCGCGTTGATTATCAGGGTTTGGCGCTTGAGCAGGGGGTGTCGGCGTAGTGAGCGGGCCTGTTCCATATACCCTTGAGCAGTTGCAGCAGGCGTTTGGCTACGTTGAAAGCAGCAACGATTATGGTGAGATTGGGCCAAAAACCCGCAAGGGCGACAACGCTTACGGCAAGTATCAGGTCATGGATTTCAACGTGCCGTCATGGACCGAGCAATACGTTGGCCGACGCATGACGCCGCAAGAGTTCTTGGCTGATCCACCCGCGCAGGACGCTGTGTTTATGGGGCGCATGGGTCAATATTACGGCCAAAGCACCGGGACGCCTGAAGAGCGCGTACGCAACGCAGGGTCGTTGTGGTTCACGGGCCAAAACTACACCCCTGAAACCGCCACCCGCAGTGATGGGTTTATTGATAATCAAGAATACGGCGACCGCATTCTACGCGCCTTGGGCGCGCAGCAAGGAGCAAGACCGATGGCTATGACACCTGATCCACAGCAGCAGCAGCAACCGCAGGGGTTCCTTGGCCGCATGTTTGGTGGCTTTATGGGCGCACCCGAAACGTCTAAGACAGACCCCTTTGCGAATCTGTCTCGGAACCAGCGCATGATGCTGGGTTTTGCGGCTCTGCGCGATGCGGGGGCTGCTTTGCAGGGGGAATCAAGCAGTTATTTCAACGATGCTCTGGGCGGCTTCGAGTCGGCCCGCGATCGTGAGCGGTTGCGCACCCAAGGGCAAGCAGAAAGCCTGTTCCAGCTTCAGCAGGCGTTGATGTTCGCAGAAGCCACAGGCGACGAGGCCACGGCCAACCTGTATCGAAACCTGATCGCGCAAACGCGCGACGCAATGGGTGGTGGGGCAATGCCGCAAACCCCGACACCAGCAGGCGCGGTTCCAGTGCCGACACCGGGCGCGGTTCCAGTGCCGACACCGGGCGCGGTTCCAGTGCCGACACCGGGCGCGGTTCCAGTGCCGACACCGGGCGCGGTTCCAGTGCCGACACCGGGCCAACCGATGAGCACGGCAGAGGAAATTGCCGTTTTGGATCAGCAGATCGCGGAGGCCGACGCGGCGACCACCCAACTCACACGAGACGCGAAGACTGGCGGTATCACGGGCTTGGATTATGGGCCGCAGATTGAGCAGAGCCGTATAGAGGCAGAGCGCATGCGTCAACGGCGCGCGGAACTTGTCCGTCTCCAAGGAGAGGCAGCGCGAGAGGTTGAAGGTGCCGAGCGTCTAACGATCCCTCTTATTGATAGGTCTCTTGATTTCTTGATTGCGGGCTTTGACCCCGTAACGGGTGACCCAATCATAAATCCAACGCTGGTTACCCCGGCGGGCCGTTTTGTGGAAAAGTCTTTGCAATCGCCCGAATATCAACAGTTTGTCGGCGCAATTACGACTTTGAAGACAGGCACATTGCTTGAGGCTCTTGGTGAGGTCAGTGTTGGTGCGCTGTCTGACGGGGAACGCGCAGCACTAGAGTCTATGAAGGGCGATCTTAACCCGTCAAATCCCTTGGGGTCCGTCGAAACTCTTCGGGAAATGCGCAGAATTGCGCAAGCCGCCGTTGATCGTGCGCGCGGATCGGGCGGGGGAACAACGACGAGCACAACGGTAACTTGGGATTGAAATAATGGCACAGACGTATCGTGTTTTCACAATGGATGGCCGCAGTGCTACCGTAACAGCCGACAGCATGCAGCAGGCTTACGACGCTATTCGTGAGAGCGCACCAGATAGCGCGTCTGGTGGTGTCGTTATACGCAACATTGAGAGCGGGACCGAAAGCTACGTCTCTGAGGGATATTCAACCAGTGACCCATCCCACATTTCTGACATCATGTCAGAAGCCCTCTCGCCGGGGGAAGCGTCTCGTCGCGGTATTGCAGAACAGCAAGTTCGCGAACAGCCAGCGGCGACACGGGCCGCAAGCGCTATTCGCGGCGTCCCGTTTGTGGGTGAATATGCCGATGAGGTTACGGGTATGATGTTTGGCCCAGAAGCCGCAGCCGCCCAGCGCTTTGCTGCCGATTCAATGATGGAGGCCCGACCGGGCGAGGCTATTGGCGATCAACTTGGTGTCGGTCTTACCACAGCCATCCCAGCCGCTATGGTTGCGCTACCCGCTCGCGCAATGAGTGTTGGTGGTGCGGCTCTGCGAGGTATTCTTGGCGGCACCTTGGCAGGCGGTACGGAAGGCACTGTAAGCGGTTATGGTGCTGGCACAGACCCTCAGTCCCGCCGCATCACAGCGACGCAACGCGCTGGCACTGGTGCTGTGACGGGCGGTATTCTTGCCGG
>Ga0307488_10000947_pt1 | contig 24132 bp, 23 predicted proteins | sample SB02metaG_FD_202248 | JGI IMG/M metagenome (GOLD analysis project Ga0307488, IMG submission 202248) | Sea-ice brine microbial communities from Beaufort Sea near Barrow, Alaska, United States - SB 0.2 | ecosystem: Environmental > Aquatic > Marine > Coastal | place: USA: Alaska | collected... | reverse complement strand
ATACATATTTGGATTGGGTTGACGATACAAATTGAATTTGATAAAATCTTCGTCTAAGTTGTGGAGTTCTTCAAATTTATCAGAGATTCTTTTGGGCATTTTAGAATAAAAATATTCTTTTAAAAGGAGTTTTCCGAAATAATTTCCGCTCGCTTCATCCATTACGGTATACCCTAGAGAAACAGTATTCATGTGCATGACATCTCCATCATAATAACAACTATTTGATCCTGTTCCCAAAATGCAAACGATTGCTGGTTGCGTTCCTGATGCTGCATAAACTGCCGCAAGCATGTCCTCTGCAATGTGAATTTTAGCATTGACAAAGATATCTTGTAATATGTTTCTTAAAATCTCAATAGGCTTTGGAGTACCACAGCCAGCTCCATAAAAATGAATTTCAGTGACTTCCGCTTTTATATCCATCAACTGAAACATATTTACAATTCTGTTGGCCAACTCTTCTTGAGAAACAACGGCTGGATTTAAGCCTAAAGTTCGTACTCTAAAGACTTCATTTCTATTATCATCTAAAGCGATCCAATCTGCTTTTGTAGACCCACCATCTGCAATAAGTATCATAAAAAAGTATTTGTATCAAATATATTGTAAGTTTTTAGCATACACAAGGCAATAAAAATTTCAATCGTTTTCGTTCGTAAAATAAGACTTCTTACAGGCTAAAAATAAAAAAACCCCCTGTAGACTTCCCCTTTTTGTAGGCTTTGTAGGCTTCCCTAAAAAGGGAAAGTCTACATTTTTAGGGAAGCCTACAGAAATGCCATTGCTAATGAATATTACCGGGCATTCTAAAGAGAGTACATTTCTAACCTATATTGGTACACATCAAAATAAAGATGCGCTAGCAAATTTGTTTATGCAACAGGCGGGAGTTATTTCGTAGTTTTACTATTTTATTCCTAACCTTATTTTATAGAAAGCCAAAGAAGTCAATTTTTTAAATAAATAAATTCGATACACTTTATATATGATAGACTTAAAAATAATGTTTAATCTAGATTTAAAAATAAGATACCTCTTAATGAGTTTGTGTCGTCTTTTTGTTGTTTCCCTGTTGGTAAACTGAGTATTAAAAACACTTAAATAGGAAGCTGCGTTTTTTGTATTGTTGTATTCTAAACTATCTACCTTGTTAAAAACTTCATAACAAGCTGCTAAAAAACAATTTAAAGGATTGGTTAGTTTGTCTAATGTATTTAGCGCATCTTTTGCATTCGTTTTTTTAGATAATAAAAAAACATCATAGGCATTTCGTAAGGCCATCGTTTTATAAAAAAAACCACTATCGTTTATTTGATTCGCAATGATGGATAAGTTTAATTTGTTTGCATAACTCAGAACACTAACTCCTTTTATAACCTGACTGTCCTTTTCTACAAAGTTGTAATTGAATTCATTAGCGTACTTTTCTATTAACAGTTCTTTATGAATTTCTATGGCTGCGATATTAATATCATTTTTCAACCTTTGATAATGTCTAAACTGAGGGCATATATTATCAGTTTTTAAAACACTAGAATACCCATACTCTCTTAAAATAGTAATCGCTTTTGGATAGTCTTTTTTTGAAAAAATAAAATCGATATCCCCAACCATTCGTTCGGCAATATCATCATATATTCCTGCTAACAGATTACCCGTTCCTTTTAAAAATATTGGAGTGATATTATTCGCTAATAATAGAATATTTAACTCTTTTGCTTGAGTAATTATTTTTTTATTACGCTCCCGATTTAAATTGGTAATCTGTTCCATGTAGCTCACCAACTCTTGAGGTAAATACTTTAAGAAATCAGCTCTTTTAAAATTACAATAGATCGCCGGAAACACATAATGGGCTGTACTCAATTTTACAACTGCATCCCAATCTACATCCATTGTTTTCAGCATGAACTCTATTTCATCTCTATTTTTTTCTTCGAAAGAAATAGTCAAACATTTTGCAATAAAAAAAAGGGTTTCTTTATAATTCAATTCATTATTTTTTTACTCAAAAGATATTACCTGGTAGGATCTGGGTCTGTAGACTTCCCCTTTTTGTAGAGCATTTCCATCTTTTCCTTAATGGAAGGTTCTTCTTTTTTTACAGGTCCTCTTTTAGATTTTTTTCCTGCTTTCTTTGCTGATTTTGGATCGAATGGCATTTTATTATTAAATAGAAGTTAAATCAATTTCTGCTAAAGTTGATAATAATATTAATGGCTTCCAACTTCCATCCATAGTATTTATTTGATGAACAGTAGATTTAGGTACAAAAAGAATATTTTTTAAAGAATTTTCTATTAATTCTTTTTTTAACAACTGCAATGATTTTTCATTATGAGTTCTTACAGACACATCCATATAATTAATAAAAGTTACTGGGATTTTTTTTACTCCCAACTCTTTAAGAGTAATGAATCTATGATGTCCATCAATTATCATATTGCTCTCTGAACAGCATATTATAGATGGGATAATACAGTATTCTTTGTATGAAAGTAAATATTTTTTTAATGAATTTTTCCTAACTTCAATTACTTTTTCGTGAGGAAATATTTTACTAACTGATACATACTCAAAAGATTTTATTACTGAAGAATTTTTTAAAACTATTGATTTCATTTTATAATATTTAATTTGATAAGTTACATTTTCAATAACCAATTGCTAAACTGAATCATTTATTGTTATAATTTTTGTAGTCTCCAGAAGTTATATTTTCTAACCATTCTTTATTATCTAGGTACCAAGCAACAGTTTTTTCAATTCCTTCTTCAAATTGCAAGGAAGGTTCCCAACCTAATTCATCCTTTAGTTTTGTGGAATCTATTGCGTAACGTAAATCATGGCCAGCTCTGTCGGTTACATAAGTGATTAATTTATCCGAGGATCCTTCTACCCTACCAAGCAATCGATTAACCGTTTTAATCATTACTTTTATTAAATCAATATTTTTCCATTCATTAAAACCACCAATATTATAAGTTTCGCCCAATTTCCCTTTATGAAAAATAACATCAATAGCCCTAGCATGGTCGTCTACAAACAACCAATCACGTATATTTTCTCCTTTTCCATAAACCGGTAGCGGTTTGTTATTGACAATATTATTGATAAATAACGGAATCAATTTCTCAGGAAACTGATACGAACCGTAATTATTTGAACAATTAGATATTACTGTAGGCAGACCATAGGTATCTGCAAAAGCTCTTACAAAATGATCTGAAGATGCTTTGGAAGCGGAATACGGAGAATGCGGGTCATAAGCTGTTTCTTCTGTAAAAAACCCTTCTTCACCTAATGAACCGTATACCTCATCAGTAGATACATGATAAAATAATTTATTTGTAAATTGCCCATTCCAAAATGCTTTTGCTGATTGTAATAAACTAAGTGTTCCCATCACATTGGTTTGGGCAAATGAAAATGGATCTTCAATAGAACGATCTACATGCGACTCCGCTGCTAAGTGAATTACCGAATCTATGTTATACTCTTCAAAAATTTGTGATACTTTCTTTAAATCACAAATATCACATTTTACAAAAGTGTAATTCTCTTTATCTTCAACATCTTTTAAATTCTCTAAATTTCCGGCATAGGTTAACACATCCATATTAAAAATATGATAATCAGGATATGTATTGACCAATAATCTCACCAAATGCGAGCCAATAAAACCAGCCCCACCTGTAACTAATATATTTTTCATCAACTAATTTTTTATTTTTTCTATACAATCTTTTAAAGAATCCCTCCAATACCGAATTTCAATTTTAAAATCTGTTTTTATTTTAGACTTGTTCAATACTGAATATTGGGGTCTTTTCGCCAAGGTAGGATAGTCTTTTGTTTGAATTGGACTTACTTTACAGTTCTTTCCTCCTAGTTCCATAATTGAAATAGCGAAGTCATACCAAGAGGCTACACCTTCATTAGAATAATGATATAGGTTTCCGTTTTTACTGATTTTTACTGAATTCACCCCAGTAAGAATCTCTAAACAGGTTTTAGCTAAATCTTCAGCATAGGTAGGTGTTCCAACTTGATCAAAAATGACTCCTAAGTTTTCTTTCTCAGACCCAAGGCGCAACATTGTTTTGACAAAGTTATTTCCATAAGAAGAATACAACCATGAAGTTCTAATCACAATCGAATCTATATCACTATTGAGGACAGCAAGCTCACCTGCTCTTTTAGACGCACCATATACTCCAATTGGGCTCACTGGATCTGACTCTTGATAAGGAAAAAAATGATCGCCATCAAACACATAATCAGTTGAGATGTGAATTAATTTTCCATTTACTCTGTTTAGAGCATTAACAAGATTTAAAACTCCTTTTGAATTCACTTTTTCTGCAATTTCTGCATCCTCCTCTGCTTTGTCCACTGCAGTATAAGCAGCACAGTTAATAACTGCATTGATATTATTATCTATAATAAAAGCTTGTAATACTTCAAAATTACAGATATCCAACTCAGGAAGATCCTTAAAAATAAAATCTACTTTTTTATAGTTATTTTCTAACTCTTTAATTTCTGAGCCTAGTTGTCCGTTCGATCCGGTAATTAATACTCTCATATTTTAGTTTGTAAAAGGAGATAAAAATTCTGATAAAAAAGGAAGTTCAGCATCTTTTGCAGAAATCATAACTTCACTATCTTCCATACCCCATTGAATGTTTAATTCTTTGTCGTTCCATCTGATACCTGCATCAGACTCTGGTGCATACCTATTGTCTACTTTATAGGCAAAAGTAGCGCTGGTACTCAAAACCAAAAAACCATGTGCAAAACCTCTTGGCACAAATAATTGCCGTTTATTTTTTCCAGATAATAGCACTGCAACATGCTTTCCATAAGTTTTTGATTTTTTTCTAATATCTACTGCAATATCAAGAACTTCTCCTTCAATACACCTTACTAGTTTGGCTTGCTCAAAAGGTGGTTTTTGAAAATGAAGCCCGCGTAGTACTCCTTTAGATGATTTCGATTCATTGTCTTGCACAAAGGAAATTTTACCCACAACCTCTTCAAACTTCTTTTGATTATAGGATTCTAAAAAATACCCTCTGGTATCTCCAAATACTGTGGGCTCAATAATTATTACTTCAGATATTTTTGTTTCTATAAACTTCATTATTCTTTAGCTAATTTTAAAAGATATTGACCATAACCATTTTTCTTCAATGGTTCTGCTAATTTATTTAACTGCGCTTTGTCTATGTATTTCATTCTATAAGCGATCTCTTCCAAGCATGCCACCTTTAATCCTTGACGTTTTTCAATCGTTTCTATAAACTGCCCAGCTTCCATTAGAGAGTCATGAGTCCCCGTATCTAACCAGGCAAAACCTCTTCCCAATAATTGCACCTTTAAATTTTCTCTTTTTAAATACTCCTGGTTCACTGTGGTGATCTCCAGTTCTCCTCTATGAGAAGGTTTAATCGTTTTGGCAATTTGTACAACATCATTCGTGTAAAAATAAAGACCAACTACCGCATGATTAGATTTTGGTTTCTCTGGCTTTTCTTCTATCGAAGTTACGTTTCCCTCTGCATCAAAACCTGCTACACCATATCGCTCTGGGTCATTGACATAATACCCAAAAACAGTGGATTTACCGTATTCTAAATTTTTTCTTGCATTTCGAAGTGTTTCAGAAAAACCATATCCATAAAAAATATTATCACCTAGCACCAAACAGACGTTGTCATTTCCTATGAAATTCTCACCAATAATAAATGCCTGTGCTAAACCATCTGGACTTGGTTGTTCTTTGTAGGTTAAACTGATACCTATTTCGCTACCATCTCCCAATAATTTCTCAAAATTTGGCAAATCTTCAGGTGTAGAAATAATTAAAATTTCTTTTATACCTGCTAACATCAATACAGATAATGGGTAGTAAATCATGGGCTTATCATATACAGGTAATAACTGCTTTGATACACCTTTAGTAATAGGGTATAATCTGGTACCTGATCCTCCTGCTAAAATAATTCCTTTCATAAATTAATTAATTTTGAGTATTTATGAGAAATAACATCCCAAGAGTATCTTCTTTTAGCTATTTCTCTCATTATTTTTCCTAAAACAATAATCTCAGAATCACTTGTATTATTTAAAATCTCAATTAGTTCATTAGATGTCTTAAAATATTTAGCCTTATTCTCAGTAGTTTTAATATTTGTGTCTACACTGAATGAAATAATAGTTAACCCTAAATTCATAGCTTCAACTAATGAAGGTGCTGTACCACAGTATGTATGGCTATGTATATATGCTTTAGCATTACTTCTTATCACATCTAGAATAGATAAATCATAAATTGCATCAACAATATAAATATTGTCAAAATTTGAGTATTTTCTTTTTAATTTAATACCATATTCAAATTTATCCCAATTAGAAACTAAAACTAAATTTTTTTCAGGTGTCTTTGAAAAAGCGTCTAACAATAAATGTAAATTATTATCGTGTTGCGCTCTTGAAACACTTACATAGTATTTCTCTTTCAAAAATTTATATCTTTGCTTTAAATCTAATGAGGGTTTTATATTGGAAACATGATCGCCTCCATACTCAATGAGTTCACTTTCTATATTATACTCTCCTTTAATATAATTACAAAAAGATTGATTATCTGCAACAACATAAGAAGAATGTTTAATTGCAATTCTCTCTGTAAATTTTAAGTATTTTCTGATAAAATAATTCCATTTATCTCTTTTCCATTCCAATCCACCAAAATTAACAATTGTTTTAGTTTTTTTGAAAAAATTTAGAACAGGTAATATAATACAACCTGGTGTGCCTAATATTATTAAAGTATCATACTTAAACCAACTTTTACTAATCGAAACTATATCATAAATAATACTCTGACCGCCATTTGCATTAAATGGTAAATAAATAAGTTTTGCTCCATTATATTTATCTAATTGCTTTTCTTTTGGTGTTTTTCCACAAAATACAAAGAATTGAAACTCATCTCTCTTAAATTTAGTTAAGAAATCTGTCATTGTCTCAAACCCACCATAATTGGCAGGTAGACCGGCAGTACCTATTATTGCAACTTTTTTTTTAGACATCTAATTAAAATTTAGTCAATATATCCTTGGTAGTAATTATCGATATATTCTTTTAAAGAAATTCTCCAATCACGCATTTTATTAACATTTCTAAGGTCAAGTTTTTTAGTTAACAACCTTTCTGATGGAGGTCTCTCAGCATAATAAACATCCTTAAAGTAATCTGAACTAACTGAAGTAATTTTAATTTCAGCATCTTTCCCTAGAATACTTACTAATTCCTCTGCCACTTCAAATCTACTTGTTTGCCCTGCACAAACACAATTATAAAGCCCCCAGTATTCTTTTTTAATCAATTCTTTTACTGTTTTAGCAAAATCGTGGGTGTATGTAGGGGTTCCATCTTTATCGTTAACGATAAAAAGTTCGCTATTACCATCTTTAATTTGTTTCATTAATTTCTGGATAAACTTCTTGTCCTTTTTTGGACCAGACCCCATCATCCAGCCAGCTCTACAAACAATAAATTTATCTGCATTTTCACAAACATACTTTTCTGCCATATATTTTGACCTTGCATAAACTCCTAAAGGATTAGGCATATCCCAATCATCGTATAAATCTTGTTTGCCATCGAAAATACCGGCTGTGCTTATATATAAAAGAGGGATACTAAGTTTGTTAGCAATACGAACAGCATTCTCAACTGATAGGGTATTTGTAATATAAGTATCATCCTTATTTTCTTCACAGAACTCAAGACTAGTATATGCCCCTATGTGGAAAAGATAATCAGGATTAAATTCATTAACGTCCTTTTCGTAAGCATCAAAATCTCTAAAATCTAAAAATGATAACCAATCTTCATTAACATCTTTATCAGTACATTTTAATTTGTAATCGTTTTTAAATTGTTCGTAGAATGCTTCACCAAGCATACCTCCACAACCAGCAATATAAATTCTTTTTTTCATTTTATTTATTTATTTATTTATTACAAAAATCATTTGTAGTGAAAAATTGATTTATCTTATTTTAAGGAAAATATCTAAAAATATTAATTAATCTATAAGGTATTTAAATTCCATAAATTTTAATCAAATTCTTAGCAACATCATTTTGAGATAATGATAATTTATTAATCAATAAATGACCATCGTATTCATAATGTTTGTGACTTTTAACTTTATTTAGAATACTCTTGTAATTTCCTTTTTCGCAAAAACTAATATTTTCGAAATTATTATATCTATAATAATCACCAACTTTAGTCATTACTATTTGAGCTGAGCATGCTATAGACTCTTTAATAAGATTTGAACTTCCTTCAAAATCGCTGGTTACTATTACAATTTCAGATGAGTTTATATAATCTTTAAGTTGAAATCTATTAAGATTTGAAGCAATTAAAGGTTTGTAAATATTTCTTATATCAGAATCTTCAAATAACTTTTGAAATAAATCAAATCTTTTTTGTTTTCTTTTTAAATTTTTTGAGCTAACAAACAGTAAATATTTACTGTTTATATCTAAATCTTGTCTCAGTTTAGCTTCTTTTTGTGAAGATTTTTTAAAAAATTCTAAATTAACTCCATTAGGAAGTGAGAAACTTTTTGCGCCTATATCTTCAGTCACACCTTTAAAAACAAAAACATCACTGTAACAATTAGAAATAAACTTAAATAATCCTAACAAGATATTTGACGAAATTGTTGAGCTACCAAGAAGCTCAAATTTTAATTCGTTTTGCATACTACAAAAAACTTTACGCCTTAAAAATAAAACTCTAAAAAAAACATAAGTTAATCCGTGATGAAAATGAACAACACTTATATTTTTTTTCTTTAAAAATAGAATTTTAAAAAAAACAATAACATAATTAATCCTAGGGGGATCTATTGAAATAACTTTCACAAAATGATCTCCTTTGATCTTTTTTACGCTTTCAATTTGTTCTTTATTGAATATTCCTCTATCTGGTTTTGTCTTTGAAGGATAAGCATTAGTTATATATAATATCATAATTAATAAAGTTCTAAGTCAAGGTTCAATGAAATAAAATTAAAGTTTCATTATTCTTAAGTATGGATAATTAAATTATTATTTTAGTTTCCATACAGATGTTTTCTCTTCTATATGGGTTATGAATTCATTTAATAAATAAGTATCAAATTTAAAACTATCTTTATACTTTAGATAAGTAAGCTCAGAATTATAATTCTCTCTTGGATTTGGGTAATATATAGGACTAACTTCAAGAGCCATTGGATTCTCAAGTTTCTCATCGTTAACATCAAAAACTATATCCCAAGCTGCACTTCTTAAATTTAATTTTTTAGTAGCATCCAATACCCAATCTTCTAAAGATTTTGTATAATTCATGAATGAAACCTTACTTCCAGACGAAGTACTTGTAGGAACCCATTCAGTTGATTCTATTTTATTTCTCCAGTATTGCAATATCACTTTATCATTAATTAATATAATTCGGCAATCTTTATCAATGTTTATAATTTCTTGGATAACAACTTGTCTCGTGTGTTTAAGTTTATCTCTTAGAAAATTTTCTAAATTTGACTTGATTTGAATTATTCCAATAGCACTTTTACTATGGTTAGGTTTATATAACCATAGTTTTGATAAATCAATTGTAGCAAGAATCGAATCAATATTATTTAATTCTACTATATATGTTTTTGGAGATTTAATTTTAGCTGAATTAAAACTTTCATGCATAAAGCTCTTATTCTCCCAAAAATTTATTTCGTATGAACTAGGTAAAACTAAGTTTGATTGATTCTCTAGGAGTTTTGATAATAAGGTAAAGAAAGCAACATCATTGTCTGTATTCCAGTAATTAATTTCATATCCTGGATTATATATTACCTTACTGTTTTTAATTGAACCAATATTTTTTAAACCAACAACAATATTATAAGAAATATTAGAATTTTTAAAATGAATAAGTGTTGCCAAATCCCATATAAAATTAACTCTAAAAAAATAGAGTAAATTTAATTTCGGGATTAACAATGTAAAAGAAGAGTTGTTCTTTCTGTTAAAAAATAGTTTTAAGTACTTCAGCAAAAGTTTAATTCGATAAAGTCTAATTAGATATTTTTTCATAATTTATTACTTATTTTATTTAATCCGGTTACAACATCATGATATCCAAAGTATTTAATATTATTGTTATTACTTAGGTAATCAATTTCAGGTTTATAGAATTTTATATTATTATTTTCATGATTATAACTTAAATCATCTATTACAACTAGTTTATTCTGCTTAGAGAGTTTTTTCCAATAACCAATTTTCATTTTTACATTTGGCACTAATCTTAGTGAGAAAGAGGTTATGTTAAATTTATCAGATAACCAAAATTTTGTTGAAAGCCAATACCTAGGGTCTCTTGCAGATAGAAAAAAAATAGAATATCCTTTTAACTGTGATTCCTCTACTAAGTATTTTGCATCATTAATTAACGGCAGTCTTCGATAAAAATCGTATTGATTAGAAGCCATAGATGACTTTAGTGAAGGCCAAGTATTAGCAAGTGTATTATCTATATCAAAAACTATAATATTCTTATTTTTTGGTATGAATATTAAATCTAATCTATAGATCAAACAATAAAATATAAATACTATTTTTTTTATAAAAAACTTAATTAGATTCAATTTTTAGTCCATTTATTATTTTAATATTTTCTTCGAAAGATCTACTAGCTATTCTATAATAACCACTTCCTTTAAGACCAATTTTGTCAGAACAATCTCTGATATATACACCATGATTGATTAATAATCTTAATCCAAAATCACCATTTTTATCGGCATCAACTTTAATAAGAAAGAAATTAGCTTTGGATGGAAATACTCTTATACCACTAATCTGATTTAATTCAGTTTTAAACATCAAAGTATTCATTATATACTTTTTTCTTACAACCTCATATTCATCTCTAAACGATTTTAAAGAATATAAGTCAAAGAAATAACTTGCAAGGCCACTAATATTCCATAGATAATCAGATTTGAGTAGATGATTAACTCTTTTTTCAGACATAATGCCATAGCCAGCTCTAATTCCTGCAATTCCAAAATCTTTACTCATACTTTTTATAATTATTAGATTATCATAGGAATCAATCAAATCATAATAATTAGTTAACTCTAAATTATCGTCTTCATAAGCGAAGTGAACAAAACTCTCATCTAAAATTACAGATGATAAATTTTTACATTTATCTAATATTGCTATAATTTCGTTACGTGAAAGATAATGACCGTTTGGATTATTGGGATTAATAAGAACAATAGAATCTATATTATGACAATTAATATCCGATATTAACTTATTAACATCAATCTGATAATCATCTTTTTCTAACAATTCATGATAAAAAACCTCTTGATCTTCATTAATAAATTCATAATAACTACTAAAAGTTGGAATTGGTACCAAAATTTTCTTTGAGCAAAATTGTTTTATTGATGCTGAGATTATTTCAATAGCACCATTTCCAACAAATACATTTTTTGGAGATAAATTTAGGGTACTAGAAATAGATTTTGCAATTTCAGCGTTTTGTGGAGGATAAAACTCTAAAACATCCCTTAAATCGTCATAAGTTGGATAATCCGATTTTAGGTACTTTAAAAATAAGTCTGTAGCATAGGGGTTACTTAAAAAACATGCATCTGTTTTTAATTTAATTTCTGGTATTTCCTTTAAAATACTTTTTATACTAGGAGAATGAGAACCTGATTTTGTTTTTAAATCATGAAATTTTGTTTTACAAATTTCAATATTTGAATTATTCATATAGTTTTATTTTTTTATATTCTTTTATTAATTTTTTATTAAAATTTTCAAAATCAAATTTATTTTTGTGATAATTTCTATTTTCAACTGAAATATCAAAATAATAACTATAGTTATTATAAAGATCCAAAATTAAGTTTGATAACTCACCTTCATTATGAGGGTTGAAAAGCTTACAGTATTTACCGTTTTCTGAAACTTCTAAATGACCTTCAATAGAACTTAATATCATCGGTAGAGAAGCTGCAGAAGCTTCGATAGGAGTAAGACCTAATCCTTCACTTAAACTTGCTTGAATAAAAAGATCGTAATTACATAAATTATTCTTAATCCATTTCTGAGATTTAGAACCTAGCAGAAAGACTCTTTCTTTAAGTTCTAGGTTTTTGATTAGTTCTAAATAAAAACTATAATCTTCACCCGTTCCTATTAGGTAAAGATTTGCACCAATAGTGTCTGAAATTTTAGAAAACTCCTTAATAATATATGACTGATTTTTAACAGAATTTGTCAAATTGCCAATGCAAACAATTCTGTTCAAAATAGAATTTTTTTCTTTTTGCTTAAAGCTATTAAAATCTATACCACTATATATTGTTGAAACATTTTTAATTTTATGTATATCTGTTAATCTATTTTTTACTACGTCTGATATCGTAATACATTTATTAAATTTAGGAATTTTAACAGAAGAAATATTTAATGTTTCATGAATGTGAAGTAAAATTTTTGATTTAAATATTGGAAGAAGAAAATTACCAATTGCAGCAGCATGAAGATGAATCACATTATAATTATTTATAATGAGATAATAATTCAGATACAATAAGTCAATGATATTACGAGATTTTAATTTTCTATTAATATTGATAATTTTAACTCGTGAGTCTATAAATTTAACAAGATCATTAATTGGTTGTTCATTAATAATAATAACATGTACATTATGATTATTTAAAATTTGCCAATTTGAAATATTTACTATGAGAGTTTCAATACCACCATAATTTAAACTGTAAAATACATGACCAATTTTCATATTAAAAAGATGATTTATTAAGGTTAATATTTTTATCATTGGTTTTTAATTTCTTTAATAAGAAAGCTATCACGAAAAAGAAATAAAAAACAAAGGGTTTAAATGAAAAAACTTGATTCACAAAAGCTGAAATTAAGGTTAAAAAAATAAAAAAATTAATCATTTTTAAATTAGTATAATTTGCATTTATTCTTTTAAAAGACCTATTTAAGTGTATAAATATCATTAAATAAAATACAACGCCAAAAAGGCCAAAATAATATAGATGTGCAACCCAATAAACATCTTCAATTCCGATAACAGCATTATTACTCAATACATGAGGGATTTCTGAACCCATACTTTGATTAATAAAAGTTGTAAGGGCTGTTCCATCTAATGAAAAACCAAATAGAATAGTAAATAAATCATTATTAAAAAATAATGGTATTAATTTAAGAATTCCAATTCTAGAAAACTTTATAGATTCATTAATAAATTTATAAGAAAACATATCTAAAATTTCTAATAGAGGAGTAATTTTATCAAATAAGGACTCAGAAAAAAATATAACTGGTAAAATAAAAAAGCCTAAAACAAAATATAAGAATAGTTTCTTATACGATAAATAAAAATAAAATAAAAAAATAAAAAAAGTTAAAATAAATGCTATTCTAGAACCGCTAAATAAAGAAAGGATCAATGCCAGTAACATTAGTAGTGTTTTTTTATTTCTTTTTAAATTAGACAAACTAATAAAGAAACAAAAAACATACATAAAGAATCCATAGTGAACAGTATAAGTGAAAGTACCTGCCATCCCTGTCTCCCCTTTAACAAGCCAATTAGCGCCCTTGGACAAATCTGATCTTGGGGAAAATAAGTCGTATAAGAAAGGGAATTTTGTTATTTGAATAAGACCTATAAATAATTGGATAAAAAAAATTAGTATAAAATAATGTTGAAACTTAAAGAAATCTTTGAGTCTAAAAACAGCTCTAACAATAAAAAAAACAAGTATATATCTGCATAAAACCCAAGTTTTAAATAAGTAGGGAGACCAAGACTGATAGTATAAAAGTGAAAAAAAAGAAAAAAAGATAAATAAAAGAAAATAAATGTTTTCAGTTTTCAATGGTAAAACAAATCTTTTTTTTGTAAAATATATGAAAATTATAACTAATATAATCCCATCAGACAGATAAAGAAAATAATTATAAACAGATACCGGAACAGGTAGCCATTTAAGAATAAATTCTTCCAACGGGATATAAATTAACAAAAAGAATAATAATTTTCTAACTAAATTCAATTTAAAATATTATTTTAATTTTATCTATTAATTTGGTTTGAATAGTCTCTAAATTTAGATCACTATAAATATTTTGAAATTCAGAAACTTTATCAGAAACTATGTAAGGAACAAAATCTATTTTATAAGTTTTAGCTAATATTAAGGAATGCATTCTTCCTGATATTATTAATTTTGCATTAATAATATTTTCTATGAATTCACTTAAATTATAGTTTTCTAAAATAGGTAATGTATAACCAGTTTTTGAGAAAATATATTTCTGAAAGAGAATACATTCAAATTTATCGTCATTTGTTGAATAAAATAATTTAATATTTTTTTCATCATATTTTTTCATTAAATCAATCCATATCTCATGATAATCATCTCTATTTAGAGAATTTGATTTATATAATTTAAACACATTAAAATCAATTGGTCCGACTAAAATATCATTTTTAATTTTAATATTTTCTTTGGTTAATAATACCTTGTCAAGACAAAATGCTACATCATAAATTAGATTAGATTTAACTTTAAATGTTTTCAAAATTATTCTTCTTGATAATGCATCTCTAACATAAATACTACTTGCATTTTGTAAAGCATTTTTTAAAAAAAACTTGTCTAAATTTGAAAAATTTCCTTGAGTACCAACTGAAAAAAAAGAATACTTTAAACCATATATTCTAAAAAATGAAGTCCATATATATATTTGAAATGGAAACTTTTTATTTGGTAACAATAACTGTCCACCCCCAATAATTGCAAAATCATTATTTTTACATGATCTAATTATTCTCCCAATATTATTTCTAACCCAAACAATTCTACTAATTAATATCTTTAATGGAATTAATTTTTTGAAATAAAAAAAATTATCGGATGAACCATAATTACTTAAAGCAAATTCTATTTTATTTTTATTGTTTCTACTGAAATCTTCAAAAGAATAATTTTTACTCAAATTATCTTGTACTAAAAACTTTAAGCTTTGATTTATCGCTTGATCACCTAGGTTATCAGAACTACCTTCATTTATAACTAATATGGATTTTTCTTTTTCGATCATAAGTTGTCAAAATTAATTATTTGATCAAAAAGATTAAGCTCATGAGAGTTATGAGTTACAAGAATAACTATCTTTGTTCTTGACATTAATTTAAGGTCATTCAAAATACTTAACTCTGTTTCTTTATCTAAACCACTTGTTACCTCATCTAAAATGAGAATAGGCTTTTGACTATAAATTGCCCTAGCCAAACCCAATCGTTTTCTCTGTCCTCCACTAAGTAAAGATCCATTTTCACCAATTTGTGAATCCATTCCCTCTACAAGAGATGACACTAAGTTAGAAAGGCCAGAAATTTCAATACTTTTTTTCAAGAGTATATCATTTTTTTCAGCGTTAATGTTTCCTAGAATAATATTTTCAGATATTGAAAAGTCGGATAAATGAACATCTTGAGGAACATACGCAAATAATGACCTTGCTGCTTGATAAGTGTAATTATTATTATTATTGATATTAATTGTTCCAGAGTTTGGCTTGAGTAATTTCAATAGTAAATCAATAAAAGAGCTTTTCCCTGAACCTGATTTTCCAATAATCCCTACGAAAGAATTGTTGTTAATATTAATAGAAATATTTTTCAAGAAAACAACTTTTTTAGAATATCCAAAACACAGATTGTTTATGTTAATAGATTCAATGGTATCGTAGGGTGAATTTTGAATTGTAGTTTCTTCATAAGAAACATCATAATATTTATTTATTTGATTTACAGATTCAAAATTTGACTTAATTAACGCAGAACTGTTGTAGACCTGTTGAAGAGCAGGAAGGGCTCTATAAGCAGAATACAAGAAAAAAGAAATTATTGGAAGAGAACTAATTAATAGATCTTTTCCATTTAAATAGTAAATTAGAAGAACTAATACTGAAAGAAGTATAAACTCTATTATATTTTTTGGAATTATTGACCTAATTTGACTTGAGGCAGTTCTGTAAGCTATTAAATCACTATTTGTCTTAAATTGCTTGTGGTAATAATCCTCAAGTGAATTAAATTTGGTTTCCTTTATTCCAATTAAAGATTCATTTATCGTTTTAAAAATATTTTTATTAGCAAAAGAAATTTTAAGACCATTAGAAAAAAGTCTATTTTTAAAAATTTTATAAATAATAAAATATAACGAAACTATAGAAATTATTATTACAAACGATATTAGGGGTCTAACAAACATCATGAATGAAATTATTATTATTAAATAAATTGTTTTAGATAATAATTTAAGAGATGCAATTAATACATTTTGTGTAAATCTTGATACCTCTGTAGTTAACACTTTGGTCAATTCGGATGTATTAGTAGAAATATGAAATTTATAGTTTGAAAATAAGTATTTCTTGTATAGTTTTTGACTTGTTTCCTGACCAATTTCATTTGCTAATTTGACAAGTCTATACTGAGAATAAATAGACATAGAGTTTGAAAAAAAAAGGATAAGAATTAATGAAATTCCTGAGTATAAAATAAATTCATTATAATCTTTAAAGTAATCAGTAACTATGTAAGAGTATTTAGAATTTAAAATAGCACTTTTATCTGATATTGCAAGAATGAATGGAATTATTGCTGAAATACTCAATATCTCTAGTAATGAATTTAATATATCAAATGGGACTAGTAAATAGAATTTTCTTACATTTATATTACCTAATATTCTTTTTACTTTATTTATTTCCTTCAAAATCATAACAAAATTTATTTAATTTTTTTTCTATAATTTTAATGTCATTTAATATTTTCGGATCTGACTCATTTAACCAAGTTTGAGTGTTTTTTATTGACATATCTGGTTTGAATATTGAACGCTTACGTTCTTGATTATCGTTTTTAATATTTAAAAATTCTCTTATTTTAGATGTTGTTTCATTGTAATTATAAATTAAATCCTCAAACTGTATATTTAAATTATAATCATCATTGGTGATTTCCTTAACAGCTCTTGAACTTTCATAAAAAGAAATAAAAGTATCAATATCATCTGTTATTGGATAAGCATTATAATTTTTTGCATCTAAATAAACATCTCTTGGATCTCTATCAACGACTATTTGTTTCAAACTAGGTATTAATAATTTGAATTTATCCATATGGTACGCTAGTATCATTTGATCAAAAATTAAATATTCAGAATTTAAATCATATTCTGAAAATAATTTTTCTAAAAATAATCTTGCGTGTTTATAAATATCAATATCAGGGCGAACAAAGTAAGTTTCACTTTTTTTTGTCACCTTTCTCAACCATTCTTTAGACATGCCAAAGTGCCATGATAAACTTCTTTTAATATTTTCGAAAACTACTTGAAAAATATTCCTCTCGTGATAATCATGATAAAACCAATGACCATTCCATTTGGTGTCAATTATACCATTTAAAAATTCATCTCTATATTTAAAAAAATTAAAATTGAAAGCTTTATTTAAATGCTCTCCATACTTAAATACCGATATCTTTCTTCCAACTACATTTGTATATTTAACAAACCTTCTAATAAAAGCATCTGATCTATTCCAACCCCACGAATTTGATAAATTATAGCATAAATCTTCTAATCCATCTGGATCTTGAATTATTCTAAATTCCCCCCCCATGACATTACATTCGTCAAACTCTTCCAAATAATTAACTACTGCACTGGATCCTGTAGAACCATATCCAGCGACTGATATTATATTACTTTTCATAATTTATTCTAAGATTCTGAAGTGTTTTATTTATTAAAGTTGAAGAAGTCCCTTTGGTATATGGAAAATAGATGATTTTAACACCTACTTTATTAAATTCTTTTTCATAATTATTCCATTTTTCAGTTCCTTTCCAATCATCTCCAACAAATATTAAATCAAACTTTAATTTTCCCCACATTTTAAATTTTTCCATATCTTCTTGGACTATAACTCTATCCACAGATTTGATATTTTTTACGATTTCTAATCTTTCATCTAAGGAAATAACGGCTTTCTTGTTCTTATAAGAAACTAGTTCGTCAGATGTTACACCAACAATTAACTCATCACAGTAGCTTTTAGCCTTGTTTAATAACCTGATATGTCCTACATGAAACAAATCAAAAACTCCAGTAGTGTAGCCTATAATTTTCTCACTTTTTTCTTTATCTTTTACCATCGCCATTCTTTTTCAAAATAATTATTTTTAAATTTTTGGATGTTTATAAACATCCAAAGAATTTGCCCAAATCTTACTTCTTTTTTACTTTTTTCTATTAAATCCTTTAACACTCCCTTTTTTAACCAATCTGCATTCAATAAAACATCATTAGCTAATACTTCTAAATCACCAAACCAATTGTTTAAAGGAACAGGAAATCCAACTTTTTTTCTATCAATTATTTTTGATGGTAAATATTTTCGACCAACTTCTTTTAATAAATATTTTGGTGAATCTAATATTTCACTATACTCAGTTGAATTTATTTTTTTAGCTTTCTCTTTAGATAAATTATCTTTCCATTTCAATTTTAAATCATATGGAATTTTTTTATATGAAAACTCAATCAAGTTATGGTCTAGAAATGGTACTCTAGCTTCTACTGAAGTTTGCATAGTTGTTGTATCGACCCTCTGAAGCAGACCCTTAACATGATAACGGTGAAAAAAATTAAATACATTATATTCATTTGAATTCTGCTGAAAGTCCTTCGATATTTTTTGATCAAAAAATTGTCTAAATTTATTTTTTGAATTTAAAACGTTATCTCTTAAATTTCTAGGAACATATTCATATAAACTTATAAAGTAATCATAAAAATTATTGTGCTTATTGTTATTATTATAAAAATCAAAAGGACTTCTAAATATTTTACCATATCCTCCCATTAATTCGTCTGCCCCCTCACCAGAAAGTACAACTGTAATTTTCTCTTTTAGTTTTGTAGACATTTTTGCTAAAGGAATTTCATTTGGGACTCCAAGTGGAGAATCCTTGAAGCAAATTAATTTATCCCAATAATTTAAATAATCTTCTTTAGTAATTATTATTTCATGATGATTTGTGTTAAATTTATCTGCAACAATTTTCGAATAATTAAATTCATTTAATTCTTTAAAACCAATAGTGTAAGTATTAATTGCTGCTTTACTAGACTTGGAAGTTATTGCAGTTATAATACTCGAATCTAAACCACCACTTAAATAAGTACCTAGTGAAACATCTGATACTAAACGATAGTTAATAGCCTTTTCAATTTCATTTTGAAATTTATTTAAAATTTCAATTTCATTATAAGAGTTCTCCTGGTTGAACGATTTTGGTAAATCCCAATATTTAAATTCATTAGTTTCTAGTTTTGAATTAATAGTTAAGATTGTTCCTGATTCAATCTGATAAATATTTTTAAAAAAAGTAAAAGGTTCTCGCACATATCTGTTACTTAAATATTCATCAATTGCATTTTCTTCGAAAATAGCCTCAACTAATCCACTAGACAAAATACCTTTAATTTCTGATGAAAAAATAAAATTCGCTCCATCATTAAAATAATATAATGGTTTTATGCCTAACCTATCACGAACTAAAGTTAAAGAGTTGTCTATTAAGTCATATATAGCAATAGAAAACATACCATTAGCTATTTTTAAAAACCAGTCTAGTCCATTTTCTTTTATTGCGGCTAATATTACCTCAGTATCAGAAGAAGTTTTAAATTTATAACTAATTTTTTCTTTAATTTCTTTGAAATTATAAATCTCTCCATTAAAAACAATTGTAAAACGATTACAACTTGAGGACATTGGCTGATTAGAAACATCTCTAACATCTATTATACTCAAACGTCTATGACCTAATGCAATTGTTTTTTTTATATAAACCCCTGATGAATCTGGTCCTCTATGTGCGATAGAATCGTTCATAGAATTAATTCTTTGTTTTAGTTTTTCATCTTTAGTTAAAGAAAATATACCTGAAATTCCACACATTTTTTTTATTAAGTTTTTTTAAATCTATTATTAAATTATAATTATGACATCATAAAATTAAGTAAACAATTCATTTACAAGAATAATACGTCATGTATTTTTGAAATATTAAAAGAAAAGTTATTGTTTTTAATTTCTAAAGGATGAATTGCTCCAAATTTCAAACTCTTACAGTTAATATCATTTACAACAGGTATAACATCTAGTAATAAACTTTCATAATAACGATAAGTCCATTTGAAATCTCCAGGAGGACAAAAACAGTATTTATAATTAGATAATAATTCATAGTACGATTGATCCCAATATTTATTATCAGCTTGTCTACCTCTCTTAGAATTAATTATATGAACACTCGATCCATTTAATTCATTAAACCCTATTAAAAGAATAAACGATTTTATAAAATCTCTTTTATCTATTTTCCATAAAAACCTGAGTATTATAAAAAATCTCTTAGGGGTTATTAAACCTATGAACAATACTTTATCAATTTTTTTCTGTTTTTTAAAATTTAATATTGACTTTGGAAAAATTAAATTTTTTGAATGATTATCGATATTTGTTAATGGCTTTGCATGATCAATTGTTACATATATATTTTTTGGATTATCTAAAACATCACTGGTTATTAAATTCGGAATTAATTGCTTTATTCTACTTAAAAATAGTTCTGTTTTATTAGTTATCAGAAATGTATAATCCTTTTGATGCTTTTCACAATAGGATAAAACGGCTAAAAAGCTTTGTATTTTATTGTCTGGGCAATTAAATATTATCTGTTTCATAGTTTTTTTTATATTTTATAAAATCACGATGTTCTTTATTGTATAAAATGTCCGGAGGCAACTTTTTAAACCAACCTAAAGTTAATTTTAAACCCTCAGAACGATCAACTTTAGGTTCCCATTTCAATAACTGTTGAGCCTTAGTTATATCCGGTTTTCTTTTTAAAGGATCGTTAATTGGTAATTCGGAATAAACAACCTTTTGATCAGTACCTGTCAAATTAATAATTTCTTCTGCAAATTGGCTAATGGTTATTTCATTAGGATTTCCAATGTTTACTGGAAATGAATAATCACTCATAAGTAATTTATGTATGCCGTCTATAAGATCATCAATATAACAAAATGATCGAGTTTGAGATCCATCACCAAAAACAGTAAGGTTCTCTCCCCTCAATGATTGACCAATAAAAGCGGGTAAAACACGTCCATCATTTAATCTCATTCTTGGGCCATATGTATTAAATATTCTAACTATTCTAGTTTTAACACCATGGTATGTGTGATATGCTGTTGTGATAGCTTCCATAAATCTTTTGGCTTCATCATAGACACTTCGAGGTCCAACAGGATTTACATTCCCATAATAATCTTCAGTTTGCGGGTGTACAAGAGGATCACCATAGACTTCTGAAGTTGAAGCAACTAAAATTGTAGCATTTTTTTTTAAAGCCAAACCCATTAAATTATGAGTACCTAAAGAACTTACTTTTAGAGTTTGTATTGGGATTTTCAAATAATCAATTGGTGATGCAGGCGAGGCAAAATGTAAAATATAATCAAGGTCTCCATCAATATTAATTGTTTCACAAACATCCTGGTTATAAAAAGTGAAATTAGAGTGATTTATTATTTCTCTTAAGTTTTCGATATTACCGGTAATTAAATTATCCATACCAATCACCTTGAAATTTTCTGAGATATATTTTTCACACAGGTGAGATCCAACAAAGCCTGCAGCTCCCGTAATAAGTATTTTTTTCATAAAATTAAAATTTACCTGTTCCAAAATAATTAAACCCAATTGATTGAACTTTATTCTTTTCAAGAATGTTTCTACCATCAAAAATATTTGCTGGCTTTATAGATTTCTCAAAAATCAGATTCCAATCATAATCTATGAATTCATCCCATTCAGTTACTATCGCAATGGCATGTGAATCTTTACAAGCATCATATGGGTTCTCAAAATATTTAAGAAGCTCTTCGTTTTCTGACTCTAATCTTGAATTTAGGTGGTTTATATCATTAAAAATTTGTTGTTTGTTAACTTTTGGGTCGTAGACAGAAACAATTGCCCCCTCTTCAATTAATTTGTCTGCTATATAAATTGCTGCAGACTCTCTTGTGTCGTTAGTATCTTTCTTAAAAGCCCAACCAAAGAGTGTAATTTTCTTTCCCGAGACAGTTCCAAAGAGATTTTTTATGATTTTTTTAGCAAACCTAGCTCGTTGATGGTTATTCATTTCTACAACTTGCTCCCAATATTCAGCTACTTCATTTAATCCTAAGGATTTTGAAATATAGACTAAATTCAAAATATCTTTCTGAAAACATGAACCTCCAAAGCCAACGGAAGCATTTAAAAACTTAGAGCCAATTCTTGAATCAGCACCAATTGCTTTTGAAATCTCTTCGATGTTGGCTTCAGTAACTTCACATAGTTCGCTAATAGAGTTTATTGAAGATACTCTTTGTGCCAAAAATGCATTCGCCACTAATTTTGAAAGTTCTGATGACCAGACATTAGTTTTAATTATTCTTTCTTTTGGGATCCAATTCGCATAAATGTCCACTAGTTGATTGATCGCTTTTTGTCCTTCTTCAGTCTCTCGACCTCCAATGAGTACTCTGTCTGAATTAAATAAATCTGCAACAGCTGTTCCTTCTGCCAAAAATTCTGGATTAGATAAAACATCAAACTTTACTCCATTACCTGTACTATCTAAAATAATTTGTATTGTTTCAGCGGTTCTAACCGGAAGAGTGGATTTTTCGACAATAATTTTATCTGTTTTTGCCACTCTAGCAATTTGTCTGGCACACAACTCAACATACTTTAGATCTGCCGCCATTCCTTTTCCTTCACCATAGGTTTTAGTTGGGGTGTTAACAGCAATAAAAATCATTTCTGCTTTTTCAATAGCATTATCTACATCGGTTGAGAAAAATAAATTTCTGCCTCTAGCTTCAGCAATAACTTCATCCAGACCAGGTTCATATATAGGAAGCTTAGACAGGTCCTCATTGTTCCAGGCCGCAATGCGTTCTTTATTAAGGTCAACAACTGTAACATTAATATCAGGACATTTTAAGGCAATAACAGCCATAGTAGGTCCACCTACATATCCTGCGCCAATACAACAAATATTCTTAATCATTATTATTTAATTTTATTTGGTTTAATATGCTTTGCTTTTTTTGAAAAGTTTTTTAAAAAAAAAATAAAATACAAATCATATTTTTTTCTGTACGTCTAAGCTTTCTAAATTGTTCTTAAACATAACTAGATTATTTTGATAAATTTCTTATACCAATCAATAAATTTAGGTATTCCAAGACTTAAGTTTGTATCAGGGTTATAACCATAATCTTCTTTTAAAGCCGATATATCAGCCCATGTTTTTGGAACATCTCCTGGCTGATTTGGTCGCATTAATTTAATAGCTTTCTTACCCAAGGCAATTTCAATAGTTGATATAAACTCTAAAAGTTTTACTGTTTTATTGTTTCCAATATTGTAAATCTTGTAATGAGTCCTATTATCAATATTTTTCTCAATGACTCTAACCACACCGTCCACAATATCATCAATGTAAGTAAAATCTCGCTCCATTTTTCCATTGTTAAATACTTCAATAGCCTTACCCTTGAATATTGACTGAACAAATGAATAATAAGCCATATCTGGCCTGCCCCATGGCCCATAAACTGTAAAGAATCGTAGCCCAGTAGTTTTAAAACTGTATAAATGACCATAAGCATGCGCCATTAATTCGTTGCTTTTTTTTGTAGCCGCATATAAACTAATCGGGTGATCTACATTATCTGTTGTTTCAAAGGGTGCTTTCTTATTTTCACCATATACACTTGAACTACTAGCGTAAACCAAATGTTTTACATTATAGTTTCTGCATCCTTCAATAATATTT
>Ga0307488_10000946_pt1 | contig 24137 bp, 26 predicted proteins | sample SB02metaG_FD_202248 | JGI IMG/M metagenome (GOLD analysis project Ga0307488, IMG submission 202248) | Sea-ice brine microbial communities from Beaufort Sea near Barrow, Alaska, United States - SB 0.2 | ecosystem: Environmental > Aquatic > Marine > Coastal | place: USA: Alaska | collected... | reverse complement strand
TAGAGTATCAATCAAATATACTACGTGGTACTGCAGGTGCATTAGGTTCAACACAAACACAGTATGCGCCAGCTCCAAGCATGGCATCTCAAATCGGTGGATTAGGTCTAGCAGGTCTAGGTCTCTACAATAAATTAAGCTAGGGTAAAATATGAATATTATTCAGGTACAGGATAGGTTAAAAGGTGTAACAGATGACGCATTAATTGGGTACGTAGAGAATCCTACGGGACAAGTACCTACCTATTTAGCGTTAGGAGAAATCGGACGTAGAGAAAAAATGCGTAAGGAGTATCAAGCTCAACCTCAATCTACTCAAACTGTTGCTGAAGAAATGATAGCACAAGTAACAACACCTACAGGAATAGGTGCATTAACTCAAGGTATGGCACCTCAAATGCCACCCGAAGAAGTTATGTCTAGTTCAGAAACTATTAGTGAGACTGGCATAGCGCCACTACCTACACCAAACATGCCTCAGAACTTTGAAAGAGGGGGTATCGTAGGGTATGCAAGAGGTGGTGGAATACTAGATAAGATAAAAGAATATGGTAGTAAATTATTTACTAAGCCTATGCCAAAAGGACCAAATCCAGACAACCTTCCAGCAATACGTCCAGGTCTTATAAATAGAAACCCTAAGAAAACAGCTGCAGGAGCAGCAGGGCTTGGCTACTATGCAATGAGTGGTGAAGACGAAGATGAAACAGTAGTAGAAGATACAGAAATTATAAATGCACCAGTGCAAGGGGGTAATTTTATGGAAAAAGAAGAAGAAGCTATAACATATAACCCACCTGCTTTCCCTACAGATAAATTAACAGTAGCAGACCCCAGAGCTTATGGCCAAGATAAAATGGATAGGCTTAGAGAACTTAGAGGGCCAGATACAATTACACCAAGAATGGAAAAAAGATTAAGAGATATGGAGGCTGAAGTTACAGGGCAGAAAGAAGATGCTCAGAATATGGCTATGATTAGAACAGGTTTTGCAATAGCAGGAGGCACAAGCCAAAACGCTATAACTAATATTGCAGAGGGTAGTATGGAAGGTATAGACGGTTACGTAGCAGAACTTAAAGAAATTCGTGAACGTGAAGATAAGATATTTGATCTTGACCTAGAGATTGCACAAGCTACAAGAAAAGAAGAACTTGCTATCGCTATGAAGGGCTTTGATAGTGAAGAAGCTGCTGAAGCTAGAAACATAAAAGCGGCACTTGAAGCACACAAAATAGAAGCGGATACAGCTAAAACTCAATTCCAAGGAGATATTGATTTAGAAAAAGCGAAAATTGGATCTAGTGTATATTCAGGCGGATATTATGGCTTGAAGGGAACAAAATTTATTAATGATGCTATTACTAATGATATAAGAATTCAGTCTATTGATAAACAAATTGCAGCTAGAGAAATGAATACTAACCCTACAGCAAAGGATACGGCAGCAATAAATGGGCTGATTAAAAAGAGACAAGCAAGAGAAGCTGTAATTAGAGCTACTCTAGGGTATGGTGTCCCACAGGTTAGCAATTCAATGCCTACTCAAAACTTTTCAGGGTTTGGTGAGCTAACGGTATCGGATTAATATGCCTACTTATTCAATAAAAGGGCCCGACGGAAAAACTTATTCGCTGGATGGACCAGCTGGTGCTACTCGTGAACAAGTAATACAAGCAATACAAGCCAAGCAAGCTCAACAACAACCTCAACAAACAGGCATGTTCGGCCAACCAACAGACCAACCTAGAATATTACAAGACGGTGAAGGCAGCGACTTATTACGTGGTATTGGCACATACACAGATCAATACGGAGGAATCCTAGGTGGAGTTCAAGCATTAGGCGGTAAAGCTATAGACTCTGATGAGCAGATCATGAAAGGTCTAGAAAGAATGGAAGAGTCTGAGGCAGCGGTAGGTAGACGTGGTGTTAAGAAGACTGACAGTTTTACAGGTGCTTTAGAAGAAGGTATAGGTGCGGTTCTTACTGAATATATCCCATTTATAGCAGGGCAGGGTATTGGTATGATTGGTGAGGCATTTCTTACTGCAACTGCAGGAGCCATGGTAGGTAGCGCAGCCGCTCCCGGCGCAGGTACAGCCACCGGAGCATTAACAGGACTTGTTGCTAAAAACTTAGTCAAAAAAGGTATTATGGAGTCTGCTAAACAGTTAGGCAGAGAAGAAGGTAAAGAATTAATAAAAAATAAAACTGAAGAATATATAAAGTCAGAAGCTGGCAGAAAAGCCATCAAAGATATATACAAGCAGGCAGGTAGTAACACAGCTCTAGGTTTAATGGCAGGTAAGTTTGGTGCAGGAGAGCTTACAGGTAGAGCTATAGATGAAGCAATTGTAGGTATTGATGACCCTGCAGAGCAATTAGAAAAAATAAAAGAATTAAGTACAGGTAAGTTAGCAACCTTAAGTGCAGCTCATGCGCTAGCTAACTACATAGGTCTTAAGATTGGTCTTGGCTCATTAGAAAAATTATCTGGCCCATCTCAAAGTATGCTACTTAATATAGCTAAGAATGTAGGTGTTACAGGTTTAAAAGAAGCTCCTGTAGAGGCCATTCAAACTGCACTTGAAAGAGAAGGTGCGGAATTACCACTAGGTGATAAAGCTGCAATTGAAGAATATATTAACGCTGCAGCGGCTGGGTTCTTTATGCCAATTATCCCTGCTACCATTGGTGGTGTTAGAACATCATTATCCGAACCTCCAACACCTGATACTCCAACACCTGATATATCATTACCTGAAGACACTCCTCCTGGGTTTACGCCAGCTCCTGAAACAGAAGCAGATAGAAAAGGATTTAAGCTAGATAAAATTGAAGAAAAACGTCGTAAAGATGAGATTAAAGCTCAAGAAAGAATTAATTTAGATGAAGATGAAGTAGCTGTTGATTTAGACGATGCAGATGCTAGACCTAAATTAATAGAAGATAAAACAGAAACACAGGAGTTTGAGTTACCAGAACTAAAAAACGTTGAACAATCATTACAGGAGAAGGCTAATGTACCAGGACTTGGAGAAACTGTCAGTGACACAGATAGAAGCAGCGTTTCAGTATCTGAACAAGACGTGGATACATCCGGACCAAACATACCCCCTTCCGACACAACTGTCCAAGCTAACAGAGACTCAGTGGTTAGCAGTACAGACACTATTAGCCCAGCTACTGGACGAGAGGGACTACCACAATCTACATTAAATAAAGAAGAAGTAAAGGAAGAACCTACTACAGCACAACCTCAACAAGAACCGCCTGCAAGAGGTATGGAAAGAATTCAAGTAGGGTTTGAGAATGGTCAGCCAGTATTTGAGGATAGACCTAAACGTGTTGTTACAAAAGAAGACCTAGACCCTAAGCAGTATGAAATGTTTCCACCATCTAAACGCCAACTAGGACAAATAAAATCACAAGCTATTAAAAAGCAAGCAGAGGATTTCTTAACTATATTAGATTATGGACCTAAAGATAAACCTGAAAATATAAAACCTGAAAGTCTAAAAGAAGCTTCAGATATATACACAAGCATACTTAACACAGATGGCAAATCTGCGGCAGATAAGTACCTAAAAAATAAAAAGATGAGGTTAAAGAATGAGATAGTGTCAGATACTTCAGATACTACGCTACCTCTTTTTGCATCTAACAATGAAGAAAAAGCACAAGCATTTGCAGATAGAGATAAAGATACGTTTGTTGATACTGAAGAACTATATGACGGTCGTCCAATTGCATACACTGTTTATAATAAAACAAAGTTAACCAATTTACGTCCTGGTACAGTCGCATCATTTTTAGCTAGAGATAAAGGTAAAAAGTTAAATCTAATATCCAACCCACTAATGTTTAGTGAGGCTCCAACTGTAGACCAAGTAAAATCTATATTAGAACAGAAACTAGATACAACTCAATATAATCAATTATTAAAGACTCCTAATGTATTTAAAACTATTGCCAATCAGTTTAAGATTAAAACAAACGAACAGGTAAAAGGCGCTACAACTTCACAAGAAAAAAGTAGACGAGAGCAGATGGAAGCAGACTTTGATGAAAGAGCCCCGTCTATTCCAGGGTTTAGACCAAGTATAAATATACCTAGCTTTTTAAAAACAGGTGCTGTGTTTGGTAATGAGTCAATCCCTATAACAGGTGCTCTGACATTTGACAAAGCTATATCTAATGCATTAAATGATTATGTCTTTGAAGAAGCAGCTGACACTAGTCCTACATCTTTGTTTGGCCAAAAACAAAACCTAGATAAGGCTGACAAAGCTAGACGTAAAGGTATCCGTAATGAGTTTATTAACTCTCCTATAGTTAAGGACTATATGAATAGAACTGGTATCAATGTAGAAACTATAAACAAAGATGTAGCAACTACTATAGAACAGTATAAAAAAGGCAATGTTAATTTAGAGAATCAAGCATCTGGAGATATTAGAGATGAGATTAGTAAAGCTGAAGCAGCGGCTCTTAAAAAGCAGGTGCGTGATAATGTAGATAAAAAGAAATTAGCTAGAGATAAAAAGAAATTAGAAGCCGAAGTTAGGAAGAAAATTAAAGCTTCTAGTAACAATGCACTTACAGACAAGATAGATATGACAGACGTTGAAGTAAATGAAAACGCAGATAAGCTGCTTGAGTTTATAGAAAACCCTGAAAACAACCTTCTTGACAACATGGTTGATGAATCAATAAATGATAAAGACCTTGTTAGTAAGTTAATTGACTTGTTTGATGATAGACCCTATGTTAGTAGATTAATTGCGAAGTATAAAGATGACACTCCAGGATTATTAAAAGACTTACGTAACATAGTATCGAAGCAGTCTAAGATATTATATGACAGGGGTGACGTAGCACAGGCAGTTTACAAAACACAACAAGTAGCTTTAATTGATGCTATATTAAAAGTGCCTAATTTGGATATGGTCTCTGTAAGAAGTGCTAATCCTGAACAAATACTACAATATAAAAAAGATATAGCTAAAGAAAATAAATCAAATAAAAAGCCAACATCAGCTATAGGGTTTTATCTTAGAGATAGCAAAGTTAATATACAAGACTCTAAAAATAATGTAGTTGTAATAGATAATACATTACCAGCTGATGCACAATTAAGAGTATTACTTCACGAGATGACCCATGTAAGTACAGTTGACATGCTTGTAAAAGAGATGCTTACTGAACTTGAAGTAGATTCTCTTGTAAGAATAATGAAAAAAGCAAAATCCATAGCAAAACAAAGAGGGTTAAAGTTTTATGGGTTTAAAAACGAAAGAGAGTTTATAGCTGAAGCATTCTCTAATCCTAACTTTCAAAAATTCTTGGCCTCTATATCTTCTAAAGGGCTATACCCTAGAGGTGCTCTTCCTCAAGAGACAGGCATAGTTAAAGATTTGTTTGAAGCGTTTGTTATGTTTGTTTCAAGAGCTTTAGGGCTTAGAAATATAGATAACACAGTATTAAAAGATACTATACAACTATCTAACCGTATGTTTAATGCAGGAGTAAAACCACCTACATCTAATATTGAAAGAGCTAGGGCATGGAAAAGAAAAGAAAACTTTAAAGAAGTTCAAGATGAGTTAAACAGTATTGCAGATGAAGAATCTATGGGAGTTGCCCCTGAGAGATTAAACTATAGAAAGCTTGCAACTAAACTAATGTACCCTGAATCTGAGATAGATGCTATGGCTTACCTAGATGGCTCTGGTACACCTAATAATATAGACAGGATTAAAATACCAAAAAAAGAAACTAAAGCTGATAGATCTCTAACAGAGATTGATAAGGACAATGCTAAATTATATGATAGAGAAAAAAATACATTTGGTAAAAGAGTAGTAAATGGTTTTAGAGACTTCTTTAAAAATAGTGACAAAGGATTAACTGATGCAATAAGAAAATTTACAAACAGATCAATTGATATTAAAAAAGTACAAGATAATTTAGAAAGGTCTGGTTTAATACTAAAAGGCGTAGATGGGTTTAACAATGTGTATGACCAGCTAACTTTGGCTTTTGGTCTGTCATCTAACTACATGAAAGGTCTACAGCCAGTAATGGAAAATTACTCTAAAGCTTTATATGATTATCTACAGTTACAAGAAACAAAAGGACTAAATGAAGAAGAGGCAAAAGGACAGATAAAAACATTGTTGACCGGACTACACGAGCTAGAACGTAGAGAAATTAAATATATATTAGATGTGCCTTTAAGTAATGAAAAAATAATTAGGCTTGCAAACGGTAAACTAACTAGCCCTGCACAATTACGTAATGACATAATGAAGCAAATAACTACCAAGAAGTGGGACACCGCTACTGAAGCAGGTAAAGCAAAGAGAGATGCAGACTTAAAGAAATATAAAGTTACTCTTCAGAGGCTAGCTAACCCAGACTATCAAGTATCAGGTAAAAATACTTTAGATGCTAGAGATGGATCAAGTTACTTTAGTCCAGAAAAGAAAGGTGGTGAAACAGATATTAATAGTAAAAGATATGACGTATCAGATATGACTGTCGAGCAGGCTGCTATAGCTAGAGCAAGATATGAGAATCTTAGATTTACTGATAAACCGATGTATGATGCTATAACAAAAGTAAGAGAAAGTATGTCTCAACTTAACGAAGACTCTAAAGCTCTTAATCAAGAGGCAAATTATGCAAGTCCCCAAGCCATGAATATAATAGATTTTTATGGGTGGAAAAATTATATACCTTTAAAACGAGATAAGACTGGCATAGATGATTCAAGAGATGCTTTTTATAACCCAACGGGTGGAAGAATGTCTAGAGAACTTAAACAACTAGAAAGTTCTTTTGAAGGAAATGCGGGAGAATCTTCAGATCCATTAGCTCAAACGTTAGTAGATGCATCAAGAGCAGCTTCAAGAGCAGGAAGAATAAAATATACTCAGGCAATATATAATGCTGTTACTCAATCAATAGAATATAGAGACCCTATATCAGGTGAGAAAAAACAGGGTAAAGCCATACCTGGTAAACTTGTAAAAATATTTAGCTATGAACAGCGTTACAGAAATGACCCTGAGTTACAAAAGTTATTAGGTGACAAAGATACTATAGTACATTTTTTAGACGATGGTAGTTTGGCTGTTCTAAAAATAAATGATGAAAATCTAGTCCAAGCAATACGTGGAGCATATGCAGAAAATCCAAGATGGGTGTCCTTTTTAAATAATATAACCGGCGGATTAGGTCAATTACATACTAGGTTTAACCCTCCGTTTGCTACCCTAAACTTTGTTCGAGACGCAATTACAAACATATTTTATATCTCCGCAGACTTGGGTTTAAAAGATACAGGAGGGTATCTTCAATCTATAGCTTCACAAATAACAAATGGTGGCATGATTGATACTGCTAAAGTTATGAAGTTTTATATTAAAGGAGACCTTAAGTCATTAGATACCTTTGCAAAAAAACAATTAGCAAAAGGTAAACCTCAAGCTGCTCATCTAAAAGAATATTTAGACACAGGAGGAATGATTTCATACCGACAAGGTTTATCAGTAGAGACTGCCTACCAAAGATTACAAGACCAAGTTAGAAGGTCTGCAGGTGGAAGGGCTAGAACTAGACAAAACATAAAAGACTACTTTGATATATGGATGAGTACATTTGAAATGGCTACTAGAGCTGCGGCATATGGAGTTGCTAAGTCAAATTATCTATCTAAAAATGCTCCTGGTATAGACCCTAGTAAAGTATCCCAACAAGTTGAGACTGCAGCTAGACAAACGGCTGCTACTTATGCAAAAAGATTATCTAACTTTGAGGAAAGGGGTATTTCTGGAGATGCAATGGGTGCATGGTTTATGTTCTTTAAACCAAGTTCAGTAGGTATTGTTAGAGCATTTGAAACTCTATCTGCTTCACTACAAAGAAAAGAAGTAGCTCAAAGTAATCTGCCTGATTATATTAAAGGTAATCCAGAAGCCCTAAAAAATTGGAGTGATAACTTTGACCAAAGAAGAAAGATGGCAAACGGAATGGCTGTAACAGGAATAGGAGCAGGGTTTGCAATATGGCATATGTCTGCATTACTAGCTGGAGATGATGAAGATAATAAAACAAGACAAGACGATCCGGCTCGATGGACTAGATATGCTAGACTTGATTTAAGTATGATGCCAGGATTTAAAGAAGGGGATGTACTTCAAATACCATGGGGCTTTGGACCTGGAGGCTTTGCCGCTATTGGAGCGCAACTAGCTGCATTTGGTGGTGCTGACAGAATGGACATGATGGATATGATAGGTAACACAATAAATGTTGCGCTCGATTCGTTTATGCCTCTACCTTTTTCCCGTATGAATCCAATAGATGATCCGTTAAAATGGTTACTTGACACAGCATCTCCAAGTGCTGTTAGACCTGTTGTAGAATATGCTATGAATACAAACGCATTTGGCCAAAATATTTATAACCCTTTCTACTCTAAGTATGGTAGTGCGTATGGAGGTAGTGATAACATGCCTCAACTTTATAAAGACTTTTCTATCTTCCTTGCAGAAGCAACAAACGGTTCTATAGATTGGTCACCATCTACAATAGCTTTCTTTTCTAATAACTATGCAGATGCAGTGGGTAGAATATCTCATGATTTATATGGACTTCAGTTAACTATAAGAGGTCAGAAAGACTTTGACTTTAAGCGAGATACTATACTCTTTGATAGCTTCATAAGTAAATATTCTGATATTGAACAAAGAATTTACACAGACGCAGTAAAAGAGGTTGAAGATATGAATAGAAAACTTAAACTATTCGAGCAGACTAATCCTAGTAAATATGCTGAAGTAATAACTGAATTCCCTGCAGCAATACCTTTAATAGATGTATATAATCAAATGAGAAGTGAGTTAAATAAATTAAATCAACAGGCTAATCAAATACGTAAAATGCCGGGACTTAACGCTAAAGAACGAGCTGCTATGTTAAAACCTTTAAAAGAGCTCCAACTAATGCATAAAAAAGCTATAGCTAATATGGTTGAGCAGGGCTTACAATCACGTGACTAACGCAATCGCCAGACCCGAACTCCTAGGCACCCATCCTTCATTGTTTCAAAAGCTTTAACTTTAACCTTAGCTCTCTTTGCTCCACTATCAATTGCATATATCATAGACGAAGGTTTAAGTGTAGGGATAAAAAAACTATCCCCTGTTTTCATCCACTCTAGAGGGAAGTTCCACTCAGGCTCATTATTTAGCCGCATTAGCTTTCTCTTCTGTCTCTATTAAAATATCATCCAAAAACTTTGTAGTATCGATCTCAATACAGGTCACGGCACTAAACCCTGTTGCAGACTTCCACCCTGTACCCATGCGACGCTTATGCTCAACAATGTTATAGCCAAGTGACTTCATTTTAAATATAAAGTCTTGAATACTTACACCCTGTTTAGCAAAGTATTCGCGTAAGTGCTTCTTCTCTATACAGAACAATGACTCATCTATTTCTGCTCGCATAATCAAACTAGAGCGAGGTTCCATACTCATGTTGCCATTCTCAAATGCTAATAGACCCGATATATTTTCATTGATATATTCACTCAAGATGTTTTCATAATCTATATTGTTAACATTAAACACATTATCTCTTAGATTAATCAACTGACTAATAATTGCATCATAGATATGGTCTAGTTCAAACTTGACTATGCTAGCTTCGTTAGCTATCTCTGCTCCTGCAAACGTTGCGGCTACTGCATTCTCCCAAAACCTATAAGTACTATCGTCACCAAAGTCTACTTTAATTTTCTTAATATACTTATCTATCTTGGATGTAATATCTTCATCAGTGTATTTAAATAGTGCCTTAATATATTCTGTTCCAGCGTGACCATGATTAGTATTCAGTGGTTGAAATAGTGTTACACCTAAAGTAGGATCATCATCAAAACATTTAGGCTTCTTCATATTAAACTCTATTAAACGAGCCACTTCTCCGTTAGCATTCTTTTTATATGTACTTATCTTGTCATACAGCGAATGGTTAGAAGTAAATATAGCTATCATCGATGCTGAAAACTCGTGCATTCTTTCTGCATTAACCGATGCCTGCATACGAATCTTTGCCTTACCTGTAGATATTTTGTGTACTATAGAAGAAAGTTCTCTACCATCTAGATTACCTACTTCATCCAGACCAAACGTCATATTCTTTAATGCTAGATACCTACCTGTCATACCATTACCGGTCGCGCCCTCTATACCACCTACACTTAAGTCTCTACCATGACCCCATACACTATTAGCGGCGTAAAGAGATCCGGATTTACCTGTCCCTGAATCAGCCCCAGTTAAAGATATAGTTACACCATTTGTAGATGTTTTATTCATGAGAGGAGAACCAAACGCAGTCAGCATAGTAAACGCATGTAGTTCTAACCCAGGCATATTAAGTTTATTTATAGTCTCTTGCCACACTGAATACTCCCCACTTGGCTCTAATAAGTTACTTATACCATTTGCTAAAGCAGTAGATGTAGGGGCATTTAATATTTCCCCCTTATTAGTTATCTCTTTATTACCTATTACAAATGCTTTCATATCAGGAGTCCATCCCATCTGCACTCGCATAATGTCTGCTTTTGTAGAGTTTATTAAATACTCTCCCCATTTATATACATATTCCATTAGAAATTTTCCTTGTTGTTGACTAGGGCTAAATAAAATGCCTTGACTTGTTATAGCATCCCTAAATTTATCTATTGCATATACTGCTTTCATGGGCAATATAAACTTTCTTACTCCATCATTAGGTAAAGACACTTGCATTTCTAAGCACTCACCATCGACCGGACTATATATTCTTTTTATAGGCTCAAAGTCATGAGGATAAACTAGTAAAGGTTTCTTACGGGGTAAAGGCTGACCTTCATCATCAATCTCTTGAGGGTACTCAAAATAAATCCCTCCATTAACACCCCTCATAAAAGGGTAAATCTCTTTTGGATACGATGCATAAATAGCAGGTACGTTTTTATCTACATACTCTTTAGGAAGTTGAAAGTTATCTGCTACAGGTGCAGCTTTAAATTCTTTACCTAGTTGGAGAGGGGTAGTTATTTTACCTCTATGTTCACATCCCTCACATAAGCTAGAGTTTAACTCCGCAAATGCTGTACAAGTAAATGGTTTGTCTTGTGCTTGGTTAGCTTTTTTCTCTGTCTCTTCTCTACTATATCCTGGGTGTTCCTCTGACATAGTATGTATAGCTTCGTCTCTATCCTCACAATGTTGTGCTATTGATAACCCTGCATACCATGATGGCTCTTCTATGTCTTTTGCATTCTTTAAGATGTTTGTAATCTGATTACATCCTTTACCCTGCAAACTTTTTATAGCTATGGTTTGGAACTTGGATGTAAAGTTATCTAGCTTCAACATCTTACGTTGATCTTCTGACATCTTACCTTTTGCTTGAGCCAATATACTTTCTAATGACTCTTGTACACTACCCAGAAAGTTATCTATTTCTTCTAGTTTGTATACCGGTAAGCTATCGCTCAATATTTTAGTAGGTAAAGGTGGGTTATCTTTATAATTAAATGTATCAGGACACCTCATAATTCTAGCCGCATCACCCATCACAGCGGTATCAACATGAAGTCCTTTATCTAAACAAAAGTCCCTTAACTTTTTAGAATACTCTACATACTTTGCCGCAGGTATATCCTCATCCAAACACCAATAGGCATGGATACCCCTACCTGAATCTACCTTAATAGGTTGTGGAAGTCCTTCATCTAAGATTAGTTTATCTAACGCATCCTGTGCTTCTTGTTTAGTTTTATAGTCTTTGCCATCACCTACATCAACATCAAGAAACAATGATCTGAAAAATATAGCCCTCTCTTTTCTTCTACTATGCCCATCAAAGCTACCCACTGCAAAGTACATGTGAGTACCATCCCTTAGTAGACTGCTAACTTTATCTGATATCTCGTCAACAGATTCTACAAAGTGATGTACCATGCCTCCATTAGCTGCACCTATACAATAAGTGCCACTACTAGGTAATACTTTTTTGTAAAATTCATTAATCATTTTAGGCTCTTTATATTATATTAGGTTGAATAGAAGTCAAATACTCTTTAGCAGATTTAATGTTACCTGCTGGCAATGCCTCCTTCTGTAAGTCCTCTTTAATTTGTGTAATAAAACGTTGAATTTTAATACACTTCTCTTCCCTAATATATTGCCCTCGAAACCATTTATGAACCGCCATCCTTGAGACTCCAAAAAAGTCAGCAATGCTATTAGCAGGTAGTTTTGCATCTACACATACTTTAGCTAGTTGTACACCAACTCTTTCAGAATCTGCGTTTGCCAGTCCTATTAAAAATTTAGTACTATAAGGTCTAGCCATTAGTCTTTTACCCCCCACTTATCCATGATGTCAGTAATATCTTTAGCTGGAGCTGCTGCAGTTTTATTAACTACTTGAGGCTCTTCAATTACTTCTTCAGTCTTAGCTACAGGTTCTTCAGTCTTAGCTACAGGCTCGGCCTTTACTTGACTAGTTTGCTCAGGTACTTTAGCTGAATCTGTTTGGTACACAGTCATCTTCACTGCTGACTCAGCTTCAGGAGCTTTACCTTGTCGTTGTAACATCTCAACATCATCAGGACTTACTGCCGATACTGGAGAAAATAATAGTCTAGGTACAGATGACTTAGGGTCAAATTGCATTCTAGTAACCACGCGACCAGCACTAACATTATTATTAGCTAACATTTGTACATAAGGTCTAAAGGGCCACTTGCCCCCAACTTCTTTACCGAAAGCACTTGTTGCTGGTAGAACCATTTGTAATATATCACCTGATGGATCATTAGGTAACACTACGGCTATTCTCCATGACAATCTACATGCTGAACCTGTTCCACCCATGCCTGAACCTTTAACACTTTGTGGACATTGGTTACATGATTTAGCTTGTGGCTCTGGTACTAATGGATCAGGATTGTTTGAATCCCCCGACCAACATGCTGGGCTTACTGCTACTCCTTCTTTATACGCACTCGCATAATAAGTTCTAGCGGCGGTGTGTGACATCTTAACAATAATTACATCCATAAAGTTATCTTCAACTGTTGCTACTTCTTTACCGTTAACTACCTTATGAAAGTTCTTACCTCTAATAGATATTCTCTTACTACCACTACCAGTATTACCACCGGCAACGGCTAGTGTATCCTCATCCAATCCTGTTTGAACAATCGCAGGATTATTTGCTAGGATAGTTTGTAAATCATTACTCATTTGATTCTCCTAATTAAGTCTTACTTGGTTTACGTACAGTTATTTTAAATTCTCGCATACTACTAATGCCAGGGGGTAGCCCTTCATCTTCACGATTACCTAAAAATTCTTTAAAGTTTGTTTGATGTATGCGCTGTTGTAATAATTCTATTGCATCATTATCTAATACAAAGGTTTTAAAATTATCCCAATCCCCACACACAAAGCTCTCTCTTGTAGTTTTAATTATTGTGCCTAACTCTGTTTTAATACTATCAGCACTAATCTCATTACATGAATTTAAGAGTACATTTTCTAGTTCTGCGAGATCATTAGCTAACTCTCTATCTTTAGCCTGATGTTCCCTAGCAATCTTGTCTCGCTCATCTCTAATTGCTAGGTAAGTTTTTACAACATTATCTAATTTCATGAATTTAACTCCTCTTTATATAAATCAACTAATTGAGTATGAGCATCTACCTTACCGCGTAGCATGGCATACATCCTCTTCTCAACATCAGAACCCTGTAGGTGCACCACCGTCATCTTGTGCTTTTGTCCTACCCTATCCATCCTAGCAATACACTGTAAATAAACTTCTACTGACATAACAGGAGACCAAAACACAACTACGTTTGCTCTAGTTAATGTAACGCCATGAGATGCTGATTGAGGTTGTATTACTAATGCTCTAGGTTCGTCTGATGATTGAAACTTGTTAATGATGTGGCCCCTGTCAGATGCAGAAACATCACCATGTATTAAATCATTTGTTATTTCATTAGCAGTTAAATGTTCTGCCACTATCTTTATAGTATGTCTGTAGGGTACAAATATTAATACCTTTTGATTTGTTTCTTCTATTGCTTCCATCAATGCTTTTAATCTAGGTTTAATATCAAACCTAACTGTCTCTTTAGTATCTGTATATACTGCACCACCTGATATTTGTAATAGCTTATTCATTCCGGCCGCCGCGTTGACTGCAGTAATCTGTTCTCCCCCTGCTTCAATAAGCATTTGGTTCTTCAGTTGTTTATAATACTTAGAAGCTTGAGGTGTTAACTCAACATCTCTCGTTTGATGCATAACAGGTGGGAGGTCTAAGCATTGGTCTTTTGCAAAACGTATTGCTGGCTGCAACACCTTGTGGACATCGTTCTTCGAGGAAGGTCTAGGTATCCACTTAAATCTAGCAATCTGATACATGACTTTATCTCGCCATGCATTTTTAAACTTAGGAACTCTGTCAGGGCAGACTAATCTTGATAATCCAAACGCATCCATAGGAGATTGTGAGGCAGGAGTTCCTGTCATCATCCATAGTTTTGTATGAGCTTTTAGTAGTTTGTTTAATATTTTCCAACGCGTAGTAGAGGTGGACTTATAAGCATTAGCTTCATCAATAATGATTAAGTCAAAATCCATTTTAGATATTTGATCTCTGACTATGCCTACACCATCATAGTTAATAATATAAAAATCATAATCGTTGTTTAGAATCTTTTCTCTTTTGTCTCTAGTGCCATGACATACTACAGAAGTACGATGCATACAAGTATTAAATACATCAGCTTGCCACGCAGAATACATAATAGATAAGGGACATATGATAAGTACTTTGTTGACTTTCCCTTGCTTCATAAGATAGTCAGCCGCCCATAGAGCAGAAGAAGTCTTACCTGTACCCGCTTCGTTAAAACAAAAAGACTTAGGGTTTATAGATAAAAACTCTGCTGTAGTTCTTTGGTGGTCAAAAGGTTTATAAAGACCTGGCCAGTCATAGTCTCTAGTAATAGGGGAGGGTAAAGGATTTTTAAATCGCATAATTCTATTGAGTCTAGTCATTTCATCTAGCCCCCAATATACTGCAACTGTAATTACATCACCTTCATCTGATATAACATCACTTTTCTCGATGTCATCAAGTATTATTTTGGCTGATTCTTTTCTTAATTTAATTGATACTGCTTTGTTACCTATTAATTCCATACTCTATATACCCCTCATTCAAGAGTTCTAGTATATATACGGATTTAAACAAAGTCAACTACTAATTTACTATCTTACTATGTTTTTTTAGTTTTCTTTTTGGAGGTTGATTTCTTTTTACGCTCTTTGGTACTTGTCTCAGAAACAAGTTTACGTGATGGACTTCTTTTGAATGATCGGTTTTTAGATTTGCTCTTAATAGAATAACCGTCTTTGTTACTACCACCTTTAGATAAAGCTTTATTATGTGCTAAATCTTTTCCTTCTCTTTTATCTGCCACTCCATTTTTGTTGGCATCTTTACCTGTCTTGTCTACCTTACGTCTAAGCTTTTGACGCTCCATTCTTTTAGCAAGTTCTTTCCTAGCTTTCTGTTGAAGGTATTCTTTTTTATAAGGTCTTTTTTTGTTTACGTATGCCATTTTTAGCTACTCTTTTACACCATGTTATAAATTCTGATATAGTTAAGTCATGCCTAAAGGAGTTTACAGCTCGGCAAACTAACTGAACGTTCTCTATATTATACTCTCCTCCAGCAATTATTCTATCAATACTTGCATTGGTCTTTACATATTTTCCCTTGACTTTCTCACAAGTAAGCTTCGTTCCTGATAATACACACTTACCTTTCTGTTTATTAAGTAGTGTTAGTAAGTCTTGAGCAGTCACATCTGTATCTTTCTTAGACAATAAGTGCTTAAAGTATAGGAACCAATTACCTGACTCTCTTTTATATCTTGTATTTGTCTTATGAGTTTTACCACATTCAGCAGAGCAACATAGATACTTAGGATGAAATGTTTTAAATACATTATCACAAACTATGCAGTTTACTTTATACATTATGTCTTATTAAAATCACAAGTAGTTACTGAACACCACCCACACAAAGGAGTAGGATTAGCTTGCCATACATCATTATCGTAAGACATTTCTAATCTTTTTAAAGACTGCTCAAACATCCCCCAAGATTTATCCATGTCTTTTCTAATATATTCTTCAGTGATAAAGCTATTCTTCATTACAAAAAGTAACCCACCCTTTATCCTTTGAACATCAGGGAAGTGTGTAAATAACATTAATGACATCAGTCTTAACTGCTTTGGATCTGGGTATCTATTTGAGCCTGTCTTATAATCAATGACAAATGCAGTGTCACCATCTACTATAACCAAATCGGCAATACCTCTTACCCATCTATCTTCACTATGAAAATCACATGGTGTTTTTGCGTGGGTTAAAGCCATTTCATATTCAGGATACTTATCACCTTTAATATTAACTAAAGTATCTACCATTGGTTTAAATCTTTGGTAGTTCTTAGCAAGTTCCTTACCATCTTTTACATAATCTTCTAATGCGGCATGTACTTCTTTACCATACATCATAGCTTCGGTTTCTTTAACAGTATAATTTTTTAATACCCTCATCTCTTGGTACTGCTTCGGACAATTTGTATACTGCTTTAGTGCCGAGTAGCTCCATGTAAAATCAGCCATTAACCTTGTCCTCTGTATTTTTTAAAACATCTTTTCATTGACTTGTTCATGGTAGAAGTCTTAGCTACCCTACCGCCTTGACTCGTTCGTTTGTGTATAGGTTCTCTTTCTTGTTCCGTTTGTTTTATTTTAGCCATCTATCACTACTCCTATTATTTTTTTGTAAATTCCATGTTCCAGGAACCACTTGTAAATTAGTGGGCTTATGTAAACCCCCTTTGGTCAAAGGGATAATGTGGTCAACATGCCAATCAAACCCTATTTGTTCTGTCCTTACTTTAGCTAAATTATATATTTCTTCTATTACAAATTTATCTAGCTCAGTCAATCTTATAGTCGCTCTAAATTTTAATGCTCTTCTATTTGCTTCATAAACCCCTCGCTTATCTTTGTTCGCTCTACAATAAGCTTTCACCTTAATTTTATTAGCTGCGTACCAAGATTTTTTTTGGGCCTTTCTTTTTTCCCTATTAGCTTCGCGGTATGCTTTTATTCTATCTTTAGTGGCTTCTTGGTATACTTTGTTTTTAACAAGGACTTCTTCTTTATTAGTTTCGTAGTATGCTTTTGCTTTAGCTTTCCGTTTTTCTTTATTAGCTTCATAATATGCCCTGCCGTACTCAGCTATTTTTTCTCTGTTAGCTTCACGATAGGCTTTACTATAGGGCATCAATCATCCTTAGTAAAAGTTTTAGGGTCTACCCCGACGAAGCCACAGGATTGTGGTTCGGTTATTTCAAATCCAAATACATCAGGGTGGTCGCCCGGTAGGTTGCTATACTTTGTTAATAAACAACTCGCCGCTTGGTATTCACTACAGTTTTCATGATAGTATTCTATCGCCGTCTGGCAGTCATTAAAATATCCAACGAATTCTAGATCGTCGTAGTTGCCTGATAATGATACTGTTAGAATGAATGCACCTTCTGTTAAAGTCATTTCTTTTTCTCCTAAAAGAACGCTTCTAGTAACCCATCTCGTCTGACTATATGTCCTTGCAATGTAATTCTGTATTCATTAGGGGTATATTCTTTCATACCTGCTATCCTATGAATTGTTTGTCCATTATGTATTACTAGGTCTTTCTCATTATACGCTAAGTGTTGTGCTTGATGAAACTCATCTATGTAGTCCATACCTCCCCCTGATTTGGGTAGCTTAATAGCAAGTGTAAAAGCATAGCTATCTATATCCTCTAACCCTAGTGTAGCGTGAGGGTGATCTTGGTGCCAATTGCCTGTCTCTGTTAAGAATTTCTTATCCGATGGAAATATGTGAAAGCCTGGTACCCTGAGTTGAGTTGTTAAATAAATATCTTCTCCAAATACACTGTTCAACGCTATTCCTACTTCAGTATATAACTCGGCAAATGTGTGTACCATCATCTCATTTTGAGCGGGTAAGCCTTTATAATATTCTTTTGTTCTGCCATCAAGGTATGCACCTCTACCGAGTGTAAAGAAAGGATACTTGTTTGACCTACTAATCCACTTATCTTTCATACATAATACTTTACAAGTAATTGCGCCTATGTCTATGTCTAAAGGTACAATAGTAAAAGGCGATGACTGATTCATCACTTCCCCTTCCCATTCAATATCTAAATCCATTAGCAATCTCCATAGCTTTTACCATACTCACCTTCACAAGTAATTGGTAGGTCAGGTGCCCAGTCAGGTGCTTTAGACATCTCACCCATAATAAACTTTAATGCCTCATCTTTTTCTTCTTCAGGTGCAACACAAACTACTGCGTCATGCACAGTTAATACAGGTTTATATCTTTCATTAATCCTAATCATCTGCTCACCTATGATAATCCTAGCTAACGCTTGCACTACATTCTCCACAACTGCCCCACCCCATAAACTTACTTCACCACCAAATCTTTTCTTGTAAACATATCCTCCTTGAGATGTCGTTGTATCATATCTTAGCTCAGGGTATTTTATATATAGCCCATTAGGAAGTTTTAAACCCTGTGGGCTAACCTCGACTGAGTTATGCTTATCAAGAGAGTAAGGCTTTCCATATCCATTAGCTATACGTGTCTCCCATGTATCTAAATACTCAAGTGCTTTATCACAATTTTTCCATAGCTGAGTAACTTTAAAGTTAAGGTCTCTATAAGTTTTTACATACCTTTGAGCTTCATGGTCAGGCACATCGACATAGGGGGGTTGAGTCTTTAATGTATCTTGTAGTTTCTTCCACCCTGTACCATACCCTAATCCTAGGATACAGGTCTTACCAATAAACCGCTCTGTCTTATTTCTTTTATCAATTTTTTTACCATATACCCTACTAGCAAAGTTAGAGTAAACATCTTCGTTGTTTTTAAACTGTTCTATCACATCATCTTGTCCAGCAAGCCACACTAATATGCGAGCCTCAATCTGTGATGAGTCTACATTAATAATGACATGACCTTTTGGGGGGAGTATTGCGTTCTTTAATGCTTTCTTTTTAACATCTCTTGAAGGTAGGTTCTGCATATTAACTTTATCTAAGCCTGACCATCTACCCGTATGAGCACCATAATATTTTAATGGCATCGGAAGTGATCCCTTATTGCGTGCACCAATGTCTAAGAATCTCTCTATTCTTGACTCTTCCATAGTAGACTTAGTACCTAGTCTGACTCTGCATAACTCTTGTATGAATGAGTTCTCATGTTCTTGCAATTCTTTAAATCCTATATCATTTTTAGCTAAAGCAAATGTATCCTTGCCTGTTGCTGGAGATACTTTTAAAGGAACAACAACTCCTAGTTCTTGTAGTAGTTCAGCAAATTGTTTATTACTTGCCAACTTCTTCCTAACTTCTTCCTCTGTATCACACTTTAATCTATTCATTAAACTAGACAATAGCTTTTGCTTTTCATCTTTAACTTCATCTAACCTTGTAATCAATAACCCATCATCCACTGTCAACACAGGGTTGGTATACATACGAAGTGTAATGTCTATAAGTTTTAGTTCATCTACAGGAAACCCTTGAGATAATACTTTGAATAGATTATATGTTAACTCAACATCGTTGTTACAATACTGACCATATCTATGTAACTCATGTGGCTGAAAGTCTTCTAGTCTTTTACCTAATGCGTCTAATACTTCAGTGCCTTTTTCACCTAAACTATATCTTTCAGCTAATGCTTTTAAGCTACCACCAGCGTTGACACCATGAATTGCACGAGCCATACACAATGTATCCAAGTATGCGAATGGTTGTAGACCAAATATCCAACTAAGAATAGCACCGTCAAACAAAGTGTTATGACAAAGTAGCATAGACTTATCCCAGTCTACCTTGTTTAGTTCATCTAATAATTCCTCATGTGATCCTGTATACCATTTGGTCTTACCATCGTCTATCTTGATTGAATATCCAATAGTTTGAAACTCAGGCGACCTAAGATATTCTTCTGTTGTTAGTTTAGATAAACTAAAGGTCTTACTATAAAATGTTTCAAAATCCAAGCAGACTACTTGCACTTGTTCTCCTCTCGTTTTTCTTTTATACAAAATCCTTTTAAGTTCATTACTCCCATATCAGATTCTATTCCGCAATACCATTTACCACCATGATTAATCTTTGCGTCCTTACCACACTTGCAACAAACTGCGGGGCCTATTCTTTTATCTTCTTTGATAATGGTCATATTTTATTCGCATATTTAGTATGTTCGTCACGGCAAAGCGGACTGCACCATCTAGCTTTACCCCCAATTACTTCCTCGCACCATATACATCTACCCGTATCATTATCAGGCACTTCAGTATTGATAGACTTCAGCGTTACTTCAAGCCGTCTTTGAACTTCATCATTCGCATTATCTATCTCATCGCTCATATCATGTGTCCAATTCGCCACGGAGTTCTTTGTTTATCAGTGATGGGTTTTGGTAGTTCAACTCCCCACCTTTCTAAAACTGAATCCGAAACTCCCGCATATTTGGCTACTCTACTTCTCGGAGCCGTTGGGTTTTTTATCATAAACTCTTTAGCTCTCTCAATAGCAATTTCTTTTCTCTCTTGCCTTTCTTTCTTTCTTTTAGCAATTTCCTCATTTTGAAATCTACTCATTCCTTTTCCTTCCGTTTAAATTAAAAATTTGACGCTCTCGCCTAGTGGTAGTCATCCTAGCCTTTGATACCAGTTCTCAGTCTTCACAGTTTCCACCAACACAATACTTTGCGTTAAGAATTTCATCAGCGAGGTCATCAGACAGGGCTTGTCTCTCTGCTACATCAATGCGTTTCTCAATCTCTCCTGCTTTATCAGATTTTAGTAGTATATTTATCTCTTCAACGATAGACTCTGCTTCTGCTGCGTGATCGTCGCCTAGCTTGTGTTCGTTAAGTAGTTCTATATGACTAGTCAATAAACCCTTAATTCTTGCAAATAAATCTTGACTCATGATTGTTCTCCTTTCTCAATTCGTTTGTTAGCATACCATATCATCTTCTTTAAGTCTTGTGATTGATTACCTTTATACTTACATCTAAGTAGATACTTACCACACTGCCATAGCAATGGGTCATCATTAAAGAATTCCTCTAGTATGTCATACACCTCCCATTTATGGTTTGTGTAATGCTTTGGGTGATTTACTTTATCCTCCTGACCTGATGTCAGGTTACTTTTTTTCTGTTTCATAAACTATAGGTTTCGTTACCATTGATATAACACTCTAGCATATCAATATTTGTTTCGTCAATAACTAATGAGATTCCACCTGATTTTTGTATATCCTCTAGGTGTTTAAATTGAAGAGCCGTCGGACGATTGCCGTTAGCTTTTGTTTCTATGCCTATGAACCTACCTTTGTAGCATACGAGTATGTCAGGCACTCCACTCGCACCATAGCCACCTGTCGAGGGCATACAGTGATAAGCGTTAATCTTTTTTAATATCTTTTTTACTTTTTCTTTTACTTTCTTTTCGGGGGTTGCCATTCTTCCTGAGTCCTAATAATGTTTGATAATCTATTAGATGAAGAATAACTATATACCAATTCTCACTTGCTCTCCACGCGACATCGGGGTCGCCTTGCTCAACATCACACATAAAAATGTCATGCTCTTTTACTTCGTGGTCAGATTTTAAATGAATACTTAGTGCTTTAGCTACGGTTATCTTAGATGATATATATGAGGGAAGAGATTGGAGGGTATACTGTCTAACCATGTCATTATCTAGGTATACAGTATACTCTCCGTTCTTGTGTCGGATTGCTACTCGGACATAGTCCGTTAGTTTAAAGTGCGGTATCGGTTCTAATTTAGTCAACATCTAGTAAGTAAGTATACAGTATTTCATAGTCTGTTGAAGACCCTTCTGAAGTATTACCTGTTTTCGTAGACTCATCAAACTTACCTTCATATGTTCCGCTAGTGTCTGCTATCACATTATTAACTAACCATTCAGGCTTTCTGTATGAGTTATCTTTCCATTCCATTTCGGAGTGCATTGCCCACATCATCAGCTGGGGTCTAAACTTATCATGTAAAGGGCAATCTTCGAGAGTTCGGTAGGTTACAGGCACTTCTAGTATATCCAACTTATGCTTACTGTTCTCCGTCATCTTAACTTTAGTCACTGTAACTCGATCGTTGCCTTTAGTCATTAAGGGTTTACTTAGAATATAAAATGGCTTATGTAGATTCTCCATCGCATATAAATTTCCTTCCTGTTGCTTATCTTTGTTATAGTTAAGCGTTGTATATAACTGTTTCCATTCCTCAGTCACATTAGATGACACCACTTCATTGTTTGCATGGGCTTTACCTAAGAGTAAATGTAGCGACGCACCACTTAATGTCACCGTAGAATACTCATGTTCTAACTTATTGTTCCTAGTTACGCTTTGATAAATCTTTTGAGGTAATTTAACAAGACTTGATGACAACCACTCTTGTGTATTGAATGGGTCTAGATTCCCTAGTGATATCACATATTCTATTCTCTTATCAAACTTTCTAATAACATCTTTCATACGTTTGGAGTGTAGATACTTACCATCACTCCTTTCTTTTAATCTAGCGTTGGCTGATATATAGTATGTGTCATCATGCACCCACGCAACTAGATTAGGAAATCCATGCTTTGTAAGTATAATTGCTTTAGCATTAGATTTATTTTGTGTAGAGTCATTAGAATTAAATGTCCAATACTGCTCTGACCATTGTGTTCTTATGTCCATGGACTGTAATATCTTTAGCTGATACTTATGACAAAGTTCTAGTATGAATGTTGTCTCCGACTCAGTAAGCATATGATTCAATGTTCCTCTGTTCGCGTCTAGTTCAAAGTAATAATGTTTCTTGTCAATCATTTTTATTCCCCCTATATTGATAGTCTTTTTTATCTATGACCTCTTGTTCCTCTTGTTTCTCCTGTCTTTCTGCTCGAATGTCAGCGTCAATTACTTCCCATGTATGGTCTTCGGTAGCAATTCTCTTAGCTGATGTAGTGCTTACTGCCATGACATCTATTGGCTCACAATACTGCGTGATGTAAATGCGATACGGTTTTAGTTTCTTACTCATAATCTATCTCCTTAAAAATCAATTTCCAAATTTCTAAATGCGTAAACCAACTCAGACTTTACGTCATGGATATCAACCTTGTCTAACATGCACTCCATTGCCCAATCAACTGCGTCTGCGTCTTGTTTATAAATACGCTCTCTCATGAGTTTGGCAAACTCCTCCATTGCCTCCTCGTTGGTAAAGCGTGACTCTATCTCTGCGTGATAATAGTCGTTCATTTTATCTTCATAAGATTGTTCGCTCATCTATGCTCTCCTTTGTCTAAAGACATTTCTAGATGATGGTATGTATAAAGTTTCGCATGGTGTTATCTTCTCTTCAGTCATCTCAGGTAAGTATAACCACGCGTCTTCTTTAATCCTTTTCTTTATCTTATCTATGGTCTCTGCCATAGTAAGACTGCTATACTCCCAACTGCTTTGTTGATACTTCTCTGACGCTAGGATTTCCCACTCACCATCATCAAATAGTTTCTTTCGCCATGCACTGAACACGGTTTGACGTTCAATAGTTCCTAGATAAAACCCCTCTTTGTTTCTGTTGCTCGGTCTCTCTATCCTATCCAACACTTCATTGCACATTGTTGTCATCGCATTCCTATCAGGTTCAACTGACTTCCATATTGCACTTACCAACTTCATTCCCTCGTCAATCCTTTTCCTCAACTTACTACTCTCGCTACGCTTTACAACTTTGGTGACTGTGTCGTATGGTATAAGAGGTTCATCAGTCATCATGTTATACTTCCACCCTTTTATCAATGGTCTGAATACTACATACTTACCCTCAG
>Ga0307488_10000945_pt1 | contig 24140 bp, 23 predicted proteins | sample SB02metaG_FD_202248 | JGI IMG/M metagenome (GOLD analysis project Ga0307488, IMG submission 202248) | Sea-ice brine microbial communities from Beaufort Sea near Barrow, Alaska, United States - SB 0.2 | ecosystem: Environmental > Aquatic > Marine > Coastal | place: USA: Alaska | collected... | reverse complement strand
GCCTAGACTTTTGTCACTACGTTCACTACTAGCTTTTACGATAAAACTAGGAATGTTCATAAACAAGACTTTATTTTATTTATTCGTTGTTCGTTATTCGATGTTCGATTTTCGTTATTCAAAAAACTATTTATAAAATCAGCCTCTAAAACCGACCTATTTTATTTTTTGTATAAATTCAATTTCTATGAAACGTAAAGAATCCAAAGAGGACAGAGCGTTCAATAAATGTCCAGTGGACATTTATAGCGAATGGGCCAGCATGCGCCAGGTGTCTGGATTCGATAGTGAAATAGAAAGTAGAATTTAAAAAAAATAAAAGTGCGTCTTGATTTTTTGAATACTTTTTGATCAAGCAAAAAAGTATTAGAAGTAAACGTTGTTCCCTACTTAAAATGAAGCTCTATTTTGATACTAATAATATACGTTATCTGTTGTTCGTTATCCGTTGTTCGTTGCTCGTTATTTAAAAACGATTTATAGAATGAATCCCCGAAAAGGGTTTCTCAAGTGGTTTTTAATAAACAAGGCAAAGCACTTTGTAAAATGAAAGGAATTGAAGGATTGTGTCTGGGTTTAAGAATAACCCTAAGACTCGAAGGAAAGAAATTGTAGATGCGCAGAAGTTTGCGCTTGTGAACCACCTATTATGAAGCGCTCTTTTGATTCTAATTAGTATGACAAAATAGAAACACCAAGTCTACTAAATATAATTGGACATACTATAGCGCGTAGGTTTCTAACCTAAATAGGAACGCATCAAAATAAAGATGCATTGGCAGCTTTATGCATGCAACAGGCAGAAATTATTCGATAATCTTATTATTTTATTCCTAACTGCATTAGAATTTCTTTATACCAATTTTTATCAGTGAACTTTTTAAATAACCAGATACGATACTCTTTTTGAAACAGCGCTTTATACGCAACGATTAATCTGGATTTTATGTACAGAAAGCTTTTAATTCTATTGTGACGTCTTTTAGTTTGATTCCTATCAATAAACTGACTGTTAAAAACACTTAAATAGGAGGCTGCCTTTTTTGTATTGTTATATGCTAAACTATCTACCCTATTAAAAACTTCATAACAAGCTGCTAAAAAACAATTTAAAGGATTGGTTAGTTTGTCTAATGCATTCACCGCATCTTTTGCATTTGTTTTTTTGGATAATAAAAAAACATCATAGGCATTTCTTAATGCCATTGTTTTATAATAAAAACCACTATCGTTTATTTGATTGGCAATGATGGATAGATTTAATTTGTTTGCATAACTCAAAACTCGAAACCCATGTACCACCTGAATGTCTTTTTCTACAAAAGGATAATTAAATTCGTTGGCGTACTTTTCTATTAAAAGTTCTTTATGAATCTCTATAGCTGCTATTGAATGCTCTTTTTGAAGTCTTCTATAATGTTTATGTTCAGGAAAATGATAGTTATTCTTTGATACATTCCCATACCCAAACGCTTTTAAGATGGTTACGGCTTTTGGATAGTCTTCTTTTGAGAAGATAAAATCAATGTCTCCCACCATCCTTTCGGCAATATCATCATAGATTCCTGCTAATAGATTGCCCGTTCCTTTTAAAAATATTGGAGTGATGTTATTCGCTAATAATAGGCTGTTTAGTGCTTGTGCTTGTTCAAGGATTTGTGTATTTCGGTCTCTATTTAAATCGGTTATGTGTTTCATGTAGGCAACCAAGTCAAGAGGAAGGTATTTTAAAAAATCAGCTTTTTTAAAATTACAATACAATGCTGGAAAAACGTAATGACTGGTGCTTACTTTAACCACTGCCTCCCAATCCACATCCGTTGTTTTGAGCATGATCTCTATTTCTTGTCTATTCTTATCTTCCAAAGAAATAGTCAAACATTTGGCAACAAAAAATAAGATTTCTTTATAATTCAATTGCTTCTTTTTACTTTAAAAATTATCTGGTGGTATCTGAGTCCTGATTAAAAAGATTTTTTTTTCTCTTTTAATTTTTCTAGCGTACATTTATCTATTACAGACTTTGTTTTTGGAAAGATATCATAAGAAAGCGTACCAAAAACTCTTACGCGTTCTGTTTTGGTAAGTATTTCTTAATTTACTAACAAATCATCCAGCACTTTTTCATATAGCATTTCTATCTTTTCAATAATGGAAGACTCCTCTTTTTTTAGCAGGTCCTCTTTTAGATTTTTTCCCTGCTTTCTTTGGAGATCTTGGATCGAATGGCATGTGTGTTAAAATGAGATGCTAAACTAAAGGTAATCAAAAAAGTTTACTTTTTTAGCAACCAACTGCTAGACTGTATTTTATCACCCAATCCATCAACTAGAGTAATTCCCATTTGATCACAAATAGGTCTTTCCGGAATGGTATTATTGTTTTGATCACCACCATTGGCAAAATTCAAATGATAGTCAGAACCAAAATCTTGAGCAATCTTTTCTATGGTTTTGCAAACTGTTCTATCTTGATCTATTGACAAAATACAATGATCTACTGATTTTATATTTGAAACAATAAAAACACGTTCTTCTTCTTTCTGAAACTGCTTTGACCCTTTTAAGGCTCTTTGATGATCACTATTTACAATTACAAACAATTCGTCTGCTAATGCTTTGGCGTTGTTAAAATACTCAATATGTCCTTTATGAATCGGATTAAAATATCCTGATACAATGATTCCTTTTTTCTTACTCATATTAAGTCGTTTTTTATCGTCCAAAATCGTCTTGTTCTCTAATAATATCGTCTTCACTTGAAGGATGAGTAGCATTGGTATGTTGCCAAATTTCTGCAACCACACAATAGTCATCTATAACTATCAAACGGTGTCTTTCTCCTTATGTTAGAACAACTTGATCACCTTCGTTAAACACTTTCATCTCGTTTTCTTCATCTTAATTGCTTCTTATTATTCCAGCAGAACCTTTGTAAACTTGCCAGATTTCCGCACGCCTATCATGGTATTGCCAAGAGAGTCTTGCAGCTAGTTTTACGATTAAAGTTTTAGGGCTTAATTTGCCTCCACTTTTTAAGGTATTCACATCTAGTCCATTAAAAAATTTATTTGAGAACTCTTGAGCTTGGGTTTCATCGATTACTAAGAAACCGCCCCAAGGCCTTGTGAAATCATGAGAATAAATAGAGAACCCTAAAGATTTTAATTCGATTTGTAAATCAAATAAGTAACTCATTATGAATTATTTAAAATATTATTATACAGAGCTAATGTTTTACTAACCATTATTTCTTTTTTAAACAACTTGTTATGCCTTTCAATTGAATTATTTGAATATAATGACATTAAAATTTCAGAATTAGACATTTTGATAAAAGCATCAGATAATGCTTTACTATCCTTAGGTGCAACTTTTAATCCAGTAATATTATTTTGATTAACCCAAGAAGCACCAGAGCCTTCAATTGATGTTGAAACAATGGGACAACCAAAAGCCATAGCTTCAATTAAAACAACACCAAAAGCTTCAGATCTCTCAATTGATGGCAAACAAAATATATTTGCTATGTTATAATATTCTGAAATCTGATCGTATTTAATATTACCAATAAGTACTACTTTATTATTTAAATTATGATAATCAATTTTTTGTTGTAACTTATCTTTAAGAACACCCGTACCTCCAATTAATATTATAAAGTTATCTGGCAAAGAACGTGCAGATTCAATAAGGAATTCAAAACCTTTATAGTAAATTAAACGACCTAAACTAAAAATCACAAACTTATCTTTAAAGTTATTCTTTAATTGAGAATTAAATTTAGAATTTGAAATAAAATCTTCTTTAGAAATACCAAGAGGTATGATTGAGCATTTATTTTTAAAATCTTTTAAATCAATAGAACTAGATAAATAATTATTTGATGTTACAATTATTTTATCAGCCCTTTTTAATAATTTATTTTGAAATGGTTGATATATTTTTTTTAAAAACCTCTGCTTAACTATATCACTATGCCAATGAATAACTATTATACCTTTATAATTTATTAATTGAAGAGCAATTGCTGCCATCGGGTTAGGTAAATGAATATGTATTATATCGTATTTATTATGTAATTTATTTAAAATACTAAAAATAGATATAGACAAAGGAGAGGAAAATGCTGATGAAATAATTGATGCCCTATGAATAGAATATTTACCTTTCTCTATAATAGTTTTGTTTTTATCATTAAAACAGAGAACATCAACATGACAATCTAACTTATTTAAAGATTCAACTAAATCAAAAGAAACTTTTTCTATACCGCCCCAATATGGAGGATAATACTTACATAAGTGTAAAACTTTCATTTAAAGTAATTTTTTATAATTATTAACCATAGCATCTAGTGAAAATTGATTTTTAATAAAAATAGAATTTTGTTCTAATAGTTTTATGTAATAACTTTTATTGATTTTTTTTAATTTATTTATTTCAAAAATGAGTGAATTTTCATCTAAAACTTCAAAGACTCCACCTCTATTTTTGTTAATAATTTTATTTGCTGGAATATTTGATGATATTATAAAGCGATGGTGTAATAAACTTTCTAATATGACATTAGACATGCCCTCTTCTAATGAAGGTAAAATTACAAAATCTGCCTTTAGATAGTGTTCTAAAATATCATCAGTAAAATTAATGAATTCAACTTTATGCGATAAATTATTAAATTTAATATACTGCTCAAGAGTTGTCATGTATTGTTTATCTGTAATTTCACCTACAAAAGAAATAATAATGCCCTCAATTTTTTTAAGAGCTTTCAAAACTATAAGTTGATTTTTCAGAGGATGAATTCTAGCGATAACTGCTGCTCGCTTAAACACAATATTATTCTTTACTGGTAATATTTTTTTGTAATTTATTCCATTAAAAATAACTTTAACATTCCTTACCCCTATTAACTCCAGATAATCTTTAGTAACAAGGCTGTTACATGTAATATAATTAGAATAATTAAAAAGAAAGGCCATCCATTTTTTATTAAGTATTTCCTGAGAAGCTGTTCTTTCTGAAAAAATAACTTTTTTACTACAAATTTTAAAAACTGGAATGAATGGAGTCATAAGTAATCGATAACTAATTATTGTATCATATCTTTTAACTTTAAAAAAATTACAAATAAGATAAATTGGTACCCATAAATAATTAATTATATACCAGAAATTTCTAATATATCTATTACTATATGATTTATTAAAATTTAAACCTATGGATTTTAAATTAATACAGTCATGTAACTTCGTTTTATTCTCAATTGATATTCGACTTAAAACAAATACATCTATTTTAAACTGATCATCCTGAGCTAAACCATTAATTAAATTTCTAAATTGTGTTTCTGCACCACCTAAATGGAGGTAGGGAATCACAAATAGTATTTTTTTATTATTTGCTGTCAATTTAAATAGTTTTATTATTTTTTATTCTTTTTAAAAGAGCTTCATAAACTAAGACATCATCAATTAATAGACTATTTATAATTGGGTCTATAGTGAATTCTTCTACTTTATCTCTAGAATAAAAAAATGGTTTCAAAATGCGAAAACAACTTATTAAAATATTTAAGAATCCTTTTTTATCTTTTAATCTAAAAAAAATTAATGTCTTAATTTTTTCAATAATTTTGAATCTAGGTAAGGTTCCCTTATTCACAACATTGCTTAATATTTTTTCATCAAATTTTATTTCCATACCTATTTCACTAATAATATTCATTGCTAATCTTTTAGGATCAGTTTTTATTAGATCAAAATCGTAGAAAACAATATTTTGAAAAGCTGTATCCCATTTACTAATATTATGAATGTAAGACACATCTTTAAGATAAAATCTGTAAAAAAAATCTAGCTGTGAAAAGTCATTGCTGATATACGATTTTCTTAAACAATGCATGTAATAACTCTTATATAAACTTAATGGATGCCTCAATCCTATTATTATACCTACCTCGGGGTTCAATTTAGATATTCTTTCAGATGCTTCAAGAGACTTCCAATAAGTGGGCGCACATTCTACAAGAATCTTGCTTTTTGAGTAATCATTGAATTGATCGATATACCACTTAAAACCATTACTGAAATTATTGTCAAAAAATTCAATCTCTTTAATTGGTTTTTTAGGTAAGGATATCTCGTCAGAGGAATATAGTAGTTCAAAGAACCAAGTTGTACCAGTTTTTGGTGGACCAACAAAACAATATTTAATCATTTATGTATTTATTAAATAAAATTAAAGGAACTATTAAACTTATCAAATCAAACAATATGTTAGCTCCAATGAATCCGTATGCTGTAAATTTGATTAAACCGAAAAAAATAATGGTTATAGGCATAGCATTTTGGGCTCTAGACGATAAGTAAGAGTTCCACAAAAGCTTAAATAACCAACCGGATAAACCGCAAAAAAAAACAATCCCTAACAAACCGAAATTTACGAATTGTTCCCCAAAAGCGGTAATTGGTTTCCCTCCAATTGAACTTGGGTAGTACTTTTCTCTAAACCATTGACCGGAGGTAATAAATACGGGTTTACCACTCCAAACTGCCCGGGGTATAAGACCAAAAGTACCATATAAAAAATGCAACCCAAATAATTTTTTATTGAATGGTCTATAATCTTTTTGGAGCAGCACAAAATTGTCAATATTTTGTCCATTTACTGCGTTAAAGAATTGCTGACCATTAAACGATTCTTCTAATTCTACTTCATTAGTACCATCAAATATAGAATTTCGAATTACTTTTAGGGAATATCCTATTGATATAATCATTGCAAAAACTACTATAAACTTTATAGAATTCTTAAATGTAAGGTTTACTGGTTTTAAAAATAAAAATGAGAACAAAACAAAAATAAAAAGATTTCTATCACCTAATAAAAGGAAGAATAAAGATATTATTATCTGTAGTAATATTATTTTTTTGGAGAAAAAAGTCAACCTAACTTCTCTAATAAGGTTTAATAAATAAAAATTAAGAACAAAAAATAAAATTATAATTTGTTTGATTATATAGATATTGTCTACCTCACCCATTCTCAAATTTAAGATTAAGAGAAAAACACTACCAAAACTTAAATAGACTTTAATAAAAAAAAAAATTATTGCCATCACCCCAATTGTGATCAAGTTTATCATCTTTTTTAATCTATTCAAATTAGGGTTTAGTTTAGGAAATTTAAACCTGTGAGTGTTGAGTAAAAAAGAAATAAAAAAAGAATAAATTCCCAATAATAAAATTAAAATTGTATTTATTATTTCATTCTTTAGTTTCAGACCACTCAAATATCTAATATTAACAAAATATTCAGGATAATAATATATATACCCCAAACGAGATATCGTTAAAAGTATAAATAAAAGTATAATAAAAAAATGAGGCTGTCTTAGGTCATTTTTATTTTTAAAAAACAAGAAAAGTATTATCGGAAGTAATAAGACAAAAACCCACATATTTATAGTTTTAATTTTGAGTAATCAAAATTATCTTTCGATTTATTTGATTTGCTATTAAATATTCTCATCGCTAGATTGTAACAAATTCTTATTAAAATTCTAAAAGTAAAATTATTAATGACTCTTTTAGAGTCATTAATTTTGCTAATATTTTCAATTCTATCAATAATAAAATCAAAAGGATCTACTGTTTTTGATATCCAAAATTCAATAAACTTTGAGTTCCAGGTAGTTTTATAGTTTTCAAGGTCTATAGTTGAAAGGTCTAGCAAAGATTCAGGTTTACACGCTTTAGATTCTAGAGATTGTAGTATACCTCCAAAATACACAGGATGATCTTTTTCAATAATGTTAATAACATCAGTATCATTAAAATAGGAATCCAATACAACTCCACTTCTGGAAGTAATAACAAGATCTGATATTTTAATAGAGAGACTAATATCTCCAGAATTAAAAAAAAATACATTTGGAAAATTAAAAAAGACATCCATATGTTCATCCTTAGATTTTGAGGGATGAGATCTAACAATAAAAAGATAATTAGGGTTCTTCTTTATTATTTTTGAAATCGCAGAAATGAATCTTGGAAAAAAATCGTGTGCATAGTGATTAGAAAACTCTACAAAGGGATTTATATCATTATTTTTAAAATTTTTATTAAAATTATCGTGTTGCGATTTGAAGTTATCTGAAATAAGTATTGTCTTAGAATAATTATCTGTATTTATATTTAAAATATGCTCTATCTCTTTCTTCTCAAATTGTTTAAGGTAACTTGAAGATGCATATTTTAGACTTCCTGAAACAAAAACTTTATCAATAGAATTTGTGTCTACATAATTTAAATATTTTTTAAATCCTTCCCCCCAGACTAGTGTCTCGTTAACAAACTCTTTTCTAACATCGTCTTTACCAATAAATCTTTTGAAACTTCTAGGATTAATGAATTGCTCCCATACAAGATTTATATTTTTTTGGGATTGTTTTAAATGAAACCACTTTCCAATAAAATGTGGAATATCTGTACTAACATTATCAATAACTAAATCAGGTTTGAACTTAATAGATTCTTTTACTAAATTATTAGTTGAACAAATTAATACTTCATGATTTTTTTTAATTAATTTTTTTTTTAAAAGTAAAAAAGTAAACCGTTCTCTTATGGGAATTTCTTCAACTATTAATATTTTCATAAAATTTTTTTTAGAATATTTTTAATTTCATTTAGGTTATTTGAGTAAACTAAAGAAAAGATTATTATCACATATATTCCCACAGATGAAAATAGCCTAGGTAAAAATTCTAAAGAATTTGTCAATGATAAAATTGTGATAGTAATTACAGGTATTATTAATATTCTTTTACTTAAAAACAAATCAATTCTAAAAGGAAAATTATTTTTCATATAGAATATAGACAGTAATAAAACTATAGATTCACTTATAAGAATAATCCATGCTATTAATTCAATATTGAAACCATAAATATTTAGAATTAATATTAACCCCAGAGTATAGAGTAGAGTTCTTGAAAATTTTAATTTAAACTCTAATTTTGATTCACCTTTAGACCTTAAATAGACAGAATTTTGATCTACAATGTTTTTCAAAAAACCAATCAATAAAAAAAGAAAAAGAGTTTTTGAATCACTAAAGTTAATACTTAATAGGTAATTATATTTTTCATAGAAAATAACAAAAACAATAATAAATAACTGCATAATAATTATTGAAATTGATAAAACTGTTCTGGTAAGTTTTGAAACTAGTTTAGGATTTGTTTTTCTAGACAACAAAGGAAACATTATCCTATCGATTGTTGATTGAATTTGGGCAAATAATTGGACGGCAATTTTTTTTAAAAATTGATATATACCAAAAGATTCTAAACCTACACTAATACTAAAAATATAACTATCTATATTTTCAGATAACTTTTGTGAAAAATTTCTTAAAAAAATCCATTTTGAAAATACCCAGAAAGATTTAAAAAGATGTAAATCAAAACAAAAACTCACAAACCTAGGATATAAAATATAGCTAATTATAGTTCTTAAAAGCGCAATAGAAACATATGTAGATAATAATGAATTTAAAGTTAATAAATCTAGATAAGCAATAATATTGAGTGAAAAAAGACCTAATATTATTGGTAATTCAAGAAGTATTCTTTTTTTAAAGTTTAAATTAATAGTAAGAAATAAAAAAGAGTTATTTTCAAAAACTTCAATTAGAACTTTTAAGGCTAAGAGTAAAAAAACATTTTTTAATTCAACATTTATCTTTAAAACTACTAATGAAATAAAAAATAATATGAAAAATGATTTTATTATAAATTTATCAAAAGTCCAAGCTAGGTTATAATCCTTTATGTTTGTTGATTTTTGAATTATAGCTGAAGTCATTCCAAAACTTAATATTTCAGGAAGCTCAATAAACAAAAAACATAACATTATTTGACCAAATAAAGCTGGTTCAAAATTAGTAGACAATTGTATAATTAACAAAACTCTTAAGATTTTTATTGCATTTTTTGAAGCAAACACAAACAATGAATCTTTAAATAGTTTTTTAATCATAAGAAATAATTGAATGAATTTCTCCTATCTGCATTGATAAAGGAATAAATCTTGAAACTTTCTGAGTAGGATTAAAAATAATAATACCACAATCAATTGAAATATTATTTGACAGTCCTAATACTTTCGAAAAATTACGGTTTTTACTTTGACCAATAAAATATAATCCATTTTTGTAGTCAAGCCCTCTTGTGAATGCAGGAAATGTACCAATTACGGAAAAATTATTTGCTTTTAAATGACCTGGAAGAGAGTCTAAAACATGTATAGAACCATCATAATATTGAACATTATGTGGCATATATAAATCTTTTTTTAGATCAGGCAATCTTTCTTTTGTTTCAATATCAAATTCAGCAATACATCCATCAAAGACATCTTTTTTCCAGTTACCAGTTGATGAAAACATAGAAACGTACAAACTATTTCCTATCGCAGAATTATCATTACAATGATGATGTGGGCTCCCACTAAAATCAATTTTTTTAGACAAATTAAATCTACTTAATTCATTAAAATTCAAATCATACTCAATAACAGCATCCAAATAGCTACATGTAACGTAAAATTTTTGGTTGCTAATATTATATGATATACCGTGAGCTCTTGATTTTGATGGTGTTTCCTTTACAAAATCTATTGAATTGTTTTTAATATTAAAGCTAAATATTCCTTTGTCAGTATCAATAAAGTATATTTTATTCTCAACCTTAACTGAACCATAACATGGTCCACTGTATAGTTTTTTTAAATTATAATTTTCTCTATTGACAGATAATTTATAAAAACCTCCTCCAAAATTATTCTTTGATACAGTGCCACTTGTAAAATAAACTGTTGTATTAATTTTTTCCAATTCCTCAATTGCTAATAAGTCATTTAATATTGGGGAAATAAAATAATCAATATTAGGCTTTAATCCATAAGAATCAAGTTGTTCAGAAATATCTGAAACAGCAGTGGAGCATATTAGAACTATTTGATTTGATTTAATATTTTTGGGGTTCTGTACTTTATAGTTTAAAAAACTAGTATTTTGAAGATTAATAGAATTATCAACGATAAAGTCAATATCTAAATCTAAGCCTTTTCGTAATGTCTTTTCAGCGATATTTCCTGAACCAAACAGAACTATTTTTCTGTTTTTTATACTTTGTAAATAATTAAAAGTAATTTTTTCTAATTTCATATTTATTTATAACCTTTTCCAATTAATAAAAATCTATCTGTTTTGTCATCACTTTTTTTGTTAACTATTTTGTAGTTAATAAACTTTTTTTGATCTGGAAAATCATAATCATCTTTATAATCATCAATCGAAAAAGTATTATATCCATTTATATAAATCCATTCCCAATTAGAATTTCTTTTAAAGAATTTTTTATTTCTTATTTGATCAATAATAAACCAAAATCCAGTTTCTTTCATACCAATCCAATTTAAAAAATAATTAAGATTTTTCGGCTTATTGTACAAGTAGTTTTTAATTAAACCCGGTACATCTTTTTTATCCATATGTCCCAATCTAAGTTCACGAGCAATATGATCATTTATTTTACTATATCCATGCTTTATAAATTTGATATAATCATGAACGTCAGAATACATGTAGCAGTCAATATTAGAAAATTTATCAAAAGATCTATTTTGATTGGCTCCTTCATAATTATATTTATTAGAAACATATTCATGTTGGGATCTAGAGTCCCATCTTATATAATTATTTAAATAAATACCTCTAACTCCTACTTTTTCTATTTCGTTATCCGAGGGGTATTTAAAAGGACTAATATTAGTGTCAGAAATACATAAATCTTCACTAACTAGATCCTCAGCCTCAATACCAAATAAATCGTGATCTTTTCTGTATTTTCTACTCATCTCAACATAATCATTATGTCTATACATACCGACTTGATCTAGTCCTTGATGTGCTCCCCAGATAATTAATGGTATTTTTAATTGGACCGAAATTTGAACAGGAAAAGCAGTTTCTCCAGCAATTACATGCCAGTATATACTACCGTATTTACTAAATGTTGCTCTTGTGATATTTTTAACAACTCTTGGATCTACAGTTTTTTGAATTAAATCTACACCAAATTTGATCTTCAAATTTGAAATATTTCTATAAGCCACAGGGGTCATGTATTGAGAGTTGTAGGAAACTAATAACGGTTTTAACTTTAATTTATTAACGATAGTATCAACAATAAAGTAACTATCCTTTCCTCCGCTTACTGGAATAATACAATCATAGTTATTGTTTGTAGTATTAATATAACTACTCGTTAATTCTCTTAACTCTATCCACTTTTTATCCCAATCAATAAAGTCTTTCTCTTCATGTATTTCACAACCAGAACATAATCCTTCTTTATTAATTATTAGCCCTAAAGCATGATTAGATGGATAAAAACATCTTTTACAGTATTTAATCATATATTTTCGTCTTCTATTTTTATGTATAACATATTATCTAATAAATTATCATCTAATTTTTGTACCCTCTGTAAATTGTTAACTAAGTGATTTTCATAATTAAATGAAGGGTTTTTTCTGACATTAAAGTTACTTAAGTTAGATTTCAATTTTGCAACACTATGTTCAGTAAAATGAAAGAGATTACCTGCTGCTAGAGAGTCTGCTCCATTATTAAATGCATTTAAAAAATGTTCAATAGACCTTGCTCCACCAGCAAAAATTAAAGGGGTTTTGGTTTTTTCTTGCAAAGAAATAAGATCAAGATCAAACCCGTTATATTGTCCATCTTTATCAATATTATTGAGCAAAATCTCTCCAGCTCCTAGTGAAATTGCATCCTCAATAGATTTATAGAGTGAAATATTTGTTTTTTTATTATTCATGTAATCATAAATGTATGGCTGATTATTTTGATCATATGAATAATCTAGAGAAATAACAACACTTTGTTCTCCATATAATTTAGAAGTCTCTTGAATTAATTTTTTATTATTTGTAAAACTTGAATTAAATGAAACTTTATCAGCTCCTTTATTAAAAACTTTTTTCACTTTGTCTATTGAATTTAAACCTCCTCCGTAAGTAATTGGAACAAAACATTTTTTTATATGATTTTGAAGATTATGAAATAAAGGCAGGGATTTATCTTTACTAATATCTAAAATTATTATCTCATCAATGCCCCATCTTGACAGAAACTCTAGTGTAACCCCTACTTTTCCGATAGGTAAATATCTGTTAAATTTAAAACTTTGAACTACAATATTATTGAGTACAGGAACTACTGCAACTATTCTTTTTTTAATCATTATTGATGAAGTTTTTAAAAAGTCTTAATCCTTCAAGTTGACTTTTTTCTGGATGAAACTGAACTGCATTTATGTTTTTATCTTGGATAGATGCACAAATTTTTTTACCATAATCAGTTGTAGAACTTATGTTTTCTTGTGACTCAGGAATACACTCATAATTATGATCAAAATAAAAATCAAGTTGTTGACAATCTTTAAATTGAACTGTATTATTATTTTCAATATTAATTTCATTCCACCCAACATGTGGCAATATTAATTTTTTTTCGGTAACAATTTTTTTCACCGAACCCCTAAACCAACCGAGACCTTCATGGAATCCATCCTCATTACTATTTTCAAACATCAACTGCATACCCAAACATATTCCCAACAACTTCTTATTATTATTAAAAATTTCGTGTTCAATAGTTGAAATAAGTTTTGAATTCTTCAGGTTTTCAATGGCCTGCTTAAATGACCCAACTCCTGGAAGAATTATGTGTGAACATTTTTTTATTTCGGATTTAGAATCTGTAATTATATAATCTCCACCAACCCTTCTAATTGCATTTGCAACTGAAGCGGTATTTCCTGTCTTATAATCTATAATAGCTACTAACTTTGAATTAATCATAATCCTTTTCCAATTAAAAATTTTCTCTTATAAATACCCATACTTGTTTTTTTAAATAATTCTTTATTCACATATGAATCGATAACGTTCCAAAATTCTTCTAAAGTTATTTCTAAATATTCACAAAAATTTATTACATATTTCATATCGAAACATCCATCATATTTTTGCAACAATAATATACCTTCTTCTCTAGTGATTGATCCATCCCATATCTCTTCATTTACATAGTCATGTATCCTACCAAAACCAAATTTTAAATATTTAATACCCTGATTAAATGTAACCCAATCTTCATCCAATGCAGTTATACCATAAAGGTCACCTGTAAGCCAAGGTTTGTTTTCACGATAATCAAGACCATACGTAGCACTAAACATTGCGTTATCTATTGAACTCCAATCTTTCCAGAAGTAACCTAAAAATGTAATTTTAATATTCGCTTTATCTATTTGTTCTTTATCCGGATAAGTAAATTGAAGTATATCTTTGTGTGAAATTTCGTCATCAATCAACCAAGAAACATCGCCACCACCAAGAGTGTTCATATTTCTTAAATTATTTCCATCATAATCATTTTCCCCCATAACAGAACTCTCTCCAACTTGTATGGCCGAGTTCTCCCCCCACCAGATTAAAGGTATTTGATGTGCTATAGCAAACCTTGGGACACTAGCAAATAAAGCCATTTCACAAGCTTTCAAATAATTTCCATATTCTAAAAACCCTTTTCGAACTAATTTTTTCCAAATTTTAGGACTTGGTGATACAGTTATTATATCAAAACCTAATTCCACTAAATTTTCAAGATTTTCAACACCTTTTTGAGTTGACTGTTCTGGCGGATATGTCAAACAAACAAGTAAAGGGTGCATCTTTAAGACATCTCGTACGAATATAGCTTGTCTTGTTGAATCTTTTCCTCCGCTTACACCAATGATACAATCATAACCGTTTGTTGCATTTGCTTTTCCAAAATTAACAATGTTATCTAAAATCTCTCTTCTTTTTTTCCAGTCTGGATCTTTCTCTGTTTTTTTATATTCACAAACAGGACATAGTCCTTCGACTGTAAACTTAGTACCGGGTCTAGTGTCTGTATTAAGACATATTTTACAATAATTCATATTTATAATATTGATTCAGTAAGTCTATCTCCTTTTTTGAAATTCATTTTTGCCTTCTTACCAATAATCTGATCAAGATACATTGTGTGTAAACCAAAACTAGGCCTAACACTTTTAACATTATCATCGGAAAATAAGTCACCCTTTTGAATGTTTTTAGAGACATACAAAGATCTCATAAACTTTCTACTCTTAATTTGTTTTTCTGTTAATTCATAAGTTGAATTACCAATAGCTTGTTCGGCCTGTCTAACTGCTACTATCATTTCCTTAAACTCACCCTTATCAAGGCTGAAAGAAGAATCAGGGCCACCAATACTTTTGTCTAGAATAAAGTGTTTCTCAATCATAGTTGCACCAAAAGATGTTGCAACTACCGGAGCTACGATACCTTCAGTATGATCAGATAAACCAGTTTTTACGTTAAAATCATTTTTAAAAGTTTTAATCATTTCAAGATTTGCTTCTTCAATAGGAGCGGGATAACTACTAGTACACTTTAAAATAGTTATATCTGTAGTACCATTCTCTTTCAGAATTTTAATAGCATTTTCTATTTCAATTTTATGTGAAACTCCTGTTGAAATAATAACTGGTTTTTTAGTAACTGCAACACGTTTTAGTAGTGGGTAATCTGTAATTTCAAAACTAGCAATCTTATACCTTGAACAACCTATTTTCTCCAAAAAATCAACAGCGCTTATGTCAAATGGAGAACTAAAACATTCAATACCTAGTTCCTTAGCCTTTTTAAAAATTGGTATATGCCATTCCCATGGGAGTGATGCTTCCTCATACAGTTCGTAAAGTGATTTACCGTCCCAAATGGTACCTCCACTAACAATAAAATCTTCATTTTCTGAATCTAATGTAATTGTATCTGCTTTGTATGTTTGAAGTTTTATTGCATCTGCTCCAATCTCGGCTGCAGCCTCTACAGTTTTTAATGCAATTTCTAGACTATTTCCATGGTTTGCAGAAAGCTCTGCTACTATAAATACTTTATTTTTCATAATTTTATTTAATTTTATTTAATTTTATAAATATCCAATAATATAGCCACTCCTATCAAAGCTACTAGTTTTAATATTATCCATAAAATTTGATTTATCTTCAATAATATTTTTAAATCTTATTACGTTTTTCCCGAAAGATATTCCTACTCTTTCAATTACTTTATTTGGACTAAAATTAAAATCATTTAGTCCTAAATTAATTTTAATTAGAATTTCAATTGGATTAATTCCTGTGCTGAAAAGAACTAACTTGGAGGTAATAAAATCACCTCCTAATCTAAGTGCAAATTCAATCAAAACAATTTCATTATCCTTGACTTTAACTTCAACATGAAAAGGAACTGATATTAACCCAATAGGTTTTAACAAAGATTTGGTAAAATATGTGATTTTTTCCTCAAGTAATGAATCTATTTCTGCTGGAAAAATGTGTCCAGACTCGACAAAATATTTTTCACTATTAAACTTAATTTTTTCTGTAATTCCTAAAATATTAATTTTGCCATTAACTACAAAACCTTCTATGCTAAACTCGTCTCCAGTTATATATTCTTGATATAATATAGAGTCATATTTATCATTTTTTAATTTTTCAAACCCTTTATTTAATTCATTAAAATTATTGATTTTCATTACACCCCTACTTCCAGAAGATTGAATTGGTTTTAAAACGCCAGGGAAATAATTTACCTTATTTAAATCGTTATTTTTCTTGATAATTGAATAAAGAGGATGCTTAATGCTGTGTTTAACACAATAATCTAATTGTAAGGTTTTATCTATGGATAAAAGGGCAATTTCTTCGTTAATTCCTTTGAGGTTATATTTATTATCTAATATAGACTTTGTTAAAATAGCCTTATCTGAGTTAGTAATTATAGCCTTAATTAATATATTATTTTTATTTAAATATTCAATTATTTTTATGTGATTGATAGAGCTTATATTAACAAAGTCAACGAGATTTAACTTTGATGCGATACAGTCAATATTATAATCAAAGACTAAAATGTTTTGAAAATTAATTTCTAATAAATAGCTAATTATGGGCAATTGTAATTCACTACCCCCAAGAACAATTATGTAATTATTTTGCATTTTGATTAAATCTAAAGTCATTAAAAATATTTATAATCTTTTTTTCGTGATTACAAGCTTGACAGTCTTCTATGTTAATTTCTAAATGAAGCATGCATGGATAGTTATGACCAAACAATATTTTATTTTCATTTAAAACCTTTTCTAAAACTTTCATGTTATTTGTTAATATTGTATATCTCCAAACTTTTGAAATTAAATTAGATTTTATATTGTTTTTAATTAAAATATTAAGAATTTTATTGTTTATAATTTTTTTTTTATTTTGCTCTTCATTTGTTAAATATTGAATTTCTTCCATTGAGATTTCATCCCATTTTTTTTTTAATAAATAATTGTTATATCTATCTTTGAAGGTTTCAAAATCTGAATCAAAATCTAAAAATTGTTTAATATTAAATTTCTTGTTGTAGAATGCATAACCACCTTCTTTCAAATCTAAAAACTTAGAATATCCTGTGCTGTATAATATTAAGTCTGAATAGTTATCAAAATTAATATTTACTAATTTTTCTGGAATACTTAGACACTTATCTTTAATTATTATAGACCCTGGATTATTAATTTTAAATTCCTTAAATAAATTGTTAGAGTTAACTTTTTCCCCGTAAGCTTCAACAAACAATAATCCGTAATCAACATTGTTATTTTCAATTTTATCTAAGTTGATTAAACCATTTTTATAAATATCTATCAAACTATACTTAATACTTAGAGTTTTAAAAACTTTTAGAACTATTGGACAGATGTTTCTCGGTATCAACCAATGATGATTAATGCCATTAGATCTTAAAAAATCTTTTAAAATTTGAGAAGCTCTGTGAGATCTGATAAAATTATAATTCATGATTTAAAATAGTTTTATATAAATTATATCTACCATCTTTGATTGTCAATTCATTAACAAAATGTTTTTCTATATTTTTAGTTTTGAAAACATTAATATCAGTGATTAATTTTTCTACCCATCTGGAATCGAATAAATCATAATAACGTTCTATAAAACCTATTTCAATAAGATTATTAATGTCATCAAGTTGATTTTCCGCAACACAAATCGGAAATGTTTTTTTGTTTAATAATAATAGTTCATAAAGTGTTTGACCAGCTGCACTAATTACAAAATCTGATTCATTTATTAATTTAACTAAATTGACTTCATCTTGCCAATCATAGATAATCGTATTTGTAGAATTAATTTTACATGAATCCGAATTAATTAATTTAAATTTAATAGTAGGAAAGTTTTTAAATAATTTTTCATCCAATATTTCCATGATATTTGAAGCATCTGTTCCTCCTAATATAACTGTACATGAATTATTTGTGATATTTTTTAAGCCATTAATAGCTTGGCTGTAAAAAGACTCTCTAACGATTAAAAAATCTAATCCTAACATTAAAAAATTATTTTTTAATATATTATGATTGTGATATTTCACCTCTGCATTTACAGTCCAATCAACGATAAAACAATTTTTATAATTATTTCTTTGAAAATCATCGATAAATACTTTTTTATTTGATACATTTAAAATAATAAAATCTACCAAATCTTGCTTAATTAATAATGAATCAAAGATTAATATTTCTGATGATTTATTAACATTCTCCCAATTAATTGATTTAAAATTAGATCTCCATTCTGATTTATCAAAATTTATATTCTTCAATATATAGTCATTTATATTTATATCACCCTCAATAAATAATATTACTTCATGATTTTTTTTTATGAAATAATTATACAAAACTAATATTCTCATTAAATGACCTCTTCCTAATTCTTTTGAAACTTCGGTAAAAAATGAAACTTTGCTCATTTTATATATTATTTATTTTAAAAATTTTTTCTGCAAACTCCCAATCTTCTATTGTATCTATATCTACTGCATCATATTTGTTCAATTCTACAAAACTTGTATTTTTATTAATAAAATCTAAGTTTTCATATAGCTCATTTACTTTAGAAAAATAAAATTGACCTGCATCATAATAAAGGTTATTTAAATCTTGTGTTCTTAGTTTTGAAAAATTAGAATCAAGCCAATCAACTTTATTATTACTAATAATTAGACTTTTCTCAATAGGTTTGTCATGTTTTATTATTGGACATAATGAGTCACTTCCTGATAATATAAATTTATTATATGATTTTATTAAGTCTTCTTCTGATAGTAATGGTGCAGTTGAAAAAAGACAACAAATAATATCATATTTCTGATCAATCTGATTTAAAGCATCTATGCAAGCTTCTTCTATAGAAGCATCATCATTACTTGCTTTTTTTGATCTTAAAAAAGGAACTTCTGCTCCTAACTCTAAAGCAATATTTCTTATTTCTATTGAATCAGTAGAAACTATTATTTTTTCAAACAAATTAGATTTTATTGCATTTTTTATAGAATATTCAATAATAGGTTTTCCTGAAAATAATTTTATATTTTTACCTATAATCCTCTTACTTCCACCTCTAGCCGGAATTATACAAATACTACGCATTTATAAACTGAATTACTTGTTTTATCACAAAAACCTGTTCATCTAAAGATAGTGTAGGATACATTGGCAAACTAATGCATTTTGAGTAATAGTTTTCAGCATTAAATAAATTGGCCTCCTGGTAACCAATTTTTTTGTAGTATGGAAGAGTGTGGACTGGGATATAATGAATTTGAGCTAATATTCCTTTTGAATGTAAAAAATCATACAATTCTTTTCTGTTTTCAACTTCAATGATAAAAAGATGATGTGCATTATACATCTTGTTCGGCAATTCCTGAAACTTAACTTTATCTTCAAATGCTTTTTTGTAAGCTGAGGAAATTTCATTTCTTCGCTCAACTCCTTTTTTATTTTTTGCTAATTGAGTAATTCCTAATGCGGATTGGAAATCCGTCAGTCTGTAATTAAATCCTAACTCTAACATTTCATAATACCAACCTCCATGATTTTCTTGCATATTTTCTTTGGTAATTCCATGAGTTCTTAGCAGCATTAACTTCTCGTAAAGCTCTTTGGAATTAGTAGTAAGCATTCCTCCCTCCCCACAAGCAATATGCTTTACAGGGTGAAAAGAAAAAACTCCGATATCTGCATAGTTCCCATTTCCACAAAAGTTTCTCTCTGATTTACTATCCATAAAATAGCCACCTGGTGCATGACATGCATCTTCAATTATCCAAAGATCATTAGCTTCAGCCAAAACCCTGAACTCCTCCATATTAACTGGAAGTCCTGCAAAATCAACAGGAATGATTCCTTTAAAAAATCCTTTTGGTTTAGATTCAATTAATTCTTTAACAGAATTAATATCCAATAAATACGTATTTGGATCAATGTCGGCAAACCAAACTTCACCACCTGCGTAACGGACACAGTTTGCTGAAGCAGCAAAAGTAACAGAGGTTGTAATAACTCTATCACCCTTGGAAAGATTTAAAGCCAACACGGACAGGTGTAAACCAGAAGTAGCATTGTTAACCGCTACAGCATAGTTAGCTCCAACATATTTTGCAAATTTTTCTTCAAACTCTCTTACTTTTGGACCTTGCGTAAGGTAATCGGATTGCAGCGCTGAAATAACTGCATCGATATCATTCTGATCTATATTTTGTCTGCCGTATGGAATTTTAGATTTCAAATTCAATTTTATTTATAGGTTAAAAGCTTGATTTTATCTATTAGGGAATCGACTGTTTCCCACTCATGATTATCACCTGAATTATAATTAAATCCTTGATCAACTTTATTCGCTTTAAAATGAGTTATAAAGTTATTAAGATTAAATCGAGGAACACTTGGTAGTATGGTAAAATAAGTACCCAAGTCATATGTGTAAAAAGAATCTGATGAAGTAATCATTTCTTCATGTATTTTTTCACCTGGCCTAATACCTACTATTTCTTTTTTACAGTTTGGTGCTATTGCTTCAGCAATATCTAATATCTTATAACTTGGTATTTTAGGGATAAAAATTTCACCTCCCCACGCGAATTTTAAAGCATGCATTACCATATCTACTCCGCCCTGTAGAGAAATATTAAATCTTGTCATATTCGGATCTGTTATTGGTATAATACCTGTTTCTTTTCTCTTTTGAAAAAATGGTATAACTGATCCATTAGACCCCATAACATTACCGTATCTCACTACTGAAAATTTTATTGGATTATTACCGGTTGTATTGTTAGCCGCTATGAATAATTTATCAGAAACTAGTTTTGTTGCACCATACAAATTTATTGGTGCACATGCTTTATCGGTGGACAAAGCAACAACTCCTTGAACACCATTGTCAATGGATGCACTAATAACATTTTGAGCACCCACAACATTAGTTTTTATGCATTCATTGGGGTTGTATTCTGCAAGATGAACATGTTTCATTGCTGCAGCATGGATGACGTAGTCAACCCCTTGCATAGCTCTATTTAATCTAGATAAATCTCTTACATCACCTATTAAAAATCTGATTTTGGGGTATCTATCTTCGGTAAATACTTGAGCCATTTGGAATTGTTTCTGTTCATCTCTTGAGTAAATTATAATCTTTTTTACTTCCGGAAACTTGTTTACAATATGAGTAGTTAAGGCATAACCTAAAGATCCTGTTCCTCCAGTTATTAGTAGTGTTTTATTTTTTAACATGTTTTATTTTTTAATGTTTAACTTAATACTACTTAACCAAAAACCAATTATTTAATAATTCCTTACGATTATATAGCATATTTTCTTTTGAAAACCAATCAATTACATGATAACCAGCATGTTCGCAAATTGCCTGTCCTGCTGCTGTATCCCATTCCATTGTGGGTGCAAAACGTGGATAGCAATCAGCAGTTCCTTCGGCTACCAAACAAAATTTTAGTGAACTCCCTTTTGAAATTAAAATAACTTCCCCATGAATATTTCGCATTTCTTGCACATAACTTTCTGTTTCTAAGGACATGTGAGATCTACTCGCAACAATTGTAAAGGTTTTATCATCTCGTTCTAATGGCAATTTGTTAGCATCTGAAATTAAATTTTCAAGATCATAATTTTCAAGATCTACAGATACCTTAAAAGCACCTAATTCTTTGGTAGAAAAATACAATTCTCCCGTTACGGGGACAAAAATAACGCCAATTAGCGTTTTTTGATTTCCAATTAAAGCAATATTTACTGTAAACTCTCCATTAAGCTTTATAAATTCTTTGGTTCCATCGATAGGATCTACAATCCAAAGTTGGCTCCAATCCTTTCGCTCTTCATAAGCAATGTCTTTGCCTTCCTCAGAAAGAACAGGGATATTGGTCTCTGTTAAGTAAGACATAATCACATTGTGAGAAGCTGTATCTGCTTTGGTTAAAGGTGAATTGTCTCCTTTAATTTCAACTTCAAAATCATCTGATTTATAAATCTCTAAAATTACTTTACCTGCTTCTAAAGCGGCGGTAATAGCTGTGTTTAATAAGTTCATAATTATATAATCATCCCAGCCCCAACGGTTTCATTGGTTTGTTCATCAATAATAATGATACTCCCTGTTTGTCTGTTTTTCTTGTACGCATCATAAAAGATTGGCTTTGATGTACGAATTGAAATTTTTGCGATTTCATTCATAGCTACTTCTTTAATTTCCTCAATTCGATGCAATGTATTTATATCTATTTTATAGGTTAAATCTTTCACCACAGCCAAACATTCATTTGTAGTATGCTTAATAACTACCTTTGTGCAAGCCTGCAGTGGAGTTGCACTCATCCAAGTAACGAGTACCTTTAAGTCTTGTCCAACCTCAGGTACGTTGTTTTCCCGAACAATCATATCGCCTCGACTGTTGTCTATTTCATCTGCTAGGGTCATCGTAATTGACATCGGTGCAAATGCCTCAGTAATTGCCTCTCCATTCAACTCAATAGCTTTAACAGTAGATACAAAACCAGAAGGCAAAGATTTTACTTTATCTCCAACTTTAAAAACCCCACCATCTATTCGTCCTGCAAAACCTCTAAAATCACGATGTTCGTGCGTTTGCGGTCTAATAACAGACTGTATTGGAAAGCGACAGTCAATATGGTTATAATCACTTGAAATATGAACCGTCTCTAGATGATACATCAATGTACTACCTTCATACCAATCCATATTTTCTGAACGGTTCACTACATTGTCTCCTGTCAATGCAGAAATAGGGATGAATTGAACATCCTTAATTTCTAATTTCGAAGCAAATGCTTTAAAATCTTGCACTATTTGATCATACACTTCTTCGCTGTAGTTTACTAAATCCATTTTATTCACACACACAATAGCATGCGGAATCCGCAATAAAGAGGCAATAAAAGAATGACGATGTGTTTGCTCTAACATTCCCTTTCGAGCATCGACTAAAATGATTGCTAAATTTGCTGTAGATGCGCCGGTAACCATATTTCTGGTGTACTGAATATGACCTGGAGTATCTGCAATAATAAACTTACGTTTGGGTGTAGCAAAATAACGATAGGCTACATCAATCGTAATTCCTTGTTCACGCTCTGACTTTAGCCCGTCTGTAAATAATGATAAATCCAAATAATCAAAACCTTTGCTCTTACTTTGCTCCTCAACAGCCTCTAACTGGTCTTGAAAGATAGATTTACTGTCATATAATAATCTTCCTATAAGTGTACTTTTACCGTCATCTACACTTCCTGCAGTAGTAAATCTTAATAATTCGATATTTTTGTATTCCATTTTTGTTTGCTTTATTGATTGGATAGTTTGTCTGAAAATTAGGCTTTAACTTTATTTAAATAATAATTATTATTCATTTTTTCCTAATTTAAAAATACCCCTTTTTTTTACGATCCTCCATCGCAGTTTCGGCGCGTTTATCATCTGCACGTCCACCGCGCTCTGTGGTTCTTGTGGTTGCTATCTCCTCGATAATTTTATCTAAAGTATCCGCTT
>Ga0307488_10000944_pt1 | contig 24145 bp, 26 predicted proteins | sample SB02metaG_FD_202248 | JGI IMG/M metagenome (GOLD analysis project Ga0307488, IMG submission 202248) | Sea-ice brine microbial communities from Beaufort Sea near Barrow, Alaska, United States - SB 0.2 | ecosystem: Environmental > Aquatic > Marine > Coastal | place: USA: Alaska | collected... | reverse complement strand
CTCTTAAGATGTTTACGGCTTTTGGATAATCTTCTTTTGAGAAGATAAAATCAATGTCCCCCACCATCCTTTCGGCAATATCATCATAGATTCCTGCTAATAGATTACCCGTTCCTTTTAAAAATATTGGAGTGATGTTATTCGCTAATAGTAGGCTGTTTAGTGCTTGTGCTTGTTCAAGGATTTGTGTATTCCGATCTCTATTTAAATCGGTTATGTGTTTCATATAGGTAACTAACTCTTCTGGTAAATAGTGTAAAAAGTTAGATCTCTGCAAATTGCAATATAATGCAGGAAAAACATAATGAGCAGTACTCACTTTTACAACGCTGTCCCAATCCACATCCGTTGTTTTGAGCATGATCTCTATTTCAGCTCTTTTTTTTTCTTCTATAGAAATTGTTAGAGATTTGGCAATAAAAAATAAGATTTCTTTATAATTCAATTGCTTCTTTTTACTTTAAAAATTATCTGGTATTGGCTGGGTCTTGATTAAGAAGATCTTCATTTTTCCCTTTAATTTTTCCAGGGTGAATTTGTCTCGTACAGACTTTGTTTTTGGGAAGATATAATTAGAAAGCGTACCAAAAACTTTTACCCGTTCTGTTTTTGTAAGTTTTTCTTGGTTTATAAGCAGATCATCTAAGACTTTTTCATAAAGTATTTCCATCTTTTCCTTGATGGAAGGTCCTTCTTTTTTAGCAGGTCCTCTTTTAGGTTTTTTCCCTGCTTTCTTTGGGGATTTTGGATCGAAAGGCATGTGTATTAAAATTAGATTCTAAGCCAAATGTAAAAAAAAATTAATTTATTTGCAACCAACTACTAGACTGTATTTTATCACCCAATCCATCCACCAAAGTAATTCCCATTTGATCGCAGATTGGTCTTTCTGGTATTGTATTGTTATTTTGATCTCCACATTGGCGAAACTCAAGTTATATTCAGCACCAAAATCTAAAGCAATTTTCTCAATGGTTTTACATACGGTTCTGTCCTCATCAATTGATAAGATACAATGATCTACAGATTTTATGCTGGAAACTATGAAAACACGCTCTACTTCTTGTTGAAACTCTTTTGACCCTTTTATCGCCATTTGATGATCGTTATTTACAATCACAAACAACTCATCTGCCAATACCTTTGCATTATTAAAATATTCAATATGCCCTTTATGAATCGGATTAAAATATCCCGAGACAATCATTCCTTTTTTTTACTCATTTTTTCTTTTTTATCTTCCAAAATCATCTTGTACTCTTATAATATCCTCTTCATCTGAAGGATTATTTTTATCGGTATGCTGCCATATCTCAGCAACTACAGAATAATCACTTAAACCTATTAAGCGATGCCTTTCGCCTTGTTGTAAAATAATTTGATCTCCTTCTGTATATACTTTCATTTCGTTTTCAGTATCAGAATTGCTTCTGACAATTCCAGCTGAACCTTTATATATCTGCCAAATTTCTGCCCGTCTGTTATGGTATTGCCAAGACAAGCGAGCGTTAGGTTTTACAATTAGTATCTTTGGACTTAATTTTCCTCCAATTCTTAAGGTACTGACATCAATGCCTTCAAAGAATTTATTGGAAAATTCTTGTGCTTGGTTTTCCTTTATGACTAAAAAGCCTCCCCATGGTCTCTCAAAATCATTATAAACAATAGTAAATCCGAATAATTCGACTTCTTTGCTTAAGTTATTGAAAAAATTATTTGACTTATGATAGTAAATATGTTTAATGGCTAAAATTAAAAGCCCAAGAGAGGTGCTAAATAAAATATGCCCGAAAAAAACAGAATATGAAAAAATAAAGAAGAAAAATATCTTTTCATTAATCCTAAATAAAATTTTGTATAAATTATAATAAATGATAATAGCTACAATAAGGCCGAGGAAACTGAGCGAAAAATAAACATCAAAGATATCCATTTCAAAATATCCATTATAATTATTATCTATTAAACTCGATTCACTTATTACCTGTAGCATTCTATCATATCTAAATGATGTAATTATTGATATAATTGAGGCCTCCCCTGAAAATATCAAATATCTTAATTCAGAGTTGAGTTCTAAATATAAATTAAATATTCTTATACCAATAAAAGGTACAATAACAATAACAATAATTTTAAATTTTTTAATAATTTTATATAAAGCTAAAACTATAATTATTTTAACAGAAGATAATAAACCCGTAATTAGTAAAGCTATATTTGATATTGTCGATTTATAAAATAATAAAAAAGTTATTGCTAATGGAGCTATTTCATTTCCTGATCTAAATAAACCTAAAGCATCATTTTTTACAGAAAGATCTCTTGGAAAAAACACAAAAACAAAATCTAAAACAATAAATAAAAGAAGAAGTAATAATAAGAAGCTTAATTGTCGTTTATTTTTAAAAAGTTTAATTGGAGGTAAAAACAACAACATCAAATTATTCAACATTCTAATATTGTCATTTAAAAAAAATGGCTTTTGAATGATAAAATATATAGATAAAACTAAAATTGTTATTAAAAGTTGATTTTTAGATTTAAACGTATACAAAATTAGAATAATCGTATCTATTATATAAAAAATGATACTTACAGTTTCAAAAGGACTATAAATTTTTGATAATAGGCCAAAAAGATAACCTAACAAAAAGAAATTAACAATTGACTTTAATGGATTTTTAATCACTTATAGAACATTTAGTTAAAAACATTAAATATATATGTTTAATGTTTTTAATTCTTTTTATTGGGTTCAAAAAAATTCTCCATACACCCTCGAATCCTAATTTAATTATGATTTTTGGAGACCTTTTAACTCTACCACTAAATACATCAAAACTTCCACCAACTCCCATTATTGAAAAATCAAAATCTAGTCGTTGTTTAATATATATAGCTTTTATTTCCTGGCTAGGAGATCCGAGAGCTATAAAAATAAAATCAGGTTTAAAATTTTTTAATTTTGAAATTAAAATATCATCTTTAATGTAACCATCTAGACCTATTAATTCAATATCTGATCTTCTTAATTTCAATTTATCAAAAACTTCTTTGTTTACAATTTGATTTGCTCCATAAATTGTTACTTTATATCCTGATGGAAGATTGTCAAAAATTTTAAGCCATAAATCTACGCCGGCTATTCTTTTCCAGTTAAATAATGATAATCTAATTTTAGCACCTATTCCATCAATGTATCCAATAACATTAAATTCAGAGACCATTGAATGCCAAAATTCACTATTTCCAATAGATAATTTGTTTGCATTAAGAGCTAAAAAAAGATTATTTTTCTTGCTAATTATTGATAAAATAAATTTTTCAGAATCAGTTACAATAATTTGACTATTGACTATTTTTAATTTTTTATTATTCAAATCAACTTTATTTATTTTTAAAATAAGTCCATACTTTATTTTGAAATTCTCTAGTACTCATTCCATTATCAAATTCAAAGCCAATTTTTTTATACGATGGATGCACCCCATTTTTCCAACAAAAGAATCTTAAATAGATTTTTGGAAAAATTATATTGATAATACCATTTAATGAATAGGCCTTTAATCGTTTAATGTTTAAGTCTAAAAGAGGAACTCTTACTTCCTTAGAATAATACATACTTATTTTATCTGTATACATTAAGAGTTCATCAGGTAAAGAATATTCTCTATCAAAATTCACAAGAGAAGATAAAAGGTTTTCATTATGATACATTTTAAACTCAGGATACTTATTGATAATTAGATCCTCTTCTATAACACCATCAAATCCGGTGTTAATTAAATAACCTATTCTAGTAATATTATACTTAAATTTAGATAATTGTTTTAATATTCTAAATATTTTGTATTTAGATTTTGGAATAAACTTTAATAGTCTAAGGAATTTTAATAAATCATAGAGAAATGCAACTCTATAGCGATTATAACCAAAAAAAAGTTCATCCCCTCCTTGCCCTGCGAAAATGACTGTCTCATTTATATTACTCATCAATGCATCCATAAAATGGATACTATTAGCACTAACAGGTTCCTCAATAATTTGTAATAAATCTTCTAAATTACTTTTTGAATCAACATTTAAAACATGTAATCGATTTTGAATTTTTTTATTGATTTTAACTTTGTCTAATTCAGAAAATTTACCGCTTTTATTATTAGCATGATAACACTTCCCTTTTGAAATTCCAGCAGAAAGAACTGAACTATCCACCCCTGAACTTACTAATGTACTAATACTTACATCAGATATCATTTGATGATTTAATATCTCTCCAATTTTAAAATTATTGGATTTTTTGTATTTAATTTTATCTTTTAAAATTTCTTGAATGTCATAACTATGATTTAGAGTAATTTTAATTAATTCACCAGCTCTTAGCTTTTTTATATCTCTATAAATAGTATGAGGAGAAGGAATAAATCGAAAGAGATTAAAGATATCTTTAAAATCATTATCTACTAATAGACTTTTATGAGAAGAAAAGCTTTTTATCTCACTACAAATTAAAATTTTGTTATTTTCTATATGATAATATAAATTTTTAACCCCTGCAGGATCTCTTAAAAATGAAATGGATTTATTATCATTACAAAAATATACTATGGCGTATATACCATTTACAGAATTCATAAAATCAGTTCCGTATTTTGACAAACCCTCAAATAGAACTGAAGTATCTGATTTATAATTAGATTTTAAGTTAAATTCCGCACATAACTCTTTAGCATTATACACTTCACCATTGAATAGCATTACATTTTTGCCATCAGTAAAAGGCTGATTAGAGTCATCTGATAGATCTTGTATTTTTAATCTTACATGTGCAAAATTCATTTGCCCTATATGTAAAAGTGACTGATAATCTGGGCCACGATGTTTAATCCTTAATAAATCGTTATTAGATAATTTTATTTTATTAGAAAAAATGATTCCACACATTATATATATAGTCTTAGTGAATAATTATAAATTGAACTTTCTGTGCTTATCAATCTGATTTTACATTCTGTTGAAATAAGAACATAATTTAGATGGTACTCAAATTTTTTATTAAAAAACCCTAAAATACCTTTTGAGAAAACGCATATAACACTAACTTGATATTTATCAATATAAGTCGAAATTAATTTTTGCTTTTTTTTAATATATTTAATATCCATGCTTTTATAAAGTGAGAATAACCTCTATTAATTCTAATTTTAATTTTTGATTTTTGATTTTTATCCTCCAATAAATAACTAAACCCTTTTTTTCGTACGCTTTTTAGATTTTTTGACATTCTTAATATAGCTGAAGGATCTAAACTTAAAGCTTCATCATTAGTTCCAATAACTACTCCCTTGATATTAGACCAGTTATCAATGTTCTCTCCATGAAAAGGAACTATAACTTCATAATTATATTTTTGAGCTAGCCATGAAAAATGAATATCTTCTCCGCTTTTAGAACTTTCATGATGATTATTCGTATTTACCCAGAATTTCTCAAAAAACTCTCTTTTTGCTCCCCAGCAATGACCTATTACATCAGCATGTATTTTATCCAATTTAGGGTTTACCCATCCTATCCTATAGTTTACATTATAATCGGAGGTATTAGGATTAAAACATACTCCTACACCACCAACAACGGATTTCTTACTATTAAGTATTTCTATACAATTTTCAAACCATCTTTTACCTGGAACGATATCATCATCAAGTATAAATATATTATCATATTTACTAAGAAGAGCTGTTGAAAATCGCCCCCAAACACCAACATTTTTTGTAACAGATACTGATTGTATATTATTTTCTTTACAATATTTAAGTATTTCTAAAGAACTTTTAGAAGGGTGTTTGTCTATAAAAACGATTATTTCTTTTGGAGGAATTATTTGAGAATGTAAAGATTTTATTTGATTTAAAAAATTTTCCTGCCTACCGTAAACTGTTAATATTACAGTATATTCATTATTTTTCATATTGAGCATAGTCTATTTAAGTCTTTATTTCCAGATAAATTTCTATAGTACTCGTTAAGATAGCCCCTGTTTGTAGGCATATCTAACATTTCATTTAAAGTTGTACCAATATCTAAATATGTGTTATTTGGATATTTTCTGTACAACTGATAAATAGCAACTTTAGCCCAACTACTACCACTTAATAAAAATACATGGTCTTTTATATTATTGGAGGATATCCAACTTTTGATATTCTCTATTTGGTCCAGGTCATTGATAAATGAATTATTACCAAGCCAAAAAACCTTTTCATAACTTATTTTACTCGGATTTGCATTTTCATTTATAACTAAAACAATTTTTCTCTTCAGAATGTTTTTTAATACTTCTTCAATAAAAAATCTAAAGTTTCCATTAACTAAAAGATTTGACGATACAATAAACTCATCTAAATTACCTCCATTTTTTTTTAAAAGTTCAAATTGATTATTATAATTTGTAATAGATGTGCAGCAATTACACATAATTCCCCTATAATAGTTAAATTGATTATGGGTAAAGGATTCAATTAATAAATCTCTGCTAGTTTGATGTATTTCTGGATCAAACTTTTTAAAATCAATACTTCCATAATTATTTTTTATTTTTGACTCATCGATTAACACTTTATTTGCGCTAATCTCAAGATATTGGTTATTTAATATATAATATTCACCATCTGAAAATCTGTTATATGCAAAATTAACACTTTGTTTAATCTTATTATTAAAATCAAATATTTCTATCATTTATGAAATTTAAGGTTTTTTTAACTAAAATATTTCTATCATACCTAGATATGTCCAAAGAGCAATTAGTTTTGTATTTAGAATTAAAATTAATCTTTTCGATATCTAACCAAATGAAATCTTTCAAATTTTCAGAAAGCTCAATAAAAGCTGGTAAACGATGTATTATACATTTTATCCCAATAGAATAAGCCTCTAACAAAATTAAACTAACTGATTCAAATCTTGAAGGATGAAATAAAAATTTAAACTGGGATAACACTTTATATTTATTATTATCGTCATAAAAAGGTTGTTCATAAATATTTTTATGATAATCTTTTAAGGTATTATAAACATTCGGGAAACAATAAAATTTCACCTTTGGATGTTTCATGATAAATTCCTTAAAATAATCGTAACCCTTTAAGTAAGTTGTGTTTCCAGGATAAAATACTTTAATATCATTATATCGAATATTTATTTTTTCTCTCTGAATTTCAATGCCTAGGGAATAATTTATCAAACATTCATTTGAACCTAGTTTATTTTTAAACTTTTCATTAAATTGCTTTTTAAAGCTGTAGCTAGGGAATATAATTTTAGTTTCTGACTTTACAGGAAATAAGAAGAGTTTAATTAGTAATTCAAATAATTTACTTTCTTTAAAAAGTTCTACGCCATGAAAATTAATGATTAATTTTTTTGGCTTTACTAGGTATGGTATAATGAGTGCATGTATTGTTGAATGTATAAACCATATAGATTTCTTATTACCCAATATGAAATCAGTGAGAAATCTTATAATACAAATAAAATTTGTTATAAATAAACCCAAAATACCCTTAAAAAAAGGAGCAATTATAACAACTTTATATTCCTTTGATAGTTCTTCGTAATATGTTTTAATATAGGGTGAAAAATATTTTTCTTTTTTATTAGGAAACCCACTAGAAACAAGATAAATTTTATTTGATATCATTTGTATATATCCTAGATTTTATGATTTTACATGGATTACCCACGGCAACGACGTTTTTAGGGATACTTTTTGTAACGATAGAACCTGCACCAATTATTGAATTTTCTCCTATTACTACACCAGGAAATATTATTACTGATCTTCCAATCCAGCAATTAGAGCCAATTACAACTGGATTATCAGCTCTATCTCCCTGATCAATGATTGGAACATTAATTTTATTGTATTCGTGACTTTTAGATAGTATAGATACGTTTGGCGCAATCAATGTGTAGTCTCCAATTTTAACGGATTGTAAAAAAACATTTTCATTTATTTGACAATTTTTTCCAATTATTAAATTGTTCCCATTTCCAATGTAGATATTATTCTCAAAAAACGCTTTTTCTCCTCCTAAAGTTATTTTAAGTACTTTTGAAGTATAGGCAACTCTTATCTTTCTTGATATTGGAAAAATTCGACTGTTTGGTAACCTCGTAATAAAGTAATAATAAAATAATAATTTAATTTTTCTCAATTTGTTTCTTATAATAATTATATTGAACAATCCCCCATCTTTTCCAATCAGCCCCATATGGGTTAGGCCTTAAAATTCTTAAAACTTGTGATTTATTTTTAAACACAGAATCAATATCGGAAACAAGATCTTTCAGCATTAGTTTTTTGTTAAGTAAAAAAGTAATATTTAAGAATTCAGCACTATCATAAAGACTCAACTGTAATTTATTTATTAATCCTTTTAAACCAATTGTTTCAGAGGGATATCTGGTTAGAACCCCAAGTTTTTTGTCGTAATGATTGTCTATTAAATAGTTATACCCTTTTAATATTAATTTATTTGTTTCATTATCATCTGCATAATTTTTTATTAACACCTCCAAAATAAAACATGAGTGAAAGCAATCCTTAAAAGTTTTATCTGATAAACTATAATTCCAGGAGCCATCAATTTGCTGATTAATAATAATAGTTTTTTTTAATCCCTTAATTCTATTTTCAATTAATTCAGTGTTTTCTAAAAAACACTTTGAATTAGTATTTTTCATAGTTTCATATACATCGAGAACATAAGCAACAGAATTTAAAACTGTCCTGTCATTAATTTCAGAATATGAACAGGTTATTGTATTGTTGGCGTGAAGTTCAAATTTCACATTATCCACGAAGTAACTTTCAATTTCATAAATTTTCTCATCTATATCACTAATTATTTTATGTTTAGATAATTCAATGAAAAATCGATAGACATAAATTGTAATTACAACAAAAGTAGAATCCTTTGAATATTTTAAGTCTTTAGATATTGGGAAATTTACATTTAGGCCATAAGCTACTGATCCATTGTTTAATCTTATCTCATGTTTGATTAGTGAATAATAAATGTTTTTAATTTTAGTGATGTTATTATCTAATAAATAGGTTAAACCTGAAAATGCTAATACAATAGGGTATTCTCTCTTTTTCAAAATCTTAAAGATCCTTAATACGCCCGTCATTATTTCTCCAATCAAAATTAAAGGTAAAATTATAAAACCAAATCTGTAGTATAATTTAAAAATTATATTACCAAGGTAAGAAAACTTAAAATCATATGGATCATATGCTTTATAATTCATTAATATCTATAATTTTAAATGAATTTAAATTAGCTAACAACAAAGAAGCTTTACCATAACTACTTGGAGGGGTGATAATATTTTTCATTGCACTTAACAAAAACATTTTTTCGTAGCTATTCCAACATTTATTGCAATCATCTATAAATTTAAATTTAAAAATAATTTCTTTTGAAAAAGATATTTCTTCTTTTCCAATTTGGAATAGTACAAGATTATAGGACTTACTAATATCTTTAATCATTTTATTTAACTCATTTTCAAATATTTTATCAGAAACAACATTATTGGGATCATGCTTAATCCAATCATCTTTTCTTAGGAATACCCCAACGGTTTCTTCTAAGTTAACTAATGCATTATAAGAATTTATAAGATCCTTACTCATTTTAGACTTATCCCATTTAAATAGCCTTTTAAACTCATATTCTTTTACATCTATATCAATGAAGTGATGGTCTAAAACGTAAACACCTTTTGCCTTACTGGTTAGTGTTTTATTATAATTTGCAGTAGAAGAAATTCTTTTTGAAAAAACCCTAGCATAACCTTCTATTAATAATAGAAAGAATCTATTGATTGATTTAAATTTTATTTTAAAACAATTTAATTCAAACTCTCTGTAGGTTATCAATTCAGATTTGATATATAAATTAGATGTATCAATATATAATCTAGAATTATTTAGTTTTGAAAGATTATGTGCTGCGTAATATTGAAACATTTGATTTCCAATACCTCCAGATAATTTAACTATAGTAATGTTTAACATATTTATTTCTGTAATAAAATCCAATCAAAAAAAGTGATTTCGTGATAATTTTCTCTATTAGTTTTATAATCTGACCACCTATTTTCACTCCAAGTATATTTAGGCCATAACATATCCATACTATCTTTATCGAGTATAATAAAATAATCCCTATAACATTGTAAACTATCTGCATAAGTCCATTTAATATTATGTTTTATTTTTTCTAAAAAATTGACATTAAAATAAGTCTCACACATTTTTTGCTTGGAATAATCTAAAAATGGTTTACTAGAACTAAGTTGTATCTTTTTTCTTTTATCAAATTCAACATTCCAATATAATTTCATATCTTCTATGTTACCCATCATAAACATATCACTAACACCATACAATCTGTCTTTAAACGTATTAATACTGAGGGCAATTAATCTATTTTTCTGAACACCATTATTATTTATTAATGGAAAACTATTCAACATTTCTTTTAATGAATAAAACCAATTCTCATGATAAAATCTTTGATCAGATCTTGTTTTGGCAACATATTTGACATTTAAATTTTCACATAATTCAATTGCTGCTTTGGTACTGGCAATTTGATAATTGATGTTTTTATGACCGCTATTAATTGGGAATGAATTTTTTAAAACAATAACTCCTATTTTCTCTATTGAGATTTGTAAATCATAATTTAAATTTTCCCAACCAGAATATATAATTATCGTATTATCTTGAAAATTTTTTTTATAAAGTTTAAGTGTTTGAATCGTGAAATCATCCTTTTCTAAAAGCCCGCCTTGAACTATAATTGCATTAATACAATTAGTAGAACTTTTAATGTTATTAAAAGTTATATTTTTAGGTCTTTTAGAATAAGTATAGTAATCACCTAAGAAATTACTAATAAAAGATATAGACTTATCTAATAGGTAATTAAAATTCATAATTATATTGAGATTTCTTTATTTTTAATTTTTTGTTCATAAATAATTTTTTGAATATCCTCTCTTTTAATATGTTTTATTATATTTTGAAGATTTAATCTAGAATTAGATTCACCATTATCTATTCTACTTTTTTGAATATTAACCAGTAAATAATCTAAATCTAGTGATTTTATAACATCCTTACCAAAATATGCAACTCTGCACATTATCCAATCCTTTTATCTTGTTCTTAGAAAAAAATCTTTTATGAGCCATTTAAATAGTTTCGCTTTCATTTTAAAAATAATTAATATTAAGAATAAACAGATCTTTTAAATAATTTTTAAATTTAATATTTTTGTTATTCAAAATAATAAAAGATAATAATTCGAAAAACAAAAAATTAGAAATCATGATAGAGGAGATTATAATAAATAAACTGTCTATATTAAATATTGATACTAAAAGATAGCCAATTAAAATACTTGGTAATGAACTAAATATAGGAATCAAAACTGATTTATAAAAAACTGAAATAAATCTCAACTCTAATTTCTTTATGGTAAAATAAGGAGCATACCAAAATGAACAAACTAACTTTGAAAATATTGTACCAAATGCGACTCCAATTAATCCATGAGTATTAACTAAATATATTGATATTATAATATTTAATATCGCCTCTAAAATCATCACATATGTAAATGATTTAATTTCACCTGATGCATATATAACGGCCCCTGTTCCTCTTTGGATAGTTTCTAATATAAGCCACAAAATAAATATATAACTTAAAGAATCTCCACCATAGTTCTCTAAGCCCACCCATATTTGGACAAATTTCTCATTAATAAAAAAAATAATTGTGGCACCAAATACTGCAAGTCTAACAGAAATAAAAAGTAGCCTACAATATATTTGTCCTAATAAAACTTTTTTATTTTTAGAAAACAATTCTGTCAATTTGGGAAATAACGAATTTGGCAGTTTGCTAGCAATGTTAACGCTAAAAGTCTGTGCTAATTTTGATGTAAATTGATAAGTAGGAACCATACCAGCCCCCAAATTTGAGGAAATTAAAATATTATCAGTATTTAAAATAACAGAATTAGCGATTGCACCAAGCTGGAAATAACCTCCGAATGAAAATAATTCTTTAAATATATTTTTATTAAAAGAAATTTTTTTGAAATCTATTACCTTAAATTTATTAGTAATAATTTTCCAAAATATTAATGAACTAAAAATTATATTTGTAAGAAAAGCTATTGCTAAAGAAATAGTATCTAAGCCTAAATACAATAAGATTAAACTAATTGAAATTGATAATATAGATATTAAATTGGTATAATTATATACTTTACTCAACTCCTCAAATCCAATTAAAATTAATCGAAAAATGGATAACGGTAATGAAAGTGCTGCAGTAAATAAAGCAATAAAATATGTAGATTTTAATACCCGATTTGATTCAAAAGTAAATGTTTTAGGAAATAATTCAGGGATAACAAATCCAATGATCAGAATTACAAGAGATATAATAATATAAAAAACTAAAGCTGAACCAATGATTCCATGAATCTTCTTTGAATTGTTATTATTATTTATTTCAATTGCTAAACTCCGAATTACAGATTGACCTATCCCCAAATCTGCTAAACCAAAATATGAAATTATTGAAAAAAATGTAAGCCACATTCCATAGGAGTCATTACTTATATAAAATAATATTACTGGAATAGATAAGACATTGACAATTGATAAGATAAGACTCCCAATCGAGTCAGATAAAAATCCTTTAAATGCTTTTAATAAAATTGAGTTACTCAAGATGTTTTTTTTATGTGTAGAAAAAAGTAAATAATATAATTACTGTCAGTTACAAAAGTCAACTTTTCTAACAACAGTTGTACAATCGCTAAAAGTAATAATCTCAACTATTCAGATTTATAAATTTTTATATTTTTTTTTATATTTAATAATATTATCAGAGCAAATACCTTTACATTTTGAAAGATAATTTTCATTATTTAATTCTGGCATAACTGAAATACTATTTATGATGGGTTGATAACCTGGGTAAACCCACAAATCTTTTTTTGATGTCATAGTAGCAACATCATTTTGGTGCCAAAAATAATTAAACGTATTACTGTTATTAGAGAAATATTCTAAAGACTGGATGTTTTTACAATGTATCCAAATATTAGATATTCTAGTTTTTAGCCATTGTTCATTAATTAAGTATGTTGGATCATCGTGTCCTAAATATAATTTAGAATTTACAACCCAAATATCAATTTCACAATCAAATCCTTTTGAAAGAGCATTATCAATATAATTTGGAGAGTTTTCGTGTTTTGGTTTAGCACCATCTAAATTTCCTCTATGACTGATGAAAATCATTTTTTTGTTTTTAAATAAGTATTAAGATCCTCAGGTGTTCCTAAACCCCACATTCGCTTTGTCTCTGTGACACGAACTTCACCACCATTTTTGATTAAATAGTTATAAACAGGACATAAATAAAATTCATTATTAATTCGATCGTTATTACTTATCATTTCCTCAGCATTTTCTACAAAGTACTTTCCCTTTTTAAAATAATAAAAACCTACAGTTGCGTTATCTGAAATCGGATTTTTTTCTTGAACTTCTGTAACCAAACCATCTTCATTAACTTTAGCAAAACTCCATTTAGGATGAGTTGACTTAAAAATTGGTATACCACCATCTGCATTTGTTTCGTTCATCTTATAAAAAAACTCTGTTGAATTCCATTCAACAAACTGGTCTGAATTTGCAAATAGCAAAGGGGCATCGTTATTAATATATTTCTTGGCTAATAAAGCTGTACATGCAGCTCCATTTGTAAGGCCATCAACTTCAATTATCTTACAACCTGGGGCAATTAATGATAGCATTGTATCTAAATTATAATTAGCCCTATGTTCTTTTTGAACAATAAAAATAAAATTAGCTTCAACATTAAGGTTTTCAACTACAACTTGAATCATTGGTTTACCATTAACTTCAATCAAAGGTTTTGGAAAAGTAAATCCTGCATTTTTGAATCTTGATCCAGCACCCGCCATCGGTATCACCACATTTAATTTTCTATCTGACCATTTTGAATTAGTTATATTAGTTTCCGTTGAAAGATTTTCTATTTGATTTTTTAAATTTTGTAAGTTAACTTCTTTTGTGTTTGTAACTCTTATTACATGTGCTCCTGACCTCTTAGCAGCTAATAAACCGTATGGTGAATCTTCTATAATAACAGTTTTTTCTGGTAGTACTTTAAAGTATGTCATTGCAGTCCAATACATTTCTGGATGTGGTTTGGATGATAATACATCTTCATTTGAAATATAATGATCTATATATTTTAAAATACCAGCCTTAGTTATAACTTCAACTACAGTATTTGTAATTGAATTAGAGCATACACCAACTTTGAAATTATTATTTTTAAGCCAAGAAAATAATTCAATTAATGTTTGAGATTCTTTGACATTAGCAAGATCTTCAAGAGTATATTTTTGCTTTTTTCTCCAGATTTCCTTGTGTAAACTTAAAGGTAGACCTTTCGTTCTTGATAACATTTCTAATTTTTGATTGGTTTTTAACCCGTCATATGTAGATAAGTGTTCTTTAAAGGATATTTCAAATTCTTTTCCTAAAGCTCTATTTAGCGCATTAAAATGAATCTCTTTAGCATCAACTAAAACACCATCTAGATCAAATAGTATTAATTCCATGTTTATTTATTTATTTTAAATTTAAAAAAATCATAAACCATTTTAATAACTAGGTCAATATCATCCTCAGACATATCGAAATATAATGGCAGACGAACTAAGGTATTTGCATATTTATCACAATTTTCCAGTATCGGTCGCTCAACATTATGTTTTTCATAGTAAGAACTATTATGTAGACTTAAATAATGAAATACAGATAATACTTTATTATTTTTTGAATGTGAAATAAAGGATGTTCTTTCATCCAAATCTTCAAAAATTAAATAAAACATATGAGCATTATTTGTAGCATATTGAGGAATAATGGGTAAAGAAACTTTTCCTCTCAAGCTTTGAAAAGCATTGTAATACTTATTCCAAATATACTTACGCTTGGTTTGAATATCATTTAAGTTTTCCAATTGGGCATACAAAAATGCAGCAGTAATCTCTGAAGGTAAAAATGATGAACCAATATCTTCCCAACCATATTTATTAATTTCACCTCTAAAAAAAGAAGCTCTATTAGTTCCCTTCTCCCATATCACTTCCGCTCTATCCACAAAACTGGAATCATTAATCCCTAATAAACCTCCCTCTCCGGAAATAATATTCTTTGTTTCATGAAAAGAAAACGTTGATAAATGTCCTATTGTACCAAGCGGTTTCCCTTTGTAATAGCTATCTATTGCTTGCGCAGCGTCCTCTATAACAATGATACCGAATTTATTAGCTAAATTTATTAAAGAATCCATGTCAACAGCTATACCTGCGTAATGAACACAAACTATTGCTTTTGTTTTAGAAGTAATCAATCCTTCTAATTTAGTTACATCTATATTAGGAATATCAGGGCGTGAATCTGCAAAAACTATTTTAGCTCCTTGCCTTACAAAAGCTAAAGCTGATGTCACAAAAGTGTAGGAGGGTACAATGATTTCATCACCTGGTTTAATATCTAATAATAAAGCACACATCTCTAATGCATCTGTGCAAGAGGTGGTAAGTAATGTTTTTTTGAACCCGAATTTATCTTCAAAATATTTCTGACATAAATTAGTATACTTACCATTACCCGATAATTTTCCTATTGAAAATGTATCTTTAATATATTCTAATTCTTTGCCTGATAAATGTGGTTTGTTAAATACAATCATATCAATCCTTTGTTAGTATATAAAACTTCTTTGTGAATCCACAAGATTCAAATAACTTTATACTTGTATAGTTATCTGTTTTTACTTTCGCATAAGCTTTTGGTTCCTCAATCATAATTTCTTTAATCATAAACTTTCCAATTCCTTCTCCTTGAAAATCAGGGTGAGTACAAATTCTTATGTCATCATCAATTACCCCCACATATCCACAGGGATTTCCATTAAATATACATATACGATAGTATTTAGAATATTTACTCATATATTCATACTGCATACTCTTAGTAATATTGATGGAGTGTATGAATCCATTTTGGACCCTTGTGTCATTTCTAAGGTTTCTTACAAATTCCCAATAATCTTGGGAACAATGCACTAATTTCAATTGAATCATAATAAAAATTTTTGAATATAATTATAATAATCCCCCTTCAAACCTTGAACATTTTTTTTTAAAATATTTTTTTTAATCATCCCCATTCTATAACCAATTTCTTCTAAACAAGCAATTTTAAGTCCAGTACGTTTTTCAACAGCTTTTACAAACTCAGTAGCTTCTGTTAAAGCTTCATGAGTACCAGTATCCAGCCAAGCGAATCCTCGACTTAAGATATTCAGTTTCAAATCAGAACTTTCTAAATAAACCTGATTTACTGAGGTTATTTCTAATTCTCCTCTATTACTTGGTTTTATCTTTTTAGCAATTTCAATAACTGAATTTGGATAAAAATATAAACCAACAACAGCATAATTAGATTTTGGGTTCTGAGGCTTTTCTTCTAAACTGATAACATTCATATTTTTATCAATCTCTGCAACTCCATATCGTTCAGGGTCATGGACATAATTACCAAACACAACTGATTTATTTTCCTTTTTGACGGTATCTACAGCGCTTGTTAATATCTTTTGAAGCCCTGAGCCGTAGAAAATATTATCTCCAAGCACTAAGCATACATCATCATTCCCTATAAATTCTTCACCTATAATAAAAGCTTGAGCCAAACCGTCAGGAGAGGGTTGTTCAGCATACTGAAAAGAAACTCCAAATTGAGAACCATCACCTAGTAATTTTTTAAAATTAGGTAAATCATGTGGTGTTGAAATAATTAAAATCTCATTAATACCTGCTAACATTAAAACCGAAATCGGATAATAAATCATCGGTTTATCATATATAGGTAACAGTTGTTTACTAACACTCAATGTGAGTGGATGTAGACGAGTTCCTGATCCTCCTGCTAAAACTATTCCTTTCATATTAAATTATTTGTATTGTGATTTATAATAACTTTGATATTCCTTTGAAATAACACTTTCTAACCATTCTTTATTATCAAGAAACCAATCAATAGTTTTTGAGAGACCTTCCTCAAATGTAACACTTGGAGACCAACCTAAATTTTTGTTAATTTTACTAGCATCAATGGCATATCGCAAATCATGTCCAGGCCTATCCTCTATAAATGTTATTAATTGATCGCTAGTTCCAGGTAGATTACCTAATTTCTGATCCATTTGCTCACATAACAACTTTACTAAATCAATATTTTTCCATTCGTTAAAACCTCCAATATTATAAGTCTCACCATTCACACCTGTGTGAAAAACTAAATCTATTGCTACTGCATGATCTTCAACATAAAGCCAATCTCTTGTATAATTCCCATCTCCATATACTGGTAATTGTTTTTTACTAATAATATTATTAATAAAAAGTGGTATTAATTTTTCAGGAAAGTGGTTTGGACCGTAATTATTTGAACAATTTGAAATTACGTAAGGTAATCCATATGTTTCTCCGTAAGATCTAACAAAATGGTCTGAACTTGCTTTACTCGCCGAATAAGGAGAGTTTGGATCATATGGTGTTTGCTCTGTAAATAATCCAGATTCACCCAAACTTCCATAAACTTCATCAGTACTTACATGGTAAAACTTTTTTCCTTGCCAATTATTGGACCAAATATTTTTAAATGCATTTAACAAAATCATGGTACCCAGGATATTGGTTTTAGCAAATGAAAGTGGATCAACTATTGATCTATCTACATGGGATTCCGCTGCTAAATGAATTACAGAATCAAATTTATGTAAATCAAATATTTTATTTATAAACACCTCATCTGTAATATCTCCATGTAAAAAAGTATAATTATTTTGACCTTCAATATCTTTTAGATTCTCTAAATTACCGGCATACGTCAAGGCATCAAGATTAAATATGTGAATTTCTGGATAATTAGTAACAAAACGCCTTACTACATGAGATCCAATAAAACCAGCTCCTCCGGTTATCAAAATTGACTTTTTTTTAATTTGAGATTTCATAAATTAATTTTTATTAATTCCACAAAAATCTAATATGACTTTATTTTTCAATAAACTTTTGTGAAAAAACTCTTTATGCGCAACTAAAAAAACTATAATATCTGCTTTTTCTAGTGCAATATTATAATCTGTTAATTTATAAATTGAATGAGATTCGATGTTCGGTTCTACAATAAAATGTTCTTCATTGTTTGAGTTTTGCAATACTTTTTGAGCTATATATTTGGCAGGAGATTCTCTTAAATCATCAATATTTGGCTTAAACGCTAATCCCATTAGAGCAGTTTTTGGTTTTCTACCATTTTTTAATTCAAATTTAAGTTTCTCGTTTTGAATTTTTTCAGCACACCAAAACGACTTATAATTATTCACCTCTCTTGCAGTTCCAATTATCTTTGATTCCATTGGATAATCAGAGACTATGAAATACGGGTCTACAGCGATACAGTGCCCCCCAACTCCGCAACCTGGTTGCAGGATGTTTACTCTTGGATGTTTGTTTGCTAGATTTATTAGTTCCCATACATCAATATCTGCCTTATCACATATTAAAGAGAGCTCATTCGCAAAAGCTATTTGTACATCTCGAGAAGAATTCTCTACTAGTTTGCACATTTCAGCCGTTCGAGCATTAGTACCATGTAAATTACCTTTAACATACTTACTGTAAAATAAAATTGCTTTTTGAGTAGATGCCACATCGACACCTCCAATAACACGATCATTTTCAACAAGTTCGTGCATAACATTTCCTGGCAATACTCTTTCGGGGCAATAAGCAATATAAATAACTCCTTCCAGTTCAGGTCTTAACGTAAATATTAATTTTTGCATTTTCTCCGTTGTACCTATGGGAGAAGTTGATTCAATAATGTATAAATCTCCTTTTTTTAAAAGTGGAATAATTCCTTTTGTTGCAGCCTCAACAAATGAAATATCTGGCTCGTGATTTCCTTTGAAAGGTGTAGGAACTACTATAAGATACACATCTGCTGAATTAGCTCTAATAGAAGCCTTGAAAAAACCTTTAGAAACTGCTTTAGAAACAATTTGGTCTAAATCTGGTTCAACAATGTGAATTTTCCCTTGATTTATAGTGTCCACAACATTTTGATTGACATCAACACCTAAGACATACGTCCCATGCGAAGCTATTAATGCTGATGTAGGCAGTCCGATATACCCCAAACCAATAGTTACAACTTCTGGATTCATTATTTTATGTTTTTTATAAAGTTTACAATTCTTTCAGATGCCAATCCGTCTCCATAAGGATTGTGAAGCTTTGACATTTTAACAAAATTATCTTCATTATTAAGTAAATCTAAAGCTCTTGAAACGATCAAATCCTCGTTCGTACCTACTAATAAAACGGTTCCCGCTTCAACTGCCTCTGGTCTTTCGGTGGTATCTCTCATAACTAAAACAGGTTTTCCTAGACTTGGCGCTTCTTCTTGAACACCACCACTGTCTGTAATAATGATCTTAGATCGATTCATCAGCCAAATAAAATCTTGATATGCTAAAGGATCTATTAAAATCACATTATTAACTCCCGACAAGATTCTATTTACAGGTTCCTGTACTTTTGGGTTCAAATGGACAGGGTAAATAATTAAACGATTTGTATCATCTTCAGCAATTCGTTTTAAAGCTTTACAAATCCTTTCAAAACCACCTCCATGATTCTCTCTTCGATGACCTGTAACTAAAATAACTTCTTGATTTCCTATTTGTTTTGAAAGATCTTGAATTAATTGACTGGGATTCTCGTTAACTTTTTCAACAGATTTAATCAAAGCATCAATCACCGTATTTCCAGTAACTAAGATTAAATCTTCAGAAATATTCTCTTTAAGTAAGTTCTTTTTTGAAGTTTCAGTTGGCGCGAAATGATAATCACAAATTCTACCTGTTATTTGACGATTTATTTCCTCAGGAAAAGGTGATAATTTATTATTTGTTCTAAGACCAGCTTCTACATGACATACTTTTGCGCCAGAGTAAAAACTTGCTATGGATCCTGCCATAGTAGTAGTGGTGTCTCCGTGGACAAATACATAATCTGGTGTTAATTCTTCAAGAATTGGCTTTAAAGACTCAATAATAGTAGCTGTTAAGCTATATAAATTTTGTCCTGGCTTCATTAAATCTAAATCATAATCAGGTTTGATTTCAAAAAAATCTAATACCTGATCTAACATTTCTCGGTGTTGTGCTGTTACACAAACTCTAGTGTCAAAAACTTCTGGATTTTTTTGAAATTCTTTAACCAATGGAGCCATTTTAATTGCTTCTGGCCTAGTTCCAAAAATTAATAATATCTTTTTCATTTATAGTTTATAATTTTAACCAATGTGGGGATTAGTATGGTAGCCTCCTTTTTTCAAATATTGATCTTTTTGCATCAAATTCACATCCGATTGCATCATATCTTTTACTAAAGACGCCAAATCATGTTCTGGCACCCAACCCAATTTTTCTTTTGCCTTTGTAGGGTCTCCAATTAATAAATCTACTTCTGTTGGACGGAAATAAGTAGGGTCTATAGATAGTACTTCTTTTCCTTGATCTAACTGGAATTGATCATTGCTACAAGAAACTACAAAAGCTTTTTCATTAACTCCAGAGCCCTTAAATTCTAATTCAACACCTATTTCTTTAAAAGAAAGTCTAACAAACTCTCTAACTGTAGTGGTCTTTCCTGTGGCTATTACCCAATCTTCAGGCTCTTCTGCTTGTAAAATCATCCACATCATGCGAACATAATCTTTGGCATGTCCCCAATCACGTTTGGCGTCTAAATTCCCTAAATATATTTTTTCCTGTAATCCTAAAGCAATTCTAGCAGTTGCTCTTGTTATTTTACGCGTTACAAACGTCTCTCCTCTTCTTGGAGACTCATGATTAAATAAGATTCCATTACATGCAAACATGTTATAGGCCTCTCTGTAGTTTTTTGTAATCCAAAAACCATATATTTTTGCAACTCCGTATGGTGATCTCGGATAGAATGTTGAATTTTCATCATAAAATCCTTTGTCATTTTTATTCTCTGGCATACCTCCATATAGTTCAGAAGTAGAAGCTTGGTATATTCTAGTTTTCTTTTCTAAACCCAATAAACGAACCGCCTCTAAAATACGTAGAGTCCCTAAACCATCTACATTCCCTACATATTCAGGAGTATCAAAAGAAACCTTCACGTGAGACATAGCTCCTAAGTTATAGATTTCATCAGGTTGGCATTCTTCTATAATTCTGGTAAGATTCATTGCATCTGTTAAGTCTCCGTAATGCAATTTCAATCTTTGATCAGGGTGGTGCGGATCTTGATATAAATGATCAATACGATCCGTATTTAATGAAGATGACCTTCTTTTTATTCCGTGTACTTCATACCCTTTTTCTAATAATAATTCTGCAAGATAGGAACCATCTTGCCCCGTAATTCCAGTAATTAATGCTACTTTCATTTTATTTTTGTTTTAAATATTCTAAAAAACCTTGAGTACTTATGAATTTTAGTTATTTATTAATTTATTTGAAACAGGATTATTTTTAAACTTTTCCAAATCAGAAGGAATTCCCATACCATACATACCATTATATTCTTCACCTACATTAAAAATTGAAATTTTTGCCTGATTTTTAATCATTTCATTATAAGCTGGAGCCACATAAAACTCATTATTTACTCGAAGGTTTTTACTTATCATTTCATCTGCAGCTTTCACAAAGTCTTGACCTTGTTTGAAGTTATAAATACCAACTGTTGCTTCATCAGAAATAACTTTTTTCTCTACAACATTATTTACATAACCTTCATTATTAAATCCAACATAAGACCATTTAGGATCGTTTGCTTTCATTGTCATTATCAACCCATCAACATTTCCTTCACTAATTATAGATAGATATTCGTTAATATTTATGTCAACCCATTGATCACTGTTCGCCATCATTAACTGATCCTTATTATCAATATACTTTCTAGCGAGTAAAACGGTGCAAGCAGCACCTTCAGTAACTTTCGTTACAGGAATAATTATACATCCAGGGGCAATTCTATTTAAAGTATCTTTCATTCCTAGGTGATCTAAATGTTCTTTAAGAGCCACAAAAATAAAACGATGCTCGCAAAGAGGTCGAATATTATTAACAACAGCCTCTATCATTGGCTGTCCATGAATTGGTATAAGTGGTTTTGGTAATTTGAAACCTGCTTCTGCAAAACGACTTCCTCTTCCTGCAATTGGTAATACTATATTAATCATTTTTAATCTAGTTATTTGTTATGTATTTGTCGTTTGATGCCCCAGGAATTTTAACGACTACTGTCATTACATCTGTTAACGCTAAAAAATCAGTTGATTCATTTGGGGAGATAGTTAATATTTCACCTTCATTATATTCAATTCCCATCATTCTCACTTTTCCTGCAAGTATCACTGTATATTCTGTTGCTACTTTATGATAATGTGCTTCTTCCGAATCTCCCGCTTTATATTTTTTTACAGCAACTTCTACATCGTTTGTTTTTAATAGTGATGGTTCAAAATTCCCAATGAACCATCCTCCTATCATATCTTCTAATTTCACTTTATTCATTTTGAAATATTTTATAACTTTATTTCTTTAATTGCATCTATATTCTCCAAAAACCAAGCATACGTCTGCTCAATTCCTTCTTCTAACTCTGTTGAATATTGCCATCCAAGTTCTTTCATTTTAGAAACATCCATGAGTTTTCTTGGAGTGCCATCTGGTTTACTGGCATCCCAAAGAATCTTTCCTTGATGTCCTGTTACACTTTGAATGGTTTCTGCAAGTTCTTTTATCGTAATATCTTTTCCTGTGCCTATATTGTATAAATATTCTGGTAAATTATTCTCTAAGGCATAGACCACCGCTTCTGCCATATCATCAACAAATAAAAACTCTCTCATGGGAGTTCCACTTCCCCAGAGTGTTACCTCTGAATGGTTATTTAATTTCGCCTCATGAAATTTACGCAGCATCGCTGGCAATACATGCGAGGATTTGAGGTCAAAATTATCAAAAGAACCGTACAGGTTCGTAGGCATTAAACTCACGTAGTCTTTATTATATTGTTTGCGTATCGCTTGGCAGGCTTTTACTCCAGTGATTTTTGCAATGGCATACCACTCATTCGTAGGTTCTAAAGAATCTGTTAGTAGGTATTCTTCTTTTAGGGGCTGTTGCGCAAACTTAGGATAGATACAAGAACTTCCTAAAAAGATAAATTTTTCAATACCTGCCTTGTGAGCACCATCAATTAGATTATTTTGAATTTGTATGTTCTCCATCAAAAATTGATACGGAAAACCATTATTGGCAAGTATTCCTCCAACTTTTGCAGCAGCAGCAATCACTACTTCTGGATGTTCTTGATTGTAAAAATTGATAACGGCTTGTTGATTTGTTAAATCCAGTTCTTTACTGGTCTTCCCAATTAAATTTGAATATCCTTTGCAAGCTAAAATTCGCCAAACCGCAGAACCAACCATTCCTTTATGACCTGCGATGTATATTTTAGTTTTTTTAGATATCACTTTATTATATTTTTCTCGACTACCACCAGTCCTCTGTTTTGTTTGTGTTTTTTTTACTAACCCTTTTAAAAGCTTCTTGGTACTCTTTAAAGCCTCAAAACCTTCGTTTTTTCCACGGCTTCGCCGGCACTACCCACAGTGCTGCTTTTTACTACATAAAAAAATCAATTACTTACTGCAATTGAAATGATGCCATGGCGACTAATTATTTTAACTAGACCATACTTCGATTATTTCGAAACCCATTCTTTTTTAAAACCTCCCAATGCCTTTTTCCCTAAAACAAACCCTACACTTAACACAAAACCCAAAAACAGGTACACCACCACAATCAGTG
>Ga0307488_10000943_pt1 | contig 24151 bp, 16 predicted proteins | sample SB02metaG_FD_202248 | JGI IMG/M metagenome (GOLD analysis project Ga0307488, IMG submission 202248) | Sea-ice brine microbial communities from Beaufort Sea near Barrow, Alaska, United States - SB 0.2 | ecosystem: Environmental > Aquatic > Marine > Coastal | place: USA: Alaska | collected... | reverse complement strand
GGTTTTGTACCAGCGGAAACTCTCGGTGCACTGCTTCGCGTTTCGCACGGTAGGGAACGGGGTGGGGGCATGTCGAAAAGGCGAAGCGCTGCCCCTGCCTATCGCGTTTGACGTATTGGAAAGACAATCCACGAGCTGAGGGAGTTAGCGTGGGGGTCTGGTTTTGGTCAAAGTATATAGCTCCGTTCATTGTCTCTTCTCGTGATTTCAAACAACGCCCAGGCCTCTTTTCCAGCCGTGCGAGATCGGCGGGATCGTCAAAATGCTCAGATCTGAGAATGTGCGTGACGACGAGATGGTCGGGGAGGCGGGGGATGGCCTCGCCCACGTCAGCATCGCGTTGGCGCGTTCGCGTTGGCGCGTGAGTTTCCACAACGAGCATCGCACCAGGAGACATCGTGGACCGGGTGTCGCGTGCGCGCCGTTGTGCGTCGTGCGTGCTTTGTTTTTTAGGGTTCGGCTTTAGGTAGTCAGTTTCTTGAGGACTTTCCCCTCGAGACTATCGAGAGGCCTTTCGGACGTTCCAACACCACGAGGACCAACAACTTTCTGCAGGCTCGCGGCACGCCACATCCCCCCGCGCGCCCCCGAACCCCGCACATGGCGTCGCAGCTGGTAGCGCGCGAGCGCGTGGTTCCCGTTGCCGAGCGCACAAACCCGGGGGGCTTCGTTGGACGACGCCCGAGCGGTGCCCGGAACGGAAACGCCGTGTCCTCGGACGAGGAAACAGACACGAGCAGCCACGAGGAAGAGGAGACGGCGGAGGGAACTTCTCGGGACGAGGATGATGTGCGTGAGACGCTTGATTGTTTGGTGGACGCGGCGACGGAATCCAGTGGTGTGTCGGATGACGAAACCGACACCGAACGCACAATGACCGACACCCCCGGGTCCAGCGAATCCACCAACGCGTCGTGGGAAGTCGTGGCGCCCGAAGCGAGTGCTTCGCAAAGAAAACCGAGCACGAAAAAAAAACACAAAACGAACCTTCGCGGCGAGAAGGAACGCTTGGTCTTTTCCGGCCAAGAATCAAACGCATCGTCCACTGTCTCCCCGCCACTACTCAAACGCGGGTGCGAGGATGACTGGTGCTGGGACGACATGGCGGATGCGCACGGAGGAAAACACCAAGGCGGCGACGAGATACGGGAAGTTTCCAGCGACGGCGAAACTAAAACTCGGGACGTGGAAAGCGAAAAGAAAGGAGACGACGTCGACGAACCGACGCGTCGCGAACAAAAATCCTCCGTCAGCAGCTCCCCTTCCTCCGTCTCCACCGAAGCCACTGACGGAACTCTTGCGATGCGTTCGCTGGAGGTTCTGATGACCGAAGGGACGGGGAAGGGACGCAAGAATAAGGATGAGAAGGATGAGAAGGACGGGAAACGGAAAGATGCCAAAAAGAAAAAGAAGAAAACCTCATCGACCCTCGTTTCGGAGATCCCGCGCCGCCGATTACGGGTTCGCCTCGCTACCGCGCGGTACAGAGATTTGGGCCTCGCGAAGAAAGAGTGCGCCGCGCTCGCGATCGCGACCGAGCTGGAGGGGTGCGAAACGGTTGCGAAGTGGAACGAGCTGAAAGGTACGTGTTGTGTTTCACCAAATCCCGCCGACTGTTTGCTTATACAAAAACAAGACTGGCACCTTTTGAAAGCGGTTCTTTTCCGCGAGCGCGGCGGGGACGTCGAATTCGACGTCTCGGACGAGGATTCCTTTTCCTCGTCCTCCTTGTTTTCTGCTTTCACAGACGGACACGACCGACACCGCAGCGGCGACTTCACGTGCACGTTCCTGGCGTTCGCGAAAATCGGCAAATGGGTACGTTGTGGGTGCGCCGGTATGCGCAAACAGTCAGTCCGTCGCGTCACGCCGGAGAGCGCGAAGGAAAGACACAAAAGCCAACTGGGTGAAAAAGCACTCCGACGTTTACTCGCGTCCCTCGCCGTGGCGTGTTTCGCCACGGCGGGGGTGTGGGCAAACAGACACGGCCGGCGAACTGTGTGGAGAACCGCCTTGACCGCCGCGAGTCTCACCGCGGTCACCGTGAAGCAGGCGGTGAGGAAGCATGACGGTATATAGGGGCCTGTGTATAGGGTTCAGATCAGGGAAAGAGAAAGCAGTTGTAGTACTTACGGTCTGACGTCTGACGCGAAAGCACTAAAAATAGTTGGTTTCGTTTTTCTTTTTTATTTTTTACGCGCCGGCCAATACTCCCCGTCCACCCCGACGAGCTCTATATCGAAATCCAAATCTTCATTCGGTGCTAACTTCCCCTTACCAAGCGCCCCGTACGCCAGCCCTGACGGCACACAAAACGTGGACCGCTCGCCGAGACGCATCGACGCGATACTCAGCGCGAACCCGCGGACCATGGCCGGGGACGACGACGTTTTTTCTCCCTGCTCGTCGTTGTTATTTTTTTCAAGCGTCACGTCTTCACCAACCTCGCCGATGTCTGATGTCGTCGCTTCCTCGCCCCGACCCCTCGATTCTGATTCTTCGAGACCCAAATTCTTCCCAAACACATTCTCGGGAAGTCTCAACACCAGCGGCATGTTGCACTTGCGCACGGTGATTCCACCGACATCGGTGACGAACTCGCCTCGCGAGGAATCGACGACGGTATCCGTGGACCGAATTGTCGCGGTGAAGTGCACGTGGACTTGGGAGCCGGGTTGTGCGGCAGGGGCACCCGCGGAAGCCTCGCGCTCGATGTACTTCTTCAAACCAGGCGCCAGGGTGGTCATCGTGACACTGGCGCGTGCCGGTAACTGTGCGCTTTCGTTCGATGCAAATTTCGGGATACTTAAAACGTGGGGGATCCCGAAACTCGCCTCATTTGGTGACCCGCAAAGGGGACGTACCTGGAGTGCTATGAGTAACAAGCGGTGCCCGCACGGGAAGCAGAAAGGTGACTGCGCGGCATGCACCCCTTGCCCCCACGGCGTGGTAGCACGACTATGCACGGAGTGCAGCGGGTGTCCCCATGGCAGGCAAAAGAACTTGTGCTTGGATTGCGTCCCGTGTTCCCACGGCAAGGTGAAACACAACTGCGCCGTGTGCAACCCGTGCCCGCACGACAGACTGAAAAGCAAGTGCAAGGAGTGCAACGGGTGCGTCCACGGTAAGCTGCGGTTTGAATATAGCAAGTGCAACCCGTGCCCTCACGGCAGGCTGAAAGGCCACTGCGGAGAGTGCAACCCTTGCCCCCACGGGAAGCTGAAATCACGTGCAAGGAGTGCAACGGTTGCCCTCACGGAAGGCTGAAACGCGCCTGCGCGGAGTGCAATCCCTGCCCCCATGGCAAGCTGAAAAACGACTGTGCGGAGTGCAACGCCTGCCCGCACGGAATGCTGAAACGCCTCTGCGTGGAGTGCAACCCCTGCCCTCACGGCAAGCTGAAACGCCTCTGCGCGGAGTGCAAGGGCTGCCCTCACGGCAAGCTGAAACGCCTCTGCGCAGAGTGCAAAGGCTGCCCTCATGGCAAGGTGAAAAGCAAGTGCGCGGAGTGCAACCCCTGCACTCACGGCAAGGTGAAAAGCAACTGCGTGGAGTGCAACCCCTGCCCTCACGGCAAGCTGAAACGCCTCTGCGCGGAGTGCAAGGGCTGCCCTCACGGCAAGCTGAAACGCCTCTGCGCAGAGTGCAAAGGCTGCCCTCATGGCAAGGTGAAAAGCAAGTGCGCGGAGTGCAACCCCTGCACTCACGGCAAGGTGAAAAGCAACTGCGCGGAGTGCCACTCTTGCCCTCACGGCAAGCGGAATAGCATTTGCGCGGAGTGCAACCCCTGCCCTCACGGCAAGCTGAAAAACAACTGCACAGCATGCAGCCCCTGCCCTCACGGCAGGGTGAAAAACAGCTGCGCGGAGTGCAGCCCCTGCCCTCACGGCAAGCGGAAAAGCAGCTGCGTGCAGTGCAACCCCTGCCCCCACAGCAAGGTGAAAAGCGACTGCGCGGAGTGCACCCCCTGCCCCCACGGCAAGCTGAAACGCAGCTGCGCGGCGTGCAACCCCTGCCCTCACAGCAAGCGGAAAGACAGCTGCGTGGAATGCAGCCCCTGCCCTCACGGCAGGGTGAAAAGCAGCTGCAAGGAGTGCAACCCCTGCCCTCACGGCAAGCTGAAGGGCAGCTGCGCGGCGTGCAACCCCTGCCCTCACGACAGGTTGAAACGCAAGTGCATGGAGTGCAACCCCTGCCCCCACGGCAAGCTGAAACAAAACTGCGTGGAGTGCAACCCCTGCCCTCATGGCAAGCTAAAAAAGAACTGCGCGGCGTGCAAAGCATGAACCCGTTTTAAGCGCGCTTCATCGCAAGTACGGTACGTGTTTGGGGTTAGGGTGCCGAATAGCTGATATGCACACGTGCCGACTTTTGCTCTCTTCCACTCGTCTAAACCCCCAATCACCGTGCATCTTCCATCTCTTCGTCCGAGTCGTCAAACAAAGGATTGCTTCCCTTTTGGAACCCCGCGGGGGTTTCCGCGCGCGGCGAGACCCGGGTGGTTTTTTCGACGTCAACGCCAAACTCCGCGGGCACCACGTTTTCCGTGTGTTCCTCTCCCCACTCCGACCCGGGGGTGGTGGGGGGGACGGACACGGAGGGCGACGCGTCTCCGAATTTTTCCGTGACGTGCACCGTCACAGGTTCGCGTCCGGAAACCGTCGTGCTGTTGTGCTCCGAAACCCGGTCGGGAACCTCTGCCCGGACTCCGGGCTGATTGCCCGTTTCAGTCTCTACGCTCGTCCCCGCCGGAACCTCAACTTCGGCATCACCCACGACATCTTCCCCACCCCAATCGTCACTCACTCCTTTCTTCGCAACCGACGGGAGCTTCGCGTTCGTGACCCCTTGGAAAAACGAGTTCGGCGCGTCCCTTGGCGGCGGCGCCCGTGACGCCGCCGCCGCTTCCCGCGCCGCGTCCCCCATCCCGCGCTCGCCAAACGCCACGATCCAATCAATCAAGCGGCACACGCCTAGTAGTCTTCGCGACGCCTCCCCCGCGGGCACGCGCTCGATCGCCGCTTCCAGGGTCGTGGCGCTCGGTAAACGCGCAATTGAATTATTGGATGAATCTTTCCCACCACCCGAAACCCGCCCGTGGTGTTTGATGAACACCCTGGGGCGCAGCGCCCCTCGGGGGTACGCGCCGTTCGCCATGGTCAGCGCCACCTCCACTTTCCTCTCCGTGGCGAGATCGCAAAACGTCAGTTCCAAATCCCCGCCGCTGGTACACCGCATACGCGTGATCCTGGGGAACGCGGCCCGGCACGTCTCCGCCTCTTCCAAGATAGATTCCGCCCGGGTCAACGTAGGCACCAGGTTTTGCAAAACCGCGGCGACGTCGCCACCGAAAGATTCGCAATCCGTCTCGCTCCACGCTTTGGGAACCCCCGCGACCGCCGCGGCGAACGAGGCGCCGCCCGCGGGGGTGACGGTTTGGGTTTCGGGAACACAAAGCGTCACCCTGCCCGCCCCCGTGCCGATATCCACGGCGACTCGGAACAAAGCACCAACCTTCAAAACGAGCTCAGCGCCGCTGCCCGTGTTGGCGTTGACCCGCTCCACCCTCCACGGCGCGATTTTGTTCAGCACGGCTAGTTCGTCGCAGCTCTTTTTCGCCTTCATTTGTAACTGCTTGACTCTCTTCACAGACGCCGCCCTCCTTGCAGCGCCGCCGTCAACAAGCACGTCGCTGTCCCCCTTCGCCTCCGCGGCTTGCTTCGCGTCGTGTAACAAATCGCTCGCCCTGGCGATGGAGGCTTCGCACTCCCCCCTCTCGCGCTGCGCCGTTTCAATCGCGACGTTGCGTAGCGTCAACTCTTGTCGCAACTTCGCAACCCTGCTTCTTCTTTCCGCGAGCGCCACGAGCGCGCCTTCTCGCGTTCGCAACCTCTGCGCATCCCGCGACTCCGCATCGCCCGTGAGCTGAAACCGTCTTCGCAAGTCTACTTCACGCACATCAGCGCAGTGCGACGCTTCCGTTGCGATTTCCACGGACTGCGCCAGCGACCGCCGGACGTTTGTAAGCGCCGTTTTCGCCGCGCAAAGCGAGTTTGAAACGTGTTGTTCCGTTTGCAGGCGCGCCACGGCGTGGTGTTCCTTGGTGGTGAGCTGGCACTGCTTCTTCAGAAGCTTGCCCGCTTCTCGCAACACCGCGATGTGTTGTCCATCGTGAGAAGCCGCGAGCCGAAGCAAAGGAGGCTGAGCAACCTCCACCTCGCGACGCAAGCGCTCGGCGTCGCGCGCTAGGGACGACAACGCGGAGTTCAGCTCGTCGTGCATCGGGTCCATGCACTCGATCATCGGCGCGGTGAGGCACACCAGTTTCAGGGCGTCACGGAACGTGGCTGGTGCTGCAGCAGTGCAAAGCGAAACCATCGCCACGGATTTCCGCCTCAAGTTCTTCGCGTCCATGAAGGAAACCTCGCAGGCGTGGAAAAAATCGCCCAACAAAACTTTTGGGGCGTCGGCGCGCATGAGCTCCGCCGGAATTGGCGCCGTGCCTGGCGGTAACCCCAGCAAACCCAACGCCATTTGGTCACTTTTACTCTTCGCGGATTGAAGCGCGGCTCGCTGTGACGCGCCTGGGGCGAACGGGGAAACGGCGTTGGTGCTATCCTCCCCAAACGCCTTCCTGCCGCTGGTCGGCGCGCCGACTGTTTGCCCATACAACCCGCCGCCGCCGAAGCTCGTTCCGCGCCCGACGCTCGCGAAGAGGTTCCCGCCGAAACCCCCGCCCGCGATGGTGTGCGTTTTGTTCGGCGTGAAGTTCACCCCGAACCCGCCGCCGATCGGCGGAAGCGGCGTCGGCGCGATCCACGCGTGCGCGGACAACCCCAAAGAAGCCCGGCCTCCCAGTAAGTTCTTCTTCGAGCTCTCAAGAAAGTTAGCGTCGCCGTGTTTCCGCCCTTTCAGCTTTTCCATCATCAAAAGCGTATCCGGCCCTGGAGTGAACCCGTCGCCTTCGCTCGCCGGCGCTTCACCCGCGGTCGCGGTTGGCGGCGCGTTCGCGGGCGTGACCGTACCTTCGCTGCTGTACGGAGACACGGACGCGTTCCCGTTACCCGCGTTGTGCGTGGAAGGCGTGCGCAGGGGCATGTGCTTGAACGCGCTCAACCCGGTCATCGTGACGGTGGAGTTGGCAACGGGAACGCCGCCGGTGTGTTCCTTGCCCCACGTGTTCGTGGTGTCCCCCGCTCCGTCCGGAGGGTTTAACACGAACCCGTCATCCGTATTGGTCGTATCCCCCCCGAACTTCCCAACAGGGTCACTCACACTCACTGGATACCCATCCGAGCCACCGCCACCGCCACCGTACGTATCGTCCTTCATCTTGGAAAGCAATCTCATGGTGTCCGTACCGGGTTCGCTGAACCCGGAGCGCGATGAGGATTTCGCGCTCGGCCTCATGTGCGCCGTGTTCGCGACGTCCGCCTCGGCGAAGGTATGCGCACCCCCGAAGGATCCCGAATCCGACCGTCGTTCTTGAGTCACGGGATCCATCGCGTCAACGTCATTTGAAGGCGCGTCGATTCCGTCACTCACTCCCCCGACGCGCGTCGTGAGTCCGTCGCTGAAGATGGATTCCGCCGCTTCAGCCGCCCCGGGAGGTAAATCGAAGGAAACATCCGCCGCTTCACCTGCCCCGGGAGGTACGTCGAAGGAATCGGAAAGGTTCATGGCCATAGCCGCTTCGTCAACACCGGTATCAACCCCGCCGACCGCCGCCGCTTCTGCTTCGGCAACACCGGTATCAGTCATTTGCGCGTCAACAACCGCGGCGGGCGACTCGAGCTCGTGCCGGACCCCCAGCGTCATGCGTCGCTTCTTGGCGTGCGACTTTCGGCCACCCTTCCCGTGGTTTTCGTGACCTGCCTCGTCACTGGACACCAGCGCCGCGGAAAACGCAAACTCCTCGGTGGTTTCGGGAAATTTCAGACTGTTCGCCTGTGCGTTGTCCGCGGCGACGCTCGCGGCGAGTTTAGAGGCGAGCATAGAGGCGACGTCCTCGGTGACGCTGCCCATTGGGAGGCCGCCAATCGCGGGGCTCTTCTCCGCGGACGAGAAGGTGTACGACGCGGGCGTGTAGGTATCGCCGGGAGTGTACGACACACCTCCCGGAGTCTGCGCGTCGAAGGCGTCATCCTCATCTGCCAGCGCCGATAGCCCGGGAACCGCGCTCGTGATATCACCGCCCGCAAAATCGGTCATGGGTTCGCCCTCATCCGTCTCCATCTCCTGCGTGTCCCCCTGGCCCGGTAAGTCAAACAATGGCTCGTTGAGCCCATTCACAAGGTTCATGGTGTGCGTCCCCGGCTCCTCGCCGAAATCGTCCTCGTCCTCGTCCGCCAAGGCGGACAGACCCGGAACCGCGGCGGTGATGCCGTCGTTCTGGCTCGGCGCGAACTCTGCATCAGACAGGTCACTCTCCGTGTCCGTGCCTTCCGTTTCTTCGTGGATCACGTCATCCGTGCCGTCGCGCGCCGTCTCCAGGCTCGCCGCTTTCATGGCGTCGCGGTACTGCCCCGGGTCCATCGTGACGCGACGAGGAAGGTGATTGGTGAACATGCTCCCGGGAGTACCGTCGCCAACCGAACCGTCACCGCCGCCTGCGCTGGACGGCGCCGCGCTGGACGGCGCCATGGAAACCGGCGTGCCGAGGGGAATGAAATCGCTCGCGTTTGAAACCCTGTGCAACCCGCGGGTGAAAACCGCGCTGCGGGGCGTTTCCAACCCAGATTGCGCTCCGGTCAGGTTGGCGCCGTACTCGGTACCTCCTTCTGGAGCGGGGCTGTCACTCACACCGAACGCGGCGAACGGGTCTGTTCCGGGGCCGCGTCGAGGGGTCTTCGCTTGCGCGGATGACGGCGTCGCCATCCTCAGTTCGTGCATCGCCGTCTTCGCCGGTTGGGGCGTGGTCGCGGGCGAAAACGCCGCAAACGCCGCCTCCGCCGCGGCCGAAGCGGGGCCGGCGCCGAACGGCGAGGGAGGTGGATGCGCACTGGCCATCGCAATCACAGGCGCTGCAGGGGGAGGACACGTCACCAGTGTCGCGCTAGCGGTGGGCGGTTTTCCCCCCGGTACCGGCACCGAAACCGCCGTCGTCGCGGTGACCGCCGCGGCGCGCGGATCGGGAAACGCCTTGTCCGCGTCCCTCTCATCTTTCTGGAACTCCCGCACCGACTCGAGCGCGCTTTCCACTGCGAAGGAAACCCGTCTGCTGGCCAGGGATTGCTTGCGCTTTTTCCGCGCCTCGAGGTCCAAAGCACCGCCCGGCCCCCCAGCGGGAGACTGCTTACCATCCGCCACCTTGCTCACCTCGCTCAAGATGCTCCGGCGACGTCGTTTCAAGATTGACGAAGGCGTGGAGGCGGTCGCATTGGCGCCGTTCTCCTTGAGCGCCTCGTTGGTAGGGGTCAAGCCGGAGCCGGAGCCGGACGCTGGTTTCCTCACCGGCGTTGCCACAGGCGAGGGGACGTTATCGGTGAACCCGTCACCAGCACCCGCGCCGCCGCCGCTGTGCCGGGGCGAGCGCCGAGGCAAACCCGAGTCCGGCATGGCGACGTTGGGTGGTTCGGGCAATTCGCGAAGCGCGGTGGGATGCAATCAAAATCTAACCCTCGGCCGCCTGCCTGGCCTTCTGCACGAACACCACCCACGTTTTCCGCGCGGTGGTCACGAACGGCGACGAGCGCGTGTACACGCCGAGGTCGCGACCGCGCGCGTCTCAACTCGCGAAAAGCGCCGCAACAGCGAAGTGCGCGAGTCGTTGTGCGCGCGTCGTGGTTCATCACCCGCCTGCGTTTAAATCGAGTCGTTGGACGTACCGACAGCTCGAAGACGGAATTGGTTCCCCCGAATTTTTTCACATGCTTTGCCCCGATTTCACCTTGCGCACGCGGAAATCTCTCATTTTTTTCCGCCGACACGAAAGGAAGAGATTCGTGGGGCCGCACCCCTCGGCGCGCGCCGACCCGTGTGACACACTCCGCGCCGCGAGACAGCGGCGCACCAGGCGAACACAGGCTGTCGCTTTCGGCGAGACCAGGGACACCCGTGATTCTGGGGCCTTTTCTCCGGGGAAGGAGGAGAGGAGAAGAGAGGGAATCTTTCTGTCGAGCCCCGACAGATTTGCGGTGCGCTTCGTGCGCCACGCGTGTTGTTCTTGCCTTGACGTGTGGGTGTCCGGTAACCACAAACCGTGCCTTCCCCGATGGCGAAAGGCAAGTCCAACCCGAAAACCGTGGAGCGAGTGAAGGGGCTTACGAAAGCCATGCGTGGCGAACTGGAACTGGCCGAGGCGGAGGCGGCGGCGAAGGAGATGGAAATGGGTGGTAAATTTGCCAAAGATAAAAAAAAAGGCCGAGGCAAGCGAGACGCCATCTCGTCCGACGACGACGACGACGAAGTTACGAACAACACCGTGAACACTAACAGCACTGGTAAACCTACGCCCAAAGCTAAGGTCCAGATAGGCGGTTTCGGCATCGGGTGTCGCGGCACGGGAAACGAAAAAGCGAAGCAGTTGAAACTTGAACACGACGAGAAAACAAAGGCGAAGAAGGCGGCGCGGGTCGCGGCGGCGACGAAAAAAGAATCCGCCAGGGTAAATGCCCATACAACACACGATTCAGATGACGACGAATCGTGGAGGGTTCGTAACCCCACACATAACAAGAAAGCGAACCGGAAGAAAAAAGGGGTGGGTAAAAACCAGACGGAGAGTTACGCTTCGGACGACGACGTCGCCGATATCGAAACCCTCGCGACGCGAATGGAAATGGAAGACGAAAACGAACTCGTGGAAGGCGAGGAAACCCGGGAGGGGGGCAATGCCCTGAACCCTAACCCTAAAGGGGGTAGCACCACGGTGAGTGCCTTTTCTTTACTCCGAGGGGACGAGGAGGAGAAGGAGACGGAGACGGAGATCGGCGTCGCGAAAGCGGTCGCGGACGACGACGACGACTGGTCCGATTCGGGAGATGATTTACTTAACAACGACGAGTTACGGGTGGACGATACCCTTGACGCTGCTTTCGCCGGTCTTTCCGTGGGCACTACTGAAACCGAAAACGTGTGCGGTGGCGACGGTGGCGATTTCGAAGGCCGAGTCGAGGCCGTTGTTGAAGATTCCGATTCCTACGAATCCAGATCCGAAACGGAATCCGACTGGGAAACGGATGAGGAGCTGGACGCGAACGCGCAACCTAATCCTTTGTTGTCCTTGTTTTGCACCCACGCAAGCGAAACCGTGGAAACTAACCTGGAGTACATGCGACGCGCACACGGCCTGGTCGTGCCGTACGAACAATCCTTACATGACAAGACGGGGTTCGTGAATTACCTTCGACGGAAAGTCGTGCGCCGAAAACAGGTACGCGTTGCGCGTTTCCCAAATCCAAACACTGTTTACTGCCCCTCTGTGACTATTTACTGTTTACTACATAATCACAAGTAGACTGTTTGCTCATACAAGTTACACCCAAAGACTCAAGACTGACCCTTTTTTTCCCGAAAACAGTGCCTGTTTTGCGCCAAGCGGTTCCAAACCGTGGAGGGCGTGCGCGGACACATGCGGGACAAAAAACACGTCCGCCTGGTGTTTAAACCCCCCGCGGTGTTCCGGGGAAACCCGCTGTTCGACGAAGCCATTCGTTTGGCGAACGAGGATGGGTACCAGGTACGTGTCGTATTTCCCAAATCCAAAGACTACTTTTCCATACAAGACTGACACTTTCTTTTATTTATACGAGCCCGAGTACGCCGAGTTTTACGATTTCGGGGGTTACGAAAACGGACTCACCGACGGTAACGCCGGGAGCGCGCTTTTCGACGCGGCGAGGGTGGGCGGCGGTTTGGAGTTGGTGTTGCGGGATAAAAACGGCCGCACGAAACAGCTAGGGCACCGGTCGTTCAGGCAGTACTACAGGCAAAAATTCAGGAACGACTACGTCGCGAAAGGCAGTAAAAGTGACGAGAAGCGCGTCGCCGCGAACGCGCCGGCGGTCAAGTTGGCGCGCAGGGAGGAGACTAAAAAGACACACGCGATTATCACTCGGTCCATGCGCGTCGCTTTGAGGGGGGCGTCAAAAGCCCTAGCCGCGCAGTACACCACCAAGGCGCAGTTCGCGGACAACGCAGCGCGCAGAGCGGTGGTGCACCACTGGGGCGCGGGGGGCGGGGGGTCGCACTACTACAACAGCGGGAGTAAGCAGTTCCTGAAAGGCGTGCGCATCAAAGGCGTGATTTCGCGGCACAGCAAGCAGGGGGCGAAGATGCAAGCCGTCAGAGTGCAAGCGTCCCGGAATAAGCAGAATAGGGGAAACGCCTCGGTGGCGGTGTTGAGGTCGTCCACGAGGAAAGGGTAGGTAGTACGGGAGAGGAGGAGAAAATAGTCAGAACCGCGCTTCCTCGGCTCGACGTCGTCTCGTGTTCGTCTCGTTACAGTCACAATTTCTCTGCTCGCGAAAAACGCTTATTTCTCACATCCTCAGATCTAGGTTGTGCTCGGCCTCGGCTTTGAGGTCCGAGAGTGTTCGGATGACGTCACGGCGCGCCTTGTTGTGTTTCGGACTGTCGAAACCCGGAATATCGTTGGCGACGGAGTCCAGCATGCCGTCGCTGTTGGCGAGGACGATGGCCCACTGCTCCGCCTTCCTGAACTTGTTCCCGTTGTCGACGATGAACTTTACGCACTCCGCGATCGCGGACTCGGCAGCCAGGTATCCCTTGAGATTGGATTTATTTCCCGAGTGCTCGCTCGGCAGCTTGGTTCTAATCGCGGCCATGAGCTGGGAACTCTGCGCGAGGAGGTGCTTTACTTTGGGCGCGGGCATGACCGAGTCCAAGTTCTCCCGCTTCACCACGCCGCTCTTGAGCCACGATTTACAGACGGCGGGGAGCTGCCGGTGCTCGAGCGAGTCGAGCTTGTTATAGAGGGAATCGACTTCCATTTCCTCGGCGGTTGTTTCAGTAATCTTCGCCATCTTCGCAGGCGGGGTGCGTAAATGGGGCGAGCGCATGGACATCCTGCTCGTCGAGTGTGGCGCGACGGGATCTGCCGACGTACAACTACGATTGCCAAAAAAATTGGCCAAAAACTTTCGTTTCGTTTCGTTTTGCGGTGATTTTGCCCGCCGCCTACGAAAACCGCGCATCACTGTCGGGTCGAGGTGCGTCGGCGTCGGCGCGGACCGCTTCCCTGATGGTATTCGCGATGCCCACCCCTGAGTGGGTGCTTCGGAGCGACCCTGTTGCGTGGGAAACGCACGCGCGCGCTGCGTTTACGGCTCAAATAGACGGGGAGTGCCCTTCGGATGTGTCTCGGAAGAACATCATGAATTACGCGCAAGGATCTTTTAGCATGGTGATTGATGACCTAAACGCCGTCCTCCCAAAGCCCCTGGCGGACATCGCCTTGAACGCCCTGCAAGAAGAAGGCCTTTGCGAGGCCTTTGACCTCCGCAAAAACCTGGTTTCCCTGAAGAAAGTCCTCCTGCACTGCTGGCACGCCGCGCACCCAGTGGAACACGAGCTGCATCGGCTGGCGACGTTTTGGCGAAACGACATGCACTTCGACAATGGGTTCGCGCACTGCGACCGGTACCGGGAGATTTGCGTGACGCACATGCGGTGCAAAGGCGCGGCGCACGCGGCGTACGACGGGCGGGTGTTAACCAAGCAAATTTGCTGCGTGCCGAGGCACCCGGATGCGCGAAGACCGGCCCGGCTTCGCGAGCTCCCAAACTCGCTGACCACCAGGAGCTGGCTTTTACAAGCGGAAACGGCGCTGAGAGGAATTACTTCTGGGAATGATATCTCGGGGGATGATGTCCCTCGGGATGCCTCTGGGGATACCTCTGGGGATACCGGCACTGGGGATACCTCCGTGGAAAGAAAGAATGGTACCTCCCGGGATACCTGTGTCGAGAAAGCGACACCGGGGGAAACCCTCGAAACCCCGGCGCGCGGCGCGTTGAACGTGTTTCTCGAAAACGTCGCCGCGCGAATTGAAAAGACGACGCGTAAAAGATTTCGAGACGAAGCGACTTCCAGGGAAAAAGAAGAAACAGAAACTGAGTGGCCTTGTCACCTGATACGCACGATCGAGCGCGTTCTCATCGCGCGGGGAGGCAGCAAGGCGTTGGCAATCAGAGATGAAACCAAACTTTACGCGCAAGTGTTGATTGACACGGCGAATCAATTCGACGCGGTTTTGGCGACGTTGGGCCAGAAAACCCTATCCGTGGAGGCTGTGCTTAGGGACGACTTCGGGGTGGACGGCAGCGGGAGGTTTCGCACCAGGGGGATTGATTTTTTTGAGCCCGCGGTTTTGCGTTTAAAGGAAGGCACGGTTTTCGACCGCCTCCGGGGGCTGCTGCAGGGGTGCGCTCCCGGTACGCGGGATATCGCCAGCGCAGTTCAAAATATCGTAAACTTTCCGTCCAAGAAACAGTTCGTGTCGGGCGACGACGGCGGCGCGGATTTCTTTCCCGCCGAGTTCACGTTGGGGAGATCGATTTCGGTGCACCGGTCGGTGGTGGAAAAGTGGCGCCCGGTGATGTGGGTGGAGCTCGAGGTGCTGGTGCCTGGGGCGAGGATTGGGGACGAGGTAATCGACGCAGAGGTGGGCAGGCTTGAGGAGTCGAAGCTCGAGGACGTCGTTTCGGGCGACACCAAAGTTGCGTCAATGTCGCAACAGCTTGCCACGCGTGACTCGGGGCACGCGTGGCCGCCTGACCCGGGCTCCACCCCGCTGTTAGCGTACTTACGAGGCAAGCAGAAATGCACCGGCTGCGGCGGCGACTTTGGTTCTCTGTGGGTACAATACGGGACCTGTTTCCGGTGCGACTTGATCGGGCGACGGAGCGGGCGGTGTCCGAGGTCGGCGGGTTTTTTTTCCGAGAAAGATACAAGCGGAGGTGGTAGTTTCGAAGGGAGTGTTACCTGTGACACAAAAGGCACAGGGCCTCGGCGTTCAAAAAAAACCTGTCCCGCCAACGCGTGGTGTCCGCACCACTCGAGGTGCTTGGCGTGCGAGTTGTTATCCTTCCCCGGGTGTTCCGCTTGTGGCATAACAAGCGGGGACGGGGAGGACATCGGGAACTTGGTTGAGACTACTAGTGACGGAAACGTGTGCGTGTTTCTGGACTTTGACCGGACCGTTTGCGCGACCAAGGTGGGGGCGTCGCCCATCGTCGAGGCTAAAACAAAAAGTGACGACGAAAGTGACGCCACGAAAACCGTAACATTCGCCGAGCACGACAAACACCTGATGTCCATCGCGACCTCGCACGCCAACACGCACGTCGTCACCAGAAACAGGCACGTCGCGGATATAGTTCTGTTTTTGGAACACCTAGGCGTGCGTGACGCGCAAAAAAAAGTGCACCACGTCGGGAAAGGTGCGAGCAAGGCGGGGGTGATTTTGGGCGTGCTGGGTGAGTTTTCTGTTTCCCAAAAAAGAAACGGGAAAAAGAATGATGACAATGATGACAACGGCGCGAACGACACAAACACGCCTTCGGCGTTGTTCGTGGACGACTCGATCGCGGAGCTACTGGACGAACAGGTCGCGGCGATTCCGGGGCTGACCAGGGTGTTGTTCAGTAGGGTGGTGGCGTGAGTAGTTTGTTAGAGTAGTTAAGAGGTGACAAGAGCGGGGAGAACGATTTATAAATGTAGAAATAAAACGCCTGCCGAAACTGACAGCTGATGGCCGTTGCTGTGATGTGCTTTCGGCTGTCGTCGTCTTTCACGACACGATCGGGTTGCCGATTGTTCCCATGGGAGTCATCATCTCTGTTCCGCAGTGTCACGACGCGCGAGATGGCGTGGATGGCTTCTCAGTGCCGCGCGGTTCCCAGTGGGGTGACGTGCGGAGGGTCACGGGCGCGTCTGGTGCGCGGGTCCAGGCTTCCGTGGGGGAACCGCGTTCGTTTCGCGACGTCCTCGACGTCCTCGAAAAGTGCCCACCGGAGGTGCCAAAGGAAACCCCCAACACCGAACTCCGCGGCGGCTGGTTTGTTCGGCAGAGGCAACGACGTACGTTCGTCTGATGTGTCATCGTTAGCCGCGATCGAGTTGGAGATCGACCAGGCCGCGCCCGCGAGCTCAACCGCGGGCACGACACAGCTGAGCCTTCCAGATGCGGTGTGGAAGGTGAGCAGGGAGTCGCCGCTGAGTTTACGCGACCGCGCCGCGGTCGCAGTGGCGGCGGAGGCGACGCAGGTGCTTTGCGAGACCGGGCTTGACGGCGCCGGCCTCGCCGTGACCCTGGCGATTCTTCAAGCCCTGAAGCGCAACGGCATCATCGACGGGTTCGTGGTTGGGGATGGGCAAGGTGATGATGGAATGGGAAATGCTGGAAAAAACAGACACAGACACGGAAAAACAAAAAAAACGATAAAAGCCCTCGCCGGGTACCGCGCCGGCGACGTGACCGAAAACGGGTTCCCGTCCCCGACCCCGCACGTGTGGCTGGAGCTGGACGGCAAGGTGTTGGATGTCGTGGCGGACGGCTTGGCGCTGTGCGAAGCCGCGCGGCGGGCGGGGATTGACTACAGCGACGAAACCGCGATGGCGAATCGGTTCGGAAAAGAATCGCTCCGCGCCGGCGGGTACCGCCCGAGCGCGCGCCCGCCGTTAACGGTGCTGAACGTTTCCGTACCCGTAGGGGGAACGCGGACGATGACCGTGCCTGTGCGGTTGACGCTAGCGGACCCGCCGCTTTCCGTGCCGGGCGCGGAACAGGCGAGGGCGACCACTGAGCAGTACAAATCTTTTTTGACAGACTGTTCGCGATGCGACGAAACGCTTGAAGCGCTGGTACAGCAAATGCCCACGCAAGTCAAGCGCGTGTTCGACCGAGTCGCGAGCGTGCAGTTGGACGTGGTGGGGGACGAGAAGACGCGGAACCAAAGGCTGGGGTTGTAGTCAACTAAAAATACAGCGTCTTTAAAAACTCCTCTACACCGCGACCAGTTCCTTCTCAAGCTCATCGACGGATTCCACGGTTTCGTCGACGGGGTCGTTCTGTCGAAGCGACTCCGCGCGCGACGACGCGTCCCCCGTCGACTCTTCGTGATCGAAATCCGCATCCGTCAAGCCGTAGCAGTTTTCCATTGCGAACTTACCATCCTTGACCCTGACGACGTGCGTCGGGTTCAGGGACTCGCAGAACGATTTGTTGTGCGACACCGCGAACAAGCACCCGTCCCAGCCTTGCAGCCCGTCCGTCAACGCCTTCACGGCCCCAACATCCAAGTGGTTCGAAGGTTCGTCAAGAAGCAAACAGTTCCTGGGTTGCAGCACGAACCCGGCCAAGGCGACGCGCGCTTTCTCGCCGCCGCTCAGACTCCCGATTTTCCGCAACGCCATCGTCCCCGTGATTCCAAGCGCCCCAAGCGCCGCGCGTCCTTTCTCTTCACGCATCAACGGGTCATCCTGCCTCGCAATGTCCATGACATACTCCAAACAGGAACTATCTTTCGGGAGGAACTGCGCCAGGTCTTGCGAGAAAACCCCGAGTTTCACGCGCTCGTCGCAGATCTCGCGCTCGCCCTTCACGAGCGCCATGGTGCCCGCGATGCTCTTCAGCAACGTCGACTTCCCCGCTCCGTTCGGACCCAACACGACCACCCGCATTTCTCGCGAAAGAGTCAAGCTACCACTCAAAATAGGCGTATCCGCGCTGTACCCGAGCGTCGCGCCGGTGAGTTTAAGCTGGTCCTGGTTCGAGGGGGGCGGTTTCGCTAACCGCAGGGTCATGTTGCTCGCGTCCCCCGCGGCGCCGTCGCTCACCGTGGCGGTCGCAGCGCTCACCGTCTTTAACATCTCCTTCTGCAGCTTCACCAACAACTTCGCCCGCGATTGCGCTTGCGTGCTTTTCGACGCGTTCGCGCTGAATCGCCGGATGAAATCCTTCAAGTCTTCCTCCTCGGCTTGTTGCTTTTCATAAAGCGCCTTCGCCACCGTGATTCGCTCGTCCCTCGCTTCCAGGAACTGAGTGAAGTTCCCGGTGTACCAGTGCAAACCTCGGCCTCGCACCTCCGCGACGTGCGAACACGCGCCGTCCATGAGTTCTTTTTCGTGCGACACGATAACCGTGGTACACGGCGAGTCCTTGATCCACTTAGCTAGCCACGTTTTCGCGGCTTCGTCCAGGTGGTTTGTGGGTTCGTCAAGCAGCAACAAGCCGTCGTCGCCCGAGCCAGCGGGTGACAGTAAAAGCCTTGCAAGCGCGACGCGCATTTGCCACCCCCCGCTCAGGTCGTCGCACTTGTTCTCCCACTGACTCCGGGCGAACCCGAGGCCGTCAAGCACGCCGGCTATCTTTTTCTCCGCTTCGTACCCGCCCGCCATGTCGAACTCGGACAGGGCGTCCATCAGGGTATCAGCAGCTCTGCACGCTTCCTGGTCATCACCCGATTCCTCGCCGCACTTCGCCTCAGCGGCCCGCAGCGCTTTTTCAGCGGCGTTGATTCGGTCCATGCGCGCGCGCGCTTCCTGGTACACCGTGAGCTGGCTCCCCGAAACCGCGGTCTGTTCGAAGTACCCCACGTTCAGCTCTTTCGAAATCGCCACGGTTCCGTCTTGGACACTTCGCTTACCGGCGAGGCACTTCAAAAGAGTGGATTTGCCGCACCCGTTACCGCCCACGAGCGCGACTTTCTGGCCGCGCATGATCAGCACCGATGCGTTTGACAGCAAATCCACATCTCCCACGCTCAACATGGCGTCCGTGATCTTCACTGACGCGCCACTCGTGTCGCCATAGGGAATAGCGTTGTCCCCGTCGTACCCCAGGCCGCCGTAGTTCGCAGCGACGGGGGGGGTATTTTGGGTAGCACGGGGACCCGGGGCTGGGTGGTCCTTCTGTGTCGACGATGCTTCGGAAACCGGGGACGAAACGTCGACGTCATCTGCGTGAACCGGCGGCGCCGACCCGGGCGGCACGCGGGTTTGCAACGACGCGCTCTTCTTGCGCGCCTTCTTGCCCGCACCAGCCGCGCGCACGTCCCGGGGACACGAGTGTAGCACGCGGAGCGAACACGAAGCGGCGGACATCGTGGGAGTGAGTGGGAGCGGCGCGACGATGGGCGCGGAGAGCTCTGATTGGTAATTGAGATAACGCCGCGGAAAACTCGGTTTCCGGAAATGTTTCCCGGCAAAATGAGCGGCGCACCGACGTTTGCTGACGTTTGCCAAAACATTATCGGAAGGAACCGACAAAAAAGCTACGACTCCGACCACGACGTTCAAAACCACGTGCGCGCGGGGTGTCGTGGCGCGCGAAGAATGGGACGTAAGCGATGCTCGCACGGCAAGCGGAAAGACAGCTGCGCTTCGTGCAACCCCTGCTCCCACGGTAGGGTGAAACGCAGCTGTGCGGACTGCAACGCCTGCCCCCACGGCAAGCTGAAAAAGAACTGCGCGAAGTGCAACCCCTGCCCTCACGGCAAGCTGAAAAGCAGTTGCTCAGACTGCACCCCCTGCCCCCACGGCAGGCGGAAAACTATGAGCGTGCAGTGCAACCCCTGCCCGCACGGCAAGCTGAAACACCAGTGCGCGGCCTGCAACCCATGCCCTCACGGCAAGGTGAAAAGTGACTGTGGTGAGTGCAACCCCTGCCCCCACGGGAAGCTGAAACGCTTCTGCGCGGTGTGCAACCCCTGCCCCCACGGCAAGGTGAAAAGCAACTGCGCGGAGTGCATCCCCTGTCCTCACGGCAAGCGGAAGTGCAGCTGTCTGGTTTGCAACGGGTGCATGCACGGCAAGCGGAAGGACAGGTGCGCGGCGTGCAAAACGGCACGCACGGGCCGAGTTCGAAGTGTATCAAGCGCGAGTCGGAGAGTCCTCCTGAGATGAAGCAAGAGCCCGAGATCAAGCAAGAGCCCGAGATCAAGCAAGAGTCGTTCACGATCCGCGGCTACTTCGGGTTTGACGAGGGCCGGTAAGGTACTAGTAGGCGAGTGGGTAAAGTCAGACATACCGGACTGTTACGAAGTGACAGGACTGAGTAAGAGAGGTGAAAGGACTGAGTAAGACATACAGGACTGTTTACGGAGTAAGAGGCGACATCCCTGTTTTACAAAATCACCGCGGTCACGAAACGACGCAGCACTTCTTTTCAAACGGGTCCTCGTCGTCCTCCTCCGTGTCTGTGTCGTCATCGTCCTGCGCCTGCGCTTCGATGTCCAAGTTGGTATCCCCGTTGGTGATGCGCTCCGCGTTTCGCGCCGCGGTCCTGGCTTGCTTTTTCGCCGCCAACTCCACCGCTTCCTCCTGTTCCAGAAACCGCCGCCGCGCGCGGACGTCCATGTTGTTTAATTTCTCGTCCCGCTTTGGAGTTTTGCCAGAAAAGTGTCAGTAGTGTATGGTCAAACAGGGAGGCGGGATTTGGGAAATGCGTGGACGTACCTTTGTTTTCTCCAAAAGCTCTTTTCCAACCGCCGCCTCCGCGGCGTCCGCTTCCGCTTTCTCCCTCTCAAACGACCTCCGCCGTTCCTTTTCCACCTTCTCACTCGCCGCGTGCGCCGCGATCGCGTCATCCGCCTCTCGCTGTTCCTTCTCCCAGCTCGTTCGTTTAAGCGCCACGGTTTCCCGAAGCATTTGCACGGCTTTTGAGTTTTCACCCTCCTTCAAAACTTTCCGCCGCAGCGCCCTTTCCGCGCCTTCCAGCTCCTTCTTCGCCGCCCGCGCTTCGTTGACTTCCTTTTTCACCGCGCTCTCGGCTTGGCCCACCCTCGCTTGTGCTTTCCGTAACTCTACCCGCGCCGCTTCCGCCTCTAGAAGCTCCTTTTCCCGCGCCACTAACTGCTGCACCAACTTCTTTTCAAGCGCGGCTGAGGTAAACAAAAGAAAGTGTCAGTCGGTCGTAATGTGTATTACGTAAACAGTCGTGGTAATGGGCAGAGGTATAGCCGTCCCTTCTGGTACGAGTATGGGCAATCAGGGAGGCGGAACTTGGGACACGGGAAAGTTCTTTACCTTCGGCGTCGAAAATCTCCTGCGCTCTCTTTTTTTTTCTTTGCAGTCTCGCTTGTTCCGCCGCTAAAGAGAACACAGACCCGTCCTCCGAATTTTTCGCCAGCAAAAGCACCTCCTCGAGGGTTGCTTTTTCTTTTCGCAAGCGTTTCTTGTCCGTGATTTCGGCAGGCAGGTACGCACCGGTAGACGCACCCGCGACGAGCGCTTCCCTGAGTAATAGCTCCCCCGCAATTTGACCCACGATTTCCCGCGCGCTTTCGTCCGCGTCGAGCGCCGCGCCCAGGGTGACCAGCGCCTCTTGCGCTGCGATTTTGTCCCCCCGTCGTTTCCCATCTCTCGACCGTAAATGGTGGAACACCAGCGTGGGCAACACACCAACCTCCGCCACCGTGTATGCGTTTTCCGGGTTGTTCTTCACGAACGCGTGCACGAACGCGACGCACACCTGCGCGAACTTTCCGCCTGGTTTGGCTTTGTCAAACGCCGCCTTAACAGGACCCACCACGTTCTCCTCCGCTAATTCAGCCTGCCCCCAGTACTCCGTGTCCGTCGCAAGGTTCACGAGGCACGAAACCGCGGGTATCGCCATCACCTCGGAGTGGTTCCACGGAGCGTACATTGAGTGAGCGCGTTCGTTTTGCGGTGACTGTTTACCCGACTGCGCCGACTGTTGAGCATCGGACGGGTAATACGCACCCACCACGTCCCTCATTTTCGGCACCGCGCCGTGCTCGGTGAGTTGCCGCTTGGCGTCCCTTGAGTCCCGCGCCATGTGCATCACCGCGTGAATCACGGAGAGTTTCAAACTAAAGTCGCACCGAACGTCGGTTAGCAAACCGACCAGGCTGGGTAACACCCCGGTATCACAGATGGGCTGGTCGCAAAGGTCGTTGTCCATGGCGAGCGTGGATATTGCGTCGATGACGGTTTTCGTCAGGACGGGGATGATTTTCAACGTCCCGTCTGGCACGATTAACAAGAAAGTGTCAGTCTCTCGTAATGTGTATTACGTAAACAGTCAGAGGAAATAGTCCCTTCTGGTACGAGTATGGGCAATCAGGGAAGCGGTGTGTGGTGATTGGGAAATACGTACCGCGCGGCCAGGATTTTTCGCCAAAGTGTAACAAACCCATCAGCGGCGGAATACCCCCCGCGACGCAAAACGCTTCTTTGTTTTGCACGTCGTCCGTGCACAACAAGTTCACTGCAACGGCGGCGTGCTTGACGTGGATGGGGACGGCAGGTGTTTCTCTGTCATTCTCGAAAGACGACGATGACTGTTTGCTCATAGAGAAGCTCGCGCCGTCGTCGGCGAGAAACGCAATCAGCGCCTTGAACCCGACGTAAATGTCGTCGCCGCCTTCCCGGAACTTCTCGCGAACCTTGGGTTCATCCGCTAAAAGTGACAGCAGGTGCACGGCCCTGCACCCGGCGCGGTCGTAAGGCGTTCGTTCCAGGCTGGTGATTATTTTCTGAACACCCCCCGTCTGCGCGACCGCGCGCTTGACCTTGGCGCTCGGCGAAAACGGGTCGTCGTTGGGTTGGTTTTTTTCGGGTCGGCCGTTTGTCTCGGGACCGCCGCCCCCGTTCCATTCGCCGCCGCCTCCGCCTCCGTTCGTACAGCAGTTAATAAGCAACACAACCGCGCGTTCCGCGATGGATTCGGGGAACGAGTCGGTGTCCATTAACCGGCACACCGGGCCGATACCGCCGGACTCGACGACTCGCAGCCGCGTCGCGATCGTTTTCGTCACGAGCACAAGCGCCCTTAACGATTGTTTCGCCACATCCGCACATCGGTCTCGTACCTCCCGACTCGCCATCTCCCTCGCCACGTCGTCCACATCGCCGTTGGTTTTCTCTTTCCCAGCTAAGCACTCCTTGTGCGTATCCCACGCCTCCAGGAAATCGTGCAGTATATCCACCAACCCTGGCACCGCGTTGAGCTCAGCGACGCGATCGCTGGCACCGGGGTCGGCCTGCAGAACCTCCAGAAGCGACCCGACCGCCACTTCGCGGGCTAGGGGTGGGGGGAAGGGGATGTTTGGGGTGGGTCAGAGCGTGGGTCACGGGCGTGTGTGGGTGATCGCGTGCAACAAACACGCGGTCGCGCGTAAAGGGTGGTCCGTTAACAGCGCAGGGGGTGAGGGTACAACGACGACGTGAATGTCCTCGCGTGCCGTTTGCGCCAGCGAATCCAACGAACGCCCAACGAATGCGTCCGCCGCATGTGGTGACCTTCAACGTGCGTGGTCCGAGTACCGGGGTACGCCGTCTCGGTCGTTCGCCCGAAAACACAACGTACCTTCCACATCCCGAAGCCGAAGCACCAGATCCTGGAGATTCGCCATCTCGGGGGCGCGCCCGTGGCCACTGCCCACCGCGCGCGTCGTTGTGGACGCGGCCGCGAAGCATATCGAAAGTATCGTCGGAGAAACCGAAAAGGATCGGCTCTTTCGGCTCGAGAGAGGTTTGCGATGGCGGGCCTTTTTGCCGCTCCCCAACCGTCCGGGGAAACCGCTCGCGTTCAACCCCACTGCTCGTCGCGCGCGGTGGCGACCGATTTGTCGGCCGTTCACACATACGGACCATGTCCGTGTTCGAGCGCCAAAGGCTGGAGTTGGAAACCCGGCTAGTTTCGATCGTGGAAGGAACAGGGTTGGTGAATGCACACGCGCTTTTTTCCCTGAACGGCGCCCTCGATGATCTTCGCCTGGACGAACACGGCTTACCAATCGACCCTCCAGGCAGTGACACCAGGGGTTTGGTGGAGCACGCGCTTTGTCGAATCGCGCACGACGCTGTGGGAAAGGCGGGGGTTACAAACCATGGGGTGATGGACAGTACCCTCCCACGGGTGTTGGATTTGGCCCTGGTACTGTCGGAACTCGGAATAAGCGATCACGGCAGCGTGTTCGTGGTGGTGCAGCAGGTTTTCGAAACGACATCGCTGAACGAGTGCGGGTTGGTTTTCGGGTGGGTGGAGTCGGTGAGAGGCCGCTTGAGTGCTGATCACTGCTGGAAACGGGGAAAGCTCACCATGTTGCGGACGTGCAACGAGCTCCAAAAACGTCTCAGCGTCGGGAAACTCGCCGACGTTGTTTTCAAAGGAAGAGTGGCGTGTTTGCTAAGCGCGCTTTACCCTTTATCGGAACGCAGC
>Ga0307488_10000942_pt1 | contig 24159 bp, 33 predicted proteins | sample SB02metaG_FD_202248 | JGI IMG/M metagenome (GOLD analysis project Ga0307488, IMG submission 202248) | Sea-ice brine microbial communities from Beaufort Sea near Barrow, Alaska, United States - SB 0.2 | ecosystem: Environmental > Aquatic > Marine > Coastal | place: USA: Alaska | collected... | reverse complement strand
TTATTATAGGCGGGGGCTACGGTAAAATTATGTTGTGTTTTATACGAGTTATCTTTACCAGGGCGGTAAGGAGTCATCGGAGCACTAGGGTATTGCTTTAACTCGTCGCCTCTATTGTTTTTGAATATAGGTTCATCCATAGCACGAAACACTGGTACAGCTTTTTTTACTTTTGATACAACAGAGCGCTTTCTTCCTGAGAAAGTATGATTTATCGAACCTGAAATTACCATTAGAATCCTCGTTAATTGAAAGTATATTATACAAGAATATAGATAAAGAGTCAAGAAATATTTTACCCTATGTTATCATCAATATCTTCGCCAGTCTTATGCGAGGAACCTTCTCGTTCTTTAGGTGTTAAAGAGCTTTCTGGGCCTATCTTCAAAGTGTCCCAATTCATTGTAGAGGTGAAACTGTGCATAGGAGCTGAGCGCATTTTTACACAATTAAAACTAATACAATTATCTACCTCATCCCAAGCCTCTAGAGAATATGCAGCATCAGCAGCATCAAGAATACCTTTAGCAAAGCGGGCTTCTCCAGTCGCATCGGTTTGATAAGGACTAAATACACAAACTTCGTACTCCTGTGCCATAGACTTGAGAGCTTTACTTACTTCAATCTGCTCTGTCCAATCATACTGGCCCCCACTTCTACTCGGGATATTCGATCTCTTTACCTGATTAATATAATCTACAATAACTACAGAAGGTTTTAGAATAGATACTTTCTTATCTAATTCTGCTCTGATCTTTCCAAGAGTAAGAGAAGGGTCATATATAACATCTACTTGCTGTGCTGGAGTAAGTTCCCCAAGGCTAAGTTTTTGGTGAAATTTATCAAAATCTCTATGTTCTCTATACTCATCTAGACGTTCTTGACCGAGTGTAAATCGTGCGGCCCACCAAGCGGCTACTTTATCCCACTCCGTTATACTAAGATTTTTACTTTTGATTCTATTAGTTGGCACACCCGTTGCGATTGAACAGATGCGCTGAAGAATTTGCCTACTATCCATTTCGATAGTAAAATACATAGAAGACTTACCTGTGAGATATGCAGCAGCGGCTACATTAGCACAAGCGATAGATTTCCCTGCCCCTCGTCTACCACCAACGAGCACAAGGTCTCGGGGGGAAAACGAAATGCTTTGGTCGTACTCTGTATTGAGACCGAGGGGCAGGTACTTTCCTAAATCGTCTTCAGAGTCAAACAAAGATATTCTTTGCATAGATTCTGAGGGTACTTCTAAGTCTACCTTATCTTGTATATCAAGAACAATTTGATGCAATGCTTCAACAGATTCTTCTGCTTCTGCAAACAAGGCAGTATTATCAATATAAGAATCGAGAGACGTGAAGATCTCTTTCTGGGTGTACTCATTTTTAAGGTACTGCAGAAGCGTAAAGGCGTCTGCCTCTACTTCTAGAGATTGTATTGCTAGTATCTTTTCTTTTGTCTGTGCGTGTCGCAAAGACAGATTAAGATCTTCAAATGTAGGTAGGCGAGAGTAATTATCGAAATAATTATCAATATAGTCAAATACTTTATGGTACTCAGACGGAAGGTAATCTTTCTTGATATATGACCAAGTTTCTAGATCTCCTCCTTCAATAGTCTGTTTAATTAAAGCACTTGCTATATTCAACTGTCGTTCCCCCGAACATTAAAGATACCGCTACGGAGCGTAAACCCCGTAGCGGTTATTTTCTACTAATTTATATTAGTAAATACTTATTAGCTAGCAGAGGCAGCTTTTGCAGCCCGTGCTTCGCCATCATAGTCAGAAGCTGTTAAACCTCGACGAGTAAGCATAGTTTTAACTCCACGTGGAGTTTTGCCAATTGCATCAGCGATTTCTTCAACCGTCATGCCCGCAATGTTACTAAGGGTGGCAAACGGATCAGCCGCTGCACCGCCTTTAGTATTCTGCTGACGAGGGATTGCGTCAATGTCACCAGAACGCAGCAAGCTAAGAGCTTTACCACGAATAGAGTTGATCTCTCGACCAAGAGCAGCAGCAATATCTTCTACGAAAGCACCAGCTTCAACCATAGTGGTAAAAGTGGCTTCTTCAGCAGTACTATACGTTCGTACAGGTTCTACTTTAGGGGTAGGAGCAACGTGAGCTGTCAGTTCCATAGACAAGATTTTGCCTTGGATTGATTTAGCAGAAAACGCGCCGTCTTCAAAATGATCTGCGATTTGTACATACGTGTACTCACCGCTGTTATCAGTAACAAAAGCGCGGAGCGTAGATTCTTGAGAGTCTGAAAAAGATTTGCCTACTGCAACAGAGGCTAGTTCGACGTCAAGACCCATCTTACGCAGTTTGCTAGAAACTGAGCGAGGGGTAGTCTCAAGAGTATCTGCTGCTTCTGCGACAGTTGCTTGAGAAATAGGACTTTCATTACCTACGAAAGCTGTTAATTGAGCAGTACGCTCTTCGGTCCACTTAGGAAGTGCCATTTATTATATCTCCAATAATTCATTAATGTTTGTTGAAATTTGTATGCCAGAGTCTCTGGCTTGTTTAGTTTTACTCGATTCTATCTCACTTTCATTTAATAGAATAGTTACTTGCTTGGTAAGACTACTTTTTACTCCATAGCCAGCATGGTTCAAGGCTTCTGTAGCTTCAGCTTTAGTCTTGAAACTCTTCAATTTTCCGCTTATACATACAACGCCTTTATTACCAAACTCGTACTCATAAACAGGCTGGTTACTAGAAAAACAAAAATCAAAAGGATAGGGAGCAGAATCAAAAGTCCCGTACCAATTCATTAAAGATTCTGTAGCTTTTGGGCCTAATCCAGCAGCTTTGCATGTCTCAATATTTAATTCAAATAAACAATATATAATTGTGGACAGCTTTTTAGTTGCTGTGTTACCAATCAATGGAATACCGAAAGCAGGTAGAACTAAGTCTAACGGAGCATTTCTGCTATTTTCGATTTCCATAAAAAGTTTATTACCAAGTTTCTCAGAAGAAAGGGCATTTGCAATCTCAGTTTCATCCATATCATATATTTCAGATAACTCAGACAAGCCTAGCTTTGCAATAGCAGCTGGGCCGAGACCTTTAATTTTAAGGGTCTTTGCAAAATGCTCTACCTTTTTCTCTACTCTGGCACCACAGATGTGGTTTCTACAATAAATAACATTATTTACCCACTCAAGGACAGAACTGCAACTAGGGCAATTTGTAGGAGGAAGTATTGCTGTCATTTTGATGTTGTAGCTCCAGTATTTAAAGAGTAATTATATAAGAAAATTAGTTGTCTGTCAAGGTATATTTTTTGCCAGGTGGCATCTAAATGTCAACTCGTCGTAAAATGCGGGGTATGATTTCTCCACTCCGTATTACCTCAACACTGCAACCTATCTCTAAGTTTAGGTCTCTGATGTACTCTATATTATGTAAAGTAGCTCGGGACACTTCCGCATCCCCAATGAGAACAGGAGTCAATATACCCACAGGGCTTACTGCTCCAGATTTACCTATCTGCCACACTACATCTTCCAGAGTAGTTACTATACCATCTTTCTTTGATTTGAGAGCAACAGCTCCCCTAGGATGATGACTAGTATAACCTAAGTTGTTATACTTGCTATTAGACGAAACTCTACAAACTATCCCATCAGTTGGATAATTCGATGCGTCAAAGTGAGTAATCACGTTGAAGCCTTCAAGGGCTAGTTTGTCTAACATAACTGCATAATTATCCTCATTTGCGGCAAACCCAGCATTACTCTGACAATCGTAAGCAACAAAAGTTACCGGACGCTGACGGAATTCTGCTAAGCTTTTGAGGTTCAGTGACCCAGCAGCCGCGTTACGAGAATTATTTACAGATTCGGGGCATACAACTTCCCCAGTAATTTGCACTGTGCCTTGGTGAGTTATTGTTTTAGGGACAATAGTACCAATTTTATCGGTAATATCTCTACCAATATTTCCATCGCCTCGGGTAAGAGCTACTGCTAGGTAGCCATTAACGTACACGATAGAGATCGCAGCGCCATCTAATTTAGATGTACAGATTCTATTTTCTACTGTCTGCAACTCAAGGAGTCGAGACAAGAAAGAGGTATCTTCTAATGTTTCTTTTTCTAGTGAATACATTTTATATAGATGAGGAATACCATCTGTGACGGTATGTCCTACTGATATATAGTTGTATTTAGCCGCTAAAGAATCAAACTCGGCATCAGATAGAATAGGGTTGCCCTCATAATATGCCTTAGATGCGTTGTCAAGAAAAGTTTTCAATCTATATTATTCCTAAATTTGAATGTATATTATACTGGCAAAAGCGGTAAAAGTCAAGAACTATTTACTCCCTATTCCTAAGAATTATTTCGCATAAAGGTCTACGAGTAGATCTTTAAAGTTTTCCTCAATTACATCTCTTGACTCAGCAAGGGACAAAATTTCGGTAAGCCCAATAAATAATTCTCGGGAGTTCGTGAAATCAATAGGCATTGTGACACCGTTTCTGGTAGGTTTCCATTCTTCATGGAAATCCAGATAAAACTTTCGGAGGCTAATATACTCAACCCCACGAAAAGTACTAACGGTAAGTCGTACTTGATCTCCTTTAACTTCATCAGTGTGTATTATCCTTTCGTAAATACTAGGCTCTTCGAATAATTCCATATCTAACTCCGATTGTTTTTAAGAATCGAAGCTAGAGGAACAACACTTGTGATATTCCCCGGCTTCATTAGCCGAAAAGAGTCAGTGTCCCAACAAAACATTAATAACGTGTCGTCAGTTTCTTTAGCTCTGTTTTTCTTTTTCTGGATATAATCAGTGCTGAATTCTAAAGTACACACATTATACTTTAGTTTATTCGAGTTCTGACTTCTATAAGTGATAACAGCATCACCATAGAGACCCATTAAGTGCGTGAGTTCTTCTTTCTTCACAGTTTGCTCCTATAAAGCAGGTTAGCAAAATCTTTTGCCGTACTGAATATAGGGAAACCTCCCGCCATCTCTGACGGGGGCTTCAGGGCTGCTTCGGAGAAAAGCTATTAATTGTTAAGCGCTGTCACAACTCCGGTAAAGAATTGAGCCGCCTTACCTGTTAATTTACTAACAACATCTTCATCTACTTCTTGTCCGGCATCAGTTAATGCCTGAGATAGTGCTTCAATAGATGCTGCTTTTGATACTCGTGTGCCTCCAGTACTACTAGTAGAAGCAGTTTTAGCTGATCCTGTAGCTGGGGTTTTCTTGATATAGACGCCTGCTTTAGTAAGAATCATTCTTACACCATTTGCAGTTTCATCTAATTCATCAGCGATTTCTTTTACGATCTCTACTGAGGTTTCGGGGGTTGGAGCAGATTCTTCGTACATACTTACTGCTCGTGCTTTTTTATCGTCATCCCACGCCATCGGTCTTTTCCTTTTTGGTTTTCCAAAATAACCTGGGCAAGTACCCAGAGTTTCTAATTGTTGCATATAAAATCGGTCGCCCATCTTTTTGGTTTCCTCACTTCATAAAAATATATTATAGAAGAATTTTATATAAATGTCAAGATATTTTTTTAGATACGTGATAAATCAATTCCGTACTCTTTAAGATGTTCCAGGCTTCCAAGTTCACATGCTAATGAAAATGCATTGAAGCCTCCCATAGTTGGAGCATCAACAATAAAGTCTCCACTAACAGCCATGGGGCGCATAACATATATAGAGTATGCTTTATTACCATATATACTTTCGTAGTTAGTATCACTATAGCCGGGTTTTTCAGCTTGATAGTCTACAGAAATTTCTGAAAGTACTTGAGCAGCGCTAAAGTACTTCGCAGACCAAACAATTTGATCTGTTACAAAACTTTCTGATACGCACTCTTCTGGAAGGTACATAGGCTGCCTTCTTTCCTCTTTTCTAGCAGGTCTTTGTGGTACTCCTGTCTTTTCTATAATATTCTTTACAAAAGAAGGAGACCTATAAAGACTTTTAGCAATTACAGAAATACTGTCACCGCTTAAATAGTCACTAATAGCACTATTGATTTCTCCATCAGTAGCCTTTTTACCTTTATTAACACTTTTTCGTCGTAGTACATACTCTTTATGATCTAAGTACTCAGATATAATTTTATCAAGTCTGCTAGTATTATAAGAAATATTGAGAATATCACACGCTTGTTTTTTAGTTATAGGTTTGTTACCATTCTCCGTACTCATTAGTTCTATAATCTTTGCTATATTCGAGTCTGTCAAGTCCTCGTAGTCCTTCTTTTTTATTCTTGCCATCTTCTAATTCTATCTCCAATTTAAATAATAAGCAACAGATCGCGTGAGCTAAATGAGAATACCCTGAGTCTTCATCGTTTAACTCGCCATCCATATGTGCAAATATGTGCCGAAGTGCACCCCCCGTGTATCTATTCTGTAAGTTATCTAACTTTCTCCAGTTCTGTTCATCATACTTTTTAGCCCCAAAAGTTAAAACATTAGATACTTCTACAGTAGCTTTAGGAGGGAGTAGGTACATTCTAGCCTTTTCTGAATCGAACTTTTTTCCATTGCTCATATTACTATCATTACTCCAATTAATAAAAGACCTATAAAAGCAACACTCAAACATAAATTATAGCAAATTTTTAACATATTTTCTATATCTTTAGTCGAGTTAGTATAATCAATATAATTGTAGTGCTTAGGCTTTCTTCTATCCTTATTATACATGATATTCATTATCCTCTACTGCTTTAATAATATCTGGAAAATGTACTCCTAGTATCTCCCAAGCAATATTAGCAACTTCGATATGCTCTTTTTGTGTGCCATGAGATCGTCTAAGATCACAGTAGTGAATCCAAGAACGTAGTGTACCGCTCATATACAGACGACTTACAGTATTTCCTTCTGGTAATACAGCCCTTGCCTGCTCTTTAGCGATACCCTTATCAATAGCCCACTTATATGCCTCAGTAGACGCTCTAATTACTTCTCTTTGTATCTGATGCCACGCAATCTCTAACCCATCATTATCAGACTCTATACTATTTTGTCTATTCTTAGGATCTTGCAGTCTTGCAGCTCTAGTATTAAAACTAAGATCTTTGGTAGGGTCAGCGTATCTTTGACTAAACTCCTGAAATGAGAAAGAACGATGACGTAAAATCTGTCTTGCAATATCTCTAGTAGTTTCAATTTCCATAGTGACACTTACCATTTCAAATGGAGACCAATGTCCTTCTCTAATAAGGTATCCTAATAGTTTGCTTGCTGTTTTTAAATTATTTTGATTATTAGGATTACTCACCCGAGCGGCATAGGCAATTAGCTCTGCTGCACTATGACAACCACTAGTCGCACTGGGGGTTGTCATTCCTATAAGGCTTACATTTGTCATTTTTCTCTCCTACTAATTCTAGTTTCATAATCACATAATTCTTCGTCCCACCAATGGGGCTTATCCCTATGCTTCCACTCAGCCATTGTGCCTTTGTCTAGCATATAGAACATTCTATAAGAATCTATAGGATTATCGTAATCTTTTAACTCTTCTGTCATTGCAAGGGCGAATTGAGTAAACCCATGGTCTTCCATATTTTTTGGCTCAGGAAGACTATTAATCATTTCTAAGCTTTTATGCCTACTTCCATATCTATAGTGCGCTTCACTGCCTAATGCGTTTGCATAGTTGTGAGTCCAACAGAAATTTTCTAATGAGGAACGTACCCACACCGCGGAAGGGTGATTTTGCATTGTAGGTAGGTATGGAAACACACGAGCCTCCATAGGAAGCTCTTTCTGCTCTTTGCGAGTAGTTTGCAATAGTGTGTTTTCTTCTTTTGTTATAGGGCGAGGTACGAAACCAAATAAATGATCTACCCATAGATTTGTACATATAAGCTGTGCAGCTTCTAATATCATTTTATTTACGTGTTTGTCCACATGATATTGAGCACAAAGATCAAGGTCTTTATCTAAATAAAACAGATTAATTTTGGTATACTCCCGCTAGTTGAAATGTTATTATATAAGATTTTGACTACAATGTCAAGAATTTTCGTCTTCTTTCTCACTTAAATATACAGACCCGGAACACAGTACTAGAATGAAAATCCAAAACAGTATAACTAAACTAAACATCAGCTATACCCCTGCTGATTCATTTTTGTTAGTCTTTTCTGTACTAAATCCTCTAGATTACTGGCATCTATATGATAGGCATCTTTAAGAATTCTCATCATAGCAATAACATCTGCCATTTCTTCAGTAAGATTTTGTAGGTACTTAGGGTCGTCTACAGTCCCATGTCTTAATACTTTAGAACAGGCTCGAATTAGCTCGCCACATTCTTCCATAGCAATTACTAGCTGTTTCAATTTATTTAATTCCACTTCTTCTATTCCTTTCATCGTTGTGTCGGATCTTCTAGACTATTAATGTATAAATCGAGAAGCCGGGATACAGCTTCCGGCCTCTCGTCTGCTTTAAAACGTACTTTAATTTTTGCAACACCAGAATTTTCAGATTTTGAACTGTCTACAGTAATAGATTTAATATTGTGTTTATAAGCATCCCCCTTTTCTTTGAATAGACCCATAACATCTTTCTTTACTTGAGATACCTCATCCCCACTTTGGCCAAATAATAACCTAGCTTCGAATTCAATATCTAACTTATCAAGTCCAACAGACCCATGATCTGCTAGAATATAAAGAGGGAAATCTATGTGCCTACCATCAACTTGGAACGAGACTACTTTGGGAGTACCGTCATCATTAAAGTAATTTTTTAATGAATTGATATGTTGCTGTTGACTAATACTTTGGGCTACCATCGCACTTTCCAACAGTCCGGAAACTAGCTCTTCAATACTTAATTTTGACATATTCTTATCCTAGAATTTAGTGTAGTTTAGCCGCCGCCATTAGGGTCTTGCGTCAGTGGAATTAAAGAAGGCTCCAGCATTTGTGTCAAGTAGTCAGATAACTTCAACATACCTTCAGTAGGAGGTAACTGTTCTGCGTGAACGGCGACTTCATACTTTGCGGTATTATCAGTTTTTCGAATACTTTCTTTACTAGTAGATACCTTACCAGAGATAGATGCTTTATATTTTGCACCCCAAAAACCCCCGGAGATAGATGCTTTGATCTCACTTTCACTCTTAACTTCATTAGTGTCCTGAGTAGAAGTTTGTACTTCCATCATAAAGCTAATATCTGCTGATGTGATTGCGAGAGAGGGCAGAGGTACTAGTGGCAACATTGGAACTTTACTATACAAAGTTTGTACTGATTGCTCCCCTGTTTCGCCGTCCGTCATAACTCGGTTCATCTCAACGTCAAGAGATCGTGCTACTGTTTTACCAGTTTTCTCATCTTTTGTAAATGCTACTTCTTGAATGTATTGCCAAGTAACATCGTTGAGCTGTGCTTGACCTTTTGCCATACCGATAATCGGGGCAGTAATCAATTGTTCGATCGGAAGACCGACAAATTTGCTTGCTATACTCATTTATATCCTTAATTAAATTTTACCAAACCTTGGTAACGCTTTTTTACGGTTTCAATTTCATGCAATGCCTTATTCATCTTGCCTTTGATTTCATCCTCAACAGCAAAGTTGAAGACTGTTTTACACCCCGGACAGGCAGATATAGGATTTTTTATAATGAAATCAAGTGAAAACCCTAAAGGATTTTTACAAAAAGGGCAGGGCAGCATGGTTTTTTCCTTCTTCCTGTCTAGATTCTTTTGCTAACGTAAAAGCTAATGTGCTCTGGCCATCTATGAAATTCTTCACGAATGTGGCACCAAAAAAGACCTTGGTAACAAGCGTCTAGCTTTTCGGAGCTCTTAGATACGTTATCTGTCCCGCTACTATTTTTTGATCTTTCACGCATATTCCGCACTTACTCCCTATTTTATGGGCTAGAGAGGAGTTCTCTTCTAGCATTTTTTCAGTTATTTTATTACATACGCATAAGTACACTATACGCTGTTCATTCGAGCTACCAGTCTTTTGGAGCGGTCTCCTACTTGGTAATACCATTTACTATCTTGCATTTCTAGAGCCGCAAGTTTCCATGACCCCGCTGCGAGGGCTAATCTCATATTCTGAAATTTAGTTAAGCGAGTGCGTCCCATATTGAACATCATATTCGCACAAATCTCTTTTACTTCTGCAGGGAAATCTTCCCAAATATTGTCGTATAGTATATCGCAATCGTTTAAAACGCTGACTATATCTACTCGAAATATCTCCGCAACGCGCTCTTCTGATATTTTTGTACCAGCAGGCGACCCGTATTCCGGATCATTTTCGCGAATAAGATGACCGATACCAAAAGTAGGATACCCAAGATGGTCAAGATAGACCTCATATCGTACTCCTTCATCAATCTTTAATTGTTGTTCTAATTTATCTATATTTAAAGTTTTATCGTAGTACATATCTACTTTTTTGCCTTCATAAACCCTACTGCTGATCTTACACCAAAGGATGCAGCAACTATAACACTTAAAGTATACTGATACCAATCTGGCATTGTTTCTAAAACTACAAAACCTTCTTTCACATAAGGCACCATACTAGGAAGGAAGGCCATAATTAAAGGAATACTAAACAGGAGAGTTAACCACTCATCTTTCCAAGATTGGCCACTATTCTCCGCCATGATCCTTTCCCAGTCTGCTTCACTTTCGGCTGCTTTGACTATGACTGCTGCCTTTGCTTCAGATTTAGCCTTACTCACAGCATTCTTACCTTCTAAATAAGTTTGCCCTAACCCCGCTACAGAGGATAATAATCCCCCTAAAAGCTGAAATGCCATATTATTTACCTTAAAATAGGGGGACCTAAGCCCCCCATCTCTACCTTACAGCCCTAAGGGCGTAAAGATAAGTCCTATTAAACCTACAGGAACTAATAGCACAGTTACGATTGTAGCCGTAAGCTCTACCATTTCAGCCTTGTTAATATTTCTCACACGTCTTCTCCTAATTAATTGCAATCTTCTTTGGTTGCAATGCTTCAGGGACTTCTTCATGCAAATCAATGCAAAGCAGGCCCCGCTCACAATAAGCGGAAACTACATGAACGTGTTCAGGAACACCAAAGACTCGTTTAAACGCTTTACCACTTAAGCCCTTGTATACATATGTTTCATTGTCTTCTTTAGTATCTAACTTTTTCTTCCCCTCTACAGTTAGAACGCCCTCGTGAAGGAATATGTCGATATCCGCCTTATTCCATCCGGGCACAGCAATCTCAATCCTTTTATTACCACTTTCCGTATTGGATAAAATGTTAAATCTAGGATAAGTACCATCAAAGTTCTCTTGGAACAGTGCCGTGTTGTTCATGAAGCGGTCAAAACCAAACAATACTTTGTTTAAGTCTGCCATACCTAATCTTGAATTTGTCATAAATGTCTCCTCATTTTATGATCTTAGCCTGCTTTCGCTAGGCCTGAGCCCTTTCGGTACTCAATAGTTATATTATTTTGATAGTTATAGACGTATCAGTCTTCTATATCTTCATCCACATCGATAGTACCATTGTCGATAAAATATTGAACGGCATCTTCTACCCCATCTTTATGCCCTAAGCTCCAGGTAGTAATACCGCAGCCGATTAAGCAAAAGAGGAAAATAATTATATCGATACCAAAAACCATACCCTATCTCCGAGCTTTACTCTTGTGAATTTATACTATTATACAAGAATACAATCTGAAAGTCAAGAAAAATTTTTCGTTAGCTAAAAATTCTTCTTGACTTTTCAGGTGGAATGATATATACTACATATTAAATATAGCCATGAAAGGTTTTTATGAAAAAATATAAAAAAAGACCATGGACTCATGACGAACGTAAGCTACTGAGTAAGATATACCATCAAAGTTCTAGAGAAGAACTTGAGAGGAACTTTCCAGATAGATCTTATAATGCATGCGTAAAGCAGACTAAGTACTTAAAGGATAGAGGATGGTTTTTCGTAAAAGTATAGTAGCAAGCTTAATAGCAATTTCCGCCGTTGCGTATTCATCAGCCTCTCAAGTATACATGAGCCCAAAAGACACTAATGAGATATACTGCTTGGCGAATAATATTTACTTTGAAAGTAGAAATCAAAGTGTAGCGGGTAGGGTAGCAGTGGGATATGTTACTATTAATAGAGTAGCTTCGGAAAGATTCCCCAATACTATCTGTGGGGTGGTTACTCAAAAATACAAAAGAAAATGCCAATTTACTTGGTACTGCGGAAAGCGCAAAAGTATTAATGACCATGGAGCATATGGAGCAGCTCTATCAATAGCATGGAAACTATTTTATGCTAATCGTCTAATGTGGGACGAAACTGATGGAGCTCTTTGGTACCATGCTGATTATATAAAAGCTCCTATTTGGACAAAAGATATGGTAGTATCTAATAAGATAGGCAACCATATCTTTTATGTAGATAGGAAGATTGAGGAATAAGTTGAAAGTTACTGTAAAAAATAATAATGTTGAAAGAGCATTAAAGATATTTAAACGAAAAAGCGCTGAGCTGATTTGGGACTATAAATCAAAAGAGTTTTATGAGAAACCAAGTACTCATAAACACCTTTCTCGCAAGGCAGCAATTAAACGAGAGAAAAAAAGACAAGGAGTTAACGACAATGTCAAATGGTACTAATTTCGAACTTGTAGGAGATTTTATGCAAGTATTTGGGCAGGAAATAAAAGATATTCCTGAAATGCCTAGCGAAGAAATTCAACAGCTAAGAGTTGAATTAATAGCTGAGGAGCTAGAAGAATTTAAAGATGCGCTTGCGGCTATGGATATTGTGGAAGTTGCTGATGCTCTTACAGATCTTTTATATGTTGTATATGGGGCAGGACACTCCTTTGGCCTTGATTTAGACTGTTGTTTTGCAGAAGTGCATGCCAGTAATATGAGCAAACTCGGAGAAGACGGCCAGCCTGTCTATAGATCTGATGGAAAAGTACTAAAAGGTCCAAAGTTCTTTAAACCTAACTTGGAGTATGTTTTAGACTTTTAAAAATTGTCAGTAACCCCCCTTTTGAAGGGATTCACCTTTCAAAAAATAGTTCTTGACATAGTAGGTGACACTTGCTATAATTTGTTCAGAAATGTTTTACTAGGCTAACAATTATTGGCCAGGCACCGTGAACCTACTATGTCATATACAGCAAAAGATTTAAATCCTTTAGTGCGCGGAGACGATTGGACTATTAAATTAGTAATCAGCTCTGACGGCACTATTACGGATGTAACAAACTATACTTACACTCTCACTCTAAAAGCGAATATTGATGATCCCGACCCGGGAGATCTTCAAGTTTCTGTCGTTCCTGTAGGGCCAAGTGCTACCGTAGGGATTGTTTATCTTAATGCGGCCCGCGCCCTTACAGGCCCGTTAGAGGCTAAAACCTATAACTATGATATTCAACAAGTTGATGATTCGGGAAATGTTCAAACTCTACTTATTGGAAAAGTTAAAGTAGTCAAGGATGTTACCAGAGCTAATCCTTAATGGCTTTCGGTACACGTACCACAGTATTCAATAACATGGATGCCGTCAATGTTGGCACCCTTGAGTATACCCCTGGAGGGGGTAATACTATAGCCGTCAACGTAGCGGATGGATTTGAATTGCAAGGTACTGGTTGTATCGAAACTCGTTTTGACAGTGCAGCTAACTTTATTCAAGCCGTAGGTGCGAGCAATAATGCTATCAGAGATTTATCAAGCTCTGGTAGCGCTACTCTCTACTGGTTAAATACCTCTGTAGGTACTACTCTTACTTCTTATGATGTCTTAATCCATGACGGTACCAATGACGGCATTGCTAATTTAGGGTCTTTCTATCCGGCTACGGGAGGTTATACTCCTATTTGGTGTGACGTACCCTCACTATCAGGAACTATTACTACTAGTAATGTCGAAGCCATAGGGTTTCGAGTAAGTAATAACGATGCCGGATCTGGTAATAAACCTAATACCTTTCTAGATAATTTTATTACATTTGTAGGTACTGAAGCCTCTCCATTTTATATTAATGGAACTACAGATAATACTATAGCCTTTATTCGAACTACGGAATCTAACAAAACTAACGGATATAAAGGTTTATTAGTAACTCAAGCAGGAGCAGATTTATTTTACTGTCGACTTACAATTGGAGAAGGAGCTACTGCAGGTACTGCAATTGCAACAACTTTTTCAGAATCAGATAAAACTTTTATTCACGTGGATCAAGCAGCTATTGTTAGTACTTGGCTTGGTTGGACAGTAAACTTGGGAAATGCTTCTACTACTTTTAGTATGACTAACTGCAATTTTCAGTCTTCAGCAGTATCTACTGCTACTAATAGACCTGACTTAATTTTTACAGGTACTACAGGGTCAGCAACAGTTACCTCCTCTGCTTTGCTAGGGCTTAGAGCTATTACTATGAATAGTAGCGTAGAAATTACAGGAGGCACAGTAGATGCAATAGCCCTTACGTTAGGGGGAGGCTCGATAGAAAGTTCAGATATACGACCCCGCTCCGCTTCTGCAGTAGCCATGATTACAGATGCTGCTTTCGGAACCACTACTGGAATAAATAACTGTAATATAATTAATGTAGGCTCTGGTCACGCTTTTGAATTTACAGCTACTACTTATACTGCCGATACCTCGATTACTTTTACAAATATAGTATTTGATAATACTACTTTTGGGGCTAATGGGTCTACTAGTGCCGCTATAAGAAATACAAGTGGTTTTGAAATTACAGTTGCTTTGAATGGTGCTAGTAATACACCTACTGTAACTAATGTGGGTGCTGGCTCTTCTGTAGTTTTTGTCGCAGCAAAAGCACTGGTTATTGATAATATCGAAGATGACACTGAGTTAAGAGTCTATAGTTATACTGATTTAAATAATCCTTTAACTTATACGGAATTAGTAGGAGCTGAAAGAGTTGGGGCTACCCCCGACACTAGCACATTTGACAGTATAGTAACAGATCCAGCAAATGCTGGAAAGTATAAAGTTACAAGCTCATATGATACCTCCGGAGGAGATATTAATGTAGTAATTGTAGCACATAATTTAAATTTTGAATTCTTTCGAGTTCAAAAAGTTTTGACTGCTAGTGCGGATACGACTATATCGCTCTTTCAGAGTTCTGACAGGCAATATGATTCGGGAACGGTCTAACAGTCGAGGCTACTTAGATATACTTATTAAAAAGTATATATTATAATGTCCTAGACTTAGGGCAAGCTATTAGGAGAAAAACTAAATGGCTAATTTCTTTCAAACTTCTAACGTCCAGAAGGATCCGGATCAATTGTCAGTACACGTACCGACAGTATCTACTCCTATCGCATCCAGTATTGGCGGCGATATTATTAATGGACAAACAGCCGCTATTGACTATGATGACGTAGGCAGTAATGGCACTTTTACAGCAGGCAGTGGCTATGTCGTAGATAATGTAATTGAACTATCAGACGGCTCTAAAGTAACTGTTACTTCTGTAAGTACTGGGGCTGTTACTGGCTTTACAGTAACTACAGTTGGTGGGGCAAATACTGCCGCATTGGCAACTCTTACGCAATCTGCTGTAACGGGTGGCGCTTCTCAAGCAGGCACCAGCTTTGACTTAACTACTGCTACGAATAATATTTCTGCGGCTATTACTGCTGACGAAATTATTATTGACTGGGATCTCAAGAAAATTGGTTTGGTTGTTCAAGGTAACTTAGGCGATGATGGGGCTTCTTTGAAAGCCGTCTACTCATCTCTCAAAGATGCTTGGCAGTCAGATGCACTCTTGATCAAGTTTCCTTTCCCAATGGGTCCAATTACGGACGAGCAGTTCGAGATGATCAACGGATGGAACTGGGATAAAGTTGAAACTTCCGGTACTGTTAATGCTACTACTATTGAATTAATTCGTGATGGTGGTTGGTCTGTTAAAGATACTTCTAACGTGATTCAAGAAGAATGGTCTTCCATTATCTCTCTTGGTATTCTTGGGTCAAGTGACCAAGTATATTATCAGCAAGTACAAGATGAAACTTCTACTACCAATACCTTTAACTTTAAACAGTTTGGTGCGGTTAATCAAGCAGTTCAAATGTACGCAAATGGTGGAGCGGATTATCGGGATCAAACAGGTGCAACTAATATTCTGAAGTTGTTTGTTCGTGAGTGGCAGTCTACGTACGGTACTTCGCGCTTTAGTGATATCGGTGTATCCTCAGTAACTTATCAAGCATACCGATTCCCTCTTACGACTCAGGCGGACTTGAAAGTGCCTCATTTGGAAGGCTTCCTTTCTGGGGGTGTTAGTGTTAGTGCTTCTTCTGACGGTACTATTCATACTTATACTACGGGTACTGCACACGGTCTAGTTATTGGTGAGATTTTGACTATTACTGGTTTTACCACTGAGACTGATTTCAACGAAACTACTACGGCAATTCTGTCGGTTCCTAGTGATACAACCTTTACTATGACCCCTACAGTAGCAACTGCTAATAGCAGTACTGATACCGGTGGTTCTGCTGTTCGTCCTTCGTATGATCTTACAACTATCACTTATGTTCGTGATGCAAGTGGTGATTTGGTTACTAACGATAAGATCTCAGGCGTTGCACACAGTACTGGGGCTGGCGACTATGCAATTGGTGATGTTATCCAAGAAGCAGGTGAGTGGTACATCAATAAGACTGGTGTCAATACTGCTACTGCTCCTCCAAGTGATGCTACTAACTGGGAAGTATTTGCAGGCTCACGTGAAATTGCAGGTACTAACTATCCGTTTACTGTAATCATTGATGGAGATACTAACGTTGCTGGTGAAGGCGCTGGCGGTGTAAATACTACTGTAGATATATATGAAAAAGTACAGTACTTCTTACGTCAAAATAGCGATATCGATGCCGATGCTGGTGGTACTGTTGTCGGTAAAACTGGGGATAGCTTACTCCGATTTGTTGGTGACACTCTTGTAACCGCATCAGGTGTATATATTGATAGTTTTGCGGAAGCAGACACTAACGCTATTGAATTCGTAGATGCCCAGGACGGAACTCGAACATTCAACTTCTTAGCAACGCTTAACGTCAACTTTGGTGCTACGTTGCAGGATGATCAGTTTGCTAAGTTCTTCGTATTCTTCGAAAATGATTTGGCTGCTACTGTTCCAACCGGAAAAAACTACAATACGCCATTGGCTGTTGTAGTACAGGATAAAGATAGTACTGATATCTCAGGCTTAGTAAACCCTTCTTGGCCAACTAAGCGAGTTTCTGCTACCTTCTCATATGATTATGATGGTAACGTTCAGCGTGGGGCAGGTTCTGCTTCTACTCCTGCACCTGTTATTGTTGTAGCACTTGGGTTGAATGAAGCTCAGTACGTATCCTCTGCTGGTACAATTAACCGTTCTAAGTCAAACATTGTTTCACTTATCGCGGCTCTTGAACGTAACTACGACGAAGGTACTGTCTAAGTTATAGTTTAATATTAGGTGTAAATTCGGGGGGAGGGTTTCTTCCCCCCTTTTCTAAAACGAGGAAAAAATATGTTTTCAAGAAAGAAAGTTAGACACACTGCGTATACCATGAAAAATGGTGTTACTCAGTTTAATGACGAAATAAATTCAATTATTGCAGAAATTGAAAAAGTTATGGAACCTGGGGATACTTGGGCAGGTTTTTCCTTAGCTTGGGATCTTTTTGTAACAAAAAATAATATTGTAAGAATTGCTCCTGAAACTGACAAGACATTTATCCACTCGACATTAATTGAGATTAAGACTAAGGTGGAAATGGGACTTGCATTAGAGAGTATTTTAGAAGGACTTCCCGCACGGAAACGAAACGTGTATCAAATGGTAGATTTAAACTATTTAGGTCAGGAAATTGACTGGAGCGGCTACGAAACGAAATGGAGTATTAGCATTAACTATGCAAGTAAGCGGTTAGAAGTTAACAATTTGAGTACTAAAGTTAACAAACCAGTAATGCCTGTATTTGAAGAACCCGCTAAGGCCCCGCTGGCTACGAGCATACAAACCGAATTAGACTTGAAGCCTATCGATGAATTTGACGATGATTTCAAGGCAAAAATTATGAAGTTGCTGTCTACAGCAAAATAAGGAGTAAATAATGGCAGGGGAACGCAAATATACTAGAATACCTCCGGAAAGTACAGGTGATCGTGTATACATGATTCACACTGCTGAAATTAGGTATGATAACAAAGATTTAACACACGTTTGGCAAACAGGGGGTCGGTATAACCTAACGGCTGCTGTGTTTGATAGTAATAACGACTTTACTATTCATGTACATGGAGTCCAGGAAGAAACTACGAGTACTGGTGTGCTTTCTGTACACTACGATGCATTGGCAAACCATAATGGGTATAGCCCTGAAGATAATCAAGAAATACGACTTGGTGGCATTGATGGACAAATCGTAGGGTATGTTAACGGACCCGCCCAAGATTTATACGTCCCCGCTCAGAATATTATGGGGTATGATAACCCTGAATATGGGTGGAACATTGATAAATTTGGGTCAGGGCAGATAACCTTCCAAGAAGGGGCTCCTGAGTTGACTCAATATGGAGAGTTACGTACTTCCAATAAGCAACTACTTGCACAATATATTTTTAATAAAGGGCCTTTATTTGATCAGTTTTCAAATAGTCTAGGTACTGGTGGAACAGTTGAATGGAAAGAAGGGTATCAAGCAGTAGAGGTAAAAGTTCAAGCTGTTACAGGCTCCAAGTCTACACACACTAGTAACCTATACCACCCATATGTTCCAGGAGCGAACCAGCTTGTCGTTATGGCTACAAGAGTGGGGGATACGGGAGTAGACGGTTGTAGTCGTAGATGGGGTATGTTTGATGCAGACGATGGATTTTTCTTTCAACTAGGTTCAGATTTAAGTAATGGTGGGGATGGTGACGGAAGTGCTTTATCGTTAGTTCATCGTAGAACTTTTGAAGGAGTTAAAACAGAAAATCGTATACCTCAATCAGCATGGAATAAAGATAATTTAACTGGTACTGGAGGAGGAACTAATCCTTCTGGTATGAAACTAAATATCAATAAAACTAATCAATATTGGGTGGATTTTCAACATCTCGGAGGAGGTAGTATTCGGTATGGAGTATACTATCAAGGAGTACGCTTGATAGTTCACGAAATGGATATGGGAAATGGGTCAGCTTCTGGAGCTTGGCTTCATAATGCTACTGGTAACCCTAATCTGCCTATTTGTTGGGCACAAAATGTATGGGATGGAACTTTAGCTACAGGTGAGAAGAGTCTTTTTGCGTATGGAGCCGGTGTATGGTCAGAAGGTACTGGTAGTACAAATATTCTGGAAGAAGGAAGCTTTAGAAGCCTAGATGAGTCCTTCCGTATAGATAAAGATTCTGTATACAGCAGCAGCCATTATCTATTTTCTATGCGTCCAATATTACAAATTAGTGGAATAGACAATCATTCTTTATACTTGCCAAAATTTCTAACTATTGATGCTTATGATGCAAATGGTGATGATATTCGCGGCGAAATTAGAATATTTCGTAAATGTATTCTTAAAGGGTTAGAGTGGTCTCCAATCTCTTATGCTACTACTGAGCTCGACGAAAAGTCCTTTCATACTGGGCATGGCCCAGAAATGTTTCGAAGGCCTATCAAAGGCGTTACTGAACTTAATTTTAGTGAGATATTTAATACGTTACAGTATGGAACAGAGAGAGTTAACTCAGAAGCAGCAACCTCTGTAAGATCTCAAGACCTATACAGTATTACTGGGGAAGATAACCCTTACGGTACTGGACAGTGCCTAACTTTGAGAGTTGGAGTTAACCCAGTACTACAAAGTTCTGTACACTTTTTTGATGACACAAATCCCATTACAGTCTCAGGAGTTACCGAGGCGGGCTTAACCTTTTTAAATGGTAATACCTATATTACGTCTTTACAAGACTCAAACGAGATGCAGCTATATAATACTGTGGAACTTCTTGAAGACGATAGAGCTACTCGAGAACTAAGTGCTAACTATACTGGATTACACCATGGGCATGAAAATGATCATATTACCTTTAAGTCTGGAGCTGCAATTAATGAACGTGTTAGAATTTTGGAGTTAGGCTCTAGAGGCACTAGTACTGATTATTTCTTAGTGGGGGATAGACAATCTACTACAGTTGATTCGGTTGTATCCGGTGATTCGTTCTGTATAGAAAGGATACGTTCTATCGATACTATTGTTGCTGCAGGAGGCACTGCATCTGTTCGCACATATGAGCATCATTTTAATACTAATGATAAAGTAAGGATTTCAGGTACTACTAGTTTCAATACTGCTAGTGTCGCAAATGCTGTAGTTACTAATGGAAGTGTTGCTATTACTGGAACAGGGTTTACTGCAACTGGATTAAATCCTGGAGACTTTATTGAAGTTGATGAAAGGCATGGAGAAATTTCTACAATTAGTGATACTGAAATTGTTCTTGTAGCTCCTTATCCTGGGCCTACTGGTACTTATACTTTATATGAAGTAGTATTAGTTACTGTAATAGACGAGCATAATTTTACGTATGCTACAGATGTAGTTGCTGCTCAAGAGACTGCAGGTACGGCTACTAGCTACCACCATCATGCGTTTTCATTAGATGTATTTACTACGGAAGTTAACTCTCACCCGTTAGACTATAGAACCGTATTAAACGCCGTTAAAGGCAGTGGCAGCCAAAGTACTGGAGCTATCATTACTGGTACTCCCCCTGCCCAATCAGCATGGACATTTATGTGGAACCCTATAAAAAGACCTGTGGAAGATGAGGTACATAATATTCGAATCAATCTTGCATGGAAAGAGAGAATCCAGTAAATGCCTAGCGTAATTTTTAACTATGGCGAATGGTCGTATTGGGCACCTAGAAACTTGCCCGATACACCAGGAGCTATGAAAGTTACATTTGATGGAGAAAATAGACTCATCCGGGTAAACCCGGGTGAAACCTCTATCGATGTAAAAATCGATATCTATAGTAACTGGAAAGAGTGGATGCTTCAGAGGAAAAATAGTCAGTGGTATGATGCTATAACTACTACTGGGGGAGACCCTATTACAGAAACTACGGCACTAGGAGATTCATACTTTCTAGAGAACGGCTGGCGAATACAGCCTTGGATTCCCGCTGATTTAAACCTTACTGGCTATATTCTTGATATTATAGGTAATATTTATACCCGAGAAGAGGGAGGTAATCCTGTAAACCCACAGAGCGGAGTAACCATTGCACTTACAAGAAGTACTCTGCCAACTGTTTCTATTGCTGGAGGGCTTAAAACAGAGCTAAGGCTTCTAGAAGTTTGGAGATCGTTAGGGTTAGATAAAGAACATCCTCAGATTATTACTGATGATAGTATTACCACAGGTGAGGCTCTCAAGATGAATATCACTAATCCTACAAATGAAATCACTATTGTCTCTAGAGAAGAATAGTGAGCAGCCATACTGGAATTGGTAGAAGAATATCTCTCGCAACGAGAGGGTGGAGAGGGGGTATTTTTGATAAATATTACTCTGCACAAGATATCGAAATTACAACTGCAGGGGCGTACTCTGCAATTGTAACTGCAAACCCTACCAATATTGAAGCCAGTGTATCAGTACGATCTACTGCCCCGTCTTCTTATAGTGTTGATAGTATCTTGGTTGATACGTTTGATGTGCAAGTAGTAGTTCCTAGCTATAAGGTAGAACTAACAATACTTGGGTCTGACGCAAGTATTACTATTTTGGATGGAGTACCATAGGTGGTGGGCCTTCAAGGATTTGAACCTTGGACCTGCCGATTATGAGTCGGATGCTCTAACCATCTGAGCTAAAGGCCCTTCGGAATACCTAAGAATAGTACTTCGTTAATGTTAGTAACACGGCTGTACCTGATATAGCACTGCCAATCATAATGGCTTTATCATTCCATATACTACCAACATAAATCCAACATATGGCACTTAGTGCATACAGAGATTGTCCTGCAGTAAAAAAGTCTGCCTGCTGTAGAAATATTCCAGTAACCGCAGAAATTGTAGCAGCCCATTTTACATAACTGTCAAGAGTCCCTGTAGGAGTAGTAGGTTTTAAATCCTCTACTTCCATCTGAAGCTCTGTCATTTCTTGTTTCAACCGCTTTCGTTCCGCAGTTAATTCCATGGCAAGACGTCCTGCCTTGCTCATAGTACTTCCTTCAAACTTCTCTTTAATATCTTCGTCTATGCTCACTACTCTGTCTCAACTAAAAAAGTTAGGGGAAGGACAATCAATCCAACTATCAATCCTACTATTATAAATACCATATCGGAGGCTGTCGTATCTAGTACTTTACCTCCTTGTATAATTACATAGAATATCCAAAATGTATATGCTATCCATTTCATATAGTATCCTCAAAAATTTTCATAACTTAACCAAGGTTGTTTCATTGCAACTTTGAACTCTCTAATCATAAACTCTAAATCATCTGCACTCTCTCCATACATATCTATTGGATTCTCTGTGCACATATTTTCACGTCCTTCATCATCATAGTAAACTTCATGAATACCAAAGGCTCCCTCTTTTTTCACAACTCTGTAGCTCCAACTACTCATAATAACCCCGCCTCAATTTAGCTAAATATAATATATATTATCGATAGCAAAATAAAACCAGATAGATACCCCAAAAAGAATCCCTTCCAGAATTCTAAAGATAGTTCTTCTTTATATGTCATGCTATGATGTACTTTCCTATTTCTATTAGAAATGCGAGTAAGACTAATACCGGAACTAACACTATGGTTGTCCAGTATAGTCTTTCAAAAACTCTATCGAGTATGTCTACCAACTTTTTCATACTAAAGTATAAATGAATACACCTAGAAAAGTGAATAAACAAATAGTATTAATAGCTGTTAGCCATGCCATTCTTTTTGCAAGCCTTTGTTCTTCCTCGAAACTATAATTGCCCATGTTTTACCATATCCTCAAATGTATCCCACAGGCGATCAAATCGCATTTCATACAACTCTTTAATGCCTGTGAGCTTATTAACTACCCGATCTTCATCCTCAGGGCCTAGACTATACTTATCGCTGTTTATGATACTGTCCGCTAGAAGATCAAGGTCTTCAATAATCTCCCAGCAGTTCATTACGTTTTGCTCTAAAACAAATCTATCTTTTGATCCGTTTGTCACCCTTGTCATATAATAACTCCTACTATTGTCCATACTAAAGTTAATATTAATATCTTAGATATGATTCCCATCTTCATCGTATATTCCTGGATGAAGATTATTAAAGTGTTCATAATACTCCTGTAATTGATTTTGTGTCAGCATTGCTAGTAGCGCTTTTAACACATAAGAATGACCGAATTCGTCTGCTAACTTTTCAAATCTATATCTTAATTCGTTAGCATTCATAATCATATTGTCCATCTCTTTTACACTCTCTAGTAACTCATCGAAAGTCTTATCGTCCATTATTCAACCTCTTTAAAGTGCTCGTCCCAACCGTCGACACCGAGGGTGCTATAAACATCGTAATACCAGTTACCGTACATTTCCAGAATATCATTACTATCTAAGTCAGCATCTTCTTCGATCATTTCGTCCTCTAACATTTCTCTTCTGAGTTCCGCTATGAATTCTCCATAGGCTTCGTTTGAGGGTGACATAAACACTACTTGCATTTGCTCTGGATCTAAAATAACGTGAATAATCATTTGTTCTTTTCCTTTTTTATAAGAGTTAATTATACAAGAATTTAGTATAAATGTCAAGAATTTTGTTTGGCTCTATAGTCTTTAATTGCAGCTTTAATTGCATCTTCTGCTAGGACACTACAATGTATTTTAACTGGGGGAAGACAGAGTTCTTCTGCTAGTTCAGTGTTTTTAATACTTCCAGCCTCTTCAAGGCTTCGTCCTTTCACCCACTCGGTAAGCAAAGAGCTACTAGCAATTGCACTTCCACACCCATAGGTTTTAAACTTTGCATCCAGTATTATTCCTTCATTCACTTCTATATAAAGAACCATTACGTCTCCGCAGGCGGGAGCGCCGACCATACCAGTGCCTACGG
>Ga0307488_10000941_pt1 | contig 24167 bp, 29 predicted proteins | sample SB02metaG_FD_202248 | JGI IMG/M metagenome (GOLD analysis project Ga0307488, IMG submission 202248) | Sea-ice brine microbial communities from Beaufort Sea near Barrow, Alaska, United States - SB 0.2 | ecosystem: Environmental > Aquatic > Marine > Coastal | place: USA: Alaska | collected... | reverse complement strand
AATGTGGTCCCTTATGGAAATCCAAAAATGCTTCCTCATTCGGTAAGTATGCAGATTTACCTGTATACATATCTATTGCCAATAATGCTTCAAACTTTCCTCTTGTTAAATAATCTATATAATTAGCGCCTGCGTATTCTAATGCAATCGCTATATCACTGTCTAAACTTTGAAATGCTTTAGCAATTTTTTCTACTGCTACTGGAATAAATAATTCCTTATAAAACTCTTTGGTAATATCATATCTTCTTTTATCACCTACAGGAAGGTCTTGATTTAGATACTTTACAAAATTAGTTAGCCCTAATGTTTTATTATTTGCATCTTCTATATGACTTGCAACTGTTGGTATTACTTCTTTATATCTTAATAAAATATCTCTTGCTTTAAGTTGTGCCATGCCGCCCATGCCCAATCTGCCACCGCCTGAACTAGTTTCACTTTTACTTGCTTTTACTTCTACTAGTTCGCCATCTATTACAACATCACCAGTTGTACTACTTAATTGTACTCTGTCACTTAACATTGCTAATGCAAATTCGCCGGGCCCTTTCTTATTAGAACCTACTCCGTATGGTAATAATGTTTTGAATACTGTATAACCTACATCAGACTTAAATATATTTGATAATGTATTTATAGGTTTCTTTAAAGCATCAACATCATATGCTGAACCTGTTTTTTCTAAATCGTCTAAGAAATCTTTTATCTTTTCATAACTACTTTCTATTTGATATATTACCTGCGTTAATACCTTAGTTGCGGCTTCTTTGTTCATTGCTGTTTCGTCTGCTATAGGCTTAACTACTAGTTTTCCTATAACATCTTGTATATGATCAGCATTTAGTATTCTCCAAATTTGATCTATAAGTTCTCTGTCTTTTTCTTCTTCTATATCTAACTTATTTACAATATCTTGTATCTTAGTTTTTTCTGCTTCTAAATCATCATATTCATTTAATTTAGATTCATTAACATTAATAAATTTTCGTTGACTGTCAGACATCTGCCTTTTAATAAAACTTCTAAGTATAGATCTTAAACATGCATCGTCTCCGCTCTCTGCACGTCTGTCTCTAAATGCTCTTAGCATTTTAGGGTCAGGTAAAGCAAAGAAGGCATCCATTTGCTTCTTAAGATCACTTGCAGGCATTTTATCTGCTAGTAAATGATTAAGCATTCTTATTTTTGAATTATCAGGTACTGCAGATTCCGTTTGTTTGGTATCACCTGATTTGTTTGGATGTTGGAATCCTTTTGCTTTCTTTGTTTTCTTTTTATTATAAACTTCATCTATCTTTTTATTATCTATTTTTGATATTATCTCTAACTGTTTTTGTAGAGATAAGGAATCAAATTTTTCAAATATATTAGACATGCTACTATTTATCGCACTTTCGTTGTTTCCTTGCGGTCCGCCGTGGATTTGTAATCCGCGGATTAATGCTGAGTCATAATCTAACGGTTCGCTACCGGCTTCTTTGTTTCTTGTTATAGCCTGTAATACTGCATCTTTTAGAGTCATTGCATTACCGCTATTATTTAAAAAGCCAACTAGATTATTTACTTGGCCTCGTTGTACATAGTAGTTAATTCCTTGAACCATCATATTATTAAATAATGTATGATTTTGTCTTGCTATCTCGTAACTTGTGTCTACTTCATGCTCAGGTGCAGTAGAAATTGTATTTGCATCATCAATAAATCTGTCGTCAACTCCCCACTTGTATTCAGGCTCTCGTTTTAATGGTTCTATTTCTAAACCTTTTTTACCACTTAAAACTTTTTTCAAAACATTATCTAATGCTATACTAAATGCACCATAACTAGATTCTTTATTAGCCAATTCTTTAGCAACAGCACCTTTCATTGCTTTTGGATATACTGACCAGTCAAATGCATTAAATCTTTTTTGTTCAGCATCGTTTTCTACCTGTTCCCAAGTCATGCTGTCTCCTCTATTAAGAGGTTCACCACTAGTTGGGTTTTTGGTATCTTCTTCATCTACAAGAGGGTTTATTCCAGGCATTCCTGCTCTAGAGTCACCGTTACGGGTTACTTCTATATTCAATTTGTTAAGCTCTAAAATTTCATCACTGCCCATTTGAATGTAACTACCTGCACCAGTTAAGTCCTGGTAAGAGATTTTATATCTTGAATAAAATCTACCTAACACACGTCTATATTTTTCTCTACGCCAACTATGATAGTAATTTTTTGCTTTTTCAAATGTATCGATTAGGGCTAAACCGTCTACGGCATCTCTGGCCTCTTCATTGTGAGCGGCTGGTATGATATAAACTAGATCCATATTTAATCTTTTACCAAATTGGTCTAAATGATTTTCTAAGTATGCTATTTGGTTGGGTTTAGTTTTATCTGTTAGGACATTATAAAAGGTTTCATCTATATATCCTGATGAATATTTCGGCCAATTAAATTTTACTCTGCTTTTAATTCTCACATTTTTTTCAAAGTCTTTACTGCGTTTGTCTATTACATTTTTGCCTTTAATTTCTGTTTTTAGATCTAAGAAACCTTCTTGTGTAAATATTTTATCATATGCTGTTAAAAACTTTTTAAACCCTGCAAAACTTTTCTTAATTATTTTTTTTATTTTTGGATTTTTTTTGTCGCTCTCCATTGGCCCATATCCAGGAGTGTTTTTTGTCTTGTAATACACTGGCAACATACTTAGAGTACTTATAATTCTATCATCATAGGCAGACGCAAAATTATATAAGTCATCTTTTTCTAAACTTTCTGCCCTTGCAAGAAAATCTAATGCAGATTCGGTCGCTCTTTCTTCCATTACTAAACACCACTCGCCTATAGAAACTCCGTCTTCAGCTCTGAATTGATAAGACTGATCTTCATCATATTTAATCGTGTTTATAAGGTCCTTACCTATCTTAATAAGTTCACCTTTAATAGATTCATATTTTTCTTTATCTTCTTGTTCTAAATCTTTTAAATGGGCTATTCTATCTCTCATTCTCTGAGTGAGTCTCATTTGATATACTTCTTCATAAGAATCATCGTTTTTAATGTTTACATGATGATCTGGACTCGTAGGATGATCATAACCTTCATAAGGTTGTAAGAATTTTAAAATATTTTTTACTGAACCGGCATTTATAAGTCTGTGGTTCTGTATTAAAACTGTATTATTCCCCCAGCCGTCACCTTTCATTTTAGAAGCGAATTCATTTTCCTGTCTTGTAAAACGTAGATCGTTTAACAAACTAGTTATATCTTCTTTTCTGGAACCTGGATTTAAATTTAGTAGCAAGTCTGTAAACTTATCTGATTTAATATTATCTTGAAAATCATCAGACATTGCGAATTGCCAAGATTTTTTAGCAATCTCATCTACTTCTTGAGGTTTTAAAAATGCTAAATCTTTAACAATTTCTTGTTTAAATAATATCTCTAAACCTTTTTTAAGTTTAAGTATTACTTCTTTATCAGTGCCTACAAAGTTTAGGCCCCTCATACTAATAAATGTTAATTCTTGAATACTATTAGAATTTAATTTTAATTCTTTAGCAAAGTTTCTAAATACAAAAACATCTTTTGCCTTTGGTATTTGTCTGGCATCACCTTCAGCAATATCTCTTGCTAACATAGTGACCGCTTCAGCAAATCTTTCCTGTGCCGCGGTTAGTTGTAATAATGCTCTTTTACTAGGTGCAGTTGATGAAGGTTTCATAAAACCTGTAGGTGCTTCTTCTTCATTAACAGCAGTTAGTTTGTCGCCAGTACGTTTTTCATAATCTTTAATACTTTGTTTCCATTCTTTATCAGCATTTGGCTTACTTAAATCTATATAGTCCTGTAAATATTCTACACTTCTACTTAAAAACTTTATAATATCAAAGTAATCTTGTTTACCTACAATGTTTTTAGCAGAATCTATTACAGGATGATTAACAACTTCTAAGTCTTTTAATTTTTTAGGATTTATTTCGTTTGCTTTACGCAATACTCTACTTACTGCATTTATGTATTCTGTTCTAAAGGCATTTTCATCATATCCTGCTTTCATAATAGTAGCATATCTCACAACTGCTTTTACTACTTTTTCAAACATTGTGTTGTAGTCAGTACCACCGGCTATTCTAAACTCCATTAGATTAGTTCCTGCCATTCTATCTTTTTCAGATTTAAAATGTATGCTATTAAATTTGCCATCTGAGACGCCTTTAGATAATGCTTTCTCAAATTCTTCGAAACTTTTTGCATCACCTTTTTTCATACGTTCAGCATATTTTACTATATTTTTATATTGGCTTTTTGCATAACTATTTCTAAGTCTACCAAACTCTGCAAGTAAGTATTCGTCACCTAATAGCAATGCCATTTTTAGTTTGTTTGGTTCTGCGGCACTAGGTAATCCTGCGGCTTCACCATGCCAACTCATCGTGACGTGAAGTCCTGTACTAGTGTTTGTTCCAAAGTTTTTTTCACTCCACTCAAATAGACTTCTCATTTCTTCAAGCATAATTCTCGGAGAAGCGAATACAGGTGAAATTAATTCTGCCGCGGCACCTTCGTCAGGTTCTATACTGCTGTCATTTTCTACTGCCCAACCAGTTGTGGTATTTGTGTCTCCGTAATCGCCTGACTCCGGATAGTTTTGAAATTCACTATTATCTCTAATCCATACCATTAATTCATCTGCAACTCCCTCGACACTATTGGAGGTACTACCATACTCATAACCATAATCATCAAGGAAACTACTCATGTAACTGTAGTTGTCATTGACCCATTCATCCATGGAATAATCGGCTTCTGCTAGTGCTTTGGCTTCCTCGTCTAGATCATTTTCTTCAGCAACTTCATTTCTTAACCAGGCTAAATATTCTTCTTCGTACTCTTCTTCAACAAATTCTCTACACCAATTTATATACTCCCAACCATCTTCTGCACGGTTTTCGTATTCTGTTGGATCTTCTTCTTCAAAATTGTTTTTGTATCTTTCTACTGCTTCTGAACTTGGACCACCACCACTATCAATAAAATCGTTTATGTAATCTTCATCTTCTTTAAATTCTTGTACTTTGTCATCTATTAGATCGTCTAAGTATTCTTCTTGACCTTTATCATATAGCCATTGATTATAATCTTCGTATGCACCATCTGGTAGATCGCCATATTCATATTCTATATCACTGACGCTCATCTCATCAACGTTAGAGGAACCGCTACTATCTACACTATAAAAAAATGTTTCTGCTTCAAAGCCACATTTTACAGGTAAATCTAATGAACCTATTGCTATTTCTTTTCTGTTGAAGTTTATTTCAAATAATTCTGCAGGTTGTTCTTTTAATCTTCGTCTTGCTAACTTTTTAAGTTTACTGCGTATTTTTTTAATCTGATGTTTTTTATTTTTACGTTTTGCTAATTTAGATAATTTAGATTCATTTTTTTTATCATCTGAGTCTATATCTACTTGTGTGCCATCATCTATAACTTGTAATTGATCGTTATCAGTTTGTACAACTACATTATTCTTATCAGGAAATTTGCCTACCGGAGAAACTACTGTTCCTAGAGGGTCACCATTTAAATCTTTTATTTTTGTATCGTTATCAACATCACCGATATTTACTGTGGCAAATTCTGCTCCGGTATTTTTTTCCGTGCCACCCATCTTTTGATCCCCAGAAGGCGTAGGTTTGCCTGAGCTATTATAAGAATACTCTTTTAATAAATGTTCAAGTGTTTTGACGTCAGTAAACTTCATTTTAACGCCTATTTAAACTAGCAACTCGTTTGCTTAAAGAATTATAACGTTTTGTTCTTTTAGCCTTCCTAGTCATTCGGGCACCCATTCTTGCTTTAGTTCTTTTCAAAGCAATTCTTTTCTTGTAGTCTATAGGCGCATTACATTGGCTGGGATTAGATACTACTCTGCCTTTACGTCTACCTGATGTGCAACGTACTGCCCGTTTAATTTTATTACCTACTTTACGCCATACCATTCTGGCTTCGTAAATAGGTTCATCTGTAAATTCGTCTATTCTCATAGTACCTTCATCAATAATCCTACAACTGTAGTCATTAGGGTCGTAAATGTTAATCCAACAATAGCAATTATCCAACTTTCTAGTTTGTCTAATCTGCCTTTTGTAGTCTCTTTAAATTCTCTGAGTTCTGCAGTGATACTTTCTATTCGTAGCATATCTGCAATTATGTGTGCCTCTATGTTACCGCTCTCAACATAAGGTCTTGGAGTCAGTTCCGGTTTTATTTTTTTAGGCATTGTTTATCTCTTATAATAAATCTTGTTTAGTAAATTCCATATTGACTGAACTTTTTGTATCTATTGTACCACCGTTCAGTACTATTCCATTCAATTCATCTTTAAGTGTATCTATTGTATGCACTCCTTCTCTTTCAAAAGCAAATTTAAAAATCCAACCTGCTCCTGAAATACTTGGTGCCCCATAATTCTCTAATACATTTTGTCCTACACCATTTAATGGTACTGGATTATTCATAATAATTGGCTGTGCTCTTAAGCCTATTACTTGAACAACACTTTCAAAATCTTTCTGTGTATTGTCTGCAAAATCACCTGTTCTTGTTATGTCTAATGTAGTGAATAATGAGTAATATTCTATATTACTTGATAGTACTTCACTACTACCCATTGCTCCGCTTCTGCTTGGTAAACTCATGTGTGTCTCCGTGTGTCTCCGTGTCTTTGTACTATTTATCAGGATATCAGAAATTGAGATCAAAAAAAATCCCCAACAAGTGAGGACTTTAATTAAGTTTGTTTAACTTAGAATGAGACGTCTGCAATAACGTGTCCTGCTAGGTCACCATTTGCTAGGTTGTCTGCACCTTCTAAGATGAAGTTTACTGTCGTTTGCGTATCTGTTGTAAAACTACCAACTTTAAGTACTGATAAGTTTAAGTTTTGAACTGAACTTACTAATGCTGTTAGTTGTGCTGTAGAAATATTTCCTGCTTGTTGCTGGAAACTTTTAAGGAATACGTCCTTACCAATAAACTCGCCGCTTGCCGCCGCTCTTGTATCTGGTTGTGCCATTTTATTCTCCTAATATTTATGTACAAATCGTTGTACGTTAATAGTATTTATCAAAAAGTCATAAAAAAAGGCAGTATAAACTGCCTTCTTTTGTATAAAACTAAATCTTAACTAAATGTTGCGATTAATGTAGTACCAGTGATACTAGGTGTTGCGCCTGCGCCTTGTACAGCGATGTGATTACCACTTACTAAACCTTCGACTGCTACAACTATAAAACCTTCTGCTTGTGCTTCAGTACATGCCGCTTCAACTGTTACTGCTGTTACGTCATCTACTTCTAAGATGTGAGTTGTGCCTACGAAACCGTTTGCCGCTCTAACTGCCGCGTTTGGATTTGCTTGTGCCATTATAATTCTCCTATTATTTTTAGAGCCTATATGACTCCGTTACTTTTATTTATCATTTTTAGTCAAAAAAAATCCCCAACAAGTGAGGATTTATATAAAATAACTAACTTGATTTATATCCGGCTCGTTTAAATTTATCCCATGTCCCAGCATTACTGTTACGGTCTCGGACAAAATTATATGCACCCTTCATATTATCTTTGGTTCTTGTTATTGCTTTAACAGGCTCAGTATTCTTTACTTTGTTTACTGCTTTACCAAGTTTCTGTGCAACATAAGATTTACCAAAAGTATTTTTAGCCCAATCATTGCCACTGGAACCACTGGCCCTATCTGTGCCATCTTTATACTGAGTGTACTGACCTCTGCCGCCACCACTGTCAGTAGAAGGCAAGACAGGATCGAGAGCACTTTTAGATGTATCATTTACTCCCTGATCTTGTGCAGATTGAAAACCTAACCTTGATGACATTTTGTCAAAGTCTTCTTTATCTTTCTTAGTTTTAGTAGCATTTGATTTTCTAATTTTACTTCTTGCTAATTCGTATGCTGAGTCAACAGTACCTGTAATATTAAATGCATTTCTAAACTCGTTCGCAAGTGCCTGAGATTCAGGAGAATCAATACCTTTAAGAGCTCTAAACTCGTTATCTGCTTTTTGCTTTTCTCTGGCCTTTTCTTCAGGGGGTAAATCAACCCATGCTTCAGATAATATTTCATTTATTTTCATTTTTTTAGTCTTCCACTGGCCCAATATCCTGCTATTGCGCCTAATCCTGTTCCGTACTTCTTATATTTATCAACATTCTTATTTAATTTTTGTGCGATCTTCTTGCCTGCATATCTACCTACGGCCGCTCCTGCTACTGTACCTGCTGTTCTTTTTGCAATACTTGTTTTAGGTTGTTTATATTTGTCACTTAAACTATAACTTCTATACTTAGTCATTGTACTTAAAGGGCCTACCATTTCACTTCCCTTGCCAAGTCTTCTATATTCTTGTAAAAGTCTGCTCGTCACTAATTGTTTTGAAGTATATTTTAAATTTTCCCAATCTGCAATATATCTACGCCATTGTTTATATTTTTGGTCTTTAATTTTTAATTGGCTTTCTAATCTCATAAAGTATGAATTAAATTCTGTGCCTGGGACCTTTCCAGAAGTTTTTAATTTATTATAGAACATATAATGCTTTCTACTATCAAAATTTAGTTTATTTAAATACTGTTTACTTGAAACAGGATTTTTAAGTGTAATATTTCTAGTGTCAGGGTCTTTTATTACATGACCTAGTAAATATAGATCTGTTGCATGGCTTCTAAATAATGTATAAGGTCCGTATTGTACCGTTTGTTTAATATATTGCTTTGCGTATTCGTATTGTTTATCATCCTTTAGCATCATATACGTAGATAAAGAAGTAAGATAAAATAGAGATGCCACATCTTCGCCTGTGAGGTTTCCAAAATTTCTAGTTGTTCTATATAATCTTGCTTCTGATATTTCTTGATTAACTAATTTTAAATCCATTTTACTCTCGCCTACGTAGGCTTGTATTGTTTGAGCACCCTGTTTCTTTAATGCTTGATGTCTATGATTGCCATCAATAATGGCGCCATCTTTATGAACTACAAGAACAGGAGCATTACTCAAATCACTTTTAGCCATATTATCTATGTTATTTTGGTTAAGTACTAACCCATCTGCTGGTGCTACAGAGTCTATAGGAATAGTTTTTAATTTAAAAACTTTATTTTTACTTACCCATCCAAGCCAATCCATATGATGATTATTTCCAGTACCAGTGTTTTGCATATCTTTTGTTAACTTTGGTAACATTTGATCTAACGTCATGCTGTTCATTTGCCTGGTACTCCTGTACCAAAGTTTAGTCTACTAAACTCTAATCTATCTACTAGTTTAAGTGCATTACCCATTCTATCCACTGCTACAAATCCTTCTTCGCCTGTTACCTCGTATCCATTTTCAGTTTCTTTAAATGTAGGCAATTGTCTAATTGTTTCTAATTTTTTTACTATAAGAATTTTAGAATGTATAATTTTTAAATATAAATCATATACACTCACAATACTTGGTACATGTTGTTTTATAAACTTCACACCTTGTACTAACTTATCGTTCATCTCATCTTGCTTTGCCTGAGTCTTGTATCCATCTATTTTCTTTTGCATGAATGTTACATACTTTTGTACAAACCCTTGTGCAAATTTTGTAGGATTATCAAATGCTCCTGCTCTAATATTATTATTAACATGTGCCTTTAACTGTTGTAAGAAGTCTTTACCTATTAAGTCATTACCTTGCTCTAACCAATTAAATGTAGCAGAGTCTATATTTTTTAAATATGCATCTGCCTCTCTAATAGAACCCATAACTTCTTGACTTTCATCTTTAGTTAAAGTTACAACTCCTGAGAAGTCTTTAATTAAGGCATCTCTATGCCACACTTTAGAACTTTGGCCTAGTACCTTACTATCAAAGCCGTACTTAGCCCTAGTATCGGCTAACGTAGGCCCTCCTACATACTCTGTATGCCATACTATACCAATGTCAGCACTAGTAACTTGTTTTGCTAGATCGCTATCTGTAGGCACAGCATAAACAATAGTGTTAGGTTTGAATATTATAACTTCATCACCATCTATATTTGTTTGTTGTAGATCTTCTTTTGAAAATAACATATCGCCTTGTGCCACTGTATTCCAATTTAATGTGCTAAGTGTTTTCAAAGCAACTTTTAATTTTTGTTGTAGCCCTTCACCAGGATGATTTTCTTCTATATCTTTTTCTGTAAAGTTTATTTTAGGTTTCAGTGCAAATACACCTTTAGTACCTACAAAAAATTTACCTGTTTCTGGATCTCTACCTGCTATAATGGCAGGTGCTCCGTCCCATTTAGTTGTCATACTTACAGGACTTTCTGAGTTGCCTTCTAGCATTTCGTGTAAACTATATAGATAGTCTATTGCTTCTTTGGCTCCTTTATATCCTTTATTAAAAATATTATCTTCTAAATGCTCTAAGTGAGTATTTTTATTTTCTGCTTCTAATATAATTTCTTTTATGAAACTACTTGAAATATCTAAAAATTTCATTACCTTAGATTTGGTGGCGTGTCGTAGTCTACGTTAGGATCTAAATTATCTTGGGCATTATTAAAACTAGGCCCTGAATTATCTGGTTTTGGAGTTGTAGGCTTATTGGCTTTCTTACTAGCATCATACCAACCTGGTATCAGTTTATCAGAACCTACTGCTAGTAACCTGCCGCCTTTTTCTAATTTAAGTTGTACAGGTTCAGATTTGCCTTTGCCTTTAGGGAAAAATGCTTTTACTAGAGTAGCATTCACTGGGTTACCTTTTCCAGATATAAAGTGGAATTTTTTTCCAACTGTTTGTTTTTTGCCCTTTAATAATCTATCTATACCTGAACCTACAAGAGAACCTATTCCAGTTCCAACAGCTCTAGAAAAGTTCTGTCCTTTCATATCTTTCATTGCATTTCTAATAGCGCCTGGTTCTTTATTAGGCTCGTCTCCAGATTTGTTAAAAGGGTTTAGGCCTTTAAGTTGTGCCTTGACGTTGGCAGAAAAACGTTTGGCCATCGTACCCTGCAGTTCACCGTCTCGTCTTACAATACCTGCGGAACGCAAAATCATATATTCTAACATCTCGCCTTGTGGCACACCTTGAGGGTATTTACCACCTTTAAATTCTTGCTCTGTTTCAGACCATGTATATTTTATGCCTTTGTGTTCGACCTGTTGCTTATCTTTGATAAGATCTGCTTCTAATAAAGGGAATTTATTTGCTTGGCTTATTACTTCGTTAATCAGCATTTTTTTCTCTCTGAGATTCTTTTATTACTTTTTTGATACCTCTGGAGAATTTTTTAACGTCTCTGCCTCTTATACTATTGATAAGTCTATTAGTTAAATCTTTAGCAGTTTTTTCATCATAGTTTAAATCAATTTGTTCTAACAAATTTATTGCACTAGTAATTATGTTTTCACCTCTGTTAGATGTTACATGATTTTTATCTCTATCTACTGATATTTGATTTAATTCTTCTAATATACTTTTAGCCTTAGGCATTATGTCTCCAAAAAATATGTATAATGCTATTTATCATTATAAGTCATTCTTTTTCAGGAACTCACGCATGTTCATGGCTTGCCCTATAGTATCTTTTTGTTCAGATTCATCTGCTTTTATAGAATTACCTCTTTTTAACTGATCAACTAAACTGGTTGTTGTAATTGTATTGGAATCTTCATCCCCTTCTTCTAAGTCTACAATTCTTAATGTATCTGGATCAAACTTTAAATCTACTTTTGTGCCTACTCCACTACTAGAACGTGTTTTCATAAACTGTATCTGATATCTGCCTTTTTCTCGCATAGCATTACTAGTAAAAATACCTACAACATTATCTGCTGTTTGTATTTTACTAATACCACCTGCAATATGATGATGATCAAATTCTATTTCTTCTACTGCTCCTCTATTCAACTGTGATGCTGTAACAAATAGTAAGTCTTTTTCCATTGCTAAGTTACGCAACTCCTCAGATACATATTTGTCTTTAATAAACAAATCACTACCACTTACTTTGTTACTTATAGGCATCATAAGATCTAAGTAATCAACAAGTAAACAATCTACTTTTTCCCCACAGGATATTTCATACTCTCGTAAAAATACTCTTATATCATTTACATTAACACCATTAGGCATTTGTTTTACTCTTAATTTACCAGCACCTTTTCCTTTCATACGAACTTTTAGATCTACATCATCTATGTTACGCATGATTTCTTTTGTGCCATAACCAGATACCATACTGTCTAATCTCATACTAATAAGTTGCTCACTGAGCTCTAAACTAATATATACTGCGTTCATACCTGCTAGTGCCCAATTTACAGCAAAGTTTTGTAAAAATAAACTCTTACCTGCACCTGATCCACCAGCAAAAATAGTCATCTCGCCTCTATTCAAGCCACCGTATAGTTTGTGATCTATGCCCTTCCAGCCTGTGCTAATGGCACCTGACTGTTCTTTAATCCATTCTAATCTTTCTTTGGGATTTTCAAAGTATTCTAATCCTAAGTCCTTTACTAGGCCTACTTGGCTGGCTTCTTTTATCTTATTTTCTACAGTACCGTAGTCCTGATTCTCTAATAAGTCAGTGCTTTCAATTATTGCTTTCTCTAATGCTTTATGCCTACAAAATGTTTCGAACTCATTCATAAACCATTCATGATGATCAGAGGTTACACTAGGAATAGGTTCTAATTGTATTCCTGCTACCGCACTAACCTGTTCTGGCGTAGGAATAGCATTAAAATCTATACTATGAGATACAAAAAGTTCTACTGCCTTTCTATACTTCATATTAAAGTAAACAGGGTTTACAATGTTTTGGCACCTTGCAAATAAGTCAGGGTCGCTTAATAAGAATCTTAAAAATAATTCTTGTGTTTCTTCGTTGTATTGTTTTATATCTGCCATCTTTTCTTTATCTCATTGTATATATATCTAAAAATTAAGTCATGCCCTACTTCGTTTGGATGCCCATCGTCAGGACTTTCTTCATTACCTTTTGCTATATCTGTTAAAAACCTATCACATATTATAGATTCGTCTATCATTTTATATAATTCTTTACAAAAAATATTGTTTGAAATAGATTGTCTAGTCTCTTTAAAGTGAAATCTAGGCAGACATCTTGCTGATAATCCTACTTGTAAAAGTTTTATTCCTTTTTGTTTACAATATGTTTGCAATAATATAATATTCTTAAAATATTTAATTATTTCAGTTATGTCTGATTCCACAATTGCCTTGTATTGATCGAATACCTTTCTTTCTATTTTTGTATCTATTCTAATTTGTTCCAAATCTTCTTTAGTGTAGTCAGTTATACTTATATCATATAAGACATCTTCCATTGTGGTTACATATCCTATCCATAATTTATTTTTAATGTGAAACCATTCCCCTCTATTAGGCGTAGGATGTTGTACTACTAAAATTGTATTATTTAAATCTATTCCTTTATTCTTTTCAAAGTATTCTATACTTGTTCTTACTACTCTGTCGTTAGATGCTCCTTCCACTGCTAGATTAACAACCTTTGTAATCTCTTTCATATCTTTAAAGAGACTAGGCCATACCCAACTAGGCGCCTGATTATTAACGGAATCCTTATGCCCATAAGTAAAACTACAACCGTTTGCTACTATTTTCATATGATCTATCTTTTCTTTCATATCATTTTTGCCTTAACTTCTATCTTAAGTTTATTACCTGTAGCATGTTTAATAATACTACTTACGGTTGCTAATCTACCATACATATTTACAGCATCTGCGGCATCTTTACAATCAACATGCCAAGGCGGGAAACTTACTTCCCACCCTAGTTCAGCGGCCTGCAACATTAAGTCTACACCTGCTTGGTCTCTGTCAGGGCATACTATTATTCTTTTGCCTAATTTCTCTATCAGATGTGCTTGTTCAGGCCCTACACTATTACCTTGTATAGCAATACCATCAACCATTATAGCATCAAAAACTCCTTCTGTCACTATAACTATTTCTCTTTCTGTATCAGCAAACTTATCTACATTAAAAACATAACCCGGTTGCATATTGTGTAGATACTTAGGTGTTGTCTTATCAGGGGGAGCAATATGTCTTGCTGTCCAACCTACTAATTCTCCATTATAAGTAAAAGGGACTACTAGTCGTTGCTTATATAAATTTTCATTAAAATATAGCAATGGATATAGACCAAGTAGTCCTCTTTGTTCTGCATAAAGTCTTACAGGATGATCTATTTTTAAATCTTCTACTGTGGAAACTTTTTTAGGTAATTCTATTGTATTAAATTTTGCTATTGTATATACATAATCTGAAGTACTTTCAACTTCTAAATCCTCTGTATATTTCAATAATTCAATTGTGACCTTGTGTACATCTTCTTCAGTTGCACCCAATCTAGTTGCTAAGTCTTTAAACTTTTTACCTAAGGTAGGGTTAGGTTCCCAACCAGTTGTAAAGCCACAATTAAAACAGTTATAGGATATTTTTGCGCCAGTACTAATTAAACCGCCACGTCTTCTTTTATCAGAACACATAGGACAGTTCATTGTATGCCAGCCACTAGGAGTTTTGCTTGTCTTAACAGGCAAATTATCTAAAAGAAGGCGGTGTACACTCTCAACTAAAAAGTCTATATCCATAGTATTATTATACAGGATATAATATTAAAAGTCAACTAGTTTCTTACTTGTACTTGTGATATGTTACCGGAAGTAGGTGTATATAAAACCCTAATCCAGTTTGCATTAATAGTATAGTTTTTAGTAACAATATTAGATACAGGTTTTTTATAAGTATCTGCAATAATACCAACATTTGCTATACTTTGGCCAGTTAAGGTATAATTCATACCTGCTAGTCTTAGTTGATATTTTTTAGTATTAGCATCAGTGTCTTCTGTAGAGACTACACTTGCTACTACATTTGCATTCGTGTTCCCTGCTAAGTTTATAAGTGATACTACATTTGCTAGTGTAGTTGCAGAAGTTAAATTAACATTTGACGAGTTAATTTCTGTATTACTATTTTCATTATCTGTAATTGTAATAGACTGTAACCCTAAACTAGTTACACTTCCTGTACTTGTTTGTATATTACTATCAGTAATAATTACATTACCTGTTGTTAAAAATTTATGAAATATTTGTATATTACTTTCTAAAGTTACCCAATCTGTACTTAAATTATTTGTACTTGGAACACTTTCAACTAAACTTGCTTGAACATCTAAATTACCTGTATAAGCATCTGGATATATTGCTAAACTATGTAATCCATTTGGAAAGTTTCTATCTTGATTACCTGAGAAGGCACTAGTTGTAAAAACATTTGCTGGGTCGCCGTCACTTGTCGATGATACTTGCAAAAATGTATTAGCACTTTGAGTAGGCGTCGGTGACTGGTCTATTTGTTCTGTAATCTGTATATCAAATACCATACCATTATTTTGATCTGAATATACAGGTTTATCTATACCTGAGACATCTTGCTTTGCAACATAGATTCTGTATAATCCTGCTGTGACATTTCTTAAATCGCCTTCATCTAAGACCAATTTAACTTGTCCTACATTACTAGTATGCTCTAAAAGTTTATAGAACAATCGTCTTTTAGTTGTAGGATTAATAAGATAAGCACTTAAAGTATCACTAAAAACATTTTGCAGTTTTCGATCTCTGTTTCTAATACTGAATATTAATTCGTTTGTTAAGCCTTTATGGGCTATTAGTTTTCTGTTATTCATAGGTCTGTTATCCACGTATAGGCCGTCTGTACCAATTACTAGGTCGATATTATTATCATATAAGTATAATTTGTGGTCGCTTTGGCTCATAATAAACTCTTTATATTGTACTATTTATCATAATAAGTTATAAATACTTTTGTGGAGAAGAAAGAACTTATCAAACAAACAGAAGAACGGTATCCGTTTTTAACCGGCATCAAATATGGAGATAACGAGTACATAGGTATCGTTATAAACCATGACAATAGCATACTAACTTTCTATGATCTAGAGAAAATACCTAATCAAGAACTTAAAAAATTGTTTTTAGAATTAGGTGATACTTGGTGGTGGGAATCTAATAGACAGATTCCAATTGATATATTTTTATTCCATGAAATGGGTTCCTTTAAATCCATATTAAGAACTTTTGTTATGAAAGATATAGAAGTTTTATTTGGTCCAATGACTTCCTTGCAAAATTTAATTAAAAAGAGAATAAAAAGAAGGGGAATCCAGTTAGTTAGGAAAGTTGATTGAAATCTAGTGTTGTAGATATACCTTGGAAACATTATCTTCTTAACAACTGCTTAACAACTAACGATTTTGATTTTGTTTCAAACTATAGTTTAACCCTTAAAGCAAAAAAAGAGTCCAATTTATACTTTATAGAATCCTATAAAAACTCACCAAGTAGGCAAAATGTGCCTCAAAGAATAAAGAATATATTAAATGATCTAGGAAAGAGATGTGCAGAACTTTTAGAAATATCTGAACCTTATGAAATATATTCAGGTATAATGATTTTAAAACCAGATTATAGATACAATGTTATACATACAGATTCAGAATGGAAAACTGCTACTTTAGTATTAGGTTTATCAGATACCGGTACGGGTACTAGTATCTACGAGTGCAATGGACAAACGTTTAATTATACTACTCCGTATGTTAAAAATGGTGGTATGATTTTTAAACGTAATAATGAATCTTATCACGATTATGATTCTGTTGGGTGCAAAGAGTTACGTAGAACAGCAATAGTTTGGATTAAGACCTAATCCTCACACAATAAATTTAATTGTACAATTATAGCCAAAGCATAACCATAACTATGTGACTTCTTAAAAAAGTATGTACCATCAGTAGGTCTTATCCATACATCTTTTTCTATTTCCTTCCAGCTCTTTCCTACCAAATGCCTTTTACCGGGCCTTATCATTGCCAGTATCATTGCTAGTTGGTCTATAGTTTTAGGTTTATGTTGCATAATTATATTAAAGTGATTACTTATATGAAACAGTTGTTCAACTATTTCTTTATGTTCAAACAATTCCCACATAGGCTCTGTATTCACTAATTGGTCTAGGTGCGTTTCATCTATTATATTTTCATATACATGATTATTAAGTACATCTAATTTAAACCAACCTTCTTGTTCTGCTTGTTTGTGATCTATTGTACTGTAACCTTCTAACGGAAACTTAGGAATGTTCTGAAAGTAGACACCAGTATTGTGTTTAGTAAACTTACTATCCTTTTCAATACTTGCAGGCGTATGATTAACTAACTTTAAAAAGTCATCTCTGTTAGCCATATCAATGTCTACATCAAAATCAATTTTCACTGAACAATAAACTCCATTTGATTAGTTTTTCTTTTTTAATTTTCATACGTTCTTGTATTTGCTCGTCACTTACTAATCCGTTATTTTTTAAAATATCTATCATACACATTACATCGCCTATTTCATCTTGCAAGTTTGAAAGATCGTTTGGGCATTGATCTTTTTCAAAACGTATAATTTTACTACATGCTTGGCTAAGTTCTGCACACTCTTCCATTGTTATAACTAGCATTTCTTGTTTTCTATTCACTTTTCTTCCTTAACAAATATTCCATCTACCATTTTACCTTTGCGATCTTTTATATCCTCATAAGCAACACCTAAACATTCTTCTAATGTAGTGCCTTCTCTTTCAGCAATGTTAATAAGGATAACTAGACAATCTCCAATGTCGTCTTTTACATCTTCTCCTTTACATACACTATCAGAAAGCTCTCCAACTTCTTGTATAAGTTTAAGTACTTGATCTTTACTTGTTGCACCATCAATTAGGTTCCTATCATGGTGCCATTGTGATGTCTTTTCAATTAACTCTTTCATTTTTATCTCCTATGTTATATTCCTGCAATTTCACATGCATTTTTTACTTCTGCTACTTCTTCTTTATTATTTGCAAACTGTTTCATCCAGAAGGTTGCATCAATAATATGTTCAATCATCTTTACTTGCTCATCACTAAATTTTACTAGTAACTCGTCACCGGATGTACAAAGATAAATCATCCAGGGGGATATCTTTGCACTTCTAATATCGTGTACTGCTCTGGCGGCAGTAACGTCTTTAAAATAGTTTTGCCATGGCTTATTATTTTCTTTAGCCCAGGTATCTAAATACATTATTGTTCGTTCTAATGCTTTCATACCAGGTTCTTTCTTTACATATACTAGTAAATACTCATCATATAAACTATCTTTACTCCAGTCTGCAAGTTTTTTACCATTTTTGATTAACCATTCTGCAAACTTTTCTGGATTTAGATATTCATTAGTAACGCAACTTCTACCAAACTTTACAAATCCTTCATAATATTGACTTTTAACAAAATCTTCATATGTCTTTGGCTTTGTTGATGTTGTATTAAGTTCGTAAAACATTTGAAACACTCTATAGCCTAGTCTAGTATGTGTAAGATCTTTATCAGCCATGCGCCTTTTCTTTACACACATGTGGGCACTCAGAGTTCGTTCACTCATAAATGTTTTTTCACACCATTTACAGGTGTTATTTTCCGAAGATGTCTTTGATTGATTTGTCATCGTATCCGTGTGCTTCTGCTAATTGTTTTAGATCTTCTTTTGTGTTAATTTCTATAAAATTATTAATATCCTCTGCTTTCATATGAGGATATATGCTGTATATAAAATCAAATACTTTATTATTTTTCTTTCTAGCATTAGGCGGTTTTAAATAAGGATGAAATTGTACTTTACCTACGCCACATGCTGTAAATAATAACCATTGTAATTCAGGGTGCTGTGGGACCTTATATTCAACCTTATGATACCTATTAAGTAATTCATTAGTCATGTAAATATAGTTTGCGGCATCTCTACCTTGCACACTACTACAATATCTCATCATCATCCAGGCACTAAATGCCTTTCTTTGCTCGTCTGTTAGGTTATTATAAAAGTTTCTATCCTTTTTATCAATAGCCGTCATGACATCTTTTAATGGTAATGCTGGTTTCTTAGCCAATTGACTCTCCTAACATTGGAAATTTATGTGGCAGTTGCCAATCTCCTTTGTATGTATGCTTATTAGGATAAGGGTTGTATTCTAAATCCTTTTCAAGTGTATACACTTTTCCTTTATATTTACTATACAATTCTTTTATAAACATATGGTTTCTATATAATGCATTAAATGATTTGTCTAAGTCTTGATCTGTAAGTTGCTCGTTAAAAAGTTGTCTATCTGATAACCAGGGAGAGATATCTTTATGAGAGAACTGTTTGTTAGCAACTGCGAAACTTATTACTTGTTCCATTGTTCCCTCTCTTTGAATGTAATTAATACTATCTGCCATTTCACATAATTTATAACATGTATTTAAAATTTTTATATCGTTTCCTTTTATCTGTGTGGGGCAAAGTTTTGCTATACAACTTTCATTATCGTTATATTCATTTAATTTATTGTGAACATCATCTACATTAAAAAATATTTCTTTAAAGGTATAACAATTATACTTTTCTAATAACATATCGTGTAATGTATATCCACCTGATCTATAATTTGCTATTACTAAATTCTTCATTCACCCTCAAATTCTATTAATGTCTCTACATTAAATCCGTCTTTCTCTATTATAGCACTTCCTCCTAAATCGGGCAAGTTAATTACGGCCAGAATTAGAATATTTTCTTTTGGAACTTTCCAACATTGTGAAATTAAACTTGCTATTGCCTTTGCTGTTCCGCCTGTGGCAATTAAATCATCTATAATAACAATTTTATCCTGAAAGTTTAAGTTAGAATTTCGTTGAATATGTAAAGTTGTTTCCCCATATTCTAATTTATAATTTCTTTGATAGGTAGGATTGGGTAACTTGCCTGGCTTCCTTGCTAGTATTAAAGGTAATTCCATATCTCTCGCAATAGGAGAACCAAATATAAATCCTCTACTTTCTACTGCTACTATCTTTGTTGCTTTGAACTGCATACAACTATCAGTTAAATCTATTAATGCTTTATTGAACGCTTCTGGGTCTTCTAATAGGCTTGTTATGTCCCTAAACTGTATTCCTTCTATAGGAAAATCAGGTACTGTCCTTATACTATCTTTTATATTCATAATGTAAATTCTTCCCATGTAATTAAACTATTACCAGTAGGTTCTTTTCCAAAATGCCCATAATTAGTAGTATCTGGTAATATAACATTTTCTAATCCCAGAGTCTGTATTATCCCTAAAGGTGTTAAATCAACTTCATTTCTAATCATATTAATCAAATCAAGTCTTAATTCACCGTTAGCATAGATTACTAAGGAAGAAGGCTCTTCTATTCCTATAACATAACTAAGTTGGACTAAACATTCTTGTAAATCAAATTTATGAACAATATTTTTTGCTAACCATCTAGCCATATACGCCGCTGATCTATCAACTTTTGAAAAATCCTTGCCTGAAAAAGCGCCGCCGCCATGTGGAGCATAACCACCATATGTATCTACTACTATTTTCCTTCCAGTAAGTCCAGTATCTCCATCCGGGCCGCCTATTACAAATCTTCCTGTAGGATTAATTTGATAATTAGTGTTACTTGTTAAGTATTCTTTTGGGACAACATCTTTCACAACTTCTCTAACTAAATCCTCTACTTGTTGTTGGGTTGCCTCTGCCCTATGTTGTGTACTCACTACAACATTATTAATATCTATAGGCGTATTGGGTGCACCGTAATTTACTGTTAATTGACATTTGCTATCAGGAAGTATTATATCTCTATATTGTGCATGTAACTTTCTTCTATGAGATAGTTCCTGTAGTATTTTATGAGAATATGCTATAGCCAGTGGCATGTAATTCTCAGTTTCTCTATTCGCGTAACCAAACATAATGCCTTGATCGCCTGCACCAAAGTTATCTGTGCCTAATGCTATATCAGAACTTTGTCCGTGTAAGAAATAATCTATTTCTAGATTATCCCAATGAAATCCTTCTTGTTCATATCCTAATTGTTTAACAGTATCTATAATGATACCTCTAACCGACTCTTCTACGTCTTCCTGTCTGTCAGTTTTATATTCACCTGCAACTACTACTCTATTTGTAGTAACCAATGTTTCTATTGCGGCTCTATTTTTTATATTATGGTTAATTAACCATTGTGCTATATGATCTGATATTAAATCAGCAACTTTATCTGGGTGTCCTTCACTGACACTTTCACTAGTAAATTGATACATATTTTGTTTTCCTTATTTAAATTTGTTTTCCATTATGTCTTCCCATGTAGAATATTCAATACCATCAAATGCTCCTTCAGGGAAGGCAGGCGGTACCCATTGCACCGTCCTTTGTCTTTTGTACACATTTCGCAACCACACTATCTTACCAGATAGTAATGTTACAGGCTTCCAAGCAAACCATTTTCTCCAAGGCGTATGTTCTGCCTCGGTAGGATCCTTCAAATGTGGGTACCTTGCATAAGCAGGATGTTTATAATTCCCCATCCTTTCTCATCTGTTCTCTGATTTTGGTTGCACTTATTTTTTGTGTTTCCTCATCTAAAACTTCTTCTTCTATTTTATAGCCTACTCCTCTGCCGTAAGTAATATTCATAATATTCGGAACACTATAAACTCTAAACTTACCAGCGAATTCAGCCAGTTCTAATTCTACATTTTTGCAAATATCATCTACTTGCCATGGATTGTCTTCAGTTACCGGCATATCTCTAACCATTACTGCAACTTGGCCATGTTTTGCCAATGCTCTTTCAAATAACTTTTGATGTCCTTCATGCCATGGTTGAAATCTTCCTAGCATTTGTGTAACAGGAAGTTTAGGTTGAAACTCTGTATCTCTAATATCGACGGCAAGTAGTCTTGCCCATTCTTCTATTGCATCTTCAGTCCACCAATCATCATCGTTGATAACCGCATTTACTAATCCTTCAGGCTTTTCAAACATTTTATTAGTGTCTTCAAATCTACCTTCCTTAATAGTATTCATCCAGATTACATATTCAGGCATAAACTTTTCTCTAAGTTCATTAGTAGGGCAAACGAAATCTGCAATACCATAACGTTGTTTTGCAACACTTTTACGGACATAATCCTGCATACGATTCATTTGTCGTTCTCTACCTTCAGAAGAGAAGTCCCAATCATCAAATTTTTCTCTAATTTCATCAGCATTATACCAATCAGCATCGCCAAGTATTTCTACTAGTCTTTTTGCTAGTGTTGTTTTACCTGATCCAGGTAATCCGCATATTAAGATTCTTTTCATCTGTTTTCTCTTTCCCATTCTACGTTTTCGTCATACTCTTCCCAATAGTCTTTCATAGATTCCGAGCCTTCTTCGTAGTGACTAGAATTATCATGCCACTTTATATTTAACCAGCCAACTTCTGCATCATAACTTTTACCGGTTGAGTCATTATAGTCATAGTCACAATCTAATTCTTTCTTATCATAGTAAACAGAATCTACAAATTCTGCTATGTTTGTTTCTATAATACCATACCCTAATTTAAATTCATCAAACGGTTCGTCGGTGTCTATAAACCAAGCACCAAAGCCACCTTTCTCTGAACTATGAAACATTAAGACTGGTACATATTTGTTACCGTCTTCATCTTCTTCATTAATAGTTTCAGGTTCTTCATTACCAAAGTAACCGCCCTCTCTACCATACACAAGAATCGCATCGCCATCATATGTTTCTTTGTCATAGTCCCAATCGTCTGAACCATCTGCTGGAACTTCATATACATAAAATCCGCCATCTGCATAGGCACTATTAATATGTTCTAGGTCATCATTTTCCCACATATAAAAGTCTTCGCCTGGTATAGCAGGGTGTGGTATTCCTTGTGGATCTAATAACGCATCTGAATCTACTTCATCCTCAGGTGCCCAATCTTCTGATTCTAATACTGCATCAACAAGGTCGTCTCGTCTATCTGCATAATAACTAGCAAATGCTGGGTTTACTGTTCCTATTACAGCCTCGCCTCCGTATCTGCCACCTTCTATTCTGTATCTATATTTTGCCATTATGCTTCCTCGTTTGGATTCCACATTACCAAATTACTCTTCTTGAGTCTGTTGGTAACAATAGTCCATCTATTCTGTTCTGCTTTCCATTCTTTTAACCATTTGTGGCCGTCTCTTTCTGCATCTATAAAGATTGCATTAGTAAATGCTAATGGCAATAGTACTGCAACATGTATAATAATACTTGCAAGTGTGCTATATCCAAATACACCTAAGTAGTTTGCGGCTAAGAAGCCAAAGAACACACTCCATACAGTAAACAGCACTAACATAAAGTAAGTCTGTAGACTAGGGTCTGGTATATATTTTAATGGATTGTATCTAACATCCATCACTCGTCTCCAACTATTTACAAGACTGAATACGGTCCTTCTAAATAAACTTGGCTTTTTCATCATCGGTTCTATTTTACTCATTTTTTTCTCCTATTCTAAGTGGTTCCTTACGAACTCTTTTATTACATGTACACCTACTGATGCCCATGTAACAACAATTAAACTCCATATTAATAGTTCAATCATTAATATTAACTAATTAAATCTGCGACTTCTATAGTTTTAACTTTATTTGCATCTTTCACAAAGAAAGCACACATTGGATTATCTCCTGACTCTAACGGCACTGATAACATGTGACCATTTTTAAGTTTAGGAAAAAACCATTTAACATCTTGATAAACATTTGTAATTTGTATTGTTTCGCTATTAGGAAGCCTAGTTGAAAGTGGATTCATTACCAATGCTCTAAATTCTCTATTGTTCAAACTTGCTAGTGGTAGTACTTCTACACTATCATAACTTTCATCACATAAAAGCACACTCCAATCCATTGGCATTTGAATATTAAATTCACCAATTTGTAAGCATATTGCAGGAGCATGAAAACTTTCTAAAAAAATTAGAGGCAAAAAATAAAAGTCTACCCATTCAGGGTCGGCTCCGTCTAATATGCAATATCTGATATCATCTATTTCATCAGGTACGCAATCTATATCGTAAGTATTATTTTCAATCGTTAGTATTTTCATTTATATTCCAC
>Ga0307488_10000939_pt1 | contig 24203 bp, 18 predicted proteins | sample SB02metaG_FD_202248 | JGI IMG/M metagenome (GOLD analysis project Ga0307488, IMG submission 202248) | Sea-ice brine microbial communities from Beaufort Sea near Barrow, Alaska, United States - SB 0.2 | ecosystem: Environmental > Aquatic > Marine > Coastal | place: USA: Alaska | collected... | reverse complement strand
ATGAGGAATCCTGAACCCTTCTTTTGTTGTATTAAATCTTAACCCTTCATCCTTTTTTTGTTTTTTATTAAAAAGTTTTCCCCTTAATGTTGATAGCTTTGCAAAGTTAGGAACAAACCCTTCGTTTAACTCGAATTTTAAGCTTTCCAGCCTTACATTGTTTGTATGGCTGATTCTTTGCCCCGTAGGATCAAGAGTATCTAGTGCATTTTTGAATTTTTGTCCCTGCTTTCCGAACAATCCACCCTCAGGAGCATTATTCATCTTTATTTTTCTTTCCAAAAACTCTGGAGAATTCATTTCTCCTTCGAGTCTAATTTTAGGAATAAAGAATTCTGATTTTTCTCTTCGCCTGTCAAGGATCTTCTTTAGTCCAACTATAGCGCTGGGGATTCTTTCTCCTACTATATGCCCAGCATCTAGTACGGTATAAGGTCTTCCTGATTTAGCTGAAGCTAATATTTCATTAATTATTCTTTTGTATACAGATTGCCCTTGTTTCGTGGATGCAATTTCTCCCACCTCTAGCACTTTGTCGTAAACCGTTCCATGCCTAGCGGGTTCTTTATATGATGCGTTGCGGCCTCTTGTTCTGTATCTAGATTCTATGTCATGCCCTTCATTTCCTTTAAATTTTAACATGGTATTAGGTTCAAAAGGAGCGTTGTATCCTTTTTCTTTAGGCAGTATACTATACATATGACCTACTCCTGGCCCTGCGGAAACCTTTTGTCTTCGTTTTTCAAGTGATTGCCATCCTTCTTGCTCAGAGCCTTTCCATATCCTCCTGGCCAATGATTTCTTTTCTGCTCCTGCAATCTTTTCTCCTATTGTTGGGAGCGCTGGTCCGCTTAGAGCGACACGTCTAGCCGCTCCTAACCTTAATGAGGTTTCATGTTTTGTTTTTTCTATCTGGTTTTTAGCGATATCTTTTTTTGCCAGACCTTCAGCCTGAACTACTCCAGATTTTATCCCCATATTTGAACCATGGAATTCTCTATTTTTTTTAATCCAATTCTTGATGCTTAATGAGTCGGGGAGATTGTTTCGTATTTGTCTACGCGGATTGGACATTGAGTTGTACATCTCTTTCGCCATTCCCATTCTGAAATTTGGATTATTTTTTAAATCTTGTTCTTTTTTGTAAGCATGAATTTGAGAACTTTGCTGAGGAAAAGTCTTAAACCTTTTCGTTAAGTTGCTTAATATTCCAAAATTAGGAACTAATCCATCGCTCAGATATCTCTTCCTGTTGTTGTCTCTTAGTACATGACCAACACCCTTCCCCTCAAGTAATTCTTTTTTTGTTTGATATGTCAAGTAATCAAATACTTCGTCGCCATCTTTCGCCCCAATTGATCTCGCTATACCTCCCTTAGACCCTAGGTGTGTGCCAGTCAAATCATTTATTACTTTTTCATGAGGGTTTCTTCCGAATTTTCTAACTGCCCCTATTGACAATCTTGTATCTGAGTCCAAGTATCTTGTTCTGTCTAAATATTGGGAATATGTATTTTTTAGTTTTTGATATGATTTTAATTCTTTTAATGCTGGGCCCTTAGGAAGAATACTTTCTTGATTTACTATTGAGTTTCTTAATTTTGCAGCATATTCAAAATCATCGTATCCATCTTTAAAGTCAAGAGACTTTAAATCTTTTTTCGTTTTTTGTAAATTAGATAATTGCATTTGATAGCGGCTTAATTTTTGAAGTTTGTCTGTTTCAGACATTCCCCCTAATGATGTTCCCCCTATGTATTTTTTATCTAAATTTATTAATTCTCCATTTGGATTCTTACTATCTTTTAATAAATTTGAATATCTAATCTTTTCTTCTTCAGATATTAGCCCCTTATTGGCGTCTCTTCTAATCGCCCCACTTATTTCAAAATTTTTAAAATTTAATTTTGATTCCATTATTTGCTCATTATGTCCATCTCCCTTTGCCCTATGGAAATCTAATCTTTCTTTTGATCCTCTATTAAGAAAAGGATGGGGATAATGTTGATCGAACAATTTGGGGTCTCTTCCTTCTAGAGCTCTGTTTCTTTTTTCTAGGTTAAGCGCTCTACCCATTCTTATTTTTGATTTTACATCTTCTGGCATAAAACCGAATCCTCTTGCGAAATTTGGAATTTGATTTTTTAAGAAACCCTTCCCTGCTCCAAGGTTTTTTATAACAGAAAAGCTGCCTGCCACTTTTTTAATTTTTGACATAAAGTCAAGTTGGTTAAGAGGCGCATACCCAGTGCCCTTTAATTGCCCTACACTTCTCAGGTCGCTTGATCCTGCGGCTCCTTCCATAGCTTTAGCTATCCTGCCATGCCTTTGATTCTTTATTTGATCGTCCCCTGCCTCAAGAAAGTTAATATTCCCCCCTGAATTATTTACGGAAGATATTATTTTTTGCAAGCCAGCGGACATCATACTTTCATCTTTTGCTCTGCCTGCTCCAGATAGCATTGTTATTTGTGTGGCTTTTGCTATATCATCAACACTATTAATAAATGGATTTCCTAAAGTTTTTGCATATTCTGTTTTTCCTGCTCCAGATGGACCTATAATCAAATCTTTTTTAATACGACTGTCGCTTTCTAGTATGGCATTAAGTATTGGATTTTTTTCTTTTCCTGCGATTCTATCTGCATCAAAAATGTACTCTGAAAAATTAGGTATTAATCCAGAGCTAAACCCTCCCTCCCCATAGACTGACTTTTCCAGATATCTAATATCTTGTGACTTAAGAAACTTCCTAAGAGAAGTCTCTTCTCCTCGCCGCCCTAAATATTTGCCCGAGCTGCTCTTAAAAAGATTCTTAAGCGAATCTTTTAGTACTCCTTCTTCTCCAAATTGATATTGAGAATGAGATCTTTGGTCTCTTTTTATCGTTCCTCCTTCTGTTATATTTTCCCTTCTTCTAGATGCCAGCCCTTTGAACAGTTTCCTGGGAGTCAAAAAACCTTGGAGCCTCATATGAGGTATATTGGTATGAGCCATTCCTGTATTTGCCTTCTTTGCTTCTTTTTCCCTTATTCTGTCTAAAACTGTTTTTGCTTTTATTATGACTGACGGAATCCTTGGCCCTATTACTGGGCCTGCATCAATAGCAGTGTATGGCTGACCAGAACGTGCAGCAGAAGTTATTTCTTTAAGCAATCTTTTAAGTACTAATGCCCCAGATTCTCCACCACGAGAATAAAGCCCGCCTACTGACAGCACTCTATCTGTTCCTAATTTTTCTTGCTTAAATGTCTCTGGGTTATATCGAGTTCTTTCTTGCAACACCGATTTAACACTTGAATTCCCCCCGATATTAAGTTCTTTACTTTTTTCGGCTTGCCTGTTGATCGTCTTATATCCTGGGCCAGGCACCATGCCTATTTCTGAAACTAATGCTTTTCTTGTCTTAGTGCCTATGTTGGCTCCAAATTGCCCCGTTACAGAATTATACTTGCGATTACTAGTTGAACCCTCGTCTTTCTGCATCTTCTGCATGTAAGCTTCCCTAGTTCTTCTTGCTCGTTCTTCTCGTAAAACTGATTCAGTTGAACTAGTATTGCTGCTAGCAAATGCCCCTGTTTGATTTCGGAAATCAGAAAGGTTTTTGTATTCTCCATGCGGCGATTTTGTTTTATTTCTAATTAAGTTATGTAGAGACATTCTTCTTGATCTTATTCTGTCTGTTCCAATTTGAGGCCCTGATTTTTTAGGGAGTATTTTTTTATATCCTTTTCTCGTTTCGGACTCCCCTGTGACTACACCCCTCATAAACTTTGCTGCATCTTCAGGATATTGTTTTTCGAAAAATTTTAATTTACCTGCATTCTTTTCTACTTCATCTAAATGCTTAACTATAGGCATTTTAGATTGAGTGCCACCTTCTGATCTTCGTGCGGCTTCTCCTCTTAAATCTTGTATTGCTTTTTGAGCTTCCCTATCTGTCATCATTTCGTGATCTATCATAAATTGAGCAGCCGCAACTGGCCCAATTTTTTTTGCAGATTTTTCAAAAAATGATAAAGCTCTTGGTGCGTCTATTTTGCGCTCTCCTCTTTCAGTCGATTTAAATGTTCCTTCGGCAGGAGATCCTTCGCCACTCTTCATTAAGCTATCATTAATCCTTGCATCCGTACTTCCGTATGCCTCTCCCGCCCTGAGTCTTTCAAAAAATGGTCTAGTTACCTCTTTATGCTTGTTTTGCATAAACTGATAAGTTCTATCATTATCAAATGCATCTGGATTATAACGAGGAATGAATCCAGCCGAAGCATTAGGAACCAATCCATCGTGCAAGCTATAGTCATCAAGCATTTTTCTGTCTGCATCTGTAACCTTAAACCTTCCTTGCATGATTGCTGACCCTAGTTTATCGCCGCCAGCCAAATCTTTAGCATATTTATATCTTATATTCGCTTCATGAGATCCATCTCTTGCTGGCCACATTTTTAATTTATGCAGTTCAAGTAATGAGTTTTTCATATTCTTGAGCCTCATCTGCTCGGCTACATACATGATTTGCTTTCCTCTTTCGGCAACTTGAGGCATTCCGTGATGTGTTCCTCTTTGAATTTCTCTTCCTCCTACGTTCATTATTTCATTAATAAATCCACGATTTGAATATAAACTCATTCCTTTTTGGGCAACATCGGTAAGGCTGGCTCCCCCAGCTTTTATCTCTGCAGATTTTGCCCCCTTCATTATAGCGTCTACTCTAGAATTTTTTGTTGTACCTACATATCCCGCTATAGCTGTCTCCGCAAACTGGTCTCCATCTTTTATTAGATTTCCATTTTTATCTTTTGCTCCAAATACTTTTAAATAAGATGCTTCTCCCAGTTCTCCTTTTCTGTCATTATTGCTATTTTTTGTATTTGCTAGAACTTTTGTTATATCTTCTGGAAGTTTTTTATCTAGAGGAGTATTAGTTGCCTCTGCATATGGAATTCTACCTAGTTCTAATTCTGTTCTTACTGATTTTATTCCAGCTTTTTCTAGTAGCTTGCCTAAGCTTAACTCTTTTTCTCTTCCTAAGCTATCTCTTATTCTAGTTGTAAAAATCCCCCCTCTTAAATGCTCAACATCTGTGTCAAATTTTAAAGTTCCTTCTTGATGCGCATATCTAGATCTCGCTTGTTTTCCTCCGTATCGCATTCTTTCTAGTTCTGATATAGCTAGAGTTTTTTTCGCAAAATCTGTATCACTATTAAACTTAGAATAACCAAGCGGAGAGGTTAGCAATTTCATATTAGGTATGCTATTTAGCAATTGCCTATTTGGTCTTAATCCAAAATTTGGAACGAGTCCGTCGTTTGCATATGGGTTAAAGCCGTGAGTGCTTGAAAACTTCTCTTTGTAGTTTTTTCCTGCCCTGCTTTTTTCTGGAGGCATAATTGCAGGTTGAGAAAAATTTGGGAACTTTTTAACCGTTTCGGCTTTGTTATATACAACAGTGCCCATGCCTTTTACATCCATTGTGCTTACTGCCCCTGGAGAGTATCCTCCCTTAAATGCCCCTATTCTTTCTTTTTGCGCTGGCATCAAACCTAATGCCGCATTTTCTTCTGGAACTAGCCCGCCTGAGGCGGTTCTGCCTCCTCTTTTTATTATTAGATCTGACTGAACACCTTTCCTCACTAAACCAGGAGCTACAGCCCTTGCTAGGGCCTCTTGCTCCCTTAATGCACTTGTTTGCATTTTTATTAATCCAAGGATGTATTTTTCTTGCTCTCCCCTGCTTTGTTCCAACTTGTTTAAGCTTTCAGTTACTCCTTTATTTGTTTGAAGTAGGGTTAATATTGATTGCTCTACTGCTTTTTGCTTTTCTTTTGCAGAAACTATTCCTAATATATCCTGCACACCAGATGCCGCAAATCTTGTAACATTATATATTAGTTTTCCAAAAACAGCAGCAAGAACCGCTAGTCCAGGGCCAGTGAGAATATTACCTATTCCTTTTAGTAACCCTTTTGCAAAATCATTTCCTTGGTTTTCTCCTCCTCCAAAAAGATCATTGAATGTTTCGGACACCGACTTTAATCCGCTAAGTATATCTTTAATTCCTGGGGCAAGAGCGATGTCACCAATAGTTTTTGCAAGAGCCTGAAAAGATGTAAGAGTTTGGCTTCCTAGGGCAGCGAGAGTTTTATTTAATTGCTCTGTTTTCTTAGCCGCCTCACCGTTTGCTTCACTAGCAACTTCTGTAGCTTGAGCAAAAAGACTTTGGTCTTTTTTTAAATCTTTTAGCAATGCCCTAAGTATGTTTGCTTGAAATATTCCCGCCACCATTTGAACAGTATTAGATTGCTGGGACTGGCTTAATCCATCAAATGATTTAGAGAGATTAGTTAGTATTGAGTCTGCGCTTAAAAGGGTGCCAGATAAATCTCTAGTAACAACCCCCATATCTTCTAGTGAGCTTATAGTGGCTGGCCTCTGTAACCTGGTAAAAATTGTTTTTAAAGCGTTACCTATAACTGGTCCACCTCTAGCTGTAGTTTGCTGTAAGGCTGCTACCATCCCAGATAATTTATCAATATCTAATCCTACATCACTAGCAACTGCACCTGTTCTTGCTAGTGCTCTAACTAAATCCTCAGCACTTACTGCAAATTTTACATCAACCGCTGCAAATTTATCAATAATGTCGGTGGTAGTTAATGCTGCATCCCCAAGACCATTGATTGCCGCAGTTAATCCAGACACAGATTCTGATGCATCAAGTCCAGTTAGTCGAGTTAATGTAAGGGCATCGTTTGTCCTTCTAAGGGTTTCCTCAACCGATAGGCCTTGCCTTGAAAATTCTAGAGCTGCTTCTGCCGCAACGCCAAAACTTTGTGCGGTATTTTTTGCAACACCAAATAATTTAGTTCCAAAATTCTCAATGCCTTCTAAGGATAAGCCTAGAACCACATTAATGTCTGTTAAAGTTTTTTGCAGATCAATGGATGTCTCTACTAAACTTCTAAATGCCCCCTGAACAGCATTGATTATTGCAACTGAAGCTCCAAAAGCTAAAACTCTGGCATTTGAAGCTTCAAGTGATTTGCTGAATTCATTAGAGGCATTCGTAATTTGACCCAACGGTTGAGTAAAAGACTTTGAGTTAACATTAAAATTAACTCCGCCTCTTCCGCCAGTAACATCCCGCAATAATGATTTTGCATCAGACCTCACTCTTCTTACAGAAGATTGATTCAAGCTAATATTAGCTCCTACATCTACATTGATTGACGGCATACCTTATTCCTTATATACTAGTACACTTTTAATTGAAGCTTCCACTAGCAAAAATACCCTTTCTTTTATTTTTTGTTATAGAGAATGAATAATTTAAATTTACAGAAGAGTTTTGGCCTTTCCCTATTGAATTAGAAAAAGAATAAGAGTCTAATAGTAATCCATTAATTTTAAATTTCATAGCTTTATCGCTTACACCCTCTCCCCCACATGCAAATATTGTAGAGCAAACACTTCTGTCTACTGATATTTCTACGGTGTATTCTTTATCGTTACATATTATTCTATCTAGAATGCCTGTTTCAAAATCGCTTGCTAATGCACTTACACTTAATGTACCAAGCAGCGGGTAATTTATTTTTCTAAAATATTTATAGTTAGAACCCAGTCCATCAAAGTCTATTCTTTCTATAGGAATATTTATATCGAAAGATTGAATGCTGATATCTGATTCTGATCCCCCTATATCCAGGGCAGAATCAGGCAGATTCATTGATAGAGATCCATGATTAATTGCACTAATGCCAGAAGAAGCTTCCCATCCATCAAAGTTAAATCCCGAAACCACACTATAATCTCCGTCGCCAATTCTGTTTACCGAAGGGTTCGGTATATCCATTTTTTCTCCGTTAAATTCGTGATCTCCAAATTTATCATACCTTATATGTGATCCATCAAAAGTTAAATTAGTTAAAACGAAGGATCCTACTGTTGCGTTCATTGAATAATTCTTTAAAAAGCAATTCCCTATTCCAATGGCATCTAGTCCAGACAAACTGTCCCCAGTTAAAAAATTAAAATCTTGCTGAGGTTGAGAAACTATTGCAAATAAATTTATATCTTTATCTATGCCGCTCGTAAAGGTATCTACTGGTAAGGAGTCTCCAGATCTAGCGATGTTAAATCCTAAGTTGTGCTCGTTTTTCCCATCAGTAGACAAATATGTGCAACTAAACTCTACAGTTGGTGCTGAATATATTTTTCTTACTAAAAAATCGTCATCCCCAATATGAGATATATTTTGCCTATTCACAGATATTGAGTACTCTGAGTTTTGCACCCTATTTAACTGGTATATTCCAGTATCAATAGGATTAAATCCTGGACTTTTGCTTACAAGCATACCTATGGTATTATACTTTATAGAGTTTCTCATCATTTTACTATAAAGTTATATACACATTAAAACCAAAAAAAGGGGAGCATTAACGCTCCCCTTTTTAAAAGTTATGTGATTATTATCAATAACCGTCGTTTATGAACATATCACTATCATCCCAGTATCTTGGCATTTTACCATGGGTTGTTGATCCAGAGATAAATAAACCCTTGGTCGTGTCTGTTGCTCCACCGATCTGAGCGGTAAAAGTAAGATCAACCGACTTGTTATCTCCAATAGAGGAAGAGTAAGATTCGCTTTCAAGAATAGCACCTTTGACTTCAAAGACCATTCCTACTGCGCTTTCTCCTCTCTCACAGGTAACACACTCTGGGTTCCTCAAGGTAATCTTGAGATCCTTTGCATCATCTCCGCAAAGAAGATCGAGCATGTCTCCGTCTTTAAGTTCAGATACAAGAGCATTTACTGAAATAGTAACATTCACTGGGAAATCAATCTCTCTCGAGAATCCGAAAGTGTTTCCAAGTCTTTGTAAGACTGAACGAGCCATAGGAACACTAATTGAAACCGACTGAACATGAGCTGCTCCAGGTATCAAGTTGTTTGCATTTCCATCAACTTGCTTGGAGAACAATGCTGCATTTTGCAGATCCAAAGTAATGTCGCCTGGGCGAAGAGCAGTAACTCCGTCACCTGTTTCTGCTTGTGGAAGAGCAAACCAGCGAGAGCATACCTTGCTTCCATCATTTGGATCGATAGCGGGAGTCATTACTCCAGTACCAAAACCACCGTCTTGTCCAGCTGTCGAATCTCCAGTAAGGTTCGTGTTACTTTTAATATTGAATCCCTCTACTGTAAGAGAAGCAGTTGGCAATGCACCTACTGCAGCTTCTACTGAGTAATCAGAAACAAATCCGTTACCTAAAGATATAACTGTATTGCTTGCAGGTTTAAGTTTGTCTCCTTTGACTGCATCTTGTCCTTCTGGGACAGTAAGAATGAAAAAGTTTTGACCTTTTCCTCCGACTATTGGATCCATTTGTCCACTAAGAGAGTTCGTTGCCCCATTAACTGCAAAATTGAGAAGCCTTTCGTTTTCTCCATCAGTCAAGAGATAACTAAAATCTAAAGACACCGTTGGGGTTTCTGTTACCAGACTATCAATTCTTGAAAGCTGGCCGAATTGATTTACATCAGTTCTATTAACAGTAAAACTATAATTCGCATTTTGGACACGTTTAAGTTGCCTGACAATTGTATTTGAGCCAATACCTGTGTACATAGACTCAGCATCTACTCTTTCTGCCGCTGATGCCTCATTAATGGAACCGTCGGTGGTCCAATCTAATCCTGGATTAACCCCTGGAGCACCCGCAGCAATGTGTTCGCCTGTCGCATGATATCCCGTAGCCGCCGCACCCACAAAGAGTGCCTCGCTTTGATAAATAACTCTGTTTCTTGAAGTAGCCATAATTTTTCTTGTTTAGGTTGAAAATGAAATCTTTGTCTATATATACATTTTTTTTATCGTTTTGGGAAAATATTTTTCCATTATTTTGATTGCCCTGGAAATCTAAACATTGAAACCTCAAAATCAATAAACCCCAAGAATGTTCCAGGGTTCATTTGGGAATTAACTCTGTCGTTTATTTTTGATGCGTAAACGTTTTCTATGTAAAACATATTGCTTCCTTGATAATTCTTACACTGCTCTGAGTAGCTATACCCTTCACCAGTAAATTCAGCCTTTAGATCTCCTTTCTCATTAAGCGGGTATCCTGTAAATCCGATATCTGGAAAGGATGAATTTTTAGAATCAGTAAATAAAGATATTGCTCCGTCCAAAAAATAAAGATTTTCCGCAAAAATAACTGACCTATAACTTAAAGTTGTTTTATCTTCCCCTCCAAAGGCAATTGGAGTATTATTGCTTTGTTCCATTGATATAAATGCTGCTGGTATAACTTGATCATAAGGATTTATTCCTGAGGTTGACTGCCTAAACCTACTATTCAGGTCGTATTTGTTTTCTATAATCAAGCTTTCTTCAGATTGATCTGCTAAATAAATATTTATATCTTTTACTGAAAACGAACCGCTTACTTCATTTATTTCATTTTTATATTCTGAGCCAATTAACACTCTTCCATTATCAAAATCTATTGACATTCCACTCTGGCCTCTTTCTATTAATTCTCCATTAATATATATTCCAGTAGGAACATCAGACGATTGATTTGCAGAATCAAACAGCCATTGTTTATAGGGAGAGGCATAAGATGAAAATCTTGGATCCAATCTATCATCATCCTGAGGGTATAGAACTCCAGTTTTATTTTTAAAAGAATCAGCATGGCATGATAAATAGTTATCAAACCACATTGCGAAGCTTGTTGTAGCTTTATGTTGGAATAAAGGTTTCATTAGTTTAGCAAAAATCCAGACTTATTGAATATCTTTAAGTATTTATTTAACATTTTAAAGACATATGGCTTTGGTGTGAATTTCGATTTCCTGATATCGTTTTTTACCTGTATACCTTCCCCAGACCTTGACATGCCTAACCCTTGCCTGTTTAAATATTTTCCAAAATTTGGTATTCCGTTTTCTATCCCTTTTGCCCAGCTTATCCCTCCAGCCCAGGGCATTGGGCTGACTTCCACTATTTCTTCCTCTGACGGAATATTAATAAAAAACTTGGCCCTCCCTCTTCTGTTGAAATCTACATACTTTACGAAAAGTTTATCTTGCAATATCTTTTCTATTGGAGCTATCGGATTCGTGCCGTTGTCAAAGCCAATAAAAGACCTTAGGTCTCCATAACTTATTATTCCTATTGAGCTGCCAGACCCTTCTATTGCCCTTGTTACTGGATGAGTTAAAAATTCTGAAATGAAATCTTTTTTTATTTTTTCAAAATTCCTTCTTCCTTGTTGTTCTACTTCTTTGTTCAGGTTTTTATCTAAGTGTACTTTAGACTTTATTTCCTTGGATAGCCCAACTTGGTTAACTGTAACTTTTACTTTACTCACTATCTTCTAAGGAATCTGTAGGACTTAAATAGTATGTATAATACCTAGGGGATAGAAGTCCGTGTTTCCTTACATCGGAATTTTTATAGAATAAAGTCCCGTCTATTTCTATCCTTTTAGCATCTTTTATGTAATCGTACCCCGCTTGGTCAACTTTTATTCTTACTTCGCCAATTGGCCTTTCAACCTTTATTGATGCCGTTGCATCTCCATCGATCATTTGCTGGCCTTGTTTGTCGGCATAAAGTATTCTAGCTTTAAATGTATCAAATTGAACAGTATGCTGTATTGATTCCTCTATACTTCCGTTTACATTTTTATACAAATAATTATAATCTTCATTTGTACTAATTATTACTCTTTTAGAGTCTTTATAGGCAATTATTGATCTAGCAAAAGTTTCATGCATGTCATCTATCGCTTGCTCAATTGCAGCTTTTAAATTGTTATTAATCAATGAAGCCATATTATTTATTACACATATATTGAAAAATCGTTTAATTTTTATTATTATATTTAAATGGACGCAGAAAAAATGTTAAGTTTAGAGCTCAAGGATAATACCAAGAAACTATTTGTTGACTTCTTGACTCTTATAGAGGACTTGCATATAGATCACTCTATTAACTTTAAGAAACTTTACGAATCTATTCCATCGGACTATCATAGCTTAGTATCTCAATCTGATTATTTCGGCGAGGAAAAAAGAAAGTACCTAAGAAAGAAAATCTTAGATTATGGCAATAATGCTATGAGAAATATTGAAAACGATTCAGATAAATTTATAATTAGCTTTAAATTCAAATAATACCATGAAAGAAGTATACTCATTTACAGTAGATAAAAAAGAAGAAGTAGAAAAAGAATCTACAAAAAAAAGAAAAAATAAAGAGACTGGGAAGATGGAGGAAGTTAAAGAAACTTCAACCGTAGAAGAAGATGTCCTTCACAGGATAAGAATAAGCCAGCCTACCAGAAGACAAGTCGAAGATGCCGACATGGAATTTAGTGTCGAAATGAGTAGATGCATTAAGAGGGGGATCTTAACCAAAGCAATGCTTGCTAAAAAGTACTCTGATACTGGAGGCTTACTATCAGAAGAAGATGCCCTAGAACTCACCAGGCTTTATGCTAAACTTGCCGAAATGCAAAACAAATGGCTAAAGCTAGATATAAAAAAGACAAAAAATTCTTCAGATAAAAAGAAGGGTAGCGAAATTGATGAAGATATGATTAACACAAGGAAAAGGATTGTTGATCTTGAATCTTCTTACCAAGCTTTATTTAATCATACTGCAGATATTAAAGCTCAGAATAAATCTTTGCTTTGGTATATGATAAATCTTACTTATGTAAAAAAAGATAGTGATGAAGATGATTTTTACGAGCCTTTATTTAAAGGAGATACTGCTGAAGAAAAAGAAGATTCTTATTATGAAAAAGAAGAGTCAGAAGATGAATTTTATGAATCTTTAAGATCTAAGCTTCTTTCTTTTCTTAGTTTTTGGTATTTTAGTACAAATGCAACAGAAGAAGACTTTAAATCATTAGAAAAAGATTTAGAAGAAGATAAAATCTAAGTGTTCCATATTTTGTAAATGGAAATTGAAGATGCAAGGCTCTTATTTAGAGATATAAGCATCGGTGTTTCGGAATCTTACATAGATGGAAAAAAGGTGTATATTAAACATTTCTCTACTCATGATCAAGTAGAGTATAATCAAGTTTACCAAAAGCACCTAAGCCATGCCATTAAAAAAGGTGTTCCTACAGAAAGAGAGAACCTCGATTTTCAGATAGAAGAAGGGTTCTGGGAAAAAGATGACGATATTTTTATAGAGAGACAAACTGAATTCATTGCTAATTTAGTCAACAGCAAGAAGGCTTTGTATCTTAAAAGCTCAATTGATGCCCATAATGAAACAGTGAGGATTGAGCGAGAAAAACTCAACGAGAAGCTAATACAAAAACAAGAAATTATTGGCCACACTGCAGAAAGATTTGCCAGCAGCAGAGCAAATGATTTCTATATTTTAAATTCTTTCTTTAAGGATAAGGCTTTATCTGATACAGTTTTTAAAGGCAATGAGGTTGTAGACCTTGATGCCGAATCTATGTCTAAATATATAATGAGCTACAATGATATTTCAGGAAAATTTTCTGAAAAAAATATTAAGCTTCTTATTTTACAGGATTTCTTTTATATTTATTTTCCTTTTTGTGACGATCCAGTTTCTTTTTTCGGAAAGCCTATCGTTGATTTAACCGATAATCAATTGAAAACCATTGTTTATACAAGAATATTTAAAAATATTTTTGAAAGATACGATAATATCCCAGAAAAAATAAGAAAAGACCCAGATGCCCTACTTGATTTTGGAAATGCATCTGATAGCGCTAGAGAAAAAGCTAAAGACCAACTGACTAATCCAGAAGCTGGAGCATCAACCATTATGGGTGCGACAAATGAAGATCTTGAGTATCTTGGTGTGGAAAAGAAACAAAGCGATAAAAACCTACATGAAGAAGCTGAAAAGAAAGGAGGAAGCCTTTCAATGAAAGACCTAATGGATCTTCATGGAATTTAAGTCGCTGTAGGGGTCGGAGTCGGACTAGGAGTCGGACTAGGAGATGGACTAGGAGATGGACTAGGACTAGGAGTTGGAGTTGGCTCACAGTCTACATGTTTTGTAGCCTTTTTTCCTGTATTTAATCCATCCGATCCAGCTACCTGCCTTGGTGACGCCCCATACATATTGTATGAATACACCCCTTCTTTAATTCTTTGAGCTGCTTCTGCGGATAGATTTTTAAACTCTCTCGATAAAGTAATTCGTGTGGATGCACTATTTGCGCTCGAATTCGCAGATCTTCTAATAGTGGTATCGCCCTCGCTAATTTCTACCCAATCCGCTTCTCCCCCAATTGATCCAGCGGTATCTGTAGTATATACTCCTCTTAGTAACTTTGAGGCCTGCTTATTATTGTAGTCTCTGAGATATAAATCTTCAAGTATTGAGATTTCTACATTTTGAAGTTTTGGGTAAACCTCTCCATCTAGTATATCAAAATTCTGATTCAATTGATTGTTTAAATCTCCAACTAGTCCATTCAGCGATCCAGATATTAAATTTAGCTCTATGGATTGCTCTTCAGCACCAGTGATATAATCGAACTGATATTGAAGAATTCCTGATGCTATATTACCTATCTGGGTATAGCCCATTACGACAATAGCTCTTTAAGCTTCCTGGCGGCCTCTATGCCCTCTTTTGACCTTGGGTCCATGATTGGATTACTTGGAGCAGGAGTAATCCTTCCTGCCCCCCTATTGGCTGCAGAATAAGCTTTTTGAATCTTTGTCTTCAAGGATGGTTTTGTTCCTGACGGAAACACCCCAGCTTTTACAGCTAATTTCTGAAGATCTATTAGTGTCATGTTTGACATCTTATCATCAAGCTCCGAAGAGCTGGATACCTCAAATGGATTCTTTTGTTTCTGACCAAGGATTTCGCTTAATGTTTGATGGCTTCCTTCCGTGCTTACTCCATCAGCGATTTCCATCTCTTGATTCTGTTCTTTTTTTGCCTCTGTTTTCTTAACATACTTTCTTTTTTTATTCATAACCTTTTTCCTTTATTAAATATTAATAGAATTATTCCTACACATAATTATAATCCATATACACAAAAAATCCACCCGTAGGTGGATTTTTTGAGAAAAGTTGATTAATCTTAGCTTAGGTAGCGCTGATAGCTAATCCAGAGAGGACCCTGTCGTCAAGGATCATACGTCCTTCTTCGAGAGATCCAAAGTATCCAATCTTTTGCTGACGAACACTGTATTGATCATCGGCTACAAGAGCAAACTCTCCTCCAGTTTCACTATCGGTAGCAACTGCACGGAACAAGGACTCGCGAGACTTATCGATACCAATAACGATATCATCAGCTGCGGCTGAAAATGTACCAGAACCGCTACCAAAATCACCACCAAGTGCTTCATACACCTTAGTGAACTTCTGATTAGGCCCAAGCTCATTGATTTCCATGATGGAAACCCCGTAGAACTCAGGAATACCAGCATTTGAATAGATTGCATTGCGCATCTCGTCGGTAGCGGCAATTGGAGGATTGCCAGCTGCGGCAGCTCCACCACCAGAGTCTTTTGTATTAACTGGATTATAAGCCATTTCACGAAGACCCTGTACAATTTCAGGAGAAACGATAAGATCAGTAATCCCCTTGATTCGACTCTCAGGTGTTCCGCCTGTCCAAGCTGTGTTGATCCTCTTTGCGAGAGTCAAGAGCTTATTAAAATCGTCAAGAATGATTGTTGTTCCAGCAGCTTTATTAACATGCTTCTTTCCGTTTGTAGCTGCACCAATGAGACTTCCGAGAATCAAGCTGGCAGAAGTATCTTCCTGCTTGAGCATGATTTCCTGAGCAATCCTTGTGAAAGATTTGCTAACAACATCCATACGTGACTGAGCAGCGTAGCGCTTTTCGAAATCAATGGCACTATCAAGACGATAGGTCGAGAATTTCATTTCGCTTGCTGTAGGAGTTACAGTATTGGTGGGCATACCGCCTGGTTGAGAGGCACTATAGACCTTCACATAATCAGGAGCAGTAATGTCGTAGTACAAATCAAGCGGAATGCTTGGCGATTCATTTTCGTTGAACGAAAATTTCGAAAACATATTGCTCAATGTGGGAGCTTGATTAATGACCTCTGCTAAGACAGGGCCGATAAATTCAGCTAATGCCATTTGAGCTTCATATGCAACTTCCCTGTTCTTGGAAGCCATTGCCTTAACCAGTTCGATTTGTTCGTCTGTTCTTTTAAGTGTAATTTTCATGTTTTTTGTGGCCCTTCTTTTTAAAGTTTAAGCTTAATGATTGCGTATTTACCAGTTTCAGTGATACTATCACTTGTACTGTCAGCGAAATAATCCGTACCATAGTCAGCAGCTCGTTCGCCTGTTGCGAGACAGTGAGCGATACCAAGGTTATCGGATGTACTAACAGTTCCTCCGATAGCATTGAATTTGCCTGGAGCACTAGTGCTTGCATCAAGATATTGTCCTACTTCAGGGAATGTCTCAAATGCACTATCATCAAGAGTAATAACTCCTCGTGAAAGGACAGGAACTGCGTCGCCACTACGTACTGCATTGAGCTCAAGAGCTTTTTGCGGATAGTAAATGAGCTTCTCGCCATTCTCGTCGTGAGTAAGTGTTTGCTTAAGAGTAACCCCAAGAGCACTCGCGTTTCCTGTAGCAGGAGCTATCTTTAAAGGAACAACTGGATATTGATTCTTTCCTACGTGAGGGTAATTTACTTTACCCATGTAAGAAGCATCGGTATAGTTGGTAGGACCTTCTGCAAGATCTCCATTTGTTACACCAACTAGGACTCCAGCATCATGTGTGCCACTGTCTGTTGGGGTTTTGCTTTCCATGCCTCCCTCTGCATCGAGAGAGAACAGGTTAACAACATCTTGCTCGTTGTACTGTCTGAACGGTAGTAATCTAATAGCCATTTTAGTTTCCTTTTTTTGTTAAATTAATATTGGATTGAAATATCTTCCTTATTGAATGCTTTCGTAAATTTTTCTCTCATTGAGAGTTCTTCTTCACATGCTTCAGCATTATTATTAGGTAATTCTTGGTCCTTTTCTGCATTTTCAATAGCAGCTTCAGCGACTTCTTCAGCTCCTTCTTCATTTGCCTTGGTGGACATTTCGGTCAAGCGGGTTTCGATTTCTGCTTGAACCTTTTCTTCGAATAATTTTTCTTGCTCTTCCTTGAAGGCTTTTGTTTTGTACTTCCAGGAAGCATTAAGCTTTTCAAGATATTCAGAGAATTGAGAGTTTTCGTTTCCTAAACCCTTTAATTCAGAAGCGATAATCTTACGATCTTCATCTTCCAGATCAAACGCGGAGTCAATCTCTTCCATTCTTTGATTAAATTTCTCAGAAGCAATCTTTGCCTCAAATTCTGTTTTAATTGTATTAAGCTTCTCATGAGTGTCGCTAAGGTCAGCCTTTACTTTTTCAAGTTCGTCTTTTGCTGCTTGTGCGTCTTCAGTGATTTGAGCTTTTTCATTTTCAAGAGAGTCTTTTTCTTTTTTCCAAATTTCGTTCTTCTCAAGGATTGTTTCGTGTAAAAGTTTATTTACATTAGCAACTACCTTTTCAGTAACGTCGGAGTCGGAACTCTTAGCGAGGATCTCTTGTAACTTTTCTAGGATTTCTGATTGATTCATAGTTTGTAAGTCATTGGGTTTCTTGCTTAGAAATACATCTTTTTCGGATAAATGGGAACTTTTTTCTGATTTTTTTTCTAAATTATTTTCTCCTGCATCTCTTGAGTCTTTAATTTTTAACGAAACCTTTGTTTTTTTTAAGGGTGTCATTCCTTTTACATCGGCAGCTGGATTAGTCGTGAAGCCTATTCCGAGGGGATACACTTCTCCTACTATAAGCCTAAAGACATCTACTCCATCTTCAGTTTTTCCGCTGCCACCATTTTGCTTTAAAAATGATCTCATTTCTGAAATTTGATTTTCGTCAGAAATAATTTCTGCTTCATTTAAATTTGAACTGCCTAGCGCGAGATGATATTTATTAAATCCGATTTCCCAGCTTGCAGAAATCTTTTTGTACATTTCATCTTCTTCTTCGAATGAACGCTCGACTAAATTAACGAAATCTGTATTTATAGTTTTGTAAATAACTGCAGATAGCGAAAGGTTAAATGGATGCCCTTCTTTTTCCGCAAATTCTTCTGACATAATTTCATTTGTTTCATATGCGGAAAATCCTGCAGAAACAACATGTCCAACAATTTTTGATTTTTGATGTTCTATATTTGTAGGTTTATTTATGAAATAATCTTTTATTCTTGATGCTGTAACAGAATTTATTCCATCTCCGTTTTTATTAAACTTATTTATTACTGCGGCATTAAATGCTACCCCAATAAGATCAATATTTTTTTCAAAATCTATATCTTCAGGGATTAAACTTTTTAAAGAGTCTAAAGAATCATTTGCTATAGACTCTTTTAACTGATGAACTTCTATAGGATTAATTTCACTAGAAAAAGAAGTTATATACTTATATTTTTTTGACATATTAAATATATACACAAAATATTATTGACTGTGATATAATATTGCAGAAGGATATTCTAATAAATTTTTTGATTCAGAGATGTTTAATATCTCTTTTAATGGTTTTAGTTTTTCAATCTGTATATGGTCTTTAATGCATTTATCTGCTGATTTTTCCCACATATCTTTATTTGTTGATATAACAACTTGCTCGCATAAAGTTTGAGCCATTTCTTTCTGTTGCTTGTTTAATCTTTGCTTGGAGTATTTCTTTCTAAGCTTTGATTCTATGTCTGTGGTTAAACTCTGTATATCGTACATTGTTTGTTGAACTTTTTTTGCACTAACTTCCTCTGATGCAAATACAGCACCTCCTTTTGGTGAATCTCCTGCTGGCCTTCCAGCTTGCTGGGGCGGAGCTTTCTTTTTGACTTGCCCTCCCCCCTCTTCTTCTTCTTCTTCTGGTACGAATAAATTTTGACTACTAACAACTGGTACATAATGCCCTCTTTTTCTTTGACTAACAAATTTATCCTGAGCATCATCGAGCTCTTCCTTGTCTGGATATATCCCCTTCTTTATTGCGGTCATTCCTTGCTCTGGAGTGATAACTCCAAGTTCTATGAGCCTGGTTGCAATTCTTTGAAGCTGGACTTCATCCTTAATATCTATCTCTATGAACTCTACATTTGGAAACACCCTGAACCCCATCTTCCTGCAAACTTCTTTTATTTGAGGTTTGAGGAAGTCATTTAAGAATGCGTTCCGTGCCTCTTTTAATCTTTCTAAAAATATTTGAGCTTTAACCTGTGTGCTTGAGTAGTTTTCTTTTCCTACTATTATGTTTTGTAAACCTTCTTTTATATCTTCGTTTACTATTTTGTATTTTTCGGACCCTAATACCTTATTCATATCTGGAATTACAAACTCTGCTTTTGTTGTCCAGTCAGCGATTAGGGCTCGCCCTATACTTTGATTTCTAAATAAATTCTGCATGGCTGCAAGATTATTTTGATTAATACCTCCTTTGTCGGGTTCTGCCCCCATAGTTATAAGAAGTATTACATTCTCAATAGTTCGAGTAATAGCTTGGTCAACTTTTTTTAATTCTAATTTCCAATTTAAATCATCTAGCACTGGAAATCCAAAAGGAACGGCAAAAGGTTCATAATCTTGTTTTTTATAAAAAGAATATATTAATTTCTTAGGATCTATACTTACTTGGACTCCGTCTCTATTATACGATCCTTCTTTTATTTTTTTTCTTGTTTCTGGATCTAAAGCCCTAAAGATTTCTTTATCGTATGGAGTTTTTGGGTTTTTTAGTTTTTCCAAGTCGTATTCGCTTAATAGTTTTTTATATACCGATTGGTTTTTCTTGCCTCCCGAATGATCCTTATAAGACAAAGCTCTACTAGCTACAAAATCATATGGATTTAAAAATGTATACGATACAGGTATTTTTCCAAGTATTGCAGCCTTTGATTCGCCTCCATATATCTGATTTAATTTTATAAGATCTTCGCTTGTGAATTTTCCGTCAAGTCTATATATGAATACATTCCCAGACCTATAGTATTCTCTAAAATACTGGTCTTTTATTTTCCACATTTGAACTTTTTCTAGCCATCTTTCAATGAACTTTCTAACTTTTTCGTTACCTCCTTTTATGTGAATTTCTGAATTTGAAAACTCCGCCATAACATCGATAGCATTTCTGAATATCGCTATATTCGCATACGCTTTTTGGCAAAGAAATATTGATTCTCTTGGGCTTACATAACTTGTTTTATAATCGTAGGGTAGTCCGCCTTCGGCAATATTATTATATTTATCGTTCTTCTTCGTTTTGGTGATAGAGTTTGACCTTTGGTGGGTATTGCCTCCATCTATTGATCCAGAATATTCTGACCTTGTCGCACAAGAAGCTATTGATTCGTAAAAAGATTCACCTTCCGATATAGGCTCAGATCCCTGCTCGGAATTTATTAAATTATTTAAAGACTGTACTGATTCACTTGATGCCGAATTAAACTGGTCCCAATATTTAGATTTTTTATTATATTTTCTAGACATACAATATAGTACACCAAATAAAATAAAAGTCTAAACAAAAGTCTAAAGTTACTTTTGGGACTTTTGTTTTTTCCCCCCAAAAGCCCCCTTGGTACTTTTTCTATTTTTTGCTTTTTGCTCTGGGTTATCTTCTGCAACTATTGCCTTATTGATTGCATCAAATATTGCCGCATCCTCAATTCCCTGTTCTCTCGCAAAGTCTATGAAACTATTGAATTTTTCAGGATAATCCCCTTCTGGAGTTTTTTTTATTTCTTCGTCTTGTTCGGTGACTGCATTAGTGGCTTCTTGTCTTGCTTTATTGAATTTATTTTTCATTTAGTTATTATGTGTGTATATATTATAGCACACCTAAACCTAACTTTCAAGAAAAATTGAGCCTTCAAAGTATAAATAAAAAAATTCACTCTGTAGCTACACCTACAGAAATGAACTCTAAACTAGCTGGATTTAAGAGCGAAATAAAAACAGAACTTCTTGCCAATGGGGATGATCAGGAAAGATATTATAAAAATCATACAGGCAGAGAGTTATATAGGAAGCTTGACAATTTTGGAATGAGCTCTGAGATAACCACTATAGGCGACAACTATGATGGAGGCTTTAGGCCTAAGACTGTTAACGGAATAAAAACTTAAACGAACATTGGAGTAAACGAGGAGTTTACTGGCTTATTACTGGCATCCATTATATCGTAGTATGTTTTTATCATCCAGTTTCCTAAGATTAGTGCGGAATACGAATCTTTTCTTGTCCTAGCGGGGCCTGTCTGCCTTTTTAATTGTTGAGGAAGGTCGAAGGATACATGTCCCTGCGGAGTACTTTTGATCTGTATCAATGCACATTCATTCTTTGTATAGTTAATCATGTCAAATTGGTGCTCCACGAAGTCAATCATTTTTGATTCTGGCCCTCCTGAGGATATAGAATCGTAGCTTGGTATAAATTTTAAATTTTTAATAGGTATTACCTTTTTGACCTGCTTGTTAAAAGATTCATTTATCGCTCGAGACCCGAACCATATTTTTTTATGGTCAAAATTAGCTTGAAGTAATTCGTTAGCTCTGCGAATCCATTCTGAGGTTGGTTTTCTTAAAATGCAAATTCTTTTTGAGTTAAGGTCGTATTCTTTTTTTGCCTCTATTATTGAATTTTGATAGTTTTCTACATCATCCAAATTGGTGAGTATCTCTTTTATTTCTATTTTTGCTTTTGCAAATATTTCACTTGCATTGGCTCCTTGAAGAAATTGAACTCCCCCTCCATAGTCTCCCACTATTGAGACTACATTAAAATAGGTCAGGATGTAGTGAAAATATTTTATGTGGTCATTCATTCTAAGCCCTGGCATTGCATAACTATGCACTAGTGTGCCGCTCTTTGTTTGATCATTTAGCTTAAATACGTGCATTGCAAAATCATCTGAACTTTCGCTTTCTGACCAACTTGGGTCAAATGCAACTAAATATTTAGAATCCCTGTCTCCCGCTACCTCTACGGAAGGATCGGTTCCAGGCTCGAGTGTGCAAGCAGCCATTCTTGATGTTTTAAAAAAACCAGAACTATCTTCCGTGAATATTGCATTAAATTCCCTGTCAAATTGAGATTGACTCATGGTTGACTTTGATTGTTCTATTAGATTTTTGTCATATAATGCAGGGGGAGCGACATCATAACCTAGGTGCATGATCACCCTTTTAGCCGTGTCGTTTTTTGATCCATTTACTATTCGGTCTTCGAAACTTGCATATAACTTATATAAATATTCAAATTTGTAACTTGCAGAACTCAAGGCTATTAATTTATTACTTTGCCATCTAGTCCTTTCTTTTTCTGTCATCTTACCTTGCTTTATAAGCTTGTCTTCTAACTTTTCCACCTTTTGTCTTTCGGTGGGATTTTGAACAACACTAAGAAACGGAAGGATAACTTCGTTGTATATATGCTCAGGCATAAGAAGCATTTCGTCTATTATTATTCTGTGAAACCTAAATCCTCTAAGTTTTGATCCATCTCCTAACGGTAAGGCGATGATTTTCGAATCTCCTATTTCAAGAGTATACTGATCATTCTTTTTTGATTTTTTTGTAATACACCCGTTTAGTATTTTGGCTCCAGGCTTATTTGCAATATCTTCTATTTTTTCAAAAATCATTTTTGATTGCCTAAATGTTGCTGCGAGTATTCCTATCTGTATACCTTGATTGAATATTGCATCTAAAAAAGCATAAATAGCAGCACTAAAAGATTTCGACATCCCCCGACTCCATATACCCAAAAAGTAATCAGCCTCTAGCATAGATTTAATAGCTATATTTTGAAAAGGAAAAAGCTCTACTCCAGCTATTAAGTTTGTTGCGAAACCTATGTTTTCTTTTAAAAATTTAATCAACTCCATCTTGGCATCTTCTTCTTCTAGAAAACCTTCTATATCTAACAAGTTTTGATTGAAGTCGCCCTTCTTGGGTACATATAACCCTTCTTTTCCAACTTCCCAGGTCATAGTTTTTTATCTATAAAATATTGCACATCCACATCCCAAAGTTTTTTACCATAATTTAAAATTCTAGGCACTAGATCCATTGAGCTTTCCCTACTTCCAGTAAATATAAATTGACATACTCCTGGATACTTATGCATAAGGGATCTCATTCTATTCCAAACAAAAGGCATTTTGGTTTTGCTTAAAGATGATTCGTTATTAGAGTTGATTTGGTCAACAGTGTTTTCCACTAAAACAAATATATAAGAGTTAAATTCTTTTGCTCTTGATATTTCCCTTTTAAATCTTTCGAAGCCTTTAGTCATTGTCCCCTTGAAGTCTCCTTCTGTTTTTCTATCTATATATGTATAATCATAATCTTTACCTGCGGCTGTATAGTCCCCAAAGTCTAACTTCATTTTAGCAGAATTCTTAAAAGACAGCGGCAATTGTTCACGCGAATCGATTAAGATTTTTATTTCTTCGAGAGAATTATTAGGATTAAAAAAGTTTTTCATTATTTTTCTTGAAAATAATGGTTCTATTTCTAATTTTTTACATGCATTTGTGTAACCTTTAAAGAACTTTCTATAAAGATCAATTGGAGGCATTTGCTTAGTTTCAATATCTAAGTGACATGGCGCGCGTTCTAATTTTTTAGATTGTATTCTGTAATTCAATTGGTTTATTAAATATTCTTTTACTTCTTCATATGGAGCTTGCTCGCTCCATTTAATTAAATTATTTCTATTTATAAAAAAAGTATTATTATATTGTTGTTTATCTATAAATGGTATAGGTTCTTTATTATATAAATCATACTTAGGATAATATATAGTATAATATTCAGCAAGAATTATTTTATGTTTTCTTGCTATATGTATATGAAGGCTTTTATCAGAAGAGAAAGTTTCGCCGCATATTTTGCATATTTTTTTATTTTTTTCCTCCATGATATTCTTTTGCATGACCTTCCAAGATTAAGGTTTGATTGACATCTAGGTTTGGATGCAATATTAATTCACCCAATACGCGCCCGTACTTGCCCACACCGTGCGATATGAGTATTAAATCCTTATCACTACCCTCGATAAGCTCCCGAAGCCTTTCTCGTGCAGCTATGCCTTTCTTTTTTTCTT
>Ga0307488_10000938_pt1 | contig 24224 bp, 29 predicted proteins | sample SB02metaG_FD_202248 | JGI IMG/M metagenome (GOLD analysis project Ga0307488, IMG submission 202248) | Sea-ice brine microbial communities from Beaufort Sea near Barrow, Alaska, United States - SB 0.2 | ecosystem: Environmental > Aquatic > Marine > Coastal | place: USA: Alaska | collected... | reverse complement strand
GCTCCAGATCGCTGCATTCTAACTGCAAGCTATCGCGAGGCAGGGTGCGAGATCGTGGAAAACGGATCGTGGGTCGATGCGCCAGCCGATGCAATCATCCTTGGGCTTAAAGAGCTGCCCGAAGATGTCACGCTGCTGCGCCATCGCCACATCATGTTTGGCCATGCGTTTAAGGGGCAGGCATCAGGACGGGTTCTTCTGGATCGGTTCAAGGCGGGTGGCGGTACGTTGCTTGATCTCGAATATCTGGTGGATGAAACGGGACGACGTGTCGCCGCGTTTGGCTACTGGGCCGGATACGCCGGGGCCGCGCTCTCGGTGATGGCGTGGGGCCAGCAACAACGCGGCAAAACGCTTGGGCCTGTGCGCGCATTTGCGTCCGCTACTGAAATGGCGCGCAGTGTTCGCGCGTCAATCGACACAATTCCAACCGCGCTGATCATCGGGGCCTTAGGCCGTGTTGGAAGCGGCGCGATGGATTTGTGCGTCGCTGCTGGAATCGCCCCAACTGGGTGGGACATGGCAGAAACCGCACACGGCGGTCCATTCCCCGAGGTTTTGGGCCACGACATCCTGCTCAACTGCATTTTGGCCCACAAAGGCGCGCCGGTTTTTGTGGCCGCCGATGCGCGAACCGTCACCCGCAAACTATCAGTGATCGGCGATATCGCTTGTGATCCCGACAGTGACTTCTCACCCATCAAGATCTACAATACTGCGACGACGTGGGATGTGCCAACGCTGCGTGCACATGATGCACCGCCACTCGACGTGATGGCGATTGACAATCTTCCGTCGCTCTTGCCCGTTGAAAGCACCGAAGACTTCGCATCCCAAATTTTGCCGCACTTGCTGACGCTTGATCACCCCGACACAGGCGTTTGGGGGCGGGCGCAGAAGGTATTTGCGGCGCATCTATAGTCGCGGCGTTATTTGCCGAAAATGCGGAAATAAGCCCAATCAGGTAGAAATTGCGAAAGGCGGAAGACCCACGAAAACACCGTTGGAAAGCTCTTCTTAAAGCTGGTGGTATTCATGTGTTCGAACATCGCCAGCGCCGCGTCTTCGGGTTCCATGATGAACGGCATTTTAAAATCATTTTTGTCCGTCAGGCGCGTCTTGATAAAGCCGGGGTTGGCGACCTGAACATCGACACCGGTTTTGCGCAGATCGGCATACATACATTCGGCCAGCGACATATTGGCGGCCTTGGACGCGGTGTAGCCAATCGACCCCGGCAATCCGCGAAAACCCGTCAGCGACGACGTGATAACAATATGGCCCGCATCCCGCGCCACCATCGTCGGCACCACCTGACCCAGCACACGCAGGTAACCGGTAAAGTTGATATTCGCCATCGCCACGGCTTTGTCGGCGTCCCATTCCTCCGCGCCAAATGGCCAATATACACCTGCCAAAAGAACGACACCGTCAATCTCACCCACAGCCTTGGCAGCCTCTTTGACGCTGACATCGTCGGAAATATCGATCACTTGATAGGCCGCCTTACCGTGCAATCCATCGACAACTTTGGAGAGCGCATCTTCGGATCGCGACGACACGATCACCTCAGCCCCCATGCGGCTCAGCTTTTCGGCCAATGCTTTGCCCAAGCCTTCGCTTGCGCCGATAAGCCAGTATCGTTTTCCCTGCCAGTCGCGCATGTCTTACTCCTCCAACGTCGTAAGTGTTAACAGTATGATCGCTACGACCTTCAAAACAGATGGGACCAGCGCATAAAGCCCCGTTAGCATCGCAAGTGCAGCCTGCGGATTATCTGGCCCAGCCTGAAAACCGGCCCCTTCCAGCAACGGCAGCAAAAGCACCGCCGCAAAAGCGAGGGTGAACTTGCTCACCAACGACCACAGCCCAAACCCCTGACCGCCATTGGGGGCAATCTTTGCCATGCGTTTGGCAAACATCGCCGGAAGCAGCGTCAAGTCAGCGCCAATAGTTGCACCTGACAGGACACAAATCACCGCAAACGCTGTCACATCCCCTGCACCAAGCGTCAGCGTCCAGCCAAAGGCCACGACTGCCAGAACCATCGCGCAAAGCAGAACAGGTTTTTCACCAAACCTGTGCGCCAACGCCGACCACACCGGTGAAGATATGGCCGCCGCAACGAAAAACAACACCAGCAGCGGCCCTTCCCACCCCGGCGCATCGAGCCTTGATTCGACGTAAAACAGGAACAACGTTGATGACACGGCAAGTGGCGTGGCGTTGACCAATGCCAGCAACAACAACCGCCGCGTAATGCGGTCTGACAGGATCGCGCGAATTGGTGTCGGAGCCTGTTCCACCGATGCGGGCGTCCATTCGCGCCACATGAAAAGCGCCGCCAAAAGTGTGGCAGCGGCGAACCCCCATGCAAAAGCTGCAAAGGGCGCATCGGTAAAACCTATCAACGCGGTTGGAGCGATCGCGGCCAGACAAATCCCCGTCAGCGCACCAGATTCGCGCCATGCCGCCAGTTGCACATGCCCGCCGTCCCGATCACCGACCTTGGCGATGCCTTGGGCGTAAAAACAGATAGTGAGGAAACTGAACGCGCTGAACAACCCCGTGATCATCAGGCCAAACCACCAAAGCGGATCGATCGGCGGCGTCACCGCAAACAACCCGATCATCGATGCGGCCAGTAAAACTGCGGCTACGGTGACAGCAAACGCTTTGCCATTGCGCAACCGTTCGGCGATCCACCCCAAAAGAGGGTCCTGCACCACATCGAACAGACGCAGGCCGAACAGAATCGCACCGAGTGCCGTAAGGCTAACGCCAAAAGTGTCCGCGTAGTATTTAGGTGCGTATATATAGATCGGCAGGCCCGCACCAGACAGGACGGCGGCGAAACCTGTGTAAGCCGGAAATCGTTGGGACACCGCATAACCTAGCTGTGTCATCGCGACACATCATCAACCGGCGGCTTGGGTCTGGCGCGATACCGCACATTTTTCCACCACAGCTTGACAGCTTGCCAATGGATCAAAGCCAACACTCGGCGCGACCCAAGCGGGCGGCGCAAGATAGCTTTTAAGATACTTGCGTTCGTCAACGGTTCACGCGCGCCAGTAAGAGTTGCGATCAAACCCGTTGGACCATCTGAAAAGTCGATCCATATGCCGATACTTTCAGGCTGGATATCAAAACGAAACGTGTAACCACCTGCGATGTCTTGGAACGGTGAAACGTGGAAAACTTTCTGCGCCGTTATCGTGTCAGCCTTTGTAATTTCGCGCAGGTCGTCGTGGTGACACAGATAGGAATGTCGATCTCCAAATGTGTTGGACACCTCGGCAATGACCACGCGCAGCACATCGTCGCCATCATAGCAAAGCCAGAACGACACCGGATTGAACACATGCCCAAGCATCCTCGGTTGGGCTAAAAGATCGATACGCCCCACCACATCAAGCCTGCGATCCGCCAAAAGCGTCCGCACCCACGCCGCACCGGTTCCTTGCTTTGGTACGCCGCCATGATCACTGTCATGCAGCGACATCACGCTCCAACCGTTGCGCGCAAACAGCGCCGGCACGTCAGGCGTCTTTTCGGCGTCGATCAGCACATAGTCGATGGAATAGCGAAAGGCGTTGTTCGTGCCACCCCTGCGACCGTGGTAGGTCTGTCCAGCTATGTGATGGGCCTGTGTCATTAACTTATTCTGCCGCCAGCTTCATTGCATTACGGGTCCGGATTGCAGACACAACGTCCATCGCCGACCCGATCCCATCTTCGTGAAACCCGTTCTTCATCCATGCGCCACAAAACCATGTGCGGTTTGATCCGTTGACCGCCACAACGGATTTTTGCGCCGCCAATGCTTGCAGATCATAGACCGGATGGCGCAGCGTTACCTCATCCCAGATCAGGTCCGGATCAATATCACGCGTAGTGTTAAGCGTGATAAATAGTGGATCATCCCGAAGCCAAGGCTGCAACTTGTTCATCCAATAGGTTAAATCAATACGGTCGGATTGTTTGTTGGCATCTTCGCTATACACCCAAGACGACCAAACTGATTTGCGCTTGGGCATAATCGACACGTCCGAGTGTAGCACAATTTTGTTTGGTTGGTATTTTACCGCCCCAAGCATGCTTTTCTCAAACCCTGTCGGATCATCAAGCATCGCCAGACTGTCGTCGGAATGGGTCGCGAATATGACCTCGTCAAATGCCTCCCACTCTGAACCGCAGGCTTTGATCTTCACGCCATTATTCGCACGACGCACCGCGTCTACGGGCGCACCAAGCCGGATCACGACGCCGCGCCCAACAATAGAGATGCCAAGGCGAGACACGTATTCTTGGCTGCCACCATCAACAGTGAACCATTGATGCTGACCACTGATCCCAAGCAATGCATGGTTCTCAAAAAACGTCATCATCGCGCGGGCGGGAAAATCCATGATCTTTTCGGTCGGAGTCGACCAGATAGCACCTGAAAGCGGTAGCAGATAGTAATCCCGAAAATACGATCCTGCGCCAAGGCGTTCTATCAAGCCGCCAACCGTCAGCCCGTTTTCCTGGGCCAACCGCACGCCGTCTTTATTAAATTTCAGGATGTCGCGGATCATCCGCAGAAACCTTGGGTTCGCCATGTTTTTGGGTTGCGCAAATAATGCCCCAAGCGACGCGAGACCGTATTCAAATCGCCCGCCATTAATGGACGCCCCAAATGACATATTGGATTCTGTGACAGGAACTTTCAATTCATCAAACAGCGCGGCAAGATGAGGGTAATTGGCGTAGTTAAATACAATAAAACCTGTATCAACCGCCTGATCACTGTTCTTGCCCGCCATGCGCGTGCGGGCATGGCCACCAAGTCTGCGTTCCGCCTCAAACAGCACCACGCTGTGGTCTTTGGCAAGCTCATGCGCCGCCGCCATGCCTGAAATACCCGCACCGATAACTGCGATGCGTTTGCGCGCACCCTTACCCTGGTCAAATAACATTTACGCGTCGTCCCCTCAGACTCTCTGCTCGGCCTGCGCATCGCTGCTTTTACCGTATTATCTTATTTACGCCGTGAGTGCGTGTTTGGTTTCAATTCAATCAAATTATAATGTGATCCAGAGCGGAGCTGAGCCCGTAGTGTTACTATGATCATAAACACATCTTTGCTGACAATATCAGATGCGGCTTTGGCTTGTCGCACACATGGTGTAGCAAAAGCCCTAGGCGCGATGCGGCCAGAAAGCATTGATGTGAAAGAGGTAACCGTGGAAACACGCATTAAACCGGACCGGATGGCATGGGTGAATCACCTCGCGTCGATCCGCGATCAAAAAGACCGATCGGCCTTCGCTGAAGTGTTTACCCACTTCGCACCGCGCGTGAAGGCGTTCTTGATGAAATCTGGCGCAAGCCCCGATATGGCAGAAGAAGTCGCACAGGATGTCATGGCCACACTCTGGCGCAAAGCGCATTTGTTTGATCCCTCCAAGGCGAGCGTTTCGACCTGGATTTTCACAATCGCACGAAACCGCCGGATCGACGTGCTGCGCAAACAGCGCCGCCCTGAACCAGAAGACCTGACCTGGGGCCCAGAGGCCGAACCGGATCAAGCCGATATTTTGGCACTTCAACAAGACAGCGCAAAACTGACTGAAGCTATGGCCACCCTGCCAGACAAACAAAGAGACCTGATTGTGCGCGCCTACTACGGCGAACTCACACACAGCGAAATCGCCGAGGCGACCGGACTCCCCCTCGGTACCATTAAATCAAGAATCAGGCTGGCGCTAAATCGTTTACGCCACCAAATGAAATGACAGTATCCATGATTGAAATTAAACATCACCTGACCGACGCCCTGCTAATGGCCTATTCCGCTGGAACATTACCGGAAGGCTTCGACCTTGTGGTAGCGACACATATTTCGCTGTGCGACGAATGCCGCGCACGGATGCATGAATATGACGCCGTCGGTGGCGCGATAATGGGCGAAGAACCCCCAGTGGCGATGGCCGATGACAGCTTCGCTGCTGTGCTGGACCTCATCGAAAATGGCGATGCCGATACACCTGCAAGACGCACCTCATCGGGGCATTTCCCGACCCCGCTGCAAGAATATGTCGGTGGTGATTTGGATGCAGTCCAATGGCGCAAGGTTGGTGGCGGCGTGCGTCAGGCCATATTGAATGTCGACAAATCCGCAAGCGTGCGTTTGCTGCATATCCCCGCGGGTGTCTCGGTGCCCGACCATGGGCACCGTGGCACAGAACTAACGTTGATTTTGCAAGGCGCATTTAGCGATAAAACCGACCGCTTTGGCAAAGGTGACATCGAAGTGGCGACGCAAGACCTCAATCATCAGCCGGTCGCGGAAATGGGAGAGGATTGTATCTGTTTGGCCGCGACCGACGCGCCACTGCGCTTCAACAGCCTGATCCCGCGTCTTTTGCAACCGTTTCTGCAGATTTGACCACCCAGATTTTGAAATAAAAAAGGCGCGCCCAGAGTGATCTGGACGCGCCTTTTTCTTGTTGAACCCATTTAGGACGGCAACGAAACCCATCGCATGCCTGCCGCTTCACCACTTGTTAAGTTGTTCAACTGGCCAATGCCTGACGGAACGCCGCCTTCATCAAGCTGCAGCACAATCCGCAATTCTTCGTTTCCATAAGCGACGCCTGTGTCGGTCGCTTCCAATGGGAAGGTCGCACCATTGGACATCCGCACACACGATCGCGCAATAATCTGTTCTTCGCATGACACGATTCTGGCTTGGTCGGGCGGGTCTGTTAGCACAGACTGGTAATAGAACGTCAGTGTGTTTCCGGGTGCAAATGGCCCTGTTTCGCCGCCGGGCAATTCAGCCAGACAACCGGACAAAGCTGTCCCCATTAACGCCATTAGTGCCGTTTTTTTAATTCCACGCATGATCAAGATCCGCTCCCCGCCAAGTCAAATAACCGTCGCCACCGGGCGACAAAAAGAATGTGCGGGGTAAACACCCGACACAACAAAATAATCAAGTGTGCGCTGCACAGTGCCATCATGACCGGAACCACCGGAAATCTACTTTCCACCACGACACGGCGTTAGCGAATATGTGTGCAAATCACCATGTTCATTCGCCAACACGTAAACTGTGCCCGTATCAAAGGGCCGGTCACGATTGCTTTCGTCCATCGCGAGGTCCACCATCACAAGCAGATTAGCCGGATCTTTTTCGATCCGCATGTCGACAAAACGACCGTTTCGAAATTTGTGCAGGAAACCATTAGTGTCAGGCCTGCCATAGCCATTGAGTTCCGCATCCGTTGCCCCCTCCGTTTGACCTAAGCTATCGGGCGTCACCCGCAGCCTCAAGGGTGGATTTTCGATCAGGTGCGTCCGAACAATCGCTCAATATCGCTCAGTTTGAGCTCCACATAGGTTGGCCGCCCGTGGTTGCATTGACCCGAACGTGGCGTGCTTTCCATTTCACGCAGCAGGGCGTTCATTTCTTCACCACGCATTGAACGACCTGTGCGGATGGACCCATGGCAAGCAATACGGCTTAGGATCGCCTCAAGTTTTTCTTGCACCAGCGTGCTGGACCCTTGGTCGCTGAGTTCATCCAGAATATCGCGCAACATGGCTTCGGCGTTAACCTCGCCCAGAATGGCGGGCGTCTCGCGCACCGCAATGGCATTGCCACCAAAGGGTTCAATGGTCAGACCGAACCGCGACAACTCCTCTGCCACAGCCAACAACTGCGCCGCATCCCCGTCAGACATTTCGATAATCTCCGGGATCAGCAACGCCTGCGCCGCGACCCCGTTTTCCGCCATCTGGTTTTTCAGCTTTTCATAAACCAGACGTTCATGGGCGGCGTGTCCATCAACGATGACGATGCCAGTTTCAGTCTGCGCGATAATGTAATTCTCATGGACCTGCGCACGCGCCGCGCCAAGCGGGCGTTCCTCGGCGCTGAGGCCGTCAGTCGGCTCAATCATGTCAACACGACCGGACATATCCAACGCCATGTCTGCGAATCCGCTCGGGCGATACGCAGGGCCAACACCAGCTGTGGGACGATCCATCTGATAGACCCGTGGTGTCATCTGTTCGGGCTGCATCGCGTCTAGAGTTTCATGCGCAACCGTACTCGACGCGCGATGCCCCGCTTGCGCTAAGGCCGCGCGCAACGCGCTGACAATCAGCCCGCGTACGATGGCGGGATCGCGAAACCGAACTTCCGACTTTGCGGGATGCACATTGACGTCAACGCGTGTTGGCTCAACATCAATAAACAGACACGCCGCCGGATGACGATCACGGCTCAGCGTGTCCATATAAGCCCCACGCAGCGCCCCGATCAGGACTTTGTCCCGCACAGGACGGCCATTCACATACAAAAATTGCTGCACAGCCGATCCGCGCGAATAGGTCGGCAACGCGGCAAATCCCGTTAGATGCACGCTGTCTCGCTGCGCATCAATCGCCAGTGCATTCTCGGAAAAATCTTTACCCAGAACCCCACGAAGTCGGGCGTGGAGTGCGTCAAACATATCGCCGGTTTCACCGTCGGCGCGAAATGTCACGCGGGACTTACCGCCAGATACATCTGTCAAAACGAACGTCACAAATGGCTCCGCCATGGCAAGGCGTTTGACCACCTCGCTGATCGCCTGCATTTCTGCGCGATCCGTGCGCAGGAACTTCAAACGCGCGGGTGTTGCATAGAACAGATCGCGCAGTTCAACGATGGTCCCCGTGGTCAAGGCCGCAGGGCGCACGGCAGTGTGCGCGCCACCCGAAACTGAAATTTCGCAACCCTCACCACCATTGGTGCGACTTCGGATCGTCAATCGACCGACAGCGCCAAGGGACGGCAACGCCTCTCCGCGAAAACCGAAACTGTGGATATTCAGCAAATCGGACCCATCAATCTTTGACGTGGCATGGCGTGACAGGGCCAGCGGCAAATCCTGCGCCGTCATCCCGACACCGTTGTCAGTGACACGGATCAATGTCTTCCCACCATCAGCGACAAAGACTTCAACCCGCCTCGCACGCGCATCCAAAGCATTCTCAATGAGTTCTTTGACCACCGACGCCGGACGTTCCACGACCTCACCTGCCGCGATGCGGTTGATCGCAGCATCGTCGAGCTGGCGAATGACAGGGCGAGGTTCGCCTATGTTGGGGTCAGGTGCAGACATGACGCTAAGGATAGCATGCCGATAGGCGATTCTGATAGGGCAATTGGTGGTTAATCGCTCGCCTCAAGTCCCTCAGGTTGGCCGACAACAACAAAATGCAGCCCGTCAGGGTCAAGTAGTTCAGCGGCAACGCGATTGATGTCGTCTAGCGTCACGGCGTTCACAAAATCATTGCGATTGATGATGTATTCCGGCGTCAGACCAGTCCATTGCATCGACGCAAGGATCCCTGCAATTTTAGCATTGCCGTCAAACCGCAGCGGATAAGCACCCGTCAGATAGGTTTTGGCCTGATCCAACTCAACCGCGCTGACGCCGCCTTTTGCCATCAAAGCCCACTCATCGCGCACAACACTGATCGCTTCTGCAATTGTGTCATTGGCCGACGCAACTGAACCGAGGTAAATTTCAGCCAGTGTTTTGCTGACAAGATAGGTATTGATTCCATAGGTCAGCCCGCGTTTTTCACGCACTTCGCGCATCAGGCGGCTTTCAACACCGCGCCCGCCAAGGATTTCGTTAAGCAGATAGGCGGCAAAGAAATCATCGTCGTCGCGTTCAATGCCAGCTTGTCCAAACAACGCAACGGATTGTGGCGTTTCAAATGGTACGATGGTCGTTCCACCGCCCAATCCAAATTCGACGCGCGGTGGAAAGTCTGGGCCATCCATTGGCAAATCGCCCAGCAAATCATCTATCAACGTCCCAAGTTCATCCGCTGAAATGTCGCCGGATGCTCCGACATAAACACGGCTTTGCACCAGTGAATCGCGGTGTGCTTGAAACAGATCATCCTGTGTGAGGGCCGCAACGGTTTCGGCAGTGCCGTCAATCGATGACCCATAGGGATGATCGCCAAACGCGGCCACATCAAAGGTCGCGCCAGCGATGCTGTCGGGGTCTTGGGCGTCAGATCGAATGATCGACAGAACCTGTGCGCGGACCCGTTCAATCGCAGCGTCATCAAAGCGCGGTTTGGTCAACGCATCGCGCAGCAGCGCCATCGCCTCATCGCGGTTTTCGGTCAGGAATACGGCAGAGATTGAGATCGAGTCGTCATAGGCATTAAACCCGAATGACGCCGCAATCCGTTCGCGGGCTTCTTGAAATTCGCGCGCGCCCAGATCGCCTGATCCTTCTTCAAGCAGTGCCATCATCAGATTTGTGGCCCCGCGTTTTGCAGGGTCCTCCAGCGAGGCACCACCATCAATCACAATTTCAATCGCAACAAAAGGGATTGAGTCTTCTTGCACCAACCACGCGTTGATTCCGCCCGATGATGTGATTTCTTGGATTTCCATTTGGGCATGGGCTGAAACAGCGCTCAACGACAGAGCAAGGGCGAGGAAGAGACGGATCATTGGAGGACCTCCCGGCTGGGGATAACCCAACCTGTGACGGATTGATTGCGATCTAGAACACGTGCAGCGACTGCGAGCACGTCTTCGGCGGTAACCGCTTGCAGGATATCCGGCCACGCCTGAACGTCTTGCACAGTCAATCCAGACGTCAGCGCCGTGCCGTACCGGCGCGCCAATCCGCTAACGTTATCGCGGGCATAGATTTCGCCCGCTTTAAGTTGCGTGCGCAATGCTTCCATGCGTTCAGGATCAATCCCAGCTTCAAGGAAGTCCACAATCGCGGCGTCCATGGAGTCTTCAGCCTCTTGCAGGCCTACGCCCTCGGATGGAACAACCGTAAAACCAAACGTGCCATCATCTAGGTTCAAACCGTCATAATACGCGCCCGCATAAACGGCTGTGCTGGTGTCAAATTGCAGCGCAATGCCCAGCGCGGATGTGAAAGGCGATCCGCCGAGAAGGTCCGCAAGATAGGTCAGCGCCGCCGCGTCTTCTTGCGCACCCGCGTCGCGTTCAGGCGCAAGGTAGCTTCGGGTCACATAGGGCTGTGCCACGCGCGGGTCTTCAAAGATCAGACGACGTTCTGCTGTTTGTGGCGGTTCTTGGGTGCGAAACCGTTCCGGCAGATCAGGTTCCATCGGGATCGGACCGTAGTGTTCCTGCGCCAGCGCCAACACCTCACCAGGTTGAACGTCGCCTGCCACCACAAGGATCGCATTGTTGGGGGAATAATACAGATCGTAGAACGACAGCGCGTCGTCCATATCAAGCGTCTCCATCTCATGCTTCCAACCGATGATCGGCACGCCGTATCGGTGATTCAGAAACTGCGACGCCCGCATCTGTTCGCGCGCCAAAGCATTGGGGGAGTTTTCAGTGCGCTGATTGCGTTCTTCCAAAATCACGCCACGCTCGGACACTATGTCATCTTCGGTCAGCACCAGATTGTTCATCCGGTCAGCCTCATATTGCATCATCAGTGGCAGACGGTCAGCGGAGACGCGCTGAAAATATCCGGTGTAATCATAGCTGGTGAACGCGTTGTCTGACCCTCCATTCTCCGCCACAATGCGCTGGAATTCACCGCTTTCGACCGTGTCGGTTGCCTTGAACAGTAAATGTTCCAGATAATGCGCCACACCTGACGACCCTACTGGTTCATCAGCTGATCCGGCGCGATACCACAACATATGCACCACGACTGGGGCTCGGTGATCTTCTATGACCACCACATCCATCCCGTTGTCGAGCTGGTAGGTCGTAACCTCCTCGGCCTGCGTCAGAACAGGGGCAGAGGTGGCAAGCACGGCAAAAGCCGCAGCGAGAAGGCGCATATGATAACTCCGCTATAATCTACATCGTACTTACGCCACGCGCGGCGTGCTTCAAGGTGCCATACGCGAATGTGAGGTGGCGTTAGAAAACCGGCCGACGACGAAACCCGTTATTGGGGAGGGGCCGATGGCGTCACAACACCTGCATTGCGGAACCGCTGAAGTTCGGAATATGCATCCAGCGCTTGTCGGGCATAGACGCTGAAATAGCGATCCCGCCCCCGAATGAACCCAAAACGCGACTGACGTGTACGGAACGCCACATCCTCGGACGCAAGCGTCTGTCGGATTGCGGGATCAACACCGTTGCGGCTGGCTGCGGTCACCAATGCGCCGTCGCTTGCGGGAATTCCATTGGGGATTAATGCGTTCGGATTTCCGCCGAGAGCCGCAACCGCATCTGCACTTGGCGTTGGATCGGTACGATTGGACTGGCCTGGCGTTGGCGCTGGCAGGTTCGTAAGATCAGTTGGCAGAACAAGTTCCCCAACAGGCATCACCCTGAATTCGTCTGGCCCGCCCCCGTTTGAGCGCAGGTCACGCAATCCGCGATCACCGCCCGCACACGCGGTCATCATCACAATCACACCGAAACAAAAGATTAGTTTCATCCTACCCTCACGTCTTCCCTATCGCGTTCTAGCGCAAACCTATGCGCGCGTCACGCAGTCTTCTTTTTGTTGCCGCCATCAGTGAACAACACAAGTCCTATAGCGCCAGCAAATATCGCAATATCTGCGATATTAAACGCATAAGGGTTGTTGATCCCACAGCACGACACATTCAGAAAATCTGCGACAGCGCCGAGCAAAACGCGGTCCACGACGTTACCAACCGCACCGCCAACCAACAGACCGGCGCTAATATGCGCCCGGCGTCCGGCATTTTCGCGCCGCACCCACCAAAGAACAAACGCCGAAATGGTCAACGCCACAGCAATCAGCGCCCACCGCATATCAAAATCTGCAAACAATCCGAAATTGACACCACGGTTCCACGCCATGCGCAATGTCAGCAGCGGCGCGAACACCTCGTAGGTCTGGTTTGGCTGTGCAGGCAAATTCACCTGATAAAGCACGATATATTTTGTGACCTGATCAAGCAGGAAAATCCAAAAGCCGGTCCAGTAAGTCAGCCGCATCTACAATGCCCTTTCGGTTCTTAATTAGTGCCGAAAATGGCGCATACCGGTAAAAACCATCGCGAGGCCAGCGTCATCTGCCGCCGCAATCACTTCATCATCTCTCATAGAACCGCCCGGCTGGATCACGCAGGACGCACCCGCTGCGGCAGCCTCAAGCAAGCCATCAGCAAACGGAAAGAACGCGTCAGATGCTACGGCGGACCCTTTGGTCAGCGGTTCAAAAAGCCCCAACGCATCGGCCATGCGTTCCGCCTTCTTGGCTGCAATCAATGCGCTGTCGATACGGCTCATCTGGCCAGCTCCAACACCCACTGTCGCGCCGTCTTTGACATAGACAATTGCGTTGGACTTGACGTGTTTTGCCACCTTCCACGCAAACAACAGATCCGCCATTTGCGCATCGGTTGGTTTGACCTTGGTCACGACCCTCAAGTCGGAGGCCTCAACGCGCCCGTTGTCCTTATCCTGCATAAGATAACCACCCGAAACCTGACGGATCGTCTGTGCGACAGCCATTGGATCGGCCAAGGCACCCGTCGTCAAAAGACGCAGGTTCTTTTTGGCGGCAAAGATTGCCTTCGCCTCGTCTGTTGCAGAGGGCGCGATGACGACTTCAGTGAAAATTCCTGTGATCGCTTCGGCCGTTTCGGCGTCCAGTTCACCGTTCAGGGCAATAATGCCGCCGAACGCGCTGGTCTGGTCGCATTGAAACGCCTTTTGGTACGCCTGTGCCAAGGTCACACCAATCGCCACACCGCACGGGTTGGCGTGTTTGATAATTGCGACAGCAGGGCCATCGGCAGGAGCAAATTCACTGACCAATTCAAACGCCGCGTCCGTGTCGTTGATATTATTGTAGGACAGTTCTTTGCCCTGATGCTGAGTCGCCGTCGCCACGCCGGGCCGGCTGGATCCATCCACATAGAACGTCGCTGACTGATGCGGGTTCTCGCCGTAGCGCAAAGTTTGCGCCAGCGTTCCTGCGACTGCCTTACGGCGCGGCGCGGTATTGCCAATCGCGTCTGCCATCCATTTGCTAACTGCGGCATCATAGGCCGCCGTGCGCGCATAGGCTGTCTGGGCCAGTGTTTGGCGGAACGCCAGCGTCGTCGCCCCGTCGTTGGCGTCCAATTCAGCCAACAGCGCATCGTAGTCCAGCACATCCACCACAACGTTCACGAACGCATGGTTCTTGGCCGCCGCGCGAATCATCGCAGGACCACCGATGTCGATATTTTCGATGCAGTCATCGTATCCAGCACCCGCTGCGACGGTTTCCTCAAACGGATAGAGGTTCACGACCAACAGATCGATCGCATCGATCATGTGTTCTTCCATCGCCGCCAAATGTGCGTCGTTATCGCGCAACGCCAACAATCCACCGTGCACGGCCGGATGAAGTGTCTTCACGCGACCATCCATCATTTCAGGAAATCCCGTCACATCCGCCACATCCCGCACGTCGAGACCTGCGTCACGCAGCGTCTTTGCCGACCCGCCGGTCGACAACAACTCGACACCGCGCGCGGACAGTGCCCGTCCAAGGTCGATCAATCCGGTCTTGTCAGACACAGACAGCAAAGCGCGCGCAATTGGGTGAATGTCGGTCATGTGGGGCCCCTCAGGCAAGTCAAACGTCAAACTCCGGCTCGTTCTCTTTCACATCGCGCAAGGCAGTTGGTGTGTCTTGCGCCTTGGACAACGACCAACGGATGCGCGTCGCATATGACATTGCGCGTCCGGATAAAACCACCTGTTGTGTAGCACGCGGGCGCAGGCGACCATTTTCGAGGTAAACCGAAGGCTCAAGGCGCATTTCACCGGCGCCATCATGGCGAAACACCCAAATCTCACCGGACTTCTGGGTCAGGGACACAGCTGCCCCCCCTAAATCGACAATGGCATCCACTTCGGGGTGCAAATGAAATCGCACGGACCACGGAATGCCTTGCAGCTTTTCAGTGTCGAGCGCTTTGTCAAAAAGTGGCTCGTCGAACGACTCAAGGATTGTCAGCAAGTCTTCACCTGCCAGCGCCCGCCCATCCTGGCTTAGATCAAGCGTGCGGACATGGGTCAGCCCGTGTGACCTGCGGTAGCCATCATGGGCCATTTCAAGACGATTACCGTCCCCTAACACGGTGAATTCGGATTGCACCTCTTTTGGCCCGTCGCAAAGCAGTTCCGCACCGTCTTTGCGCACCGCAATGTGGGCTGATGATACGCCATCAATGCACAGTGTCGAATGGCTCGGGGTAGCACGTCCGGCGCGGCGCCATTCGGGGCCAAAACTGCTCCCCGAGCCACAATTCACAATCAACGGACGGCGGCCAGACGTCAGTTCCATCGCGAGAGTCGATGCATGTGCCTCGGCGGCAGCAACACCTAAGGGCGGCGCTGCTGTGTCGGCAATCAAACTGGTGCGACCCGCCGCAAGTCTGCCGTAACCCATGTGCAAACCCTGATTGGGTTGTTCCATCGAGCCGACAGCTGCCAACGCCTGATCAAGCCAGCCATCAAGCCCGCGACCGCCGCCATGAAACCTTGCCAGCCCACCATCAGAATGACGCATCGCCCGCAATGCAGGTGCCATTCGGGCCATCGCCGACAGCATCGTTTCAGGGACTTCCCGTCCCGAACCGCTAAGTGCGGTTTCAACCCACGTGAGCAGTGTCAGGATTTCCAGCAGTTCTTCTGGGTTGCGCGACGCAATACCGCCGTCCGGCCCAATCTGTATTTTGCAATCGCGGGCCAGAACCGCAATCGCTGGCTCAACGCGATCTTCCATGCCTTGCAGCGAAAGCCCCGCGTAAATCATTCCGGCCAATGCCTCAAATCGGGGCAGGCCAGCGCGCGCGACGTGCCAGCGCCGCGATAGAAAAATTGCTTGCTGGGCTGCGGATTTAAAATAGGCCTGCGATGCCTCCTTGTCAGCTCCGCGCAACAAGAAGAACCCATGCCCGATCCAGCGGATCAATCTCCGTCCGGTTATGTCCGGCGTCCAACCCGCACCGCGACCGTGGCCATAACGCGCGATCCAATCGCTCACCCACTTTTGGGCGGCAACACGCGCTTTTGTGTCCCCGACGGCCACCAGATCATCAAGCCAAGCAAACCCGTGTACGGAATTGGTCGATGTCGTCACCCGTTCCGCAGCATCCCATAGGTTAACGCCAGGGGCTTCGATCAAATGGCCAGAGAACAAGAAATTTCCAGCAAGTAGCTGCCTGCCACGTGCGTAATGACCGATCATTTTAGGTTCAGGATTGGATTGAAACCCCGTCGCAGGGCGTGTCCGCGCCGCCCGCCGCGCATGCAGTCGGTTCATCAGACGTTCGCGTCTTGAATATGTGTCGGATGTGTCCACTGCGTCGCCTCGTCTGTCGCCCGTGCTATTCAGCATCTTTGCGTTAACGACTTATACCTTCATTTTTCACGCGGGGTCACGTTTTAAGTCACGCAGGCTTTCGCAATTGCGCAATATAGAACCCGTCCATGCCACCCTTTTCCGCCCAGTAGTCGGGACGCAGGCGCAGGCCGCCGTCCTCAGTGCGCCACGCGGGGTCGATACCCGCACGATCAATCGCCGATGCATCAACCGTCAGGCCAGCGTGACGTACCAGCGCTTCTTCGACTTGAACTTCACCTTCATCGGGCAAAAGCGAACAGGTACAGAAGACCAACCGCCCACCTGGTTTCAGGAGGCTCAGTGCGTGGTCGATCATGCGCGCTTGCTGGTGGATCAGGATCCCAAATTCGGACCCGTCCTTAGCATAAGGCAAATCGGGGTGGCGGCGGATTGTGCCCGTTGCAGAACACGGTGCATCCAACAAAACCGCGTCAAACCCACCATCGGTAAAGGCGAATGCGTCTGCCGTGATCGTCGTCGCGCTCAGTCGTGTGCGTTTCAAATTCTCACCCACGCGGATCATCCGCCCTTCGGACGAATCCACTGCTGTTACATCCGCGCCAGATGCGGCGAGCTGCATTGTTTTGCCGCCAGGGGCCGCACATAGGTCAAGTATCTTTTCACCACGTTGAGGCGCCAGGACTTGCACAGGAATCGCAGCCGCAGCGTCTTGCACCCACCAATCGCCTGTCTCAAACCCAGGTAAGGTAGACACCTGCCCCGCATCGCGCAAACGAATGGTCCCCGTCGGCAGAATCTCGCCCTTCAGCATCTCGTTTGCGGCGTTCGGATCGCCTTTGGCAGTAATGTCCAGCGGCGCACCAGCAAACTGTGCCACTTCAATCGCGGCCACGATGTCTGGCCCGTAGGCGTCTTTCAGCGGGCTGCGCAACCAATCGGGCATGCGCGGCGTGGCCAATTGCGCCCATCCTTCGGGGCCTTCGGCGGCAACTTTGCGCAGCACGGCGTTCACAAGACCCTTCATGGATGACGTGCGCTGACTGCGTGCTACCATTTCGACGCCAGCGTTCACCACACCGTGCGCCGCTTCGCCGCCTGCCAGTTCAACCGTGCAAAGCCGCAAAACATTTCGAACCGACAATGGTGGGGTCTTGGCCAAGAACCGCGCCAACATGCGATCCGCGCGCGCCAGTCCACGCAAAGTCTCAGTCGTCAGGCGTTGGGCGCGGGCACGGTCTTCAGGCGAAAGATGCTGCAACGCGCCTTCCCCGATGAGTTCCGGCAGCAATTTACCTTCGCCTGTAACCTGATCCAGCATGTACAATGCGGCTCTACGTGGCCCTAAACCTTGTTGCTGCGACATCTCTTACCCCTTGGCTATTGGTCTAGGCGGCGTATATCACACACACAACCACCGCAAGGAGCCGACATGACCCAAGCAACCAAAGACATCAGCGATGCCGCCAAACGCGCCCTTGCCGAGGCCAGCGATCGTCGCGAAAAGGCAAAAGCGATGGAACTGCCCGAAGAGCTTGGTGGTCGCGACGGGCCTGAACCCGTTCGGTTTGGCGATTGGGAGAGAAAAGGCATCGCCGTCGATTTCTAGCGGCAAGGCGCGTCAGCGAATTCGCAACACCGCGTCATCGCCTGAACCTTGATCGGTAGTGAACCGGATACGATTGCCGTTCACTTCAACCAATTGGCAATTGTAATCAATTTCCGTACCCGACCAATCCATGTCGCGACAGAAATACCCGTCTTCCCAGACCCATGATCCTGTTATGCCCCAGCCTACAGCACGACCAACAATTGTGCCATCCGCGCCCACATTCAGTGTCAGCGCGTAAAGTGCAATTTTGAGATCTCTGCCATCGACAATATTCACAAACAAAGCGCGGTCACTAATGCGCTCAAACGCTTGGGAGCTCACCGGCAGGGTCACACAGAGTGCAATAAACATAGCAAAAAGGCGAAACATGATAGGTCTCCGTAACTGAATATCTTACAGTTACGTGTGAACCGCAAAATTAGTTTACTCATCACTGAGGCCCAGCACATCGAGCATACTGTAAGACCCTGGTTTTTGGGTCTGTCCCCATAGCGCGGCCTTCAGCGCACCACGGGCAAAAATTGCGCGGTCCGTCGCAATATGCGTCAGCTTAACTCGTTCTCCCGCTGCCGCAAACAAGACGTCATGTTCACCAACGATATCGCCACCGCGGATCGCCAAAAAACCTATATCGCCCCGGACGCGCGCACCTGTGATGCCGTCACGCCCAGAATCAGTGACATCTTTCAGCGCCACCCCACGCCCTTGTGCAGCCGCTTCGCCCAGCATCAACGCAGTCCCAGACGGCGCGTCGATCTTGTGATGATGATGGGACTCGATGATCTCAATATCGAAATCTTCGTCTAGGGCCGCAGCGACCTTTTTGGTCAGCTGCACCAACAGATTCACACCCAACGACATATTTCCCGCACGCACAATCACCGCATGGCGCGCAGCGGCGTCCAGCTTTGCGATATCACCCTCCGTCAAACCCGTCGTGCCAATCACATGCACAGCGCGGGCTTGCGCAGCCAGTTCGGCAAAACCAACCGTCGCCGCAGGCGCCGTGAAATCAATGATCGCCTGCGCCTTGGCAAATGTCGTGACGGCGTCATCACTGATAGTCACGCCAATCGCAGTACCGCCCATGGCAATACCAACGTCCTGACCAACCCAATCATGACCCGTGCGTTCCAATACACCGACCAGCGTGCACGCATCGGACGCTTGCACAGCATTGATCAACATCTGCCCCATTCGGCCAGACCCACCTGTCACCACGATTCCCGGCAAATCCGTCATGTTCGTATCCTTTTGTATTTTGACCGTCACATCCGCGTGGACCTGCTTGGCAATGCCACGCATTCCCCTTACAGGGACGTCATGGCAAAGAACAGATTTCAAGGCAAGGACGGCCCAACGACGCGCCAATTGCGCGTGGGCGAGTTGATCCGCCGGACAATGTCCGAATTATTGCAGCGTGGAGAGGTCCATGATCCCGACTTGCAACGCATGTCCATCACCGTCGGCGAAGTGCGAATGACACCTGACCTGAGCATCGCGACCTGCTTTGTGCTGCCACTTGGCGGCAAAGACGCGGATGTGGCGATTGCGGCTTTGGCGCGCAACAAGGGCGAACTCCGGCATCTCATATCACGCGGCATGAAATTAAAGGTCACACCAGACCTGCGGTTTCGCATTGACGATATGTATGACCGCATGGATGCGACCCGTGTCATGTTCGCTGAAGACCGCGTCGCCAAAGATGTCGCCGCTGAGCCAGAGAGCCCAGACTCCGAAGGCACCGACTGATGCGTTGGCTGGTGGGTTTTTTCCTGCTGGCGTCTCCTGCTGCAGCAGTAACCTGTCAAAATATTAAATATTTGGGCGCGTCCTACACGACCTGTGAAGTGAGCGCTGGCGAAGACCTGCAGCTATTTTTGCGCGATGGTGATGGCAACATACTGGGCAGTTTTTCAGCTGTCGAAGACGACACGGGCCGCACGCTTGCGTTCGCGATGAATGCCGGCATGTACCATCAGGACCGTGATCCAGTCGGGCACTACATCGAAGACGGCGTGCAAGAATCTCGCGTTATCTCGTCCGATGGCCCAGGAAATTTCGGGCTGCTGCCAAACGGCATATTTTGCATCGCAGATACATTGCGGGTATTTGAGACTTTCGACTACTTGGATCGCCAACCTGTCTGCACATACGCTATTCAATCCGGTCCAATGCTTGTGATTGACGGCGCGCTGCATCCACGTTTCCTCGCAAATGGCACCTCCAAAAACATTCGCAATGGCGTTGGGACGTCTAGCGACGGCACCCGCGCGGTATTTGCGATCTCAAATGAGGCCGTGAACCTTCACGATTTTGGCACGCTGTTCCGTGACCACCTTGCTCTGCCAAACGCGCTGTATTTTGATGGTAAAGTAAGCAGATTATACGCTCCGGCCCTCAACCGCTCGGATTTCGGCTGGCAGCTTGGCTCGATTGTTGGCGTGCTCAACTGACCTGCGCTTGACGCGGAACGCCCAGCAGACTACCTCGCCAGCTTGATCAAACACCGGAGTCTTCATGGCACGCAAACGCAAAGGACGCGACCTTCACGGGTGGCTTGTCGTGGACAAACCGGCGGGGATCACGTCAACATCGGTTGTCAACAAAGTGAAATGGGCGCTGGATGCGAAAAAGGCAGGTCATGCAGGCACCTTGGACCCCGACGCGACAGGCGTATTGGCAGTGGCCCTAGGCGAAGCGACAAAAACCGTTCCCTACATCACAGACGCGCTCAAGGCCTATACGTTCACTGTGCGCCTTGGTCAGAAGACCAACACCGATGATGCCGAGGGCGAGGTGATCGCCGAAAGTGACAAGCGCCCGACCGACGAAGACATCAAAGCCCAGCTCGCCAAGTTTGTCGGCGATATTATGCAAACACCACCTCTCTTTTCTGCCGTCAAAATTGATGGGGAACGTGCTTACAAACGCGCCCGAGATGGTGAAGAATTCGCAATTGCAGCGCGCCCTCTTTGGGTCGAAGAACTGTTGCTGTCAGATCGCCCTGATGCAGATCACGTCATGCTTGAAATGACCTGCGGCAAAGGTGGTTACGTTCGCGCCATTGCCCGTGATCTGGGTGATGCCCTGGGCTGCTTTGGCCACGTGCGCGAATTGCGCCGTGTCTGGTCCGGTCCGTTTGATGCCAAAGACGGCGTCACGCTGGACCAGTTGGATACGCACGCAAAAACCGACGCGCTCGACCATCTGATCCTGCCGCTCGAAGCGGGCCTCATCGATTTGCCGCGCGTGCACTGTCCCGAATCCAGCGTCGCCAAACTGCGCAACGGCAATCCCGCCCTTGTCATGGGCGATGTAGAATACGGCGAAGAGTGTTGGGCCGACCACGCAGGCCAAGCCATTGCCGTCGGCACATTCAAATCAGGCGAGCTTCACCCGACGCGGGTATTCGTGCGCACCTAATCGCTTCATCGTGGCCTAAAAATAACCGCGAAGGACCACTTAACGGTGCTGATCAATCAGGATCGGGTTGCAGTCGGGGTTTATCACGACGAACGATCCAATCCCCTCTTCTTCACCGGCTTCTTATGAAACCTCATGCCCTGCGGCCGTCACTTTCGCCTTGATGTCGCGGACATCTTCAAATGGGTTCACTCCTTGTGCGGACTGGTCCCAACTAGGATTAAACGTCAGCATATTACGTTCAAACATGCCTTTAAACAGGCATCCAAAGTGTCGCCATTCTTCATGATTGCGTAATTGTGTTCATCTGCTCCACCGAATCTTGTGAACCCAATATCGCCGTAAAACGCAACTTATTTTGCCAGTTCTTTGACCGTCAAACTAATGGAAAATGCGCCAAGTTTCATGTGATATCCTTTCTTTTGATACCCAACTCTAGCACATTTTGCACAGCGAGGTCATAAGCCAATCATGATCACCCGAACGCACACCAAAGGCGACGCGCCTTCCATGGCCGTTTATTCCGATTGCGAACGCTATCGCTATTCCCTGACGCGGGTCTGGGACGCGGCCGGAAGTTTGGTTCAGTTTGTCATGCTCAACCCCTCAACAGCGACCGAAATCCAGAATGATCCAACTGTGGAACGCTGCGAACGGCGTGCACGCGCATTGGGGCATGGTGGCTTTCGCGTCACCAACATTTTTGCGTGGCGCGACACCGATCCGCGAAAGATGCTCGCGGCCAAAGACCCGATTGGCGACGAAAACGACAGCGCAATTTGTGATGGTGCTGCTTGGGCCAACGTCACGATTTGCGGCTGGGGGACACACGGTGAACATCGCAACCGTGGCGCAGATGTCGAAGACCTTTTGCGCGCTACTGGCGCGCACCTTCTGCACCTTGGCCTGACCAAAGCAGGCCATCCCAAACACCCCCTCTATATTGCTTACACCCAGCAACCAGAACTTTGGTTATCCCCGCGGGACACCGCACAGAATGTCGCTCGTTAACCATTCAGGCACTATTTTGGTGCTTTATGAGGGCTTAGACGTATAATGGCGAAACGAAAAGGTGTTCGGACCACGGGCTATTCGTCGGTGCTAGCGGCTTGTTTATGATCAAAGGTGACACGTTATGCTTGCCATTATTGGGCTTCTGGGCCTCACCGTCGCTGGAACCGCTTTCGTCGGGCTCCCGATTTTATCAGGTGGCTCTGACACCGATCCGTCAGGTGCCACAGACGATGCATTGCAGCAGAAAAATGACACTGAGACAACGGACGTCAGTGGCCTTTTTTGACATTGATGGGAATGCTAAACGCGGCCTGATTGATGATTTGACTGCTTCCAACCTAGCTGGCGAAACGACAGATAATGGCGCCTACGCCGATGTGGCTCGTGCGGAATCAACTGACCTCTATAGCGAATTCTTCGGGAGTGACGGCGACGACATAGCGGATGGTCAATCCGGCCATGACTACCTCGACGGTCGCGGCGGCGATGATGCGTGGCAGGGTGGCGACGGTGATGACCATATTCACGGCGGTGATGGCAACGACACATTGTCTGGCGATGACGGGGACGACCTTGTGTACGGCTACATTGGCGACGATGGCATGTCTGGTGGAACCGGCGATGATAAACTTCATGCGGGCGATGGCGACGATGTCATCGAAGGCGGAGCTGGCAGCGATGAACTTCTAGGCAGGTACCGGCAATGACACCCTGATTGGCGGCGCAGGGACCGACGATATGCAGGGCGGCGAAGGCAATGATGTGCTTGACAGCGTGACCGGCGAAGACATCGCCGAAAAGGACTATCTAAATGGCAGCGACGGACAAGACACGCTGATCGGCAACGATGGGGACGTCATGTCAGGGGCGCGCGGATGCTGACATGTTTGAAATCACTGGCGGAACCGTTTCCATCATGGATTACGCCGACGACGACCTGTTGGTTTTAAGTTACGAAGGCAACGTGCCGGAATTGACAACGCAATCAATGGCTGATGGCACCATCTTGCTTGCAAATGGCGCACCGGTTGCATCGCTGTATGGTGTAACGTCCTTTGACGTTGGTACGGTCCAATTGGTCCAAACCTGATTCAGGCTGCCAGGCAGTTCCAAACAACTCTTTTTCTTTGCGTTTGGGGGGGAATCTTCCTATACCCCCCCATCCAGTTTGTTCATCAGGCTGGTTCACCCTCCATGGGCCCTGCTGGACGACATCCCGGCTTGCGCCATCCACCCTTTTAATAAGGAGACCCCGATGTCGATTACTGTAGAAGACAAAACACGACTGATGAAGGAATTCGCAATTAAAGACGGCGACACTGGTTCGCCAGAAGTTCAGGTTGCAGTTCTAACATCCCGCATCATGACCCTGACTGAGCACTTTAAGATCCACAAGAAGGACAACCACGGTCGCCGTGGCCTTCTGAAAATGGTCGCTCTGCGTCGCAAATTGCTGGATTACACAAAAGGCAAAGATGAGGCCCGTTACCAGGACCTCATCAAGCGTTTGGGCATCCGCCGCTAAACCTACGCAAGACCTGCCAATGTTTCGGCTCAGAACCCGCTTTCAAGCGTATTCCGTTCTGATTTGTTTTATCGGTATTGCGATCTTGTTGTTCTTTGTCCTCCGGTTCGCCGGAGGACAATTGATTTACACCCTCGACAATCCCTACATTCACCTGACAATCCCTACATTCACCTGTCGCTGGCCGAAAACCTGCTGCGCTGCCATTATGGCGTGAATGTGGATGAAGTCGCGTCCCCCTCATCCTCTATCCTGCGCCCATTCCTGCTCGCCGGGACTCTCG